>Ga0181524_10006226_pt1 | contig 10427 bp, 8 predicted proteins | sample PEATcosm2014_Bin_34_FD_119761 | JGI IMG/M metagenome (GOLD analysis project Ga0181524, IMG submission 119761) | Peatland microbial communities from MTU Mesocosm Facility, Houghton, MI, USA - PEATcosm2014_Bin05_60_metaG | ecosystem: Environmental > Terrestrial > Soil > Wetlands > Peat | place...
ACGCGACGTTCTATAGACCGCCGCCTCTGATGTGGCAAGCGCGCGGCGACACTTAAAAATTCGGCTCGATGCCGCCGGTCGCGAGGAAATGTTCGAGCCAGTGGATGTCGTAAATGCCGTTCTGCACATCGGCGTTGCGCACCAGCGTGCGAAACAGCGGCAGCGTCGTGTCGACGCCGTCGACGATGAATTCGTCGAGCGAGCGGCGCAGGCGCATCAGCGCCTCGGTGCGGTTGCGGCCATGCACGATGAGTTTGCCGATCAGCGAATCGTAGTTTGGCGGGATCGTATAGCCCTGATAGACCGCCGAATCGACGCGCACGCCGACGCCGCCCGGCGGATGGTAATAGGCGATGCGGCCTGGCGAGGGGCGGAAGGTCGCGTGATGCTCGGCGTTGACGCGGCACTCAATGGCGTGGCCGAAAAACGAGACGTCCTCTTGCTTCATCGACAGCGGCGAACCGGCGGCGACACGAATTTGTTCGGCGACAAGATCGACGCCGGTGATCGATTCCGTCACGGGATGCTCGACCTGAATGCGCGTGTTCATCTCGATGAAATAGAACCCGCCGTTCTCGTATAAAAATTCGATCGTGCCGGCCCCGGAATAGTGCATTTCGCGCATCGCGTTGGCGCATATTCCGCCGATCTCGCGGCGCTGCGCGTCATTGAGCGCGGGGGAGGGGCTCTCTTCCCAGACCTTCTGGTGGCGCCTTTGCAGCGAACAGTCGCGCTCGCCGAGGTGGATGGCCTCGCCCTTGCCGTCGCCGAACACCTGAATTTCGATGTGACGCGGCTTTTGCAGATATTTTTCGAGATAGACGGTGTCGTCGCCGAAGGCCGCCTTGGCCTCGGTGCGCGCCGAAATAATGGCCTGCGCGAGTTCTTGGGCGTCGTTCGCGACCTTCATGCCGCGTCCGCCGCCGCCCGAGGCCGCCTTGACCAGCACAGGATAGCCGATCTTCTCGGCTTCGAGCAGCGCCTCGCGTTCCCCGGTGATCGCGCCCTCGGAGCCCGGCACGCAGGGAATCCCTAAGCGCTTGGCGGTCAGTTTGGCTTCGATCTTATCGCCCATCAAGCGAATATGCTCGGCCTTGGGGCCGATGAAGGTGATGCCGTGTTCTTCGAGAATTTCTGCGAAGCGAGCGTTTTCGGAGAGAAAGCCGTAGCCTGGATGCACGGCGTCGGCCCCGGTGATCTCGCAGGCCGAGAGCAGGGCCGGAATGTTGAGATAGGAGTCGCGCGCCGCGGCCGGGCCGATGCAGACCGATTCGTCGGCCAGCTTCACATGCATCGCATGGGCGTCGGCGGTCGAATGCACCGCCACGGTGGCTATGCCCAACTCTTTTGCCGCGCGCAAAATGCGCAGGGCGATTTCGCCGCGATTGGCGATGAGAATTTTGTCGATCATCTTGCGGCGTCGCCTATTCGATTATGATCAAAGGCTCGCCATATTCGACCGGCTGCCCGTCTTCGACGAGAATGGCGGTCACAACGCCCGCCTTATGCGCCACAATATCATTAAAGGTCTTCATCGCCTCGATCAGCAGCAGCTTGTCGCCCGCCGCAACGCGCGCGCCGATGTCGACGAAGGCCTTGGCTTCAGGACTGGGCCGCAGATAGGCGGTTCCGACCATCGGCGATTTGACCGCGTCGGGGTTTTCCGCATGGGCGGCGGGCGCTTCGACGATGGACGTGGGTTTTGGCGCCGGCGGCGCGACCGGCGCGGCGGCGGGCGCTCCAGTATAGTAAGTCGGCGCCAACGCCGTAGCGGCTGTGGCGGCCCCGCCGCGCGCCGCGCGGATGCGCAGATCGCCCTTTTCGATCTCGATCTCGGTGAGATCGCTGTCGGCGAGAAGCCCGGCGACGAGCCGCAACAAGCTCTCTTCGCGCAAGACGGTCTTGGGTTCAGCCGTTTGGCGCGACGAAGCTGCGACGCTCGCGCTGGCTTTAGCGGCCTTGCCGGCCGAACGGGTGGTTGGGAGTTTGCGCGCCATGGATGCTCAGGTCTTTCTCGTTGCGTTGGCGAAGAGAGCCTCGAGGGCCAGCAGATAGGATAGTGGGCCAAAACCCGCGATCACGCCGCGTGCGGCTGGCGTGATGAACGAGTGATGGCGGAAGCTTTCTCGCGCATGGACGTTGGAGAGATGGACCTCGATAACGTTCGCTTGCGCCCCTTTGATCGCGTCGTAAAGCGCGATCGAACTGTGGGTCAGCGCGCCGGCGTTCAAAATCACCGGCACTCCGACGGCGCCCGCCTCCTGAATCCAGGTGACGAGGTCGCCCTCGAAATTCGATTGCCTGAACACAAGTTCGACGCCTTGCGCCGCGCAGCGCTCGGCGAGCGATGCGCGGATGTCGTCCAGCGTCGCCTTGCCATAGATTTCCGGTTCGCGGGCGCCCAAAAGATTCAAGTTGGGGCCGTTGAGGACGTGGACGGCTAACATTAAAGCACCAGGAGCAGGGCGCCATGCGCCGTTGCGGATCTCATAAACCGGACGGCGCCGCAATGAAAGCCCTGACGCCTCGGCGAGGTCGAGGGAGGCGCCCCCTCGCCTTCCTCGCTCGGGAGAAGGGGCTCGTCAAGCAGCGCCGATCAGCAGGCGGACTTGCCGCATTTGCGGATATTGTCGACCTTGGTCTTCATCTCCGCATAGGGGAGGGCGCCGACAACCGCCTCCTTGCCGAGCACCCAGGACGGCGTGCCGTTGAAGTGGAGTTCGTCCGCCAGCTTGGTCACTTCCTCCAGCGACTCGTGAATCGAAGGGCTCTTCAAATCCTTGTCGAGCTGGTCCATATCCGCGCCAAGCTCCTTGGCGGCGGCGAGCGCCTGAGCCTTGCCGATATGCCCGCGCGCGCCTAGCAGCTTGCGGTGAAACTCCCAGAATTTCGGGCCCTTGAATTGACGGCGCATGGCGGTCGCGACCTCGGCCGCCTCGACCGAGTCCGGCCCCAGAATGGCGAAATCCTTGAGCACCACGCGTAATTTTGGATCGCTTTCGATCAACTTGGCGACATTGGTCAGCGATTGCTTGCAGTAGCCGCAGTTATAGTCGAAGAACTCCACCAGCGTGACGTCGCCGTCGGGATTGCCGACCACCGCCTGATTCGGCGAATTGAACAATTTGTCGGATTCCTTGATCAGCGTTTTTTCGCGCGCGCTGGCCTCTGCGGCTTTCTCCCGCTTGTCCAATTCGTTGATGGCCTCCTTGACTACATCCGGATTGGCCAGCAGGTATTCTTTGACGATCCTGCCGATCTCGGCTTTCTGCTCGCTAGTGAATTCGCTGGCGCGCAGCGGCGCCGCGAAGAAAAAGGCGCCTGCGGCAAGCAGCGCGGCGCAGGCGGTCGAAGTCCAGTTCTTGAAGCGCATTATTATCCCCTGTAGACCGCTCAAGCGGCGCGTTCATGTTCCTCGGCGCAGAAAAGCCCTAAACATATTAGCGTTTGTTTAAAGGGGCGCGACCTCGCCCGGGGCGCGTCGCATCATCGATCAGGGCTCCGAGCGCACGCCGTCGTTGACCAGCACCGAGCCGAGGCCGATGCCAGTTTTAATTTCGCCAAGCGTGCGCAATTTCAGCGACAGCATGATTGTCTGATTGCGCGCCGGCAGCCCCGTCGAGGCTTGAGGCGCATAGATCGACGTATAGCTGACCGACAGCTCCGTGCATTCGTCGTGGTAGCCGGCGCCAAAGCCGAGCGCGGCGATCGAGAACACCGGCGCCGTGCCGGTCAGATTGACGCCGGTCAGCGTGGTCGTGTTGACGCCGGTCAAGGCGTCGGTGAGCAACTGATTGGTGGTCAGCGAATTATAGAGGTAGCGGCTCATGTCGAAAGTGATGTTGCCGGCTATGAAGTAGTTCTTCGTGAAGTCGTAACGGGCGTTGGCCGCCAGGCCCTGGCGCCGCACGTCGAAGCCGATCTGCGGTTGGGCGGTGTAATTGGCGTAGTGCAACTCCAGCGTCAGCGGCTGCATCCGATAGGAGGCGAACAGGTCGAGACGTCTTGGCGCCAAGCTGTCGTTGTCGAAACGGCCTTTGCCGACAAAGGTGAGATAGCTCGTGGGCGCAACGGCCAGACGCCCGACAATATCGGAGGTGCGCGTATCGAGGCCGGAGGCCAGCCCGACATTGGCGGCGTCCGCGATAGCGTAGGGGTTGGCGCCGGCGACTTGTCGCGACTGCCCCAACAGCGCGTTGACATAAGCGCCGTTGTTCGCGGTCAAGGTCGCCTGGCCGCCGTAGTTGACGCGCGTGCCGGTTTCGAAACGGTCGTAGCCCGAATATTTGCTCCATTCGAACAGATTTGTATCGTCGAAGACGAGGCTTTGCGCGTCCATGTTGACCAGCGAGGGAATCGACGACTGATTGGGGCGCGCCACCAGCTGAGCGATCGGCTCCACCACGAGGGCGCCAAGGTCGCCGCGGGCGAGCAGAGGGTAACGCCACTCCGCGCCGAAGCCCGGCGTCGCCTGACCGCGGAAGGCGTTGTCTACGCCGTTCACGAACAGACCTTGGGCGGAGTTGGGAATGGGCTGATAGCTGTTGTTGTAAATGGGCGTCGCGCCCTGATTGTCGTAATTCAGATAGGAGCCCGAAAAGCGCGCGAAGGCGAAGGGCGTCCAGACGCCGCCCAAGGGGTCGATCACCTTGCGTTTCCATGAGGTCTCGACGGTCGCCGAATCATAATCGCCACCGATTCCGCGCAGCAGACAGCCGCCGAGCGCTCGGTTCGCGGCGGGCGCGTAGATCTGACAGACGTTATAAAGCCCGTTGATGCTGTCCATCGTGCGCGGCTGGATCGACTCGTAATTCGCCGTTTGCGCGGAAGTGCTGGTGAAATTGGTGTCGATGTCGAACTGGCCGCCGATCCCATATGTCTTCGCCGGGTCGATGTCGAAGGCGCGGTTGTAGTCGAGAACGGGATGAGTGATCGGCTGTTGCGATTGCACGTCGCTGGGCGACAGAACCTGGAAATAATAGCCGCGCAAATCGAAGTAGCTGCGCGGCCCTTCTCCGGTCAGATAGACCGTCGAGGACGATTCCCGGAAATAGTAGTTATTGTAGAGCGTGTTGTGCTGCTTGTAATCCTGCAGGAAATAACGATCGCTCAGAGCGGTGACGTCCCAGCCGAACCGCCAAAAGTCGCTGATCGCAAACTCGCCGTTGCTTTGCGCGGAGCCGCGCCAGTTTAGATTCCCGGCGCCGACCGGCGGCTGCGCGAAAGCCCCCTTGTCGCCGACATGCGTGCCTTCGAGCTTGATCGAATAGCTTCCGTTTTCGAAGCGCTGGCGGAACTCGCCGGCCAGGAACGGGCCCTGCCGCGTGAAATAGGTCGGGGTGATGGTGAGATCGTAATCGGGTGCGATCGCCCAAAAGAACGGAACGCTCACACCCAAGCCAAGTTGCGTCTGCGAGTAGGCCACCGGCATCAGAAAGCCCGTCTGGCGCTTTTTCGTCGGGTCGGGCGCGGACAGGAACGGCACATAGGCGATCGGAATGCCGATGAAATCGAGGCTGGCGTCCTCGAAATAAATCATCTTTTCGGTGTTGTCGTGGATGATTCGCTTGGCGCGCACCTGCCAAAGGCGCGGACGCAGCGGATTGTCCTTGCAAGCTTCGCAGGCGGTGTAGGCCCCAAGGTCGAACACGCTGGTCACGCCGCCCGAACGTTCGCCGCGCGGCGCGCTGAAATGCGTGTTGTCGGCGGAGTCGACCTGCAGGCTATCGGCGAAACCGTTTTTAAAGTCGTCGGTCAGGTCGAAGCGTTCGGCGCGCGAAACCGTCCCGTCGCTTTCCGTCAGCCGGGCATGGCCCTCGGCATAGACGCGCTCGGTGTTGCGGTCGTAGACGACGCGATCGGCTTCCAAAAGCCGGCCTTTGTAATAGATCTGCACGTCGCCCACGGCGGTGACGGTGTTTTTGTTCTCGTCATTGACGAGTTCGCGCGCCTCCACAACCATGCGCGCTGCGGGCTCGGCGCCCTTCGGCGCCGCGATGGGGCTTTCGGCCGCCGCGGGAACGCAGAACGCGAACAAGGCGAGCAGCGCCGACAAAAGCATGCGCCCCCGATCAGGGCGAAGCACAGGCCCCGTTTTTGTGGAAGGACGCGATTTGTCGCGCCGATGGCTGAGATGGCTTGGCATCAACCGTCTTCCGAATGCAAGAGCGACAACGTTCCCAACATACTCCCGACAAGCGCAGGCGACCACGCGGCGAGCGAGGGGCTTATCGTTCCCGCGCCGCCGAGGTCGGAGAAGACTTCGGTAGCGATATAAAGCACGAAGCCGGCGGCGACGCCACCCGCCAGGGTCTTGGCTATGCCGCCAAATCGAAAAAATCTTAACGAAAATGCAGCCGCCACCAGAACCATGGCGACCAGCAGCAACGGTCTGGCCAGCAATCTTTGAAATTGCAGGCGGTAGCCCCGCGCATCGAGGCCGGCTTCCATTGTTTTTTCGGTCAGTTCGGGCAAGTCCCAGAACGGCACGCCTTGCGGCGGCGCGGCGGCCGCGGCGAGTTGCTCCGGCGTCAGATCGGTCGCCAGGAGATAGTGGCCGACGACGGTCGGCGGCTCTCCGGGGGCGCTGACGCGGGCGTCCTCCAGCAGCCAGGCGCCCGGCTGCAAGGTGGCGCGAACCGCCTCGACCCGTTCGATGAAATCGCCGTTGGGCGAATAGACATTGACGCTCACGCCGGATAGTTCGGCGCCGCCTCCCGCCGCGCCGGTCGCATGAACGATGGAAAGTCCGTCGACGCCATGCTCGCGCAACCAAATGCCGTGGTCGATGCGCACGCTGCCCTGCACGCCGAACAGATCGAACTCCATCTGATCGGAACGCTGCTTTAAGGTGGTCGACACCGGATTATATATGGTCACCGAAAACACGCCGAGGAGGAAGGCCGCGAGCAGAGGCGGGGCCAGAAATTGCCACACCGACATGCCTGACGCGCGCGCGACGACCAGTTCGAGCTTGCGCGTGAGGTCGACGAAAGTCGCCATGGAGCCGAACAGCACCGCGAAGGGCAGAATCATCTCGGTCGGATAGGGCGCCCGCATGATCGACATGACCGCGACAGTCCCGACGTCGGTCTGCGGATTGTCGCTCACCCGGCGCAGCAGCTCGACGAAAACGATGACGAATATCAAACAAAAGATCGTCAGGAAGATTCCCAGAATCGTCCGCAGAAACCGCCAGGCGAAATAACGCGAAAGCGTAAGCCCGATCACGGGCGCGCTCCAAACGGGCATCGCGACAGGCGGGAAAGAAAGCTGCGTTTCGCCATCGGCCTATGGTTGTCTACGCTCACCCGGAACCTTACTGCGACTGACCTCAGTCGAGCCTCTTTTCCGCGAAAACGCGGCGTTTGTCCATTCAATATCGTTTTCGCGAGCGAAACCTAAGAACGGGCGTTCTCAAGACCTTGACGGGCTTCCCCTCGACGGGCGGCCCTCGCTGCGTCCAAATTCTCGCTCCGCCATCGCGGCTTTTTCGAGGGCGAATTCGGCGGCGCGCAAAAAAGCGCTCGGTCGAATTGACCCCGCGCGACTGGAAGATGATATTGCGCGCCTTCTCTTTGCGCGACGGTCGCCCATTTCACGCGTCCGCCGCGCCTCTCGCGAGGTCGCAATGTCCGTTGATGTCAAATTCGAGCTGCTGTCCTATGACGACGCCAAGAGCCGCCTCGCTGGCCCGGAGGACAGGGCCAATCCGCGCACGCTTGTCGTCTTCGCCGGCGCCGAGCTGGCCTTTGGCGAGGCGACCAAGGCGCAGCTGGCGGACGCCGGCGAGCAGATCGCGCGGGCGGCGGCCTTCGCCAAATTCACGGGCAAGACCGGCTCGGCGCTGGAGATTTTGGCGCCCGCCGGCGTTCCTGGCGCCTCGCGCCTGCTGTTGCTCGGGACCGGCGCCGCCGCCAGCGACGCCGGGCCGGCGGAAAAGCCCAAGATTTTCGACGATTTTCTGACGCTCGGCGGCCAGACCTTGGGCCGGCTCGGCGCGGGCGCGCACGCCATCGTGCTGTTCGATCCGCCGCAGGCGCCAGCCGACGCCGGCGCCGCGGCGGGCCAATTTGCGCTGGGCGCGGCGCTCCGCGGCTATAAATTCGAGCAGTACAAGACCAAAAAGAAGAAGGACGACGCGGAGCGCGAGGGCGCCAGCGAGATCGCGCTCGGCGTGGCGAATGTCGAAGCCGCGACGCCCGCACTGGCGGAGACCGCCGGCCTCGCGGAGGGCGTGTTGCTGGCGCGGACGCTGGTCAACGAACCCGCCAATGTGCTCACCCCTTACGAATTCGCGAGGCGCGCCAGGGAGTTGACCGCGCTCGGCGTCGAGGTCGAGGTTTTCGACGAACAGGCGCTGGCGGATATGGGCATGCGGGCGATACTGGGCGTCGGCCAGGGCTCGGATCAGGAGACTCTCGTCGTCGTGATGCGCTGGAACGGCGGTCCGGCGGCGACGCCGCCGCTGGCCTTTATCGGCAAGGGCGTGGTGTTCGACAGCGGCGGCATTTCGATCAAGCCGGCCGCCTCGATGGAGGATATGAAGGGCGACATGGCCGGCGCCGCCGCCGTCACGGGCCTCATGCACGCGCTGGCGTTGCGCAAGGCCAAAGCCAATGTGATCGGCGTGCTGGGACTCGTCGAAAATATGCCCAGCGGCAAAGCGCAGCGTCCCGGCGACATTGTGAAGTCGATGTCGGGCCAAACAATCGAGATCATTAACACCGACGCGGAAGGCCGGCTGGCGCTCGCCGACGCGCTTTGGTACGTGAAAGAGAAATATAAGCCGGCTTTCATGATTGATCTTGCGACGCTGACCGGCGCCATTCTCGTCGCGCTCGGCCAGGAATACGCCGGGCTGTTCTCCAACAACGACCAACTCGCCGAGCGGCTGACCAAGGCGGGAGAAGCTACCGGCGAAAAGCTCTGGCGCATGCCGATGGGGCCGGTCTTCGACAAGATGATCGACTCGCGCTTCGCCGATATGAAGAACACTGGCGGGCGTCACGCCGGATCGATCACCGCGGCGCAGTTTCTGCAACGCTTCGTCGACAAGACGCCCTGGGCGCATCTCGACATCGCCGGCACCGGCATGAGTTCGCCAGGCGGCGACATCAACCAGAGCTGGGGCTCCGGCTGGGGCGTGCGTCTGCTCGACCGGCTGGTGCGGGACTTTTACGAGGGCTGAGCCAGGAATTGGCGCGAGGCCGGCTCCATAAGCTCTTGGTGGCCTTTGTGCTCTTGGTGGTTAGTGATTGCACCACCAAGGACACAAAGGCCACCAAGAGGAAACTGACAGCGCCCGACTATCGGCGATCCTCGCGCCCGCTCGGCAAAACTAATTTATGGTTCCCTCGCCGCGTCGGCGATGGTTAGCATCTGTCAACAGAAAATTATGAATTGGGACTCATAATTGAGGCGAATTCACCGCGAGGCGTCATGTCCTTCGATTTGCAGCTTATTGAACCGCCGACCCGCGAGCAGGCCATAGAGGCGTTGCAGAGCAAGATGCTCGTAAATCCGGTGTCCGGCCTCGCCAATGATTATCTCAACCTGTTCAACGAACTGGTGATGATGCTGGAGCAGATCCCGCAAATGCCGGAGCTGCTCGACGATCTGTTGGCCTGGAAGCCCGTGAGCTATCAGGAGTATTTTCGCGCGTCGAAGCTGCCGGGACGACACTGCGCGCTAGACGCCTACGACCAGTTGAATCCCACGTTCCGCCGCCGCTTCGAGACATTCGTCGCCGAACTCGATCTGATCGCCCTCGCCAGCGTGGCCTCGGTGCGGCGGCAGTTTCGCGAAGGCGTCCCGAAGGATATGGACATAGAGCGCGCCGCGACCACCTGCCTGCGCGCCGCCGAAAAAATGCGGATCATCCTGATCCGCGCCTCGCGCCTGGTGAATTACGCCAACCTCGGCGAGGCTTAGAGCCGATTCCCGGCAAAAAGGCTAATTGGAGTGTGGCGCTTTGGCCGCACTGGCCGAGCAATCTCGTCTTAAGTGGACATCGTGGGGCCCAATCGCCCCTCCGCCGTCTTGCGCGCCGGCGGCGAAAGCCGTTAGCTTTGGCGGTCGCTCCACCCAGGGGTTTCCACGCCCGGAACTGCGCAAAGGATTTTTGGAGATTGCCGCGATGAACAAGCGCCTTTCGCAATCCTTTGTCAGCCGCGCGACCGACGAGGCGGCGACGCGCCCCGATCGCCGCGCGCTGCTGTCGACCAGCGCGCTGGCCGGCGGCATATTGCGCGGGCTCGTGCTGGCGACGGGCGCCTCGCTCGGCGCCAGCCCGGTCGTCGCCCAGGATTACGCGGCCGGCGGCGGCGTCATCAACACCCCCTCGGGCAATGCGACGGCGATCGGCTCGGGCGCCACGACCATTGGGACGAACGCCACCGCGATTGGCACGGGGGCGACCGCTACGG
>Ga0181524_10006227_pt1 | contig 10427 bp, 5 predicted proteins | sample PEATcosm2014_Bin_34_FD_119761 | JGI IMG/M metagenome (GOLD analysis project Ga0181524, IMG submission 119761) | Peatland microbial communities from MTU Mesocosm Facility, Houghton, MI, USA - PEATcosm2014_Bin05_60_metaG | ecosystem: Environmental > Terrestrial > Soil > Wetlands > Peat | place...
CGAGAGAAACGCAGATCGCGTGGTGGATTCCGACGTGGGCACGGTGGAACTGATGCGCAGTGCGCTGGAGGCGCGCGATCGCATCAATCCCCAAGCGAAGCTCGGCATCGGAGCCTTCGGGCGCGGCTTCGTCTACCCCCTCATCGACAAGCTGTTTGCCAAAGACGTGCCCTTTACCGACATGATTTCCCGTGCCATTTGGACTCCCATGGGAGTTCCCATGGGCGATTATGGCGGCATGGGGGAGCGCGAGCGTACCTTGATCACCCGCTCCGACTGCGACAGCCACATGCTGGGCATGCAGTTCAACGTGAACATGTACTACAAGGACCGGACGTTCGAGGGCGCCCTGGAAAACGGCGTGGCGGGCCACACCACGCAGGTGAACCGCGCGCGGGGGATGGAGCAGAATGATAAGTTCATGGCCGAGGGGGCCTGGAAACCCCATTTGAAACCCAACGACTTTTACCAGGACTACGTTCGGCGGATCTTTGGGGATGCCGCGGCTCCGGAAGCGTTGAAGGCTTACCAGATCCTGGAAGAGAACGAGGAATACTTAAGCTGGACCGGAAGAAGCAACTTTCCTTGCTGCGGTGTTCCCTACGAAATTGGCATCATCCAGTCGTATTCCGAGCAAGGCAATCCTTACGACGGGCCGACTTTCGCGGGTTGGGCGGGATTCCTCGACCATGCTCGCGATGAGTCTCTCTACTACACCCATTCCGCCGCCCTCTTGCGTGAGGCGCTGGCCCACTTCGAGCAAGCGGAAAAACAGGTCGCGCCCGGGAGCCGATCAGAGCTGGCCTATCTACGGAACAAGACCGAAGCTTACGCCATGCACCTGGATACCATGGTGCAACTGGAAAAGGCTTACCTCGAGTTCGACGCTGCCTTCCGGGCCCGCGGATCGGGAAACGAATTCATGCAGCGCCTGGATCACAGCCTGGAAATGTTCCGTGAGGCCCAACGTATGGCGGCGGCGACGGCAACCAAGTTTGCGGAGGTTATTGATGATCCCTCCGACCTCGGGGTGCTCTACCGGATCAACGTCTACATGATCGACGGGACGGATATCGTCGTGCAGTTCATGCAGAATATCGATAACTTCCATCATGGGAAACCGTACTTGAAGCCGGTGCCCCTGGAGAAGATCTTTGCGCCACTGCCGCGCTTCCAACATGGCAGGCTCTAATTGCCGATTGCTGATTGCCGATTGGTGATTGAAGAAATGGTGTGGCGACTGCTTCCCCCCTCTCTCGGGAATCGGCAGTCGGCAATCGAACAGCGACAGTACTTTTCTTCCGCCGCGCCGCGGCGCACGAGCCCAGGCATTCAACTTCGCAAGATGGAATCAAATCGGACGCACAAACGGACACCGGGCCGCGCATCGAAGAAGATAAGGAAACGAAGGCGCTGTGTAGGAGTTTACCTATGAAGTCTAAGCGCAAGAAGCTTGGCCGGCGCGATTTTGTCGCGCAGTTAGGCGCCGGCGGATTGGTGATGTTGGCTGCGAATCTTACTGAGGGTTGCAGACGCGGTGAACATATCGGGGCGACATTGGAGAACGAAAGTCTTCGTCTCGTTTTCGACCGGGATACCGGTTCACTGACGGGGATTGAAAACAAGCTCGCCGACGAAAGCCTGCGAGTGCGCGGTGACGACTTTGCGGTGGAGGCGGAGGAGTTCAGATTGTCACCGCAGAACATGCGGTTGGAATCCCTGCGAAACAGTTCGCCGGATGTGGTGGAAGCGACTTATAGCGCTGGGGGGCGCCAGGTGGCGGCAACTTACAAGCTGGGTCAGAAGAATGATTTTGCGGAGAAGAAACTAGCCATCACTTCCCCTTCCGCGTTTCGTCTGAAAAACCTGGTGGTGAGCAAGGTAGGTTTCTCGGCCACAGGACTGAAGATGGTCAAGTACCCCTACCTGAAGAACGTCACCTACTTCGGGCGCTCTGGGAAGGGGGGGATATTCCTGGGGGTGGAGCTTCCCTTCGATGATTCCTCTTTGCAGGTGGATGGAACAGTGAGTTTGGGTTATCAACCGAGTCTGAAGGTGACAGCGCAAGAGCGGTTGGAGTCGGAGTCAGTCTATCTGGGCGTTTACAAGGGGCGTACAGAAGAGAGGGAAGAAGCGGATTTGCCCCTGCCGTCGGAGTCGGAGGCTATGGTGGCGATGACCTCCGCTATCATGGGGCCACCGCGTCACGGGCTGGCGCCGATGGCCTGCGGCTGGTGGTGTGAGATGCAGCATGAGACATTCCGCTCTGAAGCTCAAGTGGAAGCTGACATGCGCTCCCTTGATTTCCTGGCGGAGTGTGGGGTTGACTGGGTGACCGACAGCCACCCTTGGAGCGGCGAGATCGACAAGATGAACGCTTTGGGGCAGCAAGACCACTATGAGGCTGGCCCGTTAGTCAAGAAGCTGCTCGAATACGCTATGAAGAAAAAAGTCAAAGTAGTGTTCTGGCCCACCATGAACAACACCGATCCTTGGTGGAAGGAAAAGGGGGAGCCCTTCCGTTCGGACCGCGCGGACTGGCTTATGTTTCCAGAAGGGAAGAAGCTATCTGGCAAAATGATTACGGGTCAAGTGTTCGAGGAGTTTGTGAAGGGCAACTGCATCGCTAACCAGCCGTTTTGCGACTGGCTCATGCGCATCCAGCTTGAGGCCATGCGCACGGGTTGCTTTCCCGGCTGGGTGATGGATGGGGACTTCTTTGGCGGCGGGGGGATAGTGATACCTGTCAACTGCCCCTCAGATCACCACGACCACCTGCCAGGGGATTCCAATTATGCCTGCGAGCGGACTTTGAATCGCATGATGGCCGAGATCCGGAAGGCGTATCCGGACAGTTTTATCGGCCCCATGTGTCGTCCTCCCGAGGATCTGGGAATCTGGTCAAACCGCCATGCGGACGGCATCTTCACTCTTGACGAGATGGGACTGCCGGTGCCCCTGCCGGGGATGAGCAAGCAACCCATCAACGTCACGATGGGCGACAAGCTGCGTCGATGGTCTCGCATCCGAGTTCACCATCACTTTTTCCCGCACTATATGGATCAGCCCCTGGTGTTCGCTGCCCCTAAAAGCATGAAGGGCCCGGAATGGCCGAGCGAGAAAATTGACTACGTGATGCTCAGTGCTCTGTCTTCCTCACCGAACCATTTGTACTACCTTCCGACGAAGGCCGGCATTCCGGCTACGGACAAGGCAGAGATACGTAAGCGGCTCGATTGGGGTAGGGAGAACATTAGTTACCTCCAGCTGCGCAAAGATCTGCCCCAGTGGCCCGAGGCCGGAAAGGTGGACGGTAACGCGCACATTTTGGAAGACCGAGGCCTAGTCTTTCTGTTCAATCCTAATCCGGCACCCCTGCCCGGTCGATTCCGGCTGGATCGCGAGAGCATCGGGATCACCAAGGGGGCGCGTTTTGAGATTGCTCAAACCTATCCAGCCTCAGAAACGAAGCGACAATTGAACTTGGGAGAGGAAGTTGTCAGTAACGTGCCGCCGCAAAGTGCCGTAGTGCTTTCCATTGCCCCGATGGCCAGTTCGTGAGGAGGCATCGAAGATCACCGATAATCGCCCGCAGTTGGGTCCGGGTTCTTGAGGATAAACGTGGTACTTGTGACGACTCTATGCAATAGAGTGAGTGGATGGGGCCGTTAGATTTGTCTTGCCTGGTGAGTGTATCGTACAAGGGTACAGGTGTGCCGACCTGTGCAGCACGTAAACCTTTTCGAGTCCGATCATGGAAGGGGTGGTATGATGAGCCGAAGCACAGGCAAGCGCACGATGCAAAGACGTAAATTTATCGCCCTCCTGGGTGGTGGCAGCGCTTTCGCCAGGACTCTATCGAAATATGCTGCGGCGAGTCCCCTCTTGGCTGACCCGCTGCCTCAAGAAAAGCAGTCGCCGGGACACGCAGCGCCCATCGCCGTCCACCCCGAGAATTCGAAATATTTTCTCTTCCGTGGGAAGCCGCTCGTCCTGGTGGCTGCGAGCGAACACTATGGCTCGGTGATCAACCGCCGTTTCGATTTCTCGCGGTATCTTGCCGATGCCGCTGACAAAAAACAAACCGTGACCCGCACGTTCCTTCTTTACCGCGAACTTCAGTCAGTGCGCAACCCTTATTCCCCTCTCAAAGCGGAGTCGCCAGACTTTGTTACACCCTATCCGCGCCCGGGTCCTGGCAAGGCGATGGATGGGGAGCTGAAGTACGACTTGGACCGGTGGAATCCGGAATATTTTGATCGGCTGCACCGGTTCTTATCGCTGGCTTCTGATTTGGGCATCGTCGTCGAACTCACCGTCTTCAGCAACACTTACGCAGACGAAATCTGGGCGTTGAACCCGCTCCGAGAAAAGAACAACGTCCAGGGGATTGGGAAAATCGACTGGCCTGATTACAATTCCCTCCGGGACGGAGCTTTGGTGGAGCGGCAAAAGGTCTACGCGCGCAAGATCGTGCAGGAAACCAGCGGCTTCGACAACATCTATTACGAGATTTGTAATGAACCGGGAGGCGGACTGCCCAACCACGTGACGGCGGGAGAGGTAGATGCGTGGCAAGAGGAAATGGGCCACGTGCTTCGCGACGAGTCGCGGAAACTGAACCGCCCTCACTTGGTGGTGGGCCAAGTTGCCTTCAGCTATACGCCGAAGTTTTACCAAGGGTTCGATGCGAGCTTCTCCGGGTCAATGCTGGATGCTGTCAATGTACATCCTCTCCCCGACCTGACTCTGCGTGGACACACTTATCAATTGGGCAATTTCATGTCGAAGGAACTACAACTGAAAGACTTCCGCGACTTCTTTCAGGCGGCCCAGCACGAGCCTAAACCCTGTATTTCGGACGAAGACAACGCCGCCAGCATGTACTGCGACGACGTCGGCTGGACCATCCAGCGCAAGCGGGCTTGGATGGCAGTGATGTGCGGGGCCCACTACGATTTCATCGACTTCTCCATTAAAGCTGGCCAAGAGGCCGGCACGGAGGAGTCACGGAAAAAGATCCGTACCTGGATGCGTCACCTCTCAGAATTCATACACTCCTTCGATTTCATCCACGCACAGCCGGTTCCGGGTTGGATCGAGACCCAGCCTGAACATCTCGTAGAGGCCACCCTGGCGAAGCTTGGCTCCGACTATATCGCTTATCTTGCGGATGGCCGTGAGATTTCCGACCCAACGGCCGGACAGCCCATCAGCGGGCCCATCGTCTTCGATCTTCCAAAAGGGACTTACCGGGTGTGCTTTTACTCACCCAGCACGGGCCTTTATTCGCCGGGCATTCGGGTTCAGGGTGGGCATCGAATCACCCTTGAGATTCCTTCTTTTGAACAGGATATTGTTTTGCGGGCGAGTCGAGAGCATTAGCGGCGTGACAAGCAGGATTATTGGAGACGACCATGGATCGCAGAGAGTTCTTCCTGAGAACGGGGCTTATCTCCGCGGCTTTAGGCACGGAGGCCGCGCCGGAGATCGAGGCTCTCGACAGGGGCCTGCCGGCAAGGCGCGTTGCACGTCATGGCGCCCTGGATCTCACGAACGACGCTCTGACGTGGCATTTGGAGTGGCGTGACCGGAAACTCGCCAGTTTGGGCTTTGATAATAAGCGCTCTGGCCACGCGTTCAAGTTTTCCTCAGCCCAGGAGCTTCTTCTCACTTTTTCTGCTTCCACGCCTCGCATAGAGATCCCCTGGTGGAAGTTCATCTTTGGTCCGGACGAGACGGCGGTCTCACCTCCCGAGGAGCAGGGGCTCAAGCTGGGCTATCACGACCCAAACTTTCATGACCAAGCCTGGGGTGTCACTGAGAATCTGTTGTTGAGAGGGCTCTCGGGGCTCACGCGATATCGCGGTGGCATCCGCTATGACGGTTATGGCTGGTTTCGGCGCTGGTTTGAATTGCCGAGCGATGCTCAGGGCAAAGAGGTCGTGTTTGTGCTTGGGGGCTACGATCACCAGGATTGGAACGAATTCTGGGTCTACGCCAATGGGAAAGAGATCGGCCATCGAGCCGCGCAAGGCCGCTGGCGAACGCCCGGGCAATTCACCTTGGCGACAGCGGACGCTGCCTACGCCTCGCTACGTTTTGGTCCAGGTCAGAAAAATCTGCTGGCGGTAAGGACGCGCGGATATGACAAGCGCTTTGGCGGTCTAAGTGACGAAGTGCTCAAGCATTATGTCTACGAGCCTGTCTGGGCAGACCAGTTCATCTCCGCCGGAAGGCCTTATCTTCATGTTTCAGACTTTGAGGTCCAGGAAGTGAAGCAGGCGGATTCCTCCAAGGTCATTTTTGAGCTTGAAAGCCCTTCTGCGGGAGTCCACGCTTCGGCCCATTACGAACTGAACGGTCCGACGAGGCGCAAATGGGTAGAGATTGAGAATGCGGGCAACAAGGAACTCCTGCTCCTCGATGTACAACTCGATGACTTTGCAACCGGTTCATCCACCTCCGAAGGTGGGCCGGGAGAACCCGTATTCCTGGCGGACGAGGCTTTTTCGGGCTTGGAACATCCCGCGGGGCTGAATCAAGGGGATCAAGGTCACATTCGGCTCACGCACTTTCCAGCTCGCACCCTGCCGCCCGGCGCAAAGACCCGCAGCCACGTCGCCCTGCTCAGCGTCGCCGAGACTGGCCAAGCGCTGGACCAGTTCATCTCCTACGTGCAAGAAAGAAGTCCCCGAAAGAAAAGGGCAATTTCCCTCTACACACCTTACGGCATCAACAATCAGTGGGGTGGTTGCCCACCGCTTGACGATGAGGAAACACTGAACATGCTGGGCGTGTTGGAGAAATGGCATCAGAAGGGGCTGAGTTTTGAGTATTTCACTCTGGACCAAGGTTGGATGGACAACAGTTCGGACCTGACTCGGTTTGCTCCACAATGCTATCCGCAAGGCCCGGCCAAAATTGCGGAGCGGGTTAGAGCTCTAGGGATGAAGTTCGGTCTCTGGTTTTCCGTAAGCGGCGCCGGCTGGTCTTGCGGAGAGAATCCCGCCGTTCGACCCAGCTTCATTCCCAGTCCAGGAGTTTCGGACGAACTGCCGCCTTCCCGCGTGCCTTACCGGAACGGTTACATTGCCAACGGTGGAGTCCCCGGACAGCTCTGTGTTGCTTCGGAACCTTATTTCAGCATTCTGCGCGATGCGATTCTTTACCACATCAGGGAGAATGGGCTAAAACTCTTCAAGCTGGACTCCGGCAGTTATTACTGCAACAGCACGCGGCACGGCCACCTGCCGGGAAAATACTCGGTGGAGGCCATGTACGAACGACTGCTCGAGATTGCCGCCCGTGCGCGCTTGGCCGACCCAGACGTTTACGTCATGTGGTATTGGGGAGTACGCTCCCCATTCTTCGCTTTGCACGGGGATTCGATTTTTGAGTCAGGGTTGTTCATGGAGGGGTCCGGAACGAGCTGGTTTCCGACCCTTTACTACCGCGACTCAGTCACCTTGAATCTGGACCAAAGCACTCAATTCGCGAAAACCATACCTCCCATCAACAAGGACAGCCTGGGAGTTTGGCTCGCCGATATCCGCTGGGGCAATTTCATGGGGAATGAACGTTGGAGAGAGGCCCTGGTCATGGATCTCGGCCGTGGCAATCTGCTCTTTCCCCAGTTTTGGAGCGATATCTACCTACTTAACGATCAGGACGTGGCTTTCCTCATCGACCTGGATTCGCTCGTCAAGAGGAACGAATCCCTGTTTTTGAGGCGGCGAAATATACTGGGTGATCCCTGGAAGAACGAGGTCTACGGCTATGCCCACGTTCAAGGGTCGCATGGCTTCCTGTTCATCAACAACGTGCACTTTGCAGCCCGCAAAACTGACCTTCGCCTGGGGCCGGAAATTGGATTCGAAGCCCCTACCGGCACGCCCTTGGAAATTGTTTCCCATTTCCCGGAGAAACAACGGATCGTGCAGGAAGATGGGTCAGGGTTCCGAGTGGGGGACACGGCGGAAGTGTGGGTGCGTCCCTTTGAAGTGCTCATGCTGGAGGTTTCGCAGGGCGAGGCCCGTTCTGACCATCTTCCCAAACGTGAGGTGTTTGCGCCACAAGCTGCCGGATTGGGCCGTTCACTTGCGCTGGAGCGGCAGCCCGAGGCTGACTGGATGGATATAGGATTCGCAGATGGCGGGCGCTTTGAACAGCAAGGATTCAAGAAGAAATTCCAGGCGTGGAGCACTACGCTGCCCAAGCCTGCCAGTGGCCAACACATCCTGGCCATCGCCGTCAGATTGCGTGAGGGCGGCGTCGAGTGGCGCTATTCACCGGTGGTGGTCGAGATCGTACAGGTGGTCACCCATATCGATGAACAGAAAGTTCAGCTCATCCCGGTTCCCGATGCGCGTCAGTATGGCAATACCCAGAAGATGGGTTGCTCCTGGGTTGTGTACAAGTTGCGATTGAATTCCCAGTGGTCAGGAAAGAGAGTGCAATTTGCGGTGCATGCCTACCTTCCCGAGAGTGTTGAAGCGGAGGTTGAGGCGTGGGTGGTTCAGCCGTGGTGGGAAGAGAACACACGGCCGCTCGGTGACGGTTACTACGGCGACGCGCCCTCGTAAGACGTCCCCCTGCTGCCGCGAAAAAGGGAACATTCGTCAAGGCAGGAACTAACGCTGGGATGAGCCATGAGATCGCCTCCGTACTTTCCGCAGTTTGGAGGCGGGTCGCTCCGGCATCGCGTCGCTTTGCCACCCATCCACCGTCCCCATGACGCGTGTGACCGTATCAAATAGAGCGTAAACCTTTTGGTATTTGGCGCCCTTGTCATCCACGAGCCGCAAGCGAAAGCTGGGGACGTTGCCTTCGTGCGTAACCAGAATTGGGAAGCTGCCTTGAAGATTCCCTTCCCTGTACGCGACGGCATACGTCTGTTTTTTCTTCCACCAAGTGAGCACCCGGATGTGCGAATAGTCGTAGGTCTCGGTGCCGACGCGGTCCGCTACCAGATACTGCGGCACCTGATGGCCGTTATCATCTACCGTGTTCAGCACCAACCAAGCGACCAGATTCAACTCCTGCGTATAGGCTGAAATGCTTTTGGGGATGTCGAGTTGCACCAGGCGACCGAGAATCCAGCCCACGCGCGAACCCGCCCGAACTAAATACCAGGCTTCACGAATATTCGAAGAAATCGAAGGCACACCTAGCGTGATGCTTTCTTGAGGGCGTTCTACCACGCGCCGGCCAAAAATTGCCAGCTCCTGGTTCGACTTTACTTGGGCCACGACCGCAGCTTTACGTGATGGCTGGATATGAACATGGGTCAGATCGGAGGCGTGCCCCGTAGCCTGCACCGGCAGGTCCCTCATATCGCTGAGAAGCTGCTCATCTTCAGCATGCGTCGCCTCTGCCATGAGTCCGTCTGCATCTACCCAACCACCGTGCCCGTTCAGCAGGCGCACATGGGTCCACTGGCGAAACCGAGCTAATGCGTACACCTGGTCCCCGGACTTGAGAGTGGCGACTTGCATGCGAATTTCGGCAGGGGTGTCCCAAACTTCCAACGAATCCGGCAGGACATACGCTGCCTCACCTATGGGTTGCATCGGAGCATAGGTGAGAAAATAGTTCATGAGCGCCAGCACGGGCTCACCGGCTTTGCTGTGTTTCGGTATGTAAATCAGAAGGTAATATCCGGTGGAAACTAGCACCACGAGGAGTAGAAGTAAGAACGCGGTTCGGACTTTCATCTTTCTGCACTGTGCTTAGGCCAGAAGGTGAGGCATGAGGGATATGAAATCTCGGATTAGCAATCGTGAATCCGATCCGGGAGCGTGGTACGTCGTCTACTCGTTAGTCCCAAGCACGCTGTTACCTTTGCCGGTTAATCCCACATTGACGTCCCTCTGCTATTCTAACTCACTCCCACAGAAGCAGTGGGTCAATTTGATATTGTGATTGTCATTATTCTTGACGGAGGTCAAATACTTTTTCAGCGCGGCATGCCCGCCTTGCCAAGAATGTTAAAGCTGAGGTTGAGGTTTGGGAGACAGAGCAGTACTGGGAAGAGAGTACACGACCGCTTGGCGATGGTTAATATGGGCTTGCACCGTCATATCTTAGCAGTTGGCAAGACCCATGAATCTGTGGGAAACTAAGCGGCTTCGGCTCGTATCCCCGACTTATCGAGGCAACAATGAGCAAGGTTAGCCGTCGATCTTTTATTGAGAAGGCCGGAGTGACTCTTGCGGCGGGCCCTCTTTCCCAAGCCTCGAGTTTAAAGGGTGGCGTGCCCTTTGGGCAGGGGGCGGCAAAGGGTCCTGAGGGCGGGAGTATAGTGCGATACGGTGTCGAACGGTGTGTGGTGGAGTGGGCCTACAGTTCAGGCAAAGCCTACTCCGACCCTTTCAATGACCTCGAGCTGGACGTGATGTTCACGGACCCTCAGGGTGGCGAACAAA
>Ga0181524_10006237_pt1 | contig 10416 bp, 8 predicted proteins | sample PEATcosm2014_Bin_34_FD_119761 | JGI IMG/M metagenome (GOLD analysis project Ga0181524, IMG submission 119761) | Peatland microbial communities from MTU Mesocosm Facility, Houghton, MI, USA - PEATcosm2014_Bin05_60_metaG | ecosystem: Environmental > Terrestrial > Soil > Wetlands > Peat | place...
ACGTAATAATCCTGGCCCTCGACGTTCAGCGGGACGATCGAGCGGACGATATCCATCCTGGGCCGGGCGTCCAGCATGTCCTGCAGCGCCGTCTGGGGTTGCGGGTCATGCAGCGTGATGTGGAGTTCGCCGGTGGCCGGCTCGGTGAAGGACATCACGCGCAGGTGAGTCTCCTTCGACCGGGCGATCGTATCGAGGTCGTCGTCCTTTCCGTAGACGGCCATGTCCCGGCCGATTTCGGAACCGGCGTCCTTGCCGAACCCGAGGACGCGCAGGTCCTCCGGAACGGTATCGCCGGACTTGATTTTCAGGATGTCGCGGTAAATCGCCTGGCGCACCGCCTCGGTGGAGCGAGTGCCCGCCAGGTGGATCGGCACGTACCTGCGGCCGACGGCGGCGCCTTCGGCGCGGGTCGCTTCCTCGGTGGTCACCGGGTCAATCGTCACCACGACGGTCTCCTGCCCGATCAGCGATTCGAGCGCGTCGAGCACGGCGGCGATCTGGGTCTCCGGGTTGGTCTCGAGGGCGGAGGCCTTCAGCTTCACGTCGAATTCCGAAGGCAGCCGCTCCTTCTCCTTGTCCATCAGCGTGATCCGGCGGATGTCGGATTCCGTAAAGCGCCGCCTGGCGAGCAGGTCGCGAAGCGCCAGCGGGCTGATCGGGCGCGCCAGATGGAGGGTGAAATCCCACGCCTCGGGTTCCTTCTCCACGGTGGTCAATTCCAGCGTTCCGTAAAGCTGCTGCTCCCTCAGGAGAGCGATGAAGTCCGCGCGCATCTTCGCCTGCTTCTGTTCGGCTTTGAGATCGCGGATTCGGATCGAGAACAGCTTCGCCTTCTCGGCCTGCATGCCGGCCTCGGCGGTGGACCAGACGCTCTGCACGTCCGCGCCGCCTTCCGGGAAGAGCTTGCCGATGCGCGTACGGAAATCGCTGATCGGCTCGCTGCGCTTCAACTCCATTTCCGCCCGGAACCCGCCGGCCAGCTCCGTATCCACTTCGTTTTTCCACCGCCCCAGGAAGATGCTCAGCCCGGCGACGCCGAAGAACACCGTGCCGGCGATGCAGATGTACCGGTACTTCGAAAACGGGATGCTCGGCCGGCCGAAGAGGTGCATCATGTGCAGCTTGGTCAGCCAGCCTTTCTCCACGACGATATCCAGCAGCCAGCGCGTGACCCAGAACGAGGTGAACAGGCTCAGGACCAAGCCCAGGATCAGCGTGATGGCGAACCCGCGCACCGGCCCGGTGCCGACGCCGAACAGGATCAGGGCGGTGATGATCGTGGTCAGGTGCGTATCCAGGATGACCATGAAGGCGCGCTCATAGCCGGTGCGGATCGCCAGGCGCAGCGTCTTGCCGCGCTGGCTTTCCTCGCGGATGCGCTCGTTGATCAGCACGTTCGCATCCACCGCCATGCCGAGCGTCAGGACCAGCCCGGCGATGCCCGGCAGCGTGAGCACCGACTGCATGCCCGCCATTCCGCCGAGGACCAGCAGCAGGTTCACCAGCACCGCGAAGTCGGCGATGGCGCCGCCGACGAGGTAGTAGACCGCCATGAAGGCCACGACCACCACGAGCCCGACGAGACTCGCCTGGATTCCCGCGCGGATGCTGTCCTCGCCGAGCTGCGCGCCGACGGTGTTGTTCCATTCCAGCTCGATGTCCGCCGGAAGCTGGCCGGCGCGGAGCGTGGTGACCAGGTCGTCCACTTCCTGCTTGGTGAAGCTGCCCGTGATGACGCCGGACCCGGAGATGCGCGAGTGGATTTCGGGAGCGGAGTAGAGGTCCTCGTCGAGGATAATCGCCAGCAGCCGCCCCGGATGCTGTTCCGTGCGCTGGTATTGGTCCGTCAGGCGCTCGAAGTCCTGCCGGCCCTTGCCGTGGAACTCGAAGGCCACCGTCGGCATGCCCGTCTGCGGGTCAATGATGCCCTTCGCCTGGCTGAGCCACTCGCCGGTGACGTAGGCCTTGTTCTCGACGAGGTACCAGTCGCGGCTCGAGACGTCGGCGGGCATTTCCTTCACGTCCCGGAAGGTGGCCTTGTGCCAGCGCCTGATCCGTCCCTCCGGGTCGCGGTCAATCTGGTGCGTCACCGGGTTGCGCGCGGGCAGGAACGGCGTGGCGTTAGGCACGCGGTCGCCGAGCCGCGCCGCTTCCTGGTCCTCGGCCCGCTCGTCCACCAGGCAGAAGCGCAGTTGCCCGGCCTTGCGGATGAGCGCCTCGATCCGCGCCGACTCCTCCGCGCCCATGCCCGGAAGCTGGATGTAGAACCGGTCCTCGCCGCGCGGGCGGATGTCCAGCTCCATGCGGCCGTCCGGGTCCACGCGCCGGCGGATGACCTCGATCGTGCGCTGCACGACGTCCTTGCGGTCCGCCATGCTCATCTCGGAAGTGCGGATCTTGTAGAGCAGCTCGCTGCCGCCCTTCAGGTCCAGGCCGAGCGGAATGCGCGTCACCCAGTGAGTCAGCGGCTTGCCGTCCGGCCCGGTCTCCGTGATCCGCTCCGGGTGGATCGCGATCACGCCGATCACCGCCAGGATGATCACGAGCGCCATCTTGAAATACAGCTTCGGAAGTATCTTGCCCATCATGATGGAAACGGGACTCCTACTGCTTCTTGAATTCGGCCGAACCGGAACCCTGCGTCAGGATCTCATGGATCGCGCCGCGCCGGAATTTGAGCGTGGTGCCGCGCTCGCGGTCCACGAGCAGGATGACGTACTCCTCTTTGGTGTCGACGGCCTGAACTTCGCCGAAGAGGCCGCCGATGGTGACGACCTCCGCGCCGCGTTCGAGCTTGTTGAGCATCTCCTTGCGCTGCTGCTCCTTCTTCTTCTGCGGGCGGATCATCATGAAGTAAATGATGGCGAAAATGGCGATGATCCAGATAAAGAACGAGGCTCCGCCAAACCCGCCGAGAGGCGATCCGCCTGCGGGGCCGCTCGGAGCGCTGGCGGTGCCGGCGGCCTGGGCCAGGATCGGCATGGTCAAACTCAGCATGGGTCTTCCTTTCTTCAGAGGTCGGAAGTGCGAATGACGAAGGATGAAGTCCTTCATCATTCATCACTCATCGTTCGCACTTCCGTGAAATCCTTCCGGAACTCCCGGAAACGGCGCTCGAGGATCGCGCGGCGCATCTCGGCCATGAGGCGCATGTAATACCTGAGATTGTGCAGGCTCAAGAGCGTCAGGCCGAGCATCTCGCCGGCCTGGAAGAGATGCCTCAGATACGCGCGCGAAAACCTTCGGCACGCCAGGCAATCGCACGACGGATCCAGCGGCCGCTCGTCCGCCCGGTGCGCCGTATTGCGCACTTTTACCCGACCACGGGTGGTAAATGCAAGTCCGTTTCGCCCGCAACGCGTCGGAAGCACGCAATCGAACAGGTCCACGCCCTGCGCCACGCAGGCCACGATGTCCTCCGGCCGGCCCACGCCCATCAGGTAGCGCGGCTTCGCCGGAGGCAGCCGTTCGACCGTCCGGCCGGTCATTTCCACCATCAGGTCGAGCCCTTCGCCGACGCTCAGCCCGCCGATGGAATGGCCCGGGAAGTCGAGCGCGGCCAGCCGGTCGGCGCACTCGCGGCGCAGGTCCGGGTACGTCGCGCCCTGGACGATGCCGAAGAGCGCCTGGTCCTCGCGCCGGTGCGCGGCCTTGCAGCGCGCCGCCCAGCCGATCGTCCGTTCCATCGCCGCCCGCGCGGGCGCCTTCTCGGTCGGGAACGGCGCGCATTCATCCAGCGGCATGATGACGTCCGCGCCGATCTGGTTCTCCATCTCGATGCACCGCTCCGGCGTCAGGAAAATCTCCCGCCCGTCCAGGTGGCTCTTGAACAGCACGCCGCCCTCGGAGATCGTCCGCAGGTCGGCCATCGAGAAAATCTGGTACCCGCCGCTGTCGGTCAGGATTGGCTTCGGCCAGCTCATGAACCGGTGGAGCCCGCCCATCTGGGCGACCCGATCCGCGCCGGGCCGAAGGCCCAGGTGATAGGCGTTCGCCAGGATCATCTGCGCGCCGATCTCCTCCAGGTGCACCGGCGTCAGCGTCTTCACCGTCCCCTGCGTCGCGCAGGGCATGAAGAGCGGCGTCGGCACCGTCCCGTGCGGCGTCACGAACTCGCCCGCCCGCGCGCCGGTGTCGGGGTCCTGAGCCAGAATGCGGAACTCGAACATGTTCGTCCTCGTCGTCGGTTGTTCTCTTCGTCCTCGTCCTCGTCCTCGTCGTCGTCCTCGAACCGCCGTTTTGAACGACCGAGGACGAGGACGACGACGAGGACGATTGACTGCGTACAGCGATACGCTTCTAATAAAGCCTCCCGATCGCGCAATTGCGGTAGTAATGCATCAGGATTTCCCGGTAGAGCCGTCCCATCCTGGCCATGCCGCGGCAGCCGTACTGGCACATGCCGGCGCCGTGGCCGAAGCCCCGGCCGGTGAACCGGAAGTCGCCGCCCTCGGCGCGGCACTGGAATTTTCCGCTCTCGATCTCCATCCGGCCGACGGCGCGGCGGAAGTCCACGATCGGGACCAGCGCCGACCCGCCCGGCCAGTCCAGCTTCACCATCCGCCCGGTGCGCGGGTCGCCTTCCTCGGCGCTGACGGCGGTGACCGCGCCGACGGCGATGCCGGCCGCCTTCAACTTCGAGACCAGCTCCGCGCTGGAAACGGTCGCCCGCCAATCATAGTGGGGCGAATCCGCGCAGAACCCGCACGGCACGCCCGCGAGGAAATCGTATTCGGGCTTGGCGAGCGCCTTTCCCGGGCTTTCCGTCTCCCCGCCGCAGGTCGAGTGATAGAACGCCGGGAACAGTCCGCCCTCGTGCAGCAGCACTTCGCCGCGCGTGGCGGCGACCGCCTCGACGATGGAGGGCTTGGCCTTCCCCGCGCCGTACACCTGGTCCTCGACGGTGCTGGTCAGGTCGTACTCCAAGGCGGCGCGCTGCAGGTGATAGAAGACCGCCAGCGTCCGCGCCGCGACGGCCTGTGCCTTGAGCGCCTCGGCCGGCCAGTCCGCCGGCATCTCGCCGCCGACGACGCTGAGCAGGTAGCGCTCGGCGTCCACCACGACGATGACCGTCAGGCGGTCCGCCGACCGCAGGAGCCGGATCGTGCCGGGGTATTCGCGGCCGCCGACTCGGACCTGCCCGCCGGGTTCGGCCTCGATCTCCAGCGATGAACACTTATACAGGATCTCGCCGAGCCGGATGCCGCCCGGGACGACGGCGGCTTTCGCCGGCGCAAGCCGGAAGTGGCGCTTCGCCTGCTCGTCGGGAAACACCACCACGCGGCACGGCCCCGCGCACGAAATCTCCGGCGTGGCCGAGGCGTCGGAAAGCCAGACCCGCACCATCGGCGACCGCTCGAACTTCGGCGGCACGATGATCGCCGGGAGCGCCGGCGGAGTCGGCGGCGCCGGCGGTTGGATCGGCTTCGGCGCCGGCGGCTGAATCGCCTGCGGCAGCGGCTCTTGCACGGCCGGCGGCGCGGCCGGCGCAGGCGCGGCGCTCTCCGGCGGATGCACGCAGCCGGAGATCGTTAGCGCGAGAACGCAGAGTGCAGAGCGCAGAACGCAGAGCGCAGTGCTTCCGCGCGCCATCGGACGCCGCTGTTGTCCATGCCGGACTTCGCATTCCGCATTCTTCACTCTGCGTTCTGCGCTCTGCACTCTTCGCTCTGCGCTCATCATTCCGCCTTCTTCTGCCCGCCGCCTCGATACAACTCCCGCGTCGTATCGCGGAATCTCTCGTATTCGCTGAAGCAGCAGCCGCAGTACGGCTGCAGGTAGAGCTGCCTGCGCCGCGCGGCCTCGTGCGAACGCTCGTGAAGCGGCCGGAAATCGCGGTAGAGAAAGCTCACGCCTGCCGTCTTCGCCGCGCGTTCGCCCGACTCGCGCAGAAGCTCGTGGTCCTGGTGCGGGCTTCCCAGCAACGTGGTCGTGAAGGCGTCGAACCCCATTTCCTTCGCGCGCTCGGCCGTCCGGCGCAGGCGCAGGAAATGGCAATTGCGGCAGCGCTCTGTCCGGTCGGTGCGGTAGACTTCGCGCATGAACAGTTCCAGCCCGTACTCCTCGACGATCTCGACGGGCAGGTCATCCTTCTCGAGGAACACGCGCACCGCCTTCACGCGCTTGCGGAATTCGAGGAAGGGATGGATGTTCGGGTTATAGAAGAATCCGCTCGGCTGCATGCCCTCCTGCCGCAGCGCCTCGAGCGGCCCGATCAGGCACGGCGCGCAGCAGACGTGGATGAGGAGTTTCATTTCAGGCCTTGGACCATCCGCCGCGACCTGCAAGGCTGGGCATGGGACCGCCGCTACAATGCGGCATTGGACGACGCCCTGATGATGTCGCCGATCATGGCGCCGCCTTCATATTCCTCCGGCGTAAGAGTCACAATATCGAACGGAAACCGGAACCTTCTCATGGCGCGGATTTCGACGTCCTTAGTAAGGCGTGCACGTTTGAAGGCGTCCTTGCCTCGAAAGGCGGGCGATACAATCGCCACGTCCACGTTGCTTTCGTCGTTGGCAGCGCCCCGCGCGCGAGAACCGAAAAGAACGATTCTCGCTTCGGCCAATCCCGACTCGGCGACGCATCGCTCCAGGTATTTCAAGACTTCGCTAATTCTGACTTCAGCCACCGAACGACCTCCCGAGCTTGCTTGAGAATCTCACCGGTCTTCGACTATAGCGGCCCCGCCATGTCCACGAACTGGAACTTCGTCTCACTTCGCAAAGAGATCGCCTCTGCCGCCGCCGGGAAGGCCCTTGCCGTAATCGCGCTGCGCCGACTCGGTCGCAATCCGGCCGCGCGGGGTCTTTTCGATGTAGCCCAACTGGATCAGGTACGGCTCGTAGACCTCTTCGATGGTGGACTCTTCCTCGCCGACGGTGACGGCGATGGTCTTCAGCCCGACCGGCACGCCGCGCTGGCGCAGGATCGTCTGCAGGATGCGCCGGTCCATGTCGCCCAGGCCGCGCTCGTCCACGCCGAGGCGATCGAGCCCGTCGTGCGCCACCTTCTTCGTGACGACGCCGTCGGCGAGGACTTCGGCCATGTCGCGCAGCCGCCGCAGGAAGCGGTTGACCAGCCGGGGCGTGCCGCGCGAGCGTTTCGCGATCACCTCGGCGCCGGGCTCCTCGATCTGCATCCCCAGCGCCTTCGCCGAGTTCAGCGCGATGTGGAACAGGTCCTGCCACGGATAGAAGTCCAGCCGCTCCACCACGCCGAACCGGCTGCGGAACGGCGCGGACAGCAGCCCCTCGCGCGTCGTCGAGCCGACCAGCGTGAACCGCGGCAGCGAAATCCGCACCGACCGCGCCGACGGGCCCTGGTCGAGCATGATGTCAATGTGGTAGTCCTCCATCGCCGAGTAGAGGTACTCCTCGACGGTCGCGCTGATGCGGTGGATTTCGTCAATGAACAGCAGGTTGCCCTCGTCGAGCTTCGACAGCAGGCCGGCCAGGTCGCCGGCTTTCTCGATCACGGGGCCGGAAGTCTCCTTGATCTCCGATCCCATCTCGTGCGCGAGGATCTTGGCCAGCGTGGTCTTGCCGAGCCCGGGCGGGCCGCTGAAGAGAATGTGGTCGAGCGGCTCCTTGCGCCGGCGCGCGGCCTCGATGTAGATGTGCAGGTTCTCCTTGATCCGCTCCTGCCCGATGAAGTCCTCGAACCGCCTGGGCCGCAGCGTCTGGTCCAGCGCAAAGTCCTCGGCCCCGCCCGCGCCGGTCAGAATGTTTTCCGCCATACCAGCCCTTGCAGATTATCGGGATGAAGTACGAATGATGAGTGATGAATGATGAAGTATCGTTGGTCAGCCCGCTGGCACTTCATCATTCATCACTCATCCCTCACACTTCTCGCAGCGCCTGCCGGACGAGCTGTTCGAGGCTCGCGTCGCGGCCGAGTTTCTCCATGGCTTTCAGCACGGCCGTCTCGGAGACGGAGCGCGTGTAGCCGAGGGCGAGCATCGCCGCGACGGCGTCGGCGTTGAGGTTCCCCGCCGCCCCGCGCGTCGCGGGCTCCTCGAGCAGCTCGCGCTCCATCTCGCGGCGGAGCTCGACGATCACGCGCTCGGCGGTCTTCCGCCCGATCCCTTTCACGCCGCAGAGCGTGCTGACCTCTTCGGCGGCCACGGCGCGCCGGAACTCGTCCACGGAAAGCCCGTTCAGGATCGCCATCGCGGTGCCCGGCCCGATGCCGGAGACGCCGATCAGGCGGACGAAGAGCTTGCGCTCTTTCTCCGAGGCGAAACCGAAGAGCTTGAGCACGTCCTCGCGCACGTGCAGATACGTCAGCAGTTTTGCGCGGCCGCGCTCCGGCAGGGCGGCGAACGTGGAGATGGGAATGGAGAAGCGATACCCGACGCCGCCCGCCGCAATGACCGCCTGCGCGGGCGACTTGAACACCAACTCGCCCTCAATATGGTCGTACATCAGCCTGGGGCCGTTCTTTCACCACCAAGACACCAAGGCACTGAGAACAGAGAACTGAAAACTGAATACTTCAAAGTGAAAATCTTCCTTCTGTCTTGCTTCTCAGTTCTCACTTTGCTCTGTAGAAAACATCATGTTTTCAGCCGCCTCACAGGTCATTCCCGCGAAAGCGGGAATCCAGAATCCTGCGCACAACGTGGATTCCCGCTTTCGCGGGAATGACCCTGACACAGCCGCAAAGCGTGATGCAGCTATGTATTCTACAGAGCATTCTCACTTTTCAGTTCTCAGTTCTCGCCGTTCTTCGCGCCTTGGCGCCTTGGTGGTAAAGGCTGGCGCCTACTCGCGCGACTTCAGCGACAGACCATAGCTCGCCAGCTTCTGCTTGACCTCGTTCAACGAAGTCTGCCCGAAGTTCGGGCACGCGAGGAGGTCCTTCTCGGTCTTCTGGATCAAGTCGCCGACGGTCTCGATGCCGAGCGTCCGGGCGCACTTGAGGCTGCGGACGGAGAGCTCCATCTCGTCAATCGAGCGCGTGAGCGCGTCGGCCAGCTCGGGCGAGGAAATCGCCGCGGGCGCCGGCGCCGCATCGGTCCGGCCCATGCCGAAATGCAGCCCCTTCGACTCCAGCAGCCCGCGCAGCTCGGCCAGCGAAGTCTCGCCGAAGTTCTTGGAATTGCCGATCTCCGTCTCGGTCAGCCGCGCGAGATCGCCCAGGGTGCGGATGCTCATCTTCTCGAGGCAGGCGCGGCATCGGGCGGAGAGTTCGAACTCGCTCAGCGGCACTCGGAGCAGCACGGCGGTGCGGTGCTGGCGGCGCTCCACGGCCTCGTCGTAGAACATATTCAGGCTCGCTTCGGCGTCGGCGGCGTACAGCCGCGCGCGCGGCTCGCCCGGGTTGCCGGCCACCACGCGCGCGAACGTGCGCACCGCGCGCTCGTAGTCGCCCCGGTCCTCGTAGAGAATCCCCAGATTCATCAGGGCGTTCGTGTGGAGCGGGCGGATCTCCGCGGCCTTCTCGTAATAATCGAGCGCCCGGTCGTCGTTGCCGCGCAGGTCGTTCCAGTAACCCAATCGGAACAGCGCGCCGACGTGCTGCGGATCGAGTTCCACGGCGCGCTCATACGCCTCCATCGCCGACTCGGTGTCGGCGGCCTCTTCGAAGCAGCGGCCCTTCTGGTAATGGAGTTCCGCCTGCGCGTCGTGGCTCTTCTGGAAGGCGCGGATTTTCGCCAGCGCCTCTTCGCGGTTGCCCGCGCAGCGCAGCGCCTCCGCCTCCGCCATGCCGCAGACGAACGCGTCCTGCCCGGCCTGCGCGGCCCGGCGGAAACTCTTGACCGCCCCGGCGTAGTCCTTCGTCTCCAGGCGGCACAGGCCCAGGAAATAAGCGCCTTCCGCGTCATCGCTCACCGGCTCCAGCGCCGCCGCGGCCTCCGCGTATTTCCGCTGGATCCAGAGCCCGACGCCCGCGATCAGGGCCGATCGCACGCGCACTTCCGCCGCGTGCGAACTCTTGTAGCGCTGCTGCGCCTCGGCGGTGAGTTTCTCCAGGATCGCCATCTCTCCCGCAATGCTGTACGCCAGCTCGCGCGCGTGGAGAAAATCGAGCCGGCCCGCCTTCGGGTCTTCCAGGATTTCGCTGATCGCGGCCTTCTTCCCCTCGGCCATGCGGTATATTCCTTTCAGTCTGACATCACGGTGGCGGTATTCCGCCGCCACGGTGGCGGCATTCCGCCGCCTGTGAATTCCGGCCGGAGTGCGTTCTTTCTGAAGGTTGCAGCCCGCCTGAACGTATCCAGAATTTATAGCAGAATCAATTCCGCAACGCAAGGCGCACCGTATTGCGCCTTTCACTTTCCGTTCCTGATTTCCTCCTCCTCGTCCACGTTCACTTCGAGCAGGTGCCGGGGCAGGAAGATGAGGCCCGCAATCAAGGTCGGCACCACCGCGCTGGCCATCACCACCGCCACGAGGAAGGAATACT
>Ga0181524_10006238_pt1 | contig 10416 bp, 1 predicted proteins | sample PEATcosm2014_Bin_34_FD_119761 | JGI IMG/M metagenome (GOLD analysis project Ga0181524, IMG submission 119761) | Peatland microbial communities from MTU Mesocosm Facility, Houghton, MI, USA - PEATcosm2014_Bin05_60_metaG | ecosystem: Environmental > Terrestrial > Soil > Wetlands > Peat | place...
GGAAGTCTAACCGGGCCCCGACCCGAACGAGCCTTTTCCAGTAGTCCCAGTCGGGCTGCCAGGAACCCTCGTGGAACCCACCCGCCTTCTGCCACCACTTTCGCCAATGGGCCACGCCCAGGGGCATGACGATGTTTTGCAGGAACAGGTCCTGCCGGATGCTCGCAGGGTTCCAACTCGGCATCCGGTCGGCGGCCGGCCCGTCCTCGTAGACGTAGTCGTAGCCGAAGACCAGCACGTCCGCCTCCGGGCAAAGTCGTCGGACGTTGGCCAGGTAATCGGGATAGTATTCGTCGTCGCGGTCCAGGAAGGCGAGCACCTCGCCTTCGGCCCGCTCGATCGCCGTGTTGCGGGCGCCGGCCACGCCGCGATTTTCTTCCAGACGGACGGCTCGAATGCGGCGGTCGGCAGCGGCCCAGCGCTGGAGGATCTGCCAGGTGTCGTCCGTGGAGCCGTCGTCGACGGCCACGATCTCCCAGTCGGCGAACCTCTGGCCGACGGTGGACCGGAGTGCGCGCTCCAGCGTGAACGCGCCGTTGAAGATGGGCATAATGACGGAAATAAATGGCGGCATTGACAGGTCCCGCGGACGGCAAGGGTCTCGACTCGCAGATGTTTTTATGTCATCTCGCCGGGCACTTCACAAGCCCTGCCGGACAGGGACCAAGACGGCGTTGTCGATCCGAGGCAGTGGAAGTCATCAACTATTTGGTTGGCACCGCGATGGTTTCAACATGCTCTGGAGGGACCGCCCAGGTCGGCGTCCTGGGTTGGAACGCGGCAAGACTTTCGATGAATCTTGCACGCTGCGGAGCCAGGTCATCGATGCCCCGAGAATTTTTTCTCGGAATTCTTCACTGCCGCCCGTCGCCATCGCGGGCCGTTGCCGGCAGTCCGGCGGCGGCGATGGCCGCCTGCTCGCAAAAGTGTTGCCAGCAATCACTTCCGACGGAACGGCACCTCGGATGGCCGGCGCTGGGCGACCGTGAGACGTCCGCCCCGGCTGGCCTCCTTCTATGCTCGTCAGGGGAATCGGCTGCGGAAAATCGCTTGCGTACTTTTTCCGACCGTGTACATTGGTGGCTGATCTGCTTTGGGCGCGGGTGTCGTTGCTATCCAACCGGCGGTCTGCTGAGGATGGTGCGATGGGGCTCGGGTGGGTTTCTTCGTTCTTGCCGTCGAGTTGCTTCGGCCCCCAGGGGAAGTCCCTGTGCCCGCCGAGGCCGTCTTGCTCGTGCCGGCCTTGCTTCTCCCTTGGTTGTGTCCCCGGGCACGTCTTGTCGCGTGGTAATCCGCGGTTTCCATGGTAGGAGGATCTCATCGTGCGAAAGAGATTTTGGGGATGGGTCGATCCACTGGGGCGGCTCCCTTTCGCGTGGAGGAAGAGAAAGAAGAAGCACTCCCGCAAGCCGCGGGCCGCGCTATTCGAGACGTTGGAGTCGCGGGTCCTCATGTCGGTAACGGGACAGCCCGCGGTCGATGATGCCTACGTCACCAGCGAGAGCACCGCCCTGGCGGTCCAGGCGCCCCAGGGCCTGCTGGCCAACGACGACTATCAGCTTGCCGCGTCCAACTGGAGCTTCGACCTGAAGGATCATTTTGTCGTGATCCCGAAGGCACCCGGCGAGCAAAATAACCAAACAGAGCAGGAGGTCCGGGCGTTGATCCACGAGGGACAAGGCGCCGACGGACTCTGGGATAGCACGACGGGGCTTTACAGCAGCACGGCCGCGGCGGCGGACGCCGTTGCCGGCGGTCCACCGATGGGAATCGTCTGTGCCGACGCTGCCGATCTCGGCCTGTCGCCCGGCGACAGCTACTACGGCGTGACGATCCCAGGATCAGGGGCAATTATTGCCCGGTACACTTACATTCCAGACCGGGACCTCGACGGGCGCGTGGGTCAGGGCGAGGGAAACGGCGATTCTTTCCCGCCGCTGCCGGACCCGACGCCAGCCTTCGTACTGGTAGCCTCCGGGACGATCGTCACGGCCCACGCCAACGGCTACATCGAACCGGATGGCTCCTTCGTTTACATACCCACCGACGACTTTACCGGCCAGGACAGCTTCACTTACACGGGCACCAACCAGGCCACCGGATCGAGTTCGACCGCCACCGTGACGGTTTCGATCCAGAACGTCGCGCCGTTGGTCGGAATCACGAACGTGCCGGGGAGCGAGGTCCCGCAGAACGTGCCGGTCACGCTCGGCAGTTCCGTGGTCGATCCGGGCATCGGCGACACATTCACGTATGCTTGGGACGTGACCAAGCTCAGCAACGGCGTCGCGACGCAGGATTTCGCCACGGGGACCGATGCCAATTTCACCTTCACTCCCGATGCCGCGGGCACCTACACCGTCCAATTGACGGTCACCGACGCTGCGGGCGACACGGGGACGACGCAGGCCGTGATTCAGGATAACCTCACAACCCTTTATTGGTTTCCGCAGAGCGGTAGTAACTCCTGGACCGGTACGAACAATTGGAACACAAGTTCCAGCGGGGGCACTTTTGGCGAAACAAGTTGGTCCAACTGGACCAGCTACAACATTGACGCCAATTTCCCCTCGGGGTCTAACCCGAACGTGTCTATCCCCAATGGCAGCACGGTCAGTCCGGTTTCGATTGACTTTAGCGCCAATTACACGGTTACCGGTGGCACCATTGGGCTGTCTTCCGCGACGAATGTCAATGTTGGTTGGGGGGACACGGCAACCATCAGCTCCACTGTTGCCAACAGCGGAGGCTACGCCGGCGGCATCAGCAAGCAGAGCGGTGGCACACTCTTGCTTAGCGGCACGAACAGCTACACCGCCGGGACTGCGATCAACGGCGGCCTGCTGGAATTCAGCAGCGGCGCGCTGGGCACCACCGGCAATATCAGTTTCGGCGGCGGCACCCTTCAATGGGCCAGTGGCAATACGGACGACATCGGCCAGCGCATCGCCCCTATCAGCGGTGGGTATAGTGCTTACCTTGATATCGCCAGTGGCCAGACGGTGACGCTCAATGTCGGTGGCCTTTCCGGTGGCGGCAGCCTCACGAAGCTCGACTCGGGCACACTGGTCCTGACGCACAACCCGAGTTACTGGGGCGGGACGACCGTCAGCGGTGGCACGCTGCAACTCGGCGACGGCGTCAACTCCGCCAACAACTGCAGCATGGGCGGCATGAACATCGCCCAGACGGCCACCGCCGTGTTCGCTCCCGTGTCGTCTCAGACCTACGTTGGGTGCATGAGCGGCGGAGGCTCCGTGACGCTCAGCGGCGGCGCCGGGGGCATTCTGATCCTAAGCGGGGGCGATACGTACACCGGTCCAACGACGATCAACAGCGGAACGATGCGCGCGGGATGGACGGGGGCCTTGCCCAATGGCACGATCCTATCGCTTGCCAATAGCTCGGCGGCGACTCTCGACCTGAACAACTACAACCAGACAATCGGCGGCCTTTCCGGCGGCGGCAACATCACGCTCGGCTATGCCACGCTGACCGTCAACCTGAGTGGCTCGGCTTCCTACGCCGGCAACATCAGCGGCAGCGGCGGCGGGCTCACCCTCGGCAACAGCGGCGGCGAACTCACCCTCACGGGGTCAAGTAGCAGTTATACCGGCAACACGGCGATCAACTCCGGCGAACTACAGGTCGCCCTTGGGGGAAGTCTGTCCAGCGCAACGGCAGTTACCGTGGCGACGGGCGCGGTGTTGGATCTTCGCAACACGGCCCAGACCATCGCAGGGCTCTCTGGTGGTGGCACCGTCTTCCTCGATACTACCTGCGCCCTGGCCGTGAACATGGCCAACGGCTACTCGGGCAATTTCTGGGGCGTCATCAGCGGCGGCGGCTCGCTGTCTGTCGCCAGCAGCGGCTACGGTAGCGGCGGTACGTTGACCCTCGGCAGTGCCAACACGTATGGCGGCGGAACGACTCTTAACGGCGGGACGCTCTGCGTCAACAACAATCAGGCCATCGGAAGCCTCACCATCAACGGAGGTTCCCTCGCTACGGGCCAAAACATCGTACTGTCGAACTCCCAAACTTGGGCCGGCAGTTTCACTTTCAATGGCCAAGTAAGCTTGACCGGAGGCTCCGTGAACCTGACGGGTAGTCCCGTGGTGGTTACCCTTTGCTATGCCACAGTCACGGTCAACGAGTCCATAACCGGCAGCGGCTCGTTGGGCGTGGCCAGCAGCGGCGTCAGTGGCGGCGGCACGCTGACCCTCAATGCCAGCAACAGCTACAGCGGCTCGACGACGATTAGCGGCGGCACGCTGCAGGCCAACGTTAACGGGGCCTTGCCCAGCGGAGCCGTGGTGACGCTGGCCAATGCGAGCGGGGCGCAACTGATCCTGAACGTGAACCAGACGATCGGCGGACTCTCCGGCGGCGGCTGGTCCGGAGGAAATGTCGTTCTGAACAACTCCAGCATCCTCGCCGTTTGCACCTCAGGCGGCTATTCATACACCTTCTCCGGCGCCATCGGCGGGAACTTCGGAAGCAGCGGCGGCAGCGGCGGCAGCGGTGGCAGCACCGGCGGCCTGACGAAAAGCGGAGACGGCACACTCGTCCTCAATGGTTGGAATAACAACTACATGGGCCCCACTATTGTCAACGGTGGGACGCTGACTCTCAACGCGACCATCGGCTACAGCGGTCCCACGACGATCAACGGCGGCACGCTCCTGGCCAACGTTGCCGGAGCCTTGCCCAATGGAAAGGTGGTCACGTTGGCCAATGCGGGCGGGGCGCAACTGGTCCTCAACGCGAACCAGACCATCGGCGGCCTCTCTGGCGGCGGCAGTTCCGGAGGAAATGTCGTTCTGAACAACTCATCCAGCCTGGCCGTTAACGTCGCCAGCGGCTACTCAAACAGTTTTTCGGGCACTATCAGCGGCAGCGGTTCGCTTTGCGTGGGCAGCAGCGGCGGGGGTAGCGGCGGTAGCGGGGGAAGTGGCGGGAGTGGCGGGAGTGGCGGGAGTGGCGGTGGCACACTGACCCTCGGCAGCGCCAACACCTATTCCGGGGCGACGACGATCAACAGTGGGACCTTGTGGGCCATCGTCGCAGGCGCCTTGCCCAGCGGGACGTTCGTGAGCTTCGCCAATGGGTCCACGTCGTCGCTGGAACTGGGAGCCAGCCAAACGATCGGTGGACTGTCGGGGGGAGGCGGCTCGGGCGGAATCTACCTGGGTGCCTACGACCTCACGGTCAATTCCTCAGGCTGGTCCAACTTCGGCGGTGTCATCAGCGGCAACGGCAGCCTTGTCAAGAACGGCACTGGGGGGCTAGACCTTTCGGGCTATGACTCCGTGGGCAACACTCTGGTCAACGCGGGCAACCTGGAGCTTAGCTCCGGAGGTGGTTTGAGCGGCACGGTGAACATCAGCGGCGGGGCAACGCTGCAAGTGGGCGACGGATTCTTCAACAGCTCGGTCTATGGCAATGTCACCGACAACGGCACCTTGGCCTTCGTCACCAGTAGTGGGGGTAGTGGTGGCAGTGGGGGTAGTGGTGGCAGTGGGGGTAGTGGGGGGGAGTCGTACTGGGGAACCATCTCCGGCAACGGTGGAGTGACCCTGGGCGGCACGGGCACGCTAACCTTCGGGGGGGCTAACAACTGTTCGGACGGTACGACGCTTAACGGCGGGAAACTCCTGCTTTCCGGGGGAGGTAGTTTGAACGGCCCGGTGACCATCAACGCCGGCGCAACGCTGCAAGTGGGCGATGGATGGAGCAACGGCTCGGTTACGGGCGCCATCACCGATAACGGCACTTTGGTCTTTCTGCCCAATGGCTCGGAGACCTGTTCGGGAAGCATTTCCGGCACTGGGGCGGTGATCGTGGGCCGCAGTGGTGGCAGCGGAGGCAGTGGCGGCACGTTGACCCTCAGCGGCAACAACAGCTACACCGGTGGCACGACGATTTTCAGCAGTGTGCTGTCGATCTCATCCGACGGTAATCTGGGCAGCGTTAGCGGACCCCTCATATTCCAAGGCGGGACCCTACAGTACGGGACTTCTTTCTCGCTGAACCCGAGCCGCTCGATTCAACTCAACAGCGGCGGCGGGACCATCAACACGCCGAGTGGTTCCCCAACCATCAGCAGCAACATCTCCGGCAGCGGCGGCCTCACCAAGATCGGTAGCGGTATCCTTAGACTCACGGGGACTAATGGCTACAGCGCAGGCACGACGGTCAGCGCCGGCACGCTGGAGGTCCAAACGCCCACTTCTTTGCCGAACTACACTCAGCCAGGTTACTCAGGAGGCGTCTCGGTTGCCAGCGGGGCCACGTTGACGCTCGATGCCGGCGGCTCCTCCGGTTGGCAAGGAACCAACATCGGCAGCCTCAAGACCACCTGCTTCTCCGGCGGTTCCCTCCTCGCCATCGACACCACCGGCGGGAATATCGGCGTCTCAAGCATTAGCGGCAACGAAGGTCTCGCGGTCCTGGGCGGTAACACGCTCACGCTCACCGGCACCAACAGCTACTCAGGGGGAACGTCCATTGACGCTCGCAGCACGCTCCAGTTGGGCGACGGCACCAACGACGGGTCGCTCTCAGGCAGCGGGGGGATCACCGACAACGGTATGCTGACTTACGATCTCAATGGTTCCCAGACTTACGGGGGAAGCATCTCCGGCAGCGGCACCATCACCAAGATCGGCGCTGGCATGTTGACCCTCATGGGAACCGATACCTATTTGGGTGCTACAACGATCTACGCCGGCACTTTGCAGGCCGGATCGGGCGGCTCGGGAGGGCAGGCATTGCCCAACGGGACGGTGGTCAACGCCAACACGGCGGGCACCGCCTTGCAACTGGGCGCCAACCAAACGATCGGCGGCCTCTTCGGCAATGGGAACATCGTCCTCCTGGGCACCTCCGGCGGCTACTCACTCACGGTGAACACAAGCCCCTCCAGCGGCCCCTTCACTTACAGCGGCACGATCAGCGGCTCTGGTGGCCTCATCAAGGGCAGTGGCGGAACGCTGACGCTCGAAGGGACCAACACGTACACCGGCGGCACGATTGTCAACGGTGGAACCCTCGAACTGGCTGCCAGGGCCTCGTTACCAGCGACCGGCACGCTAACGGTCGGCAGTGGTGGCACGCTGACGCTTGACGCTGGCTACTACGGTTGGAGCGGAAGCGACGTCGGCGCCCTTGCTAAGAGCGGCTTCGCCAGCGGCTCCGTTTTGGCGATCGACACCACCGGTGGTAATACCACTGTCTCCGCTATCAACGGCAATGAACGTCTGGCGATACTGGGCAGCAACAAGCTGATCCTCATCGGCAACAACACCTACTCAGGGGGAACGACCATCAACGCTGGCACCCTCCAGCTAGGCGATGGCAACAACGGCGACGACGGGTCGGTCCCCAGCACGGGTGGAATCACCAACAATGGTGCCTTGGTCTACGATCTCTATGGCTCAAAGACCTACGCAGGAACCATTACCGGCAGTGGCAGCCTGACAGACGCAGGTACTGGCACGCTCACGCTCGCCGGCAGCAACACCTACACGGGCCTGACGGAGGTCTCCGCCGGCACGCTCATCCTGGGCAGCAGTTCTGCCCTACAAGACACTACGCTCGATACCACCAACTTCACCTCGACTTCGCTCAGCTTCGGCAGTTTTACCACGGCCACGCTTGGTGGCCTGCAGGGCCCAGGCGGCACTACGATCAATTTGCAGAACTCCTCCGGCAGCGCCGTCGCGCTCGTCGTCGGCAACAACGGCGTGAGTACCACGTTCTCCGGCACGCTCAGTGGCACGGGCAGCCTGACCAAGAGCGGCGCGGGCACGTTGGTCCTCAACGCCAGCGGATCGAACACCTACAGCGGCACCACGACAATCAACACGGGTACGCTGGAAGTCCAGACACCTGGCGACCTCCCCGGTTACGGTGTCTCGGGGAGGATTTCCGTGGCCAACGGAGCTACGCTGGCACTGAACGTCGGCGGACAAAACGAATGGAACGCCAGCAGTATCAACACGCTCATCAGTCATGTGACATTGGCAGCCGGTTCGTCGTTGGGATTCGACACGAGCGACGCCAGTGTTCCATTCTCGTATGATAGCAGCATCAACTGGTTCAACGGCAGCTTGTCCAAACTTGGCACCGGCACACTGGCTCTTGAAGCCAGCAACCGTTACAGCGGCGTCACGACGATTTGCGGGGGCACGCTCCAGCTTGCCGCCGCCAACGTCTTGCCCAGCAGCCCCACGGTCGTGATCGGAGGCACGAGCCAGTTGCCCGGGACGTTGGATCTCGACGGCCAGAACGTTACCATCGCTTCGTTAACAGGCTCTTCCTACAGCATCATCACCGACTCGGTGGGTGGTGGCGTTCTGACGGTCGCCCCGCCTGTGGGGACTTCCTCCACGTTTGCGGGAACGATCGAGAACGGCCAGGATGCGTCGTCGGGAATGGGTCTGATACTCGATGGTCCGGGTATCCTCGTTGTCAGCGGCGCGAGCACCTATACCGGCCTTACCCTGGTGAAGGCGGGCGTACTCGACGTGGAAGGCAGTCTTGCAAGCCCGGTAATGCTTGAGGGCGGACAGGCCGGCGGCGCTGGCATGTCGCCCTCAGTGCCGCCGGGGGCGTCCGCCTCGGCCTCGCTGAATTCGGCGGGCACGACCGTCCTCTTGTCGGTCGGAGCCAGTGAGACCGGTGGTGCCGCGAACCTGACTTACACCTGGAGCTATTCGGGGCCCACCGGAGCGGCTTTCAGCAACAACGGGGACAACACGGCCGCACAGACCATAGCAACTCTTCCCGGCCCGGGCAATTACCAGTTCACCGTGACCGTCAGCGACGGCGTCAAGACGGTCAGCAGCACGGCCGGATCTCTCTTGGTTGTACGCAACCTCACGACGATCGCGGTCAGCGGCGATTCGGGCCAGATTCACGCGGGCGGCACCGATCATTTCACCGCTACCGCCTACGACCAGTTCGGCGCCACGATGGCGGAGACGTTCACGTGGGCAGTAACCGCAACGACGCCATCGGGAGCTTCGACGACAGTTACAGGCTCCATCGACTCCGGTTTGTACACGGCGCCCGATGTCTCGGTGAATGCCACCGCCACCGCCAGCGCCGGCAATGTGACCGGCACGGGCACGGTCATCGTAGACAACCTGCGGCCGACGGTGAGTACGCCCGCGGCGGCCACGCTCAGCTCCGATGGCAAGTCGGCGTCGCTTTCGGTGGTCGGGGACGACGATGCCGGCGAGTCGAACTTGATTTACCATTGGACCGCCGTCCCCCTCTTCCCCGGGGCCCCGGCGGTGACCTTCAGCGCCAACGACAGCAACTCGGCTAATGACACCACGGCCACGTTCTCCAGTGCCGGCAGTTACCGTTTGACCGTGACGATCACCGATGCGGGCGGCTTGACCGCCATCGGCGGCGGCTCGAACGGCTCGTTCACCAATGTCGTGCGGGTCACGGTCGATCAGCAGTTGGCGAGTATCAGCGTCACACCGGCGCAAAGCTATCTTGACGCCGGCGGCACGCAGCAGTTCACCGCCACGGCGATGGACCAGTTCGGCAACCCCCTGGCGACCCAGCCATCGTTCACCTGGTCGGGTCTACCTGGCGACGGCACGGCGGGCAGCATCGACGCGAACTCGGGGCTCTATACGGCTCCGGACACCTCGGCCAGCCCCACCGTCACGGCCCAAAGTGGTTCGATCACCAGCCCCAGCGTCTCGATCATCGTCACCAACCAACAGCCGACGGTGGACACTCCGGCGGCGGCTTCGCTTGAATCGGACGGCAAGACGGTTGATCTCTCCGTGCTCGGAGCCGACGACGCCGGGGAATCCAACCTCACCTATGACTGGAGGACCTTCAGTTGCCCAACGGGCGAGAATCCCGTGCTCGGTTTCCCCGACGACTCTAACCACGATAACGACACCAACGCGGACAGCAGCGCCACCGCCACGTTGACGGGCACGGGCGCCTACACCTTCGAAGTGTACATCATCGACGACAATGGCGACGGCCTTGTTACCAGCAGCAGCGTGAGCATTACGGTCGGTCAGGTTCTGACGACGATCACCCTCGCCCCATCCTCGCCGAGTGTCGACGCGGGGAGCACCCAGACGTTCACGGCCACGGGAACGGACCAGTTCGACAACCAGATGACGACCGAACCCGACTACACGTGGACCGCGACGGCCGGGCGGATTGCCGCGGACGGCACGTTTACCGCCCCGAACACTTCCATGCCCATTGCGATCACCGCAGAAAGCGACGGGGTCAGCGCCACCGAGAATGTTGCGATAGCCAGTTCCTCGCCGACCACCAAGCCCAGGCTTGGGGATAATTGGATCGAGCCCTTGTTCGAGCAGACGCTGGGCGGTGGCTCATCGCCCCTTCTCGGCCAGCTCTATGGCA
>Ga0181524_10006244_pt1 | contig 10412 bp, 6 predicted proteins | sample PEATcosm2014_Bin_34_FD_119761 | JGI IMG/M metagenome (GOLD analysis project Ga0181524, IMG submission 119761) | Peatland microbial communities from MTU Mesocosm Facility, Houghton, MI, USA - PEATcosm2014_Bin05_60_metaG | ecosystem: Environmental > Terrestrial > Soil > Wetlands > Peat | place...
GGTTCTGCTCGCGGTCCCAGGGGCAACCCTTGGGCGACCGGAGCCGGGCCATGACTTCAAGCAAATCGTTGATTGCAGAACGTCTCTTCATGCAGCGCAGTATTGGAGTAATGGAGTGTTGGAGTATTGGGAAACAATAATCCATTACTCCATTACTCCATCACTCCATCCCTCCATCGTTCCCTCACAGTATCACCAGGTTATTCCGATGCACTACCTCCACATGCTGGAGCTTCTTGGCTTTGATCTCGGCGGCCCCAAAGCCGGCGATGCCGCGGGCAAATTCCGTGCCGTCCAGATCGCAAATCCGCACCACTTCCCCGGCCGCAAAGTCACCGTCACACCGTGTGACGCCGGGCGGCAGCAGACTCTTCCCGCCTTCGCGCAACGCCTTTTTCGCGCCCGCATCCACAAACAACGCGCCTTTGGGATGGTGAAAGAAAGCAATCCATCGCTTGCGCCCTTGCAGCCGGGTCGGCCGCGGCACAAACAGCGTGCCCTCCTCTTCGCCCGCCACCACGCGGGCCAGCACTCGCTTCTTCCGGCCCGAGGCAATGACGAACGGAATGCCGGACCGGACGGCGATCTTGGCGGCTTGAATCTTCGAGGCCATCCCGCCCACAGCAGTGGCGCTGTCCGTCCCGCCCGCCGTTTGTTCCACCGCTTCATCCACGCGCTCGATGACGGGGATGGTCCGGGGATTGGCCTTGCCGAAGTTCTCCAGCACGCCATCCACCGTGGTCAGGATGAGCAGCAAATCCGCCGGCAGCAGCGAGGCCACCAGCGCCGAGAGCTTGTCGTTGTCCCCGAACTTCAACTCCGTGAAGGAGACCACGTCGTTCTCGTTGATGATCGGGACCACGCCATGGCTCAGAAGGGTTACCAGCGTGTTGCGGGCATTGAGATGGCGTTCGTGATGTTGCAGGTCATCGTGGGTGAGCAGGATTTGGGCGACGGACAGGTGATGCGCGCCAAACAGCTTCTCGTAAATCGCCATGAGCCGCGATTGGCCCACCGCCGCGCAGGCCTGCAGCTCCGCCAGCTCGCTCGGGCGCTTTTCGTAGCCCAGCGCCCCCATCCCCGCGCCCACCGCGCCCGACGAGACCAGCACAATCTCCCTGCCCGCCTGCCGCTGCTCGGCCACCTGCGCCACCAACTGTTCCATCTGCGCAAGGTCCGGCTGCTTCCGGCTGTCGGTCAGGACCCCCGTGCCCAGCTTCACCACAATGCGCGTGACGTCTTTGATTATTTCCGAACGCACGCACAGCTTGGTAACAAACCCCGCTCCCGGTGTCGAATTCCAAATCCGCATCAGGCGATTGACATGCGGGGCAGTCTGGACCTCACAATGATACCTGGCAAGCCCATGCGGGGGGCGCGCGCGCCGGCGGGAAGTAACGGGATCGTCTGGGGGAGCGGCACGGGGTCGTTGCGCGCCAAGGGGCGGTGAGAGCCAGTGAAACGTGAGGCGTGAAACGTGAAACGTGAAACGTGAAACGTGAGCGGCACAGGGGCACCACTCCGCGCTCCGCATTCCGCCCTCCGCACTCGGCCCTACCCCCGCCCGCACTCTGCCCGCTCGCCCCCCCTTTCCCCGTCCATTCCCCGCCCTCGCCCCCTCCCCCCACGCCCTGCACTAGGGAAATCCCCATTTTACCCGCTCCCACCGCCCCTTCGCGCACGGTGGGGAATGCGGAGTGCGGAGGGCGGGGGCACGGGGGCAGGGAGCGCCGGTCTCCGACCCGGCGTGCCCGATAATGCGGAGTGCGGAGGGTGGGGCGCGGGAGCGGGGCGCCAGATTTGGGCGGGACGAGGGCGCTGTGGGTGGCGGCGGGGCCTTCCCAGCCGTGGCGGTGCTGGCGGGTTTGAATGAAGACCTGTTGGTTGGGGGCCGGGGCGGGAAAGCGGGCCAGGTAGAGGGCGGTGATGTCGCTGACGCCGTCTGCGGGGGTTCGCAGGAGTCCCAGGAAGACGGGGCGTCTCATGCGGGTCCAGCCGGGGCTGCACGGGGCGCTGGCAAAGAGCAGGAAGTCGCCTTTGGGGCGGGGGGCGACGAGCAATTCGAGGCGGAGGCGTCCGGCGTCCCAGCGGAGGCGCAATTCCTGGACTGGATTGGGGCGAAAGGGGGCGGGTAGGGGCGGGGGCCAGAGCAATGGGGGGCGTCCGATGCGGCCCAGGACGCTGTTGAGTTTGAGGTAGGCTTGCTGGCCGGTGAGGGGGCGGCGGCCGGGACGCCAGCGGCGGTGGATGCGGCGGGCGTAGAGGTTCCAGGCCTCGCGCTGGGGCTGGGTGAGGCGGGCGAACCAGTCTTTGGCGAGGGTGCCGAAGAGGTGCCTCATGCGGACTTGGGGCGGGGTGCGGGGGTTGCGGGGGATGACGTAGGCGCGGCCATAGACGGCCCAGCGGCCAACGGGGGCGTGGTACCAGACGAGGGGGCAGCCCTTGAGGAGGACGCCAGGCCGGGCGCGGCGGGTGCAGCGGGGATCGTAGTTGTAGTGGATGATCATGGCAGCCTTCTGAGGGGCGGTTCAAATCTAAGCTCAAATTGTCTTACATGGGGCAGAAGATGGAACGAGGAATTGAAATTGTCAAATGCCAAATGCCGATTGGTGATGAGGGGTGATTGGTGACTGGGGATTGGGGACTGGTGTTTGAGCCTTGGCGGGCAACCTTGGCCGAGTGGCTGGAAAGGTGGGTTCAGGCTGGAACAACGGGCCTGCGGGTTGAAGGACTGCCGCTGCCAAGGAGGAAGCAAGAAAGGTCTGGCAACACGCCGAGGCAATCCCGTATGCTCCGGCTGGTTGAGCGCCAAGTCGTGCGAGGGCTTCGGCGAATCATTCTGCGTCGGCACGGTCGCGTGCTGCCTGACCTAGCTGTTGCATCGGCACGGCCAGAGCACCGTGAGAATGTGATCATGCCGCTAGAAGGGTGGAAGACCTTTTTAGGCGCTCTCTTAATTTTTCTGAGGCTAACGGTAATTATCTCTTGAGCCTTCTCGTGGCCGGCGAAAATCAGTGTTGACGCCGGCCAGGGGATTGCGGAATTAAGACCAACGTGCGCGGTTTGCACCGGTGGGGCCAAATATGCTCCAAGAATTGCAACCAGTGGCGAACTCGCACCAAGAAATGATGAAGATGAGTTCGACAATTTATGCACTGCATTGCTTCCCGGAAATTCGGCAGTCCTGCCACTAATTCCTCTCGCTGCACCACCCCCGGCGGCTCGCCACGGCTTGGCAAGCTGTGCGCAGAGAAACTGCTTCAACAACTCGATCCGATGCTCCGTGGTCTTTCGGCTCGGCTGGCAGGCACTGATCTGAGTCTGCGCGAGGATTATTTCCAAGAAGGGGTCGCTGCTGTTCTGACCGCGCTGGAGCGTTTCGACGCGACAAAAGGTCTTGTCGAACACTTTGCTGCGCGTTCCGCGCGCGGCAGCCTCCTCAACTACCGCCGCTCACTCCGGCGCCGGCAGCGGGAAATCTGCGTCGGCACATTCGCGGAGGCGGATGCAGACGCGGCGGATAAAGGGGTGGCGCTGTCACTCCAACTTGATGCCCTCGCAAGCGCATGCGGAGCCCCGGCTTATGACGCGATGGATTGCAGGCTGATCCGTGAGACTGCTGTGACGATACTCACATCAAACGAGCTGTGCGCGGTCGAGCTGGTTCACTTTGAAGGGTGGCAAGAGGCTTATGCCTGACGGTATCGCCTTCATTCAGTGGGACAGCTACAAAACCGGCTTTGGTGGCTGTGGGTTCTTCCTCGACGACCCGCTCGCCTTCAACTCGCGCCAGGAGCGGCTCCACAACGTCGGTGTCGGTAACCATTTGTGGTTAGTATCGCGGTGTCCTGAGGACAGTCAGCATTACTTCGTTGCTGTTCTACGAGTGCGCGAACTGCGCCGCAACCAGCCGGAGACCAACCTTGCTCGGAGCTTTGGCGAGTTCGCGATTGTTGGCGAGCGCGACCGGAGTCTTGACCTCAGAAGGAGATTTCCAGCCGATGGCCTACTCCGCGCACTGGAATTTGAGACGGGCAAGCCAATCAAGTTTGGCGCAAGCATCGGTCAATCGTTGCAGACCATCCGGTTGCTCAGCCCTGCCGACGAGCGTGTTCTCGACTGCTCCTTGCAGCGCATCCTCGCCGGACGTGACTTTGCTCTCGACGCACCATTCGGATTGTGGACGAAATGCGACGGCGTATTTGCTGACTACTTCTGGCAAAATTGGAAGGCGCGGCGACAACCGCTCGCGTTTCTCCTCTACGACTCGCCACCGGCACTGCCGAATGGCGCACCAGTGTTCATCCACTCGGATAAGAATCTTCGCCTGCTGGGGGCGTTTCGCGGGATTCAGTATGTGACCGGTTATAAGCCGACGGCGGATGCTGACGAGCGCATTTCCGAGCGCGAGCGCGTTTGGACTGCGTTCCGGGGTTTAACACTGAACCCACCGTCCAAAACGGAATTCGACGAGTTTTGGGATTCGCAACACGGCATTCGCTCGCTGTTCATCATGGACAACCTTGTCGAAGTGCCGGTGGAACTTCCGTTCAAAACCTATGGCCGAGCACTGGAGTGGGGTTACCCGATGGGAGTCGGCTACCGCTATCTTACTCTCTCGCAATGCTGGCTGCTCCTTCGAGCAACAGAACTCACCGAGGAGATTCGAGATGCTTTGATGGAGCCGCTGCTTCGCGTCTGAGTAGAGTTTTGCCGCTTGTTGAGCAAGCTCGTAAAAGTGACCGACGCGGCGGGGCGTCATCTTGCTTTAGAAGAGGCGAGAGAGACAATTCAAGCGATGTCGAACGGTGTGGCGACGAAAGCGGAAGTGGGCCTGAAATTCGCGTGTAGCGCGGTGGTGGACGTGGTGGCACAAGGTTGGCAACTCTCGGTTGGCAAGGCGGAAGTCGAACTTCGCTCCCCAAGCCCTGAAGGCGCGTCGCCCGATGAAGTGAAGCGGCGCATCCGCGAGGGGCATTTGCTCGAACGGGACGCCCAACTGCGCGAGGCATCCGTTCGTGAGTTCATCAAGAGCATGGAACAACGGCGGCTCGGCCCGCAGGGTTGGGTGTCCATCTTCTCCCTCATGCGCGACGGGCGTGAACTCGGGCGGAAGCTTAAGGCGGCTTCCGCCGAACAGCAACCTGAACTCCGGCAGGAATTTCTTGGTGATGCCATCGCCCCTTACCTACAACTCGTCGAGTCCGGCGCAACCTGTGAGTTCACGGGGCTGAAACTCACAGACATCTGGCGCTACTTCCGTCACACTTGGATCAGCACCTATAAGTCGCTGCCGGGGCGTTCCATGATGATTCTAGTGCGCGACGCTGCCGCTCCATTCCATCCCATCATCGGAATCGCCGCGCTCGGAAGTTCAATGGCGCAACAGACGCAACGCGACCAGTGGATTGGCTGGGACTCGGACAGGTTTCTGGAGCAATTGACGGCAAAGCCCACGGCGCGCATGTGCCGCTGGGTCCACGAATCGGTTGAACGATTGATTGGCGGCATCTACGCCGCCGACCTTTTGGCGGACGGAATCATCGAACGGCGCGAACTGAAGTCACCAACTGACCGCGCAATCAGCCGCCTACTGCGAGATGGGGAACGGGCGGCTAACTTCCACCGTTTGGACCCCGACGCGGCGAACCACAAAACCAACACGAACGCTCAGGCCGAAGTGGATTGGGAGAAACAGTCGAGGACCCCGCTCTTTCGCTCCAAGCGCGCCAAGACGCTCGCTCGGCTTCTTGGAATCCGCGCGGGACTGAGAGCCGCGGGACACGATGCCAACTCCTCAGCTTCGCTGAAAGCCGTGCTTGCGAACCCGGTCGGGCGCAATGCGGTGCGGCAACTCGTCCGGTTTGTTAAGGCTGAACACGTCGGCGTGAATATGATGGATATCATCATCTGCGGTGCCGTCGCTCCTTACAACATTCTGTTAGGTGGAAAGCTCGTGTGTCTACTGCTAACCAGCCCGGAAGTTGTCGCGTTTTACCGCAAACGCTACGGAGAGCAGGCCAGTATCATTGCCTCGTCGATGAGAGGCGCGCCTATCGTACGTCCGCCCAATCTTGTGCTTCTCGCAACGACAAGTCTCTATGGTGTTGGTTCAAGCCAATACAACCGGCTCCGAGTACCGCTGGAAGAGGTCGGCGGGAGAGCCGGGCATCGGCTGGAGTATGTCGAACTCGGCTTAAGCCGGGGCTACGGTTCATACCATTTTAGTCAGGCGTCGGTTGACTACTTGGAAACACTCTTGGGCCGTTCCGGCGACGGCCGGAAAGTCAACAGCATCTTCGGCGAAGGCGTAAACCCGCTCATGCGAAAGCTCCGCGACGGCTTGGCGGAAGTCGGTCTGCCCAGCGATGATCTGCTTAAGCATGGCAACGCTCGCGTGGTTTACGGTGTGCCGCTTGCCGAAAACTTTCGTGAAGTCCTTCTCGGCCTGGATGCGAAACCACGGTACTTTATGCCGCTCCGAAGCCCAGGTGATTCCACTCAACGGCTTGTGGAGTTTTGGCGGAAGCGATGGCTTGTGGGACGAATCACCCGCGATGGTATCTTGGATGAAGTTCTCAAGCACACACTGTCGTATCCAATTTCCCATGGCGCGCGCGTCACGCTCCCACAATCAGGCGAGGCCGAATTGTTCGACTGAACTTTCGCGCCTGCGGGGTTTGTTCTGTTTGTTGTTTATTGACCCAGAACTGCGCTCGGTTCACTCCACTTGTCCTCGGAGAAGCTCGAAACTTACGAGAAGCGTACCGCCGCAATCAATCGGGCCAACGACAGCGGCGACATTGAGACGCTGCGGGAAATCGCGGAGAACCCGCACGGGTTCATCCTCCGGCAGGGCTGGGCGAGCCTGGATTTCAGCGAGGAGGCGGAACTCACTCGGTTGCGGCGGCTGTAACCGCTATCGCTGAAAGTAGGTTTAACTCCTTTAACTCCTTTAACTGCTTCGGCTGCGTCTTTGCCTCTTGGCGCCTTCGCGTTGGTTCAACCGCGTTTTTCAGGTTTAACCCGGCTGCTGCTGGGTCAGACAATGCACCGTGCCGCGGCCCAGCACGAGGTCCACGGCGTGGAGGCCGATCACAGGCCGGTCTTTGAATAGTTCCCCCAGCGTGCCCAGCGCGATCCGGTCATTCGGATCATTGAACGTTGGCACGAGCACCGCCGCGTTGGCGATGTAGAAGTTCGCATAGCTGGCCGGCAGGCGGTTGCCGGCGAAATACAGCGGCCCCGGCATTGGCAAGGGCACAACTTCGGGTCGGGAGCCGTCCTCCAGCCGCAAATCCTGAATGCGTTCCCAGTTCTCGGCCAGCGGACGGTAATTGATGTCCCTGCGGTTGGTTTCCTTGATCAGCACGACCGTCTTCGGGTTCACGAACCGGCAGATGTCGTCTATGTGGCCGTGCGTGTCGTCGCCCACCGGCCCCGCCGCCAGCCAGAAGACATTGGTCACGCCGAGATAGCGCTTCAGCGTCTCTTCGATCTCCCGCCGCCCCAGGCCGGGATTGCGCACCTGGACCTTGGGGTCGAGGTAACATTGCTCGGTGGTCAATAGCGTGCCCCGTCCGTTCACCTCGATGCCGCCGCCTTCGATCACGAAGTCTTTGCCGTTGCACTCCGCATTAAACAACCGCTTGCCGAGCAGCCTGGCCGCGGTCTCCGGCACGCGGCGGTCCTTTTGCCAGTCGTCGTGCTTGGCCCATGCGTTGAAGTGGAAGTGCACAATCGCCGTCTCCCCCTTCTTCCTTCTCACAAAGATCGGTCCGGTGTCGCGCGTCCAGCCACGATTGGTGGGATGGAGAATGTATTCGACGCGGCTCAGGTCGGCGCCCGCGCGAGCGAGGTAGTGGCGCGCCAGTTTCTCGTCGGCCCTGCTGTTGACGAGGATGCGCACAACTTCGCCCGGACAAACCTTGCGAACGATCTCCCCATAAGCCCAACGGATGGTATCCACCTTGTCGGGCCAGTCGGCTGGATTATGCGGCCAGATTAGCCAGGTCGCCTCGTGTCGCTCCCATTCCGCCGGCATCGAGAAACCGAGCGCGACGGGGGCCGGAGCGCGGACATTCCTGTCCGCAGGGCGGTCAGGCGGACAGGAATGTCCGCGCTCCGGTTGTGCAGACGGTGAGCGGTTGGCGGTATGGTGAGTGGGCATAGGCGTGGCGCGGAGATTACGTCTTCTTCCCCGTTGTGCGAAACCCGTAGGACTCCGGCTGGCCGGCGAAACAAAGCCCCATGTATGATCCCTTCACGTCGTCATAGCGAATCCCGCGCAACTCCAGGGCTACCTTCTCCGCCGTGATGGGCAGCCTCTTGACTCTCAGGCCGACAGCGTCCTCAACCGCGTTGGCCACCATGGCGGCGGCTGGAATCATCGTGTGTTCGCCGACCCCGCGCGCCCCGAACGGCCCGTCCGGCTGCGCCACCTCGATGATAATCGGCACAATCTCATCCGGCAGGTCTTCCGCGGTCGGAATCTTGTAGTCGGTGAAGTTGGCGTTGAGCAGCTTCCCTTTCAGGTCGTAGCGGATGTCCTCGTAAAGGACCGTCGCCAGGCCCTGCACCAGCCCGCCCACCACCTGGCCTTTCACCAGGCCGGGATGGATTGCCTTGCCGGCATCCACGGCGAGCACAGCCTTGAGAACGCGCATTCGGCCGGTCTGTTTGTCCACTTCCAACACGGCGGCGGCGGCGCCGACCGTGTAATGGACGTTGGGATGCCCGCCCTGGCTCGTCTCCGGGTCGCTCAAGGCGGACGTGAACTCCGGCATGAACACCCCGCTGCCGAGGATGGGGCCGCCGATGAAATTGCCGTGCGGCGTCTGGATGCCGCTGATGACGAAGTTCTTGAAGGGCAACTCGAAGTCCGGGCGGGCGCGGCATTTGACCTTCTCATCTTCCAGGTACAGCGAGTCGCGGGAGAGGCCCAGCGCGCGCTCTACCACCGCGAACATCTTCCCGCGCACGTCCAGCGCGGCAGCTTTGACGGCGTTGCCGCAGCCCCACGTCACGTGCGAGCCGACGGTCTGCCACTCGTAGGCATTGCGGTCGGTGTCCGGCGGCTCAATCCGTATCCGGCTGACCGGCACCGTGAGAATCTCCGCCGCAATCTGGGCCATCACCGTCAGGTAGCCCTGGCCGATTTCCATGCCCGAGGCGCTGATGTTCAGGCTGGCGTCCTCGTTAAACTTGATGAACGCGGAGGACGCGGCATTGGGCGGCATGGCGGGCGCTTTCCAGAAGCAGGCAAAACCTTTGCCGATGGCCTTGTTGGGGTCCTTGGAACTCTCCCGCTGCCCCCAGCGAATTTCCGCGGCCACCCGGTCAATGGCCTCGTGCAACCCGCTCGGGTTCATCTTCGCCCCGTAGGCCAGCGTGTCGCCTTCGCGGATCGCATTCTTCTTCCTGAACTCGACCGGGTCCATCCCCAGCCTCCGGGCCAGCCTGTCTATATGAGATTCCAGCCCGAAATGGAACTCCGAGTAACCGAACCCGCGGTAAGGCCCGCCTGGCGGCAGGTTCGTATAGACGCAGACCGAGTCAATCTTGACATTCGGCACCCGGTACGGCCCCGTGGCGGAAAGACCAACGGCATTGACCACGTTCGCGCCATACTCGACGTAGCCGCCGGCATCCCAGTGCAGCGAATGCTCGATGGCCGTGATCGTGCCGTCCTTCTTCGCGCCGAGCTTGATCCGCGCGATCACGCCTTGCCGCTGGTAGGTGTTGTAGAACTCCTGCGCCCGTGACCAGCGCACTTTCACGGGGTGACCCTTGACCATGATCGCCAGGGCGGCGCCGATGATCTCCATGGACACCCCCGCTTTGCCGCCAAAGCCGCCGCCAACGTAGGGCGTCACGACTCGGATATCCTTGTGCGCCAGGCCCAGCGGCGCCAGCGCCTGCGCAAACACGTGTCGCTGCGTGTAAGGCGACTGCGATGCCGACCAGAGCGTCAACCGTCCGGCGAGGTCGTAGAGGCCGACAATCGCATGAGGCTCAATCGCGCAATGCGCGTAGCGCGGAACGGTATAGGTGTCTTCCAGGATGACGTCAGCTTCCTTGAACCCCTGTTCGATGTCGCCCTTTCGGGTCTTGCGAAAGTGCGCGATGTTCGTTCCGGCCTGTGGGAAGAACCACGGACAGCGCGGATACTTGCCAAGGTCGGGGTGAACCAGCACCGCATCCTCCCGCAACGCTTCGGTGAGGTCGAGCACCGGCTTGAGTTCTTTATAGACCACCTTCGCCAGCTTCGCCGCGCGCTTGGCGGTCTTCGGATCGCGCGCCACCACCGCCGCCACCTGCTCCCCGACAAATCGCACCCGGTCGGTCGGGAATATGAACCGGTCCTGCATGTACAACCCGAACCGATAAGGGAAGTCCTTGCCGGTGACCAC
>Ga0181524_10006250_pt1 | contig 10403 bp, 10 predicted proteins | sample PEATcosm2014_Bin_34_FD_119761 | JGI IMG/M metagenome (GOLD analysis project Ga0181524, IMG submission 119761) | Peatland microbial communities from MTU Mesocosm Facility, Houghton, MI, USA - PEATcosm2014_Bin05_60_metaG | ecosystem: Environmental > Terrestrial > Soil > Wetlands > Peat | place...
AGGGTGAGAGATGGGAAGGGCGGGCCGGCTGGGATCAATATTGACCGGACTGACATAGAGTTCGAGATGGGGTGTAAGCTCCTTCAGGTAAAAGCGGCAGATGCCGTGAACCCGGATCCCTAACCCCGCCTTGAATTTCAGCTCCACCCACTCTGAGTATTCCCCTTTCCGGAGTTGGAAGCGCCGACCGTCAATCTCAATTTCAGCTTTTTCATCCGCCGCATCCGGCTTAACACTGAAATCCAGCCGCAACGGCACGCTGGGGTGCCGCCGCAAGGGATTTTCGGGTCCGGGAATATACGAACGAAAACACCCCCCATCGTGCTGGAGCAGAAGGCGTGCGCCTCCCTCCGGCTTCTCGCTGCTGGCGGCCCGGCTCGAGTAAAAGGAGAAGGTTCCCTGGCTTCCTTGCAAGTCTGGCACGCACATACCCGACAGCAACACGCCTTCAAATTTCTCCGGTGGAAATGTGATGGGAATACGGATCACGGAACAGAAGACGCCCGCTTTTCCCAAGAAGTGCCAGAACGGTATGCCCTTGCGCAACAACTTTACCCGCGGCTGGCCGAGTGGGAAGGTGTACTTGCCGACCTTTAACGTCTTCTTGGCATCGCGAATCTGTGCCGAAGACAGAAAGGGCAGATAACTGCCCAAATCGCGGCCCAGGAAATCGTAGATATTGTGTTTGCCTGGATTGACTCCCGTCATGAACGAGGACCAGGCGACGGGCGAATCGGGAGGGCAAGTTGTTGCTAAACGACGGAAGGTTCCGTGGTCTCGGAGTTTGGCGAAGTTAGGCAGTTTTCCTTCCTGCATAAACCGAGCGGCTAAGTCCGGGTCCAAGCCATCGAAGCCGACAATCACCACCCGCTTCACCTGGGCACGGCGATAGGCTTTCCAACCACGAATCAGGCGATAGAGCCGACGAACCGGCCAGGTGATGAAAGCGAATAGGGAGTACAGGAAAGCCAGAAAAAGGGTCAGGAACGAGGAAAGGAAAGCAAAGCCGGCTCCCGGTCCCACGTATGCCTGCGCAGCGGTCGGCGTCAACAGGAGAACGACCAAGGCCAGGAAAATCGCGAAAACAATCCTCCCGCTTTTGCCCTGAGATGTCACCGGCACGTGCCCAAGCGTTTTCAAAGTTCGATACCAAGCGCCATTTTGAGAATCAGCCCTGAAACAAGAGAAACAACCAGGAAGAAAACCAACCAATCGGTGACGAAGTATCCCAGGTCTATGGAACGCGGGGCATAATTCACTCCAAGCGATCGCAAAGGGCCGTCTCTGGGAAGGGGTTGTTCACCGGGATTCAAGAACCATTCCACCACACTCGCCCGTGCGCGCTCTACCGGCAATGGGGTTATCTCCTTTGACACGACAACTTGCTTTGCGAACGTCTGGCCCGCGACAACTACCGCCGGCAAGAAATCGCCGTACTCATCCGCTCGAATACGCCAGTTCACCTCCTGTAGCGCCGGGACATTCACAGGAGGAGCAGTCAACGTCAGACCTTTCGGGAGCCTAAGAGAGTCCGAGTCCAGCGCACCTAGCCCGGCCAGCTTGGCCTTCAGGATAAATGAATCGTGTGGTCGCAACGGTATCCGGCTGAATCGCAGGTCGAGCTGGACCATAAGAACCACTACTGGAAGCAGAAGAATGGCTACCGGCTTCAAGTTATAAGTAAGGTAAATGACGGTGAAACGGAGGATGCGGCCATATGCCCGTGAAACGATGCCTAGCTGGTCCGGGAAGAGGCGAACTTCCAACAAGTGCGCCTGGATGCAGTTCTTAATCCGGCGCATTGCGTCCTGGTTCGAAACATACCGGACTACCAGGACCGCGGTCAGGCCGGTCAAGAACGAGATCACGGCAAGCCCGTAGGCAGGATTGGCAGCGCGAAAGGGCCAAAAGAAAAGATCGAATGCGCCGTCGATCAGCCTCAGAGAAGCACCTCCCGTGTCATGGGTACCTGTTCCGACCGCTTCGAACCCTACGCGCATCATTCGATGTAGCCGAGGCCCTTCAGGCGTTTCCTTACTTCTTCCTCAGCGTCATCCGACTCTGCGCCCGACCCCAAGATGGCCGCGACTTCTCTTTCGAGAACGTGGATGACGAACTCATCCGGGGAAGAGTAGCCGGCTTTCACGGCGCACTTCTTCACTTTCTCCAGCAGATCATCATCCAGCTTAATTCGATGTCCAAGCACCGACCTGCTCTCCTCTCGCCCCGCTACGGGTGTAGCGCATCTTCCGATTTGAACAAGGATTGCCCGACCATGTTCTTCGGCTTGGCAATGCCGTATTCAGCCAGGAGCGTGGGGGCAATATCGGTAAGAGCGGGCGTTTGCATTTCAATTCGCTTGTTGCTCAGCAGCACCCCTGGAACCAGCGTGTAGTCGATGCAATGGTCCCCGCTCCAGGGTTCGCTGTTGGGTTCCAGAACTTCGGAAGTAAACTCCCCCAAAACCGTGTTCCATCCCGCTCGAAATCCACGGTTGTATCCTACCACCAAATCCGGAGCATCGCGAACGCGGTCACCCGAATAGACATCCTCGGCCTTGTCGATGCGGGTGATGGGCGCGAGGCCTGTCGCCGGATCGCGCACTGCTAGGAGCTTGTCGCGGATCTCATTCTGCAAAGCTTCAGCCTCCGCCCCGGGCGCCACCGTTCCCCAGTGCTCTCGGCCGCGCAGATTGAGATACAAACCGTTGAGACCCAGACCATAGGCGCGTGTGTGCGACCAGTCAACGTCCGCGAAGAGGTCTCCTAATCGGTTTCCTCGCTCGGACTTGAGAGCGATATAACCGTTGTCGAGCAACCAGGTATTCAAGTTGAACGAACGATCATAAGGAGCAAAACCGTGATCGGACAAGACGATGAGCGTCGTGTTTCCGTCCACCTTGGCCAGCGCCTTTCCCAACATTTGGTCCATCTGCTCGTAGAACCATTCCAACACACCCGAGTATTTCGCGGCTACTTCAGGATCGTATGCCGGACTGTTTTGATTGAACGTACGCCAGAACATATGCGAATTCTGGTCCAGGCTGGAGAAATAGACGAAAAGCAGCCCGGCCTGAAGCCTGGCCAGCTCCAGATCAAAGAACCTTAACTGCTCAGCCAGCACGATGCGCGCCTGTTCCAGGTATTCTCCGTCGGTGAGGACCCGGTCGGAAAGCGCCTTGGTGTCCTCAGCGATGCCCTGCGTGTAATAGAAGCCCACTTGCTTCCACAGTTCATTCGCGTAGTTTGCGGGCGTGGAAATCGGCAAAGCTGGTTGGGAGGGGTCGATATTGACCGGGGAGATGTAAAGTTTGAAGAAAGGGTTAAGTTGCTTCATGTACATTCTGCAAATCCCGGTGGCGCTCTCCAGCCCCGGAATGAGTGAGAACTTTACCTGGACCCAGTTGCTCCATTCACCCTCGCGGAGCAGAATTTCTTGATCCTGGATGATGACCTTCGCTACCGGCTCTGTGGGATCAAGCCAAACCGTGAAGTCGACGGTCACCTGCGGAGCCCCTTTGCGGAACGTGTTAGGCGGGCCGAACAATTTGGCGGAAACTCGATGACCCTGCACTTCGACCGGGTAGACACGCCCTCCGCTTCGTTCACCCCCTTCATCCAGAGGGTCGTCGGTATAGAAGGAGAAAATCCCGTAAGTGCCCTGCATGTCCGGTGTTCCCATGCCGGCCAGGGTTCGGGACCGGGACTCGGCCGGAGGGAAGTTTGCCGGAATGTGAAGCACAGTGACGGGGACCCCGTGTTCATCCAGAATTTGCCAGAAAGCCTTACCCCGCCTCAGCAAGGTGGCCTTTCCACTTGATAGAGGAATCACCCAATCGCCCAGGGAGAGAGAGTGGGCAGGCGCTTCCACGCGCGCCATGGAAAATTCGGGAAGCATGGTGTTAGGGTCGCGGTGGATGAAATCAAAGACACCGTGTCCGCCCGGATTCATACCGGTGATTACGTTCGACCACGCGACCGGGCTCTGAGGGGGGATGCTGGTTCGCAATTCGCGGAAACTGCCTTCGTGCTCCAGCCGCTGGAAGTTGGGCATACGCCCATCCTGCATATACCTGTGCAAGAGCTGCGGGTCAAGCCCGTCAATTCCCAGCACGATGACCTTGCGGCCTCCGGCCTCACCCTTCGGGCGGACACAGCTAGCAATCATCAACCCGGAGGCAGCCAGCAGCAGGAAGGAGGCTACCCATTTGCGACAGTTCACGGGTTCTCTCACCCCGCATGGAGCTAATCGGCGCTTCGCGAATATGCGCCTCAAGCCGGCCCGAGATAGTCAATGAGCGCAGGAATTGCCAATAAATGCAGCGAGCCGGGTGCGCGGGGGCGAAAGGAGGTCCGGCCTCGTTTTGCCGGGACGGTCAGATCTGGCTTCCAGGCTAAACACCACTCTCCCCCCAGCTCCCTTTGCGGCCCCACAGCTTGATTTGCTCAGCACGTCTGCATCGGGATTCCCCTTTCGTTTCCCGGCCAACCGCTAATATACACCTGACCGGCCTCTTCATACCACCCCGTTTCCAGTGCAGGGCGTCTCCTGCGACCGCAGAGGGCCAGTTCTACCCCTCTCAAGGATCCCAAGGACCGGAATTCCCGCTTTTCCGGTCCGCTCCATCGAGGTTTTTCCTTCCCCTCCTTCCCCGCCGAATTGCCCTTGTACAACCCTTGTGCCTGGTCTAACATGGATTTGATGTATGAGCGCGACTGCTACGTTTCGGCTTCCATTGACGCGCCTTTTGTTGTCATGCTGGATGTCAGTTGGATTCCAGTTGGTCACGGCCTCCACTGCCCTTCCGACCGACGAGCAGGCTCAGACCCCAGTCATCCTGATTTCGGTTGACACCCTGCGGGCAGACCATCTCAGTTGCTATGGATATCGGGGCCTGCAGTCCCGCCATATTGATGCCATCGCCGAGGGAGGCACTCTGTTCACCGAGGTGAACGCGCAGGTTCCATTGACCTTGCCTTCTCACGTCTCCTTGCTGACTTCCACTTACCCTTCCTCGAACGGTGTCGAGGACCACGCCGAGCCGCTCGCGCCCAACGCCGTAACGCTCGCTACGGTTCTGAAGTCGCGAGGCTACCACACGGCGGCCTTCGTAGGCGGTTTCGTTCTCGACCGACGCTTCGGCATGGATCAGGGTTTCGACTTCTATGACAGCCCCTTTGATCTTCAAGGGCAATCGGCAATCGATCCCTCTGGCCTGAAGCGTCCTGGTGAAGAAGTGTCGCAGGCAGCCATGCAGTGGCTCGAAAAGAATTCGACTCAACCTTTCTTCGTCTTTTTTCACCTCTACGACTTGCACACGCCTTACAAGCTCACTCCCGCGCTACGCGCCCGCTTCGGCGGGCGTGGCTACGATGCCGAGCTTAGCTACGTCGACGAAGTCTTGGGTGGTTTTTGGGACTTTCTGGCCAGGAAGCATCTCTTGGAGAAGACCTTGATTGTCTTTATTGCCGATCACGGCGAAAGCCTGGGAGAACACGGCGAGAACACGCATGGCTACTTCATCTACCAAAGCACGCTTCGGGTTCCCTTGCTGATTCACTGGCCTTCGAGCCAAAAATCCTTCCCGGCGCGCGTGGTCGAGCCCATGAGTCTGATCGATGTTGCCCCAACGATTTTGCAGTTCTTGGATGTGCCACGTCCCCGCCAGTTTCAGGGACGAAGTTTGCTGGATTTACTTGGCCAGAAGACGGCCATCGTCCCGCGGGAGATTTATAGTGAAAGCCTGTACGCCCACAACCATTATGGGTGTAGTCCGTTGCGCTGTCTCAGGGTAGGCAATTACAAGTACATCGAGGCTCCCAAGCGGGAGTTCTACGATCTGTCTCGTGATCCGGGTGAAAGCCACAACCTTTACGCCCGCCAAGAGTCGCTCGCCCTCTCTTATCGTCGGCGGCTGCTGGCTCTCCGCTCTCGCTTTCGCCCGGCGCACCAAGTTCAACCGCAGGCCATCGATCGAGGCTTGGTTGAACGATTAGCTTCCCTTGGCTATGTGGCAGCCACGCGGTCCCACCCTTCTGATTCCGAGTCGGGCCCCGATCCCAAGGACCGGCTTAGCGATTATGCGGAGACTCACCGTGCGATCGCGCTTGCTTACTCGGGGCAGTTAAGGGAATCCGCCGTGCTCCTGGAGGGGGTTCTGGCCAGAAGTCCGGACCTGTTAGATACTCGAAATATTCTGGGCCTACTGCAACAGAAACTGAATCGACATCAGCAGGCCGTCCGCAACTTCCAAAAAGTGCTGCAAAAAGATCCGCTGAACCTGCTGGCGCACTACAACGCCGGGGTGAGCTATTTCGAACTCAATCGACTCGATGACGCCGTAAAGGAGTTGGAGGCGACGCAGGCCATCACGTCTCGTGCTGGCGGGGCGATGGAATGGGAAAGTGCGCCGGCAGAAGAACTACTGGGTAGAATCTGGCTGCAGAAAAAGGATTACGAACGGGCCCGCGGGCAATTCAACCATTTGCTGACCATAGCGCCGCGCAATTTCCTCGCTCAGTATGGTCTCGGCTGGCTGGCTCTGCAGGAGGGCAAATGGGATGAGGCCCTGCCCCACCTGCAAGCGGCAGCGGATATTAATCCTGAGGACGCGGCGGTCCGCACCTCTCTTGGAACTGCCTATTTTCATAAGGGCGATCTAAGCCGGGCGAACGATGAATTTGCAGAAGCCGTCCGCTTGGATCCCAAATCGGCGTCGGCGCATTACAACCTGGGACTGCTGCTGCGGGAGAGAAGGATCAATGAGGAAGCTGCCCGCGAATTTCGGAACGCCCTGACCCTGGATCCGGAGTTTCATGCGGCGCGTGAAGCCCTGGCCAGTATGGAGCAAGGAAAGAAGTAGGCATCCATCCCTCCTCCTACGCACGGGTTAGCATCACGAAATAGACGGAGCGGAACTTGTTAAGGTGGAATCGCTCCGATTCTGGTCTGCACCCCTGGCGCGAATGAGTGTGTAGACCGGAGGATCAGCAGGCGGGCGCCTACCTGGTTGTCGGAATCAGCCGGACCAGAGAGACGCCGTGGCGGTTGACCGTCGCCGAGTATCGATATTGCGGTCAAGGCGCTTGAGAATCCCACCCATTGCCCCCGGCGACGCCAGTCTAAGAACACCCGTCGCACTTCAGAAAATCGAAGCCCACTCGGCGAACTCGCCCGCATCGATCTCCTCGTGTTGGTACGTTCCAGTGTATCCCTTACAGGTTTGTGGGCCGGCCGGCGTGAGAGGCCAGCCTTCAAGCCTATCCCATGAATGTTATCGGTCAGCGCCCACATTTCAGGGAACCGACGATTAGGCTGAATCGCGTCGGCGGCATCGCGCGGCTCGCCGTCTTGCGGCGCATCCTGGGAGCCGACTCTCACCATCCAGAAGTCGTCGATGTTGACGTACTGGTAATCGTAGTCGGCCATGCCGGATGCGGTCATCGCGTCCGCCGCCGGACGCGACGGCTGTTCGGCAATATGCTGAGGCTGATCGCAGCCCTGCCGCTGCTGGACGGGTAGTGCGCCAGGAGAGAGGCCCGAATCCAAAGCTCCGGAGTCCATATCAAGCACAATTTTCCCTGCCGGTTGTGTTCGCCTCTCCGGAAGCTCTCCGTGCGGTCAGGGTGGAGTTCGTCGAGTTCTACAACTACCGGCGCTATCAGAAGGGATCGGGAACGTGACGCCGGCCGATGTCTACTTCGTGCAGCGGGAAGAAATCCTTAACCGGAAGAAGGGGGGAAAAACGGCAACCATCTGCGCCCGGTTGTACTACAATCCGGGCCGGACATCGGACCAATCATGGGGTGAATTGGAGGGAAACTGTAGCAGGGTCAAAGGAACAGGTTAGTCGCAAACGTGCTGAAGACGCACCCTTTTGCCCTCGCCCAATCAAAGTTTGGGCGCTTCGAGAATGCCGATCCAAAACCTCATGTTTGCCTAATCGTAGAAAGGAGAGCGCAAAGATGAAACGGAGAGAATTCCTTGGGTTGATGACTGCTGTAAGAGGACTCTTGGTTCGCCCCGGCAGGCTGCTCGCGGCCGATGAACAAGTCAAAGGAGAGGAACCATGAGAAGCGCTCTTCAAGCCTTAGTTAGGTCTTTCGCCGAGATGGATGCGCGGAGGCATTTTTCTTGTTGCGGCGGCGTTGCGGATTTTGCCGGACTGTGCCGCGATTTGCCGAGCTAAGTTGTTGATTTCCTTTGGAATCAGCCGGCGATAATAGACTCTGGATCTGCGTATCGGGGTTCGAATCCCTGCCTCCCAGCCAATCTTGCTTAATGACTTGTCGATATTTTTCCGGTGGACTCTGACTTGAACTTGAGGTAGGATTCGCCGAACATGGGCTGAAAACGTGGATGGCGTGGGGGTGTGCGATTCTATGAACTGGCAGGAACTAAGGTCACCCGAACTCCGCTCGCTATCGCGGGACACGCTGCTGGTGGTACCCACGGCATCCATCGAGCAGCATGGTCCGCACTTGCCCGTGGGAACCGACAGCTACATCGCAGAAGCATTTGCCTCCGCCCTGGATCGGGAATTTGAGGGACGGCTTCTGATTCTACCCGTGCAGCGCCTGGGGTGCAGCGAGCACCATATGGCATTCCCCGGAACCCTCACTCTACAACACGAGACATTCGAAGGCGTGATCCTCGAAGTGCTCGACTCGATGGTTCGTCAGGGGTTCCGCCGCTTCCTGATCTTGAACAGCCACGGCGGGAATCAGGCCATCGGAGGAGTCATTGCCGAGAAAGCTGCTCACCGCTGGCCGGACGCCCAGGTGGTATTCACGTCCTGGTGGCGGGTGGCGGCAGGGCGACTGAAGAATCTGGTGGAGGGGGCATTCCCAAGCGTTGGTCATGCTTGCGAATTTGAGACCAGCCTGATGCTCGCTCTCCACCCGGATTTGGTGAACATGGCGTTAGCGGTGGACGACGGCTTGCCGCCACGAGCCGAGCCCCTTCAGCACGATTTGCTGAGCGGACCAGCCGCCGCGCTGGCGATTCCCATGCACCGCCTTACCCAGCATGGGGTCTATGGCCGGCCAACCCTGGCCAAGGCTGAAAAGGGACGCCGTATATTGCAAGAAACGGTCGCCGCGCTGCGCGATTTGATTGTGGCCTGCTGGCCCGGTCTTTGACGTCCTCGCAACCAAGGGTATGTTCCGTCAACTCGATCCTCTGACACGCGCTCTGTGAACCCGCGAAGCCACACCTCGTCCGGTCTCAACGCGGCGGCTGTTGCCGAGCCGGGAGTTTCGCAGGCGCGTCGCTGGTCACTGGTCGGCCTGCTTGCGCTCGCTGCCCTGATCAACTATCTCGATCGCGCCACGTTGTCGGTGGCCCTGCCGCAGATTTCCATGGACCTCTCCCTTGGCCCCACGGCCAAGGGTGTGGTGCTTTCGGCCTTTTTCTGGTCCTACGCCCTGATGCAAGTCCCGGTAGGAATGCTCGCCGACCGCTGCAACTTGCGTTGGCTCTTCGCCGGCGCATTTGCGCTGTGGTCCGTGGCCTGCGGCCTGACGGGGGCTGCCGGCAGCCTGGCAACCCTGATCCTGGTGCGCATCGTCCTGGGCGTGGGAGAATCCGTTTATCTTCCAGGCGGGCTGAAACTCGTCAGCACGCTTTTCCCGTCTCGCGATCGCGGGCTACCTACCGGCTTTTTCGACTCCGGCACGCGTCTCGGATTGGCTCTGGGTGCACCACTGGTTGCCTGGCTGACGGTGCGCTACGGCTGGCGTACGATGTTTTTCCTCGTCGGTTTCCTGGCCCTGGTGTGGCTGCTTCCCTGGCTGTTGGCATTCCCCTCGCCGTTTCCTCACTCCGCCGTGGACTCGCCGGCGCAAGAAAGAACCCTGCAAAGGCCCGGCCTTTGGCGGCTCAGCTTCGATCGCAACCTGCTGGGATGTTGCCTAGGCTTCTTCTGCTTTGGATACTACCAATATCTTCTGGTTACCTGGCTGCCCGACTACTTTGTGCGGGTACGGCACTTCAGTCTTTTGCAGGCTGGCGCTTACGCTTCGCTTACCTACTTGGTGTGGGGCCTGAGCGCGCCCCTGGGAGGCTGGATCTCCGACCGGCTCATCCGCCGCGGATGGGACGAGACGCGAGTGCGGAAAGGCGTCCTCACCGCCGCTTTCTCCACCGGACTGTTGCTGATTCCGGCGGCGTTGGTGGCCCGTGCGTCGTCCGCCATCCCCCTGGTAATGGCAGCTTCCCTGGTAGGGCTATCTACCGCGAATATTTTGGTGATCTTCCAATGCTGCGCACCGCGCGGGCAAGTGGGGGCATGGACTGGAATGGGGAATTTCATTGGCAACCTCGGCGGCGTTCTCTCCCCGCTCGTAACGGGGATTCTGATTAGCCGCACGGGGTCATACGTGCCGGGGTTCGCACTGGCTCCG
>Ga0181524_10006251_pt1 | contig 10403 bp, 7 predicted proteins | sample PEATcosm2014_Bin_34_FD_119761 | JGI IMG/M metagenome (GOLD analysis project Ga0181524, IMG submission 119761) | Peatland microbial communities from MTU Mesocosm Facility, Houghton, MI, USA - PEATcosm2014_Bin05_60_metaG | ecosystem: Environmental > Terrestrial > Soil > Wetlands > Peat | place...
AAGGGGAACGCCCAGGCGCTTGCGGTGCATGCAGATCCACTTTTCCTGTTTGGGATTGCCGAATGCGACCAGCAGAATGTCGGGGCTGACGGCGTGAATCTGCCTGAGGATCTCCGTGTGATCCATGCGGATCAGGTTCTCCTCGGCGGGAGCAAACGTGCCCACAATCTGCACCCCGGGATAATTGCGCTCGAGCAGCCGGCCGGCGCGATCAGCCACGCCGGGCTTGGCGCCCAGCAGAAAAATCTTGTAGCCCTTGCGTGCTGAAAGTTCAGCGAGCCTCGGCACCAGGTCCACGCCGGTCACGCGCTCCGCCAGCGGACATCCCAGAAGTCCTGAAGCCCACACCAACGGCATGCCATCGGGGAAAACCATGCTCGATCCGGCAACAATGCGATGCAGATGCGGATCCGCCAGGGCATTCAGCCAGGTGTCCAGGTTCATGGCGCAAACCTGGTGGGTGCCACCCGACAGAATCAAGCGTTCCAGTGTGGCCACCGCCTCATCCGCACTCAAGCTGTTGATGGGCAATCCCATGACTGCGACGGGATGCTGCAAGCCGTCTCTCATCTCAACGTCCATTCCCCGCCTATGCACGCGCTTGGCCTAAGCAGTGGATGCGATTGCCGTTGCTTTCACGGCTCATTCCTTCTCTTGCGCGCCCCGTTCGTGCCGGCAACTGAATAGAAAAATCTCCGGAGGTCCACAAATCCTACGTGGTGCTGCCACGTTGGCGCTGTGGCCTCCAGAGTTCACCGAAAGGGAGCCAATCTTATTGACTCCGTCAAAATCAGTGCCTGACATGATGAATGCGGGCTGCCTGATGGTTAGAAAGTACCCTTTGGAACCAACAAGAACAATGCCGCGAAGGTGGGCACGGACACGCGGAGAAATGCGTCCTTAGGCACATACCAAATCAGCAAACGGGTAACCGCTTATTGATTACTTTTTGTGTAGTTGGGCAGTCTTATGGCGTTGTTTGCTGCGATCTGATGCTCACTATTGATCCGGCCGATAAGCAGTTGCACATTTTCCCACCCTTTTCCGCAAAAATCGCGGAAAAGGATGGGGCACGGACGCAGTGTTTTATGGCCGGATCAATAAGATGCAGTCTCAACGCCGCTAGGGTTCATTCCGTCCATTCGAGAACTGCCATCGAGCAGGGAGCCAGCGTCATCTCGCTTCCCGCAAAGTGCTCCTCCTCGATCCGGACGTTGATCGTATCCTCATTTGTATCGCCGGGCGAGGCGCTCACCAGCCGCATGAGCGTCGCATTGGCGTCGCGCCCAAGACCCGCAGCCTCTATGCTGATGCGTCTTGCATGATGCAAGCCGTAGTTGAAGACGATGAGGCTGTGCCACTTCCCGTCCTGAAAGGCGTAGGCATCGATCTCGTGCACATTGCGCAGGCTCACGCCGTCGTTACCCGGAGGTTGGTCGTGCGTCGGATTCTTACCCGCGATCTCCACCTTCACCAGGTTCCCGCGGATGGCGCGGTTGGCCAGGCTTTCGGCAAGAAATTGCGGCCTTTTGCGGCCGTCGGCGCCCATCTCCACCACGCTTCCCCACAAACGGACGGTCTTGCCATCGGTACGCCCGAATCCATATTGCGGCAAGCTGAAGAGCGCCTCATCGCGGATGCCGTGGTCGCGCATCATGCGCAGCATATGCCCGGCCACGGCCACGCCTGCTGCCGCCGATGGAGCGAGTCGGTCGAGAACCGATTGCGGAGGATCGCCGCCGGTGGTGTGCAGGTTCACTTCATACACGGCCAGTTGCCGGCCGCCCGCCGTGGCAGTGGCTGCATGCACAAAGCCTTCGAGCGACATTTGCTCGGGCTGCGCAAGCAGTGGTCCATAAAGCTCGTCGTCATTCGCCCATTGGGTAACGCCGGACATCAGATAAGGAGCAATGGCCAGCGAATTGGCCTGTGGAGCCGCGGCCAGCAGAGCGCTGTTGCGCCCCGCGTACTCTGCCTGCGTGCCGATCACCAGATCGAAGCGGCCGGCATCGGCCCCGGCCGCAGCACGGAAGGCCGTAAACACGGTATTCGCCCACTGCCCGTATGCGGCAGGATGATCCATGGATTCGCCCTGGAAGAGGGAGTTCCAGGTTTCATTGCCCAGCTCAATGTGAATGGTGCGAAAGGCCTGCGTCCACGGTTCGATCCGTCCGGCGGCCGCGCGCAAGGCTCCGCCCTCCGTCGTTGCCTGGCCCGCCAGATATTCCGCCAGCTTGCGCGTTTCGTCCAGGCTCATTGCAGTTGGAGCAACGATCCACGGCTCCGCACCCGTCTCCAGGCACAGCTCCAGAAACTCCGGAATCCCCACCGCAACATCGTCTGACGGTTTGAACCACGTGCGGTATCCCGACCGTTGGCGCGCCGCCGGGGCAGCTAAGAGATTTTCAACCGTGCTGCCCAGTCCCGCGCGGCTCTCCATCAGGCGAAGCACGCCGGGATGCAGTTCTCTCAGCGTCTCCACCACTTCGTCGCGGAAGACTGTATGATTCGAGGGATCGCCGCCCACCTGCTCAAGCGCCACATCGCTCAGCAGCACCGAGCCGCCGGAAACATGGAAGCCGGTTTCGACTGCTGCCGCGGGCAACGCTGTCTCGTTCGCCGTAAACTCCTCGCTGTACTGCGCCCATGCTGATGTCAAATGCACGTCGGTGTCGAGATAGCGGCGCAGCCCGGCAACGAGCCGCCCCACATGCACATGCATCGTGCTGACCCCGGCCGTTGATCCGGTCGTCGATCCGCTCAGGGCCTTGGCGCGAAAACTGAGCCGGTACCGGCCGCGCAGGTGCACAAACGACCTTCCTGCCATGGAGTCGAAGTAGGCATTCAGATCTGCCGATTGGCCCACGCCTGCCGCGTCGATTTTCAATACCTGGCGCACCGGCACGCCCGGCGGCACATCTGCGTGCTCGATCTCCAGCCGCGCGCCGCCATGCATCGCCGGCCACCAACCTGCGCCCGCATCGTCTGGAACATTCTTCTCAACTACGATCCAGTCACCCGCGCCAATCGCCCTGCCGCCGGAGTCGAGTGCAAAAGCATATCCGTCCGCGTCCGCCCCGCTCCCGCTCACGGACCCGCGCTGTCCCGCTGCCGCACCCAACAGCACTTCGTAGCTCGCGCCGTTCCAGAAATTTGCCGGAAACTGAAATCCCTGCCGCATATCTACGCAGAGCGACGTCCCGGCGATTTGGCAGTGAACGATACTGCGATACGTCATGCCCGCAAATTCAGGATTGCGCGAGATCAGATTCCTGAGCATTTGCCCGGAGTCGTAAAAGTCCTGATCGCCCAGGTTGATGCCCAGCCGGGTCACGCCGGCGAGAATCACTTGATTGGTCACGCGCAGATTGGTCGTGTCCGCGGCCTGTTGTGCGAGCCCCGGAACGCAACCCAGCAAGCCCAATGCAATTGCCGTAGCGGCAGCAATGCGCGAAGTCAACATCTCGGCTCCCATTTCTCTCACCGCCCTTCCGCACCGATCATGGACCCTGACCTTTGGCATGATTCAACTAAACCCATATTACCCCGCGTTGCCTTTTTGATTCACAGTTCTGAAACCTCGGAGCGTGATAATCGTCAATGTTTATGAGGGTGCGAACGTGGTGAAGACGCCCCGGAGGTATGAACCCAATGGGTGAGAAGCAAAACCGGCCTTTCCACTTCTCCTTGTTGCGACGGATCGCGTTGTTGCCGCTTCCGGCAAAGTAACGATGATCGCGAGACCAGTAAATCGAATCGCTGAAGAGAAAAGAGGAGAAAAGAGTGTCCGAGAAATCGACGAGGAAGGCTCCCGATTACGCGGTCGAACACAGAACGGCTCAGAATCGCTCTGTTTTTCGGACGAAATTGCGGCGTTGGTCTTCCCATACCGCTGAAGAGCGGTATAATTCGAGCGAATCAGGACTGAAAAAGGAGATTCCAACCAAGAAGCTCTGGCGCCGCGATCTGCTTGACGGCCCGCGTTTCATCTTCCATGCCGGGGTAGAATTCTTCCGCTCCTGCAAGTATTGACCACCAGAACATGCTCGCCAATGGGTCGGCCTTAATGGAAATTCCAGTTCAGATAGCCCCAGCAATAGTGGGGGTGCCGTGAGCGTCGGAAGGAACACGTTTTACAACCTCGCTAGCTCAATCGCGCCGATGGCAGTGGGCCTGATCACGGTCCCCGCCTATCTGCACTTGATTGGAGTTTCGAAATATGGCGTCCTGACGCTCGTTTGGCTGTTTCTCGGGTACTTCGGAGTGTTCGATCCGGGGTTGTCCCGCGCGACGACCTACCATATCGCTCGACTGAAGACGGAGCCGAAGGCCGAGCGCCAGGCGATTTTCTGGACTGCGATCTCAATCAACTCTGGCTTCGGTGTCCTTGGGGGCATCATCCTGTTATTTGTTGCGCCGCCAGTCTTTATTCATCTCCTCAAGATGCCCGAGAACATGAGGAGCGAGGTCGCGCGAAGCATCCCCTGGCTTGCCGCAGCGATACCAGTCGGTACCATAGCCAGCGTACTCTTGGGAACGCTCGACGGTCTCAGCGAGTTTGCACTCGCAAACACGGTTGGTTTTCTCGGGACGCTCGCATTCCAGCTGATTCCGCTGGGAGTTGCCGTCTGGCTCAGTAAAGACTTGAGCGTTATTATTTCCGCGACTGTTCTTGCACGCCTTGGGATGGCGCTCGTATTTTTTGCATTTGCCTGGGCACGCTGCGAAGCCGGTAGGCCGCGGCTTGCAACGCGTAAGGCGGTCAAGGAACTCTTCTCCTACGGTTCCTGGATTACCGTCTCGAATCTCATCATTCCGTTCCTGGGGACGCTGGACAAGTTCCTGATCGGTTCATACTTAAACGTAGCTAATGTTACCGTCTATACAATTCCCGACAATCTAACACGCCGATGCTCTATTATTCCTGGCGCACTCTCGCGAACTCTATTTCCGCGTTTTGCCTCTGACCCCGCTCGCAGTAATCTATTGTTCAGAAGTTTCCAGTCGCTGCTGGCGGTAATGACCCCAATCACCGTAATCTTCATACTCGGTCTCCACTTGTTTCTCAGGTTATGGGTTGGTGGTCCGCTGGCGAACGGCGCCACGCCGATCGGAATCGTACTTATGCTGGGCATCTTCCTCAATAGCTTGGCCTATCTCCCTTGTATGTTTCTCCAGGCTACTGGGCGCCCCGGGTTAAATGCACGATTTCATTTGATCGAGATACTGCCGCATATAGTATGTCTCGTCCTTGGAATCTACTACCTAAAACTGATGGGCGTAGCCCTTGCAATGTTATTAGTCAGCGCTCTCGATGCCTTTCTGCTGTTTCGTGCGGCTGAATTGAGAATCTGGAAATTGAGAGAGTTTCACATTGCCCTGGCATTCATTACGGCGAGCGTGATGATGGTGGTTGCTTTGGGGACTGGCCGCTGGCCTACATATATTTTGTACGCCCTATTGGCGCTCTGCTGTGTAATTGTATGTGTGGGCAGGTCCCCAGATCTGCGCCGTCGACTTTACAGCTCTCTTCTGAAATCTTCTGTGCTGGGCGCCAAAACATGAAAATTGCATTCCTCCTTCCCAGCGCAGGAACCTTTCCCGTCGGCGGGTTCAAAATTGTGTATCAACTCGCCGATGGCTTGGCGGGTCGCGGTTACGAGGTGACTGTCGTCCACCCGTCATTATTTTCGACGGACCCCCTTTCTATCGGTACTCAACTGCACAGATCGGTGTTCCGTTATGCGAAGTGGGCACTTCTCGGCACCTGGAAGCCATCTGCCTGGGTCAAGTTCAGGAACAATGTGCGGCTACTTTGGGTACCGGCGCTGAATAGGATGTTTCTTCCGAAGGCGGATGTATTTGTGGCGACGTGGTGGGTGACGGCGGAGCGTCTCGCATCATGGAAGGACATCAAGGGATTGCGACTGTATTATCTCCAGAGTGTCGAAATGTGGGGCGGACCCAAGGAGCGCGTGCTTGCTACATACCGCTCAGATCTGAAGATGATCGCCATTTCTCGTTGGATTCAGGAATTCGTAAGAGACCTGGGTAATGAAGCAGTTTACATCCCATATGGTCTCGATTTCGAATCCTTTGACCAGGATTGCGATATGTCGGTGCGGAACCCGAGCCGGATCGCCATGCTATTTCACAACGCCGACTTGAAGGGCTCGATCGATGGAATAAATGCGATGAAGATCGCCAAGGAGCTTGTGCCGGATCTGACAGCAGAGCTTTTCGGCCTTCCTGACCGGCCGGCCGATCTGCCAGAGTGGATCCATTACCACCAAAACCCCCCGCAAACCGAACTGCGACGGCTTTACAACAGGGCAGCTGTCTTCGTTTCCCCAAGCTTGATCGAGGGGCGGGCATTGCCTCCCGCTGAGGCGATGATGTGCGGCACAGCCGTCGCGGCTACCGACATAGGCGGCCACCGGGACTTTTGCGTCGACGGGCTGACTGCCCTGCTTGCGCCGCCGAAAAATCCCGCGGAGTTAGCGGAACGCATCGTGCGCCTCGTTCAGGATTCGGCGTTGCGGACCCGGATCGCGAAGCAGGGGCATGAATATGTAAAGCAGTTCACCTGGGAAAAGACTCTGAACGCGTTCGAAGAAATCCTCTAAGACGAGGTTCTCCAAAGCCACGGCGATCCATGAAGCTGGGCATGCAGTAATAGGCATGACTCTGGGGTTCAAGTTCAAGTCTATTTCCGTCATTCCAGCTTAGATAGATAAGACCTGCCAGCAGAGATCCGAACAACGCGCAGAAAGCGTAAACGTCACACATGAAACTGGCGGCCAGCGGCGGGGTCAATGGGCACAGGACAACTGCCAGAACAGCAAATGCCGAAAAAACCTTGGGATCTTGTACTCAAGGAAAAAATAGTAGAGCAGTGCCGCCCATAGGAGATAGAAACCTATGGTCAGCCAGCGGAGCGCATCGAAGGAAAATCCGGCGGCGCGAATCAGCAGCCTTCCGAGGGGGCATGCACCAGGTATCCGGTCACATTCCAGCCGTTGTAATGCATCGCGCCGGTATGGGCCCAATTCAGCGCGATGTTGGAGTAGGAAAAGTCGTCATCGAAGGCAAAATTGCCGAAGGGATTTGCGCAGAGCACGGCGCCCAGCGCAACCAATAACACCAGAAACAATGGTAGCAGACGGTTGATTTTGCTCGAAGACATCCCTGTCCCTTGCTTATCCGCTCTTTGTATTCAGGCAAAGATTAACAGCGTGACTGCGCTGTCGAGGTCCGGAGCGGAGATTGATGTTGCCGGGGTACCAGGCCTCACCCGTTCCCAGCATATTCTTCTTCGCACAGCCCGGCTGTTCCCCAGTCGCGGCACAGTCATGCCACAAAAGAGCGGGCATTCCCTCGCTCCCTTGCTCTTTCGCTCCCTCTATACTTGAGGCACCGTGATCGATCCCACCGGATTCCGCGCAGCTCAGCCTTCAAGCGCAGAGCGCCCTGCCCGGCCGGGCTACGAAGCCACGGCCTCCATCATCGTGGTCTCCTTCAACACGCGCGACCTGCTGCGCGAGTGTCTGGCTTCGCTGCGCGAAGAATGCGCGCACCTGCCCGAAGGCATGTCGGCTGAGATCCTCGTGGTTGACAACGCCTCGCGCGACGGATCGGCCGATATGGTGGCCGCGGAATTTTCCGGCGAGGGCACTCCGCTTCACCTCATCCGCAGCGACGTGAATCTTGGCTTTGGCGTGGCCAACAACCGCGCCATTGAAGCGGCTCAGGGACGCTACCTGGTCCTGCTCAACTCCGACGCGTTTTTCCATTCCGGCGCGCTGGCCCGCGCCATCGCGCACATGGAAGCCGACCCCTCGGCGGGCGCCGGCGGCGCGCGCCTGGTGGGACGCGACGGCGCCTGGCAGCCCGCGGCGCGCATGTTTCCCAGCATCTTGCGCGACGCCTTCGTCCTCACGGGTCTCGCTTCGCGCTTCCCCCGCTCGCGCTTTTTCAGCGCCGCCGAACGTACCTGGACCGATCCTGCTGTGCCTGCCGAGGTGGATTGGGTCACCGGGGCCTTCATGATCCTGCGCCGTGCGGCGCTTGCCGCAAGCGGTCTCTTCGATCCCGCCTTCTTCCTGTACTGCGAGGAGGTGGATCTTTGCCGCCGCATGAAGGCCGCCGGCTATCACATGTGGTATTGGCCCGATATCGTGGTGACTCACCTGCATGGCGAGTCCTCGCGCCAGGTCGATGCGCAGGTTTTTTCTGAGAATGAATCGCAGGTCGTGCTCTGGCACATGCGTTCCATGCTGCTCTACTACCGCAAGCACCACGGCGCAAAGGTGTGGCTCGCACGCTGGCTCGAAGAAGGCCTCTACTCGCTGCGTTTCCTGCGCAACCGCTTCAGTCCTTCGCCTCGCCGCCGCCAGCGCGCGCGCGAGGCAGTCCTGCTCCTCCGCTTGCTGCGACAAGCGTGGAAGGAAACATGCGGCGGCCGCGTCAGTCCGCCCAGCCCGTGGTAGTGTGGCATTTCAGAAGTTCGTATCATAATCCGAAGCCCCGAAATGCAGGTCCTTCGACTCGTCCCGGCGCGCCGGGACTCGCTCAGGATGACAGCCGATTTTTATTGCTCAGGATGACAGAGTATTTTTAACGCGGACTTCGGAGACAGGACAGTAGATTTCGTCTGATTTACTGCAGAAACTCGCGCAGCGGCTCCGCAATTCCCTTCTGCACCAGTTCGTCGCGCTCGCTCACCGGTTTCCATCCCAGAACTATCTTCGCGGCCGTCGAATCAAAGCGCGCCTGCTGGGTGCGGCTCTGCCAATCGCGATAAGAGGGCATCTGCCGTTCCGGATGCCGCACGGCAACTTTCACCACCCACTTCAGCATGTCGAGTAGATAGAAATGCACGATCGGCGTAGCGTAGCGCTGAATGCGCATTCCTCCCGCACGATCGAGTTCATCGAGGTATTCCTGCGCGCTCAGACAGGGATCGGCAACCAGATTGAAGTCCCGGCCTTCGATGGCCGGCGTGTCGATCGCGGCCATCAGGCCGCGCGCCACATCCTCCACCAGCACCAGCGGCAGTTTGTTGTTGCCCTGGCCCCAGATCTGGCAGACGGCGTCGTGCCACCACATGCCCACGCCCCAATGAAACGGGCTGCCTCCGCGGCCGATCACGATGCCCGGCCGCACAATCACCAGCGGCAGTTTCCGCTCCCGGTGCAACTTCAGCAGCGCTGCTTCTGAATACGCCTTGGCGCGGGCGTACAGGTTTCTGCGGCCGATGTGCGGATCGAGCGGCGTGGCCTCGGTAATGGTGCTGCCGCGCTTGCCAGCATAGTACGAATCGATCGTCCCCGCATAGATGAGCCGCTTCACGCTCGCCTGCAACGCGCATGCGGCGACCAGCCGCGTGGCGTTGATTTCCAGTTCTTGATATTCCGCCCAGGTCTTCACATGGGCCCGCGCCAAATGGACTACAGTGTCGACGCCCTCCATGGCGCCAAGCAGGGCTTCGCGGTCGAGCAGATTCCCGGTCTGGCAGTCGACCTGTGCGCGCAGTTCCTCGGGAAGGCCGGCCGCACTGCGCACCAGCACGCGCACCCCGCGGCCCTCCGCAACCAGTTGCCGCACCAGTTCCTTGCCGATGAAACCGACGCCTCCCAGCACCAGAATGCCGGCCTTGGCGCCGGCGCCTGCCAGGCTGGGTTCGGTCCGCGGCGCAACAGGCTCAGCGGGCAGATTTGCCTGCTCTGCAATCTGCTCGCACACCCGAATCACGCGGGCGCCAAACTGACCGGATACGCGCTCGTCGGGACTCGCGGCGTCATCTGTCTCGCCATAAAATGCGTCCATGGCGCGTGCGATGCTTTCGCCGTACGCCGTGCCGCGCTTTTCCAGACCCAGCTTCGACAGCACATACTTTGCCAGCGTCCAGCGCGCCTGCGCCTTCTGGTACTTTGCCCGGCTGGCGACGATGGCGTAATTCTCAAAGTCCGGATCGGCGGGCCGGTAGTGTTCCAGAGTGTAGGTATTGCGCTCGATATCCGCCGTGGCCGCGGCCAGCGAGCCGCGCACGTGAATGTTGTATTCGGCATAACCGGGCACGAAGGAGCATTCGATACCGATTGCTGCCGCGCCTTTCACGGCGCTGACCTGCCAGCGGCGATAGAAGCTGCGGCCCGTGGGCAGCTGGATCGCGTTCCCCGCGTGCGCCTCCATCTCGTCCGGCTCGCCCACCAGGTCCAGCATGTGCGCCACCAGGTGCGATCCCGTTTCCAGCACGATGTTGCGCGGGTCGCGCAGCATCCAGGTATCAAAAGGCCCGAACGCCGACTGCGGCAGAAAACGGTTCCACGTGATCGTGATCTGGTCGATGCGGCCCAGGAGCCCGCTGGTCACGTCGCGCCGCAGTTGCTCCCAGGGCTGCG
>Ga0181524_10006252_pt1 | contig 10402 bp, 7 predicted proteins | sample PEATcosm2014_Bin_34_FD_119761 | JGI IMG/M metagenome (GOLD analysis project Ga0181524, IMG submission 119761) | Peatland microbial communities from MTU Mesocosm Facility, Houghton, MI, USA - PEATcosm2014_Bin05_60_metaG | ecosystem: Environmental > Terrestrial > Soil > Wetlands > Peat | place...
CTCGGTGCGCTCCGGCGCCGCGCGCTCGATGCCGGGAATGTTGGATACCGTGCTGAATGTCGGCTGCACGGCCGAAGCGGCACGCGGGCTCATCTGCACCTTCGGCGACCCGCGCTTCGCCAGCGACTGCCGGCGTCGCTTTCTTGAAAGCTATGGCGGCGTGGTGCTCGGCATCGAAGCGTCCGCGTTCGCGAATAGGCTGAACGATTTGATCACAGCCGAAGGCGCGCCGGGCGAGCGGGCACTCGACGGCGAGGCGCTTGAACGCCTCGTCGCCTCCTACGAAGACATTATCGAACAGAAAAGCCATGGGGTCTCGCTCGAACCGATGGATCAGCTCAAGAGCGCGGCCGAAGCCGTGCACCGCTCTTGGCTGAGCGAACGCGCCTGCGTCTATCGCAAGCTTCAACATCTCGACGACTTGGAGGGCACGGCGGTAACGGTCCAGGCCATGGTGTTCGGCAATTGCGGCTCGGCCTCGGGCGCGGGCGTTGCGTTCTCGCGCAATCCTTCCACCGGAGCCGCCGATCCAGTGATCGACGTCTTGTTTGCGTCGCAAGGCGAGGACGTGGTGTCCGGCAGTCACACGCCGGAGACCGAAGCCGCCATCGCGCGCTCGCTTCCCGCCGTGGCGGCGCAGCTGCGCGACGCGCTCCGCCGCCTGGAAGACGAATTTGCCGACGTGCAAGACGTCGAATTCACCATCGAGAACGGCAAATTGTGGCTGTTGCAGACGCGCGCCGCCAAGCGGACGCCGCAGGCCGCGGTGCGCTTTGCTATCGACTTCGTCAAGGAAGGCCGCATCACGCCGGCGCAGGCGTTGCAGCGGCTCAATGGCGTGGACTTTGCCGCGCTGGTGACCAGGCGCCTGGTCGATGCCGGAAAACCTGCGGCGCGTGGCACCGGCGCATCGGCCGGAATCGCGGTCGGACGCGCCGCCTTCGATCCCGACAGCGCCGTGCATCTGGCCGCCGGCGGCGATCCGATCATCCTCGTTCGGCCCGACACCACGACCGCCGACGTCGCCGGCTTTGCCGTCTCCGCCGGCATCGTGACGGCGATCGGCGGCCGCACCGCGCACGCGGCGCTGGTGGCGCGGCAAATGGGCAAGCCCTGCATCGTCGGCTGCGCCAATCTTACAGTCGATCCGTCGCATCACAGCGCGCGCCTCGACGGCGCAGCCCTCAACGAAGGCGATTGGCTCTCGATCGACGGCGAGGCCGGCACCATTCATCTCGGCCGCGGCGATGTCGTGGTCGAGCGGGCCGAAGCGGAATTGGCGGAGATCGAGCGTTGGCGCGCCAGCGCCTGACGCTTCAATGCAGCTCTTTGCGCAGAATTTTGCCGATATTACTCTTCGGCAGGCTGTCGCGGAACGCGATAATGTGCGGCACCTTGTAGTTCGCCAGGCGCTCGCGCAGGAACGACTTCAAATCCGCCTCACTCAACGCTGCATCGCCCTTGACGACGAATAGCTTCACCGCCTGGCCGGTGCGCTCGTCCGGCACGCCGATCACCGCCGCCTCGATCACGTCGGGATGCTGCATGGCGATGTCTTCGACTTCGCTCGGAAACACCTTGAAACCGGAAACGATGACCATGTCCTTCTTGCGATCGAGCAGCTTCAGGTAGCCTTCCGGATCGAGCATGCCGATGTCGCCGGTACGCAGCCAGCCGTCGGCGGTGAGCATGTCCTTGGTTTCGTCGGGGCGCCGCCAATAGCCCTTCATCACCTGCGGACCGCGCACCCAGACTTCGCCGTGACCGCCCGGGGCCAGCATCGCGCCATGGTCGTCGCGAATGCTCACTTCGGTGGAGGGCACCGGCAGCCCGACGGTGCCGAGCTTTGGGTTGACCACGGTGTTGATGCACACCACCGGCGACGCCTCGGTCAGGCCGTAACCTTCGACCAGGTCGGCGCCGGTGATTTCGCGCCAGCGGTGCGCCACCTCGCTCTGGATCGCCGCGCCGCCGCCGAGCGCGAGACTCATGGCGCTGAAATCAAGCGCCGCGAAGTCGGGCCGGTGCACCAGCGCGTTGTACAGCGTGTTGACGCCGGACATCACCGCGATGTGAGAGTCGCGAAAGGTGCGGACCAGCCGGTCGAGATTGCGCGGATCGATGACCAGCACGTTCAAGCCGCCGACGACGGCGATGGACATCAGGTTCGCCGTCAGCGAGAAGATGTGATAGAGCGGCAGCGGCGTCAGCGTGGTTTCGTTCTCGTATTTGGTGGCGGCTCCGGTCCACGCCAGGCATTGCAGCGTGTTGGCGATCAGATTGCGATGCGTCAGCATCGCGCCCTTCGGCACGCCGGTCGTGCCGCCAGTATATTGCAGCAGCGCCACTGCCGTCGCCGGAGTATCCGTATCGGCGTAATGCGCGCTCGGCGCGCGGCTGCAGGCGTCCTGCAGCATCGTGAAAGTCTCGAAGTGCCAGGCCGGCACCGCGTGCTCGATATAGGAATTGGCGAAATTGAACGCCCAGCGCTTGAGCACCGGCACGAAATCGCCGAGCCGCGCCACCACGACGTGGCGGATATCGGTTTCGGCGATAACCTGCTCGAGCTTGTGGGCGAAATTCTCCATAATCACGATGACCGTGGCGCCGCAATCCTTGAGCTGCTCCTTGAGCTCGCGCGGCGTGTAGAGCGGGTTGACGTTGACCGCGATCAAGCCCGAGCGCAGCGTGCCGAGAAACGCGACCGGATAAGCCAGCATGTTCGGCAGCATGAGCGCCAGCCGATCGCCGGCGCGGCAGTTCAATTCCTCGCGCAGGAACGCGGCAAAGCCGCGGCTGTCGCGGTCCCACTCGCCATAGGTCATGCGCGCCCGCAGACTTTCGAATGCCGGCCGCGCGGCGTGCAGACGGCACGATTCCAGCAGCATGGCGTGCAGCGACGAGTATCGATCCGGGTCGATGGTCTTGGGCGTGTCGGCCGGGTAGGACTTGAGCCAGATCGGGTCCACCGTGCCGGCCGGCGCCAGAGGCGGAGCGCTCTCCGCTGGAAGCGTCATGAGTTCATTGCTTTCCGGCCACATGGCGGCTGTGGGGCGGCTGCCCGCCTTGGTCAAGGATTCTTCCATCGAAGCACCGGCAATGCAAACGTTGGCTCTTCAGTAAACGCCCGGCGCATTAAAAAACTGAGAACTGGTCGCATTCCCATTCCGGCGGGGGCGAGCGATAATGTGCGGGTAACCACAGGGAGATGAGGATGCTGCACCACAACAATTTTGCCGGCACGCTGGCCAAGACGGTATTCGGAGCGCTGATCTTGGTATGCGCCCCGGCTCAGGCTTTCGCCGAGGACATCCTGGTCACCCAATACAAGGCCGATCCGTCCGGCGCGCCCTATGGCGTTGCGATCGACAAGGGTTTCTTCAAGGCCGCCGGCGTCGACATTACAGGCGTCATTTCCGGCGAAGGCGGCGGCTCGTCGGTGCGCGCCGTGCTCGCCAGTGACCTCGGCTACGGCGAGACCTCGCCCGCCGGCATCATCGCCGCCATCAACGAAGGCCAGGACATCAAGATCGTCGATATCGGCTCGCGATCGATGGCGAGCAACGTCATCATCGTGATGCCGAACTCGCCGATCAAGACCATGGCGGATCTGAAGGGCAAGAAGTTCGCCATTTCCAATCCGAAATCCTTGGGCGAGATGACCGCGGTGCTGGCGGCGGAAGATGCCGGCATGAACCCCAACGACATCCAGCGCGTCGCGCTCGGCAATCTGTCCGGCGCGCTCACGGCGCTGGAAAACAATGTCGTCGAGGCGACCAGCATTCCGGGCATTTTGTTCCTGGCGCGCGGCGGCGAAAGCAAATATCGCGTCATCGTCGGGCCGAAGGATTTGCCGCTATTGCCGCCCGCGGTCGGCATCGCCACCGGCGACCTGATCAAGAAAAATCCGCAGAAATTGCGCGCCATCCTGGCCGGACGGCGCGAAGCGGTGAAATTTCTCTATAGCCACACCGCCGAAGCGAGCAAGATTCTCGAGCCGATCTACGCGCCGCTGCCGCCGAAGGACGTCGACACGCTGATGCAGATGCTCGTCGATGCGAAATTCTACAGCGAGGGGCAGATCGAAATGCCGCTTCTGGTCAACACCGTGAAGGCGATGAGATATGTCGGCATGATCGACAAGGACCCCGATCTGTCGAAGATGATCGACGCCTCGTTCCTGCCCAGCGATTTGCAGCAGGTGAAATGAACGCCGTGGCGCGCGATATTCACGCGCAGCTTTCAGCCGTTACACGCGTCTTTCCCGGCGCCGGCAATCAGCCGCCGGTCAACGCGCTCGGCCCGATCGATCTCGACCTGCGCAAGGGCGAATTCTTTGCCGTGGTCGGACCGTCGGGCTGCGGCAAGTCGACCTTTCTCGAAGTGCTCGCCGGCCTGCAGCGGCCGACCGCGGGCACGGTGACGTTCGAAGGCAAGCCGGTCAGCGGCGAAGTCGCCGAAGGTATCGGCGTCGTCTTTCAGGAGGACGCCAGCTTCCCCTGGCTCACCGTATGGGACAATGCCGCCTTCGGGTTGCGCCGCAGCGGCGTCGCCGAAGCCGAGATACGCCGACGCGTCGACGACGCGCTGGCCTTCATGGGGCTCAAGGATTTCGCCCGCGCCTATCCGTCGCAATTGTCCGGCGGGATGCGCCAGCGCGTCTGCATTTCGCGCACCTTGGTGCTGCAACCACGGCTGATTTTGCTCGACGAACCGTTCGGCGCGCTCGACGCGCAGACGCGGTTGCTCATGGGCGACGAAGTGCTGCGACTCTGGCGCTCGACCGGCGCCACGGTGCTGCTCATCACCCACGCGCTCGACGAAGCCGCGATGCTGGCCGACCGGGTCGGCGCCATGTCGGCACGCCCCGGCCGCTTCATCGAAATCATCGACACCGGCTGGCCGCGCGAGCGCGACAGCAAAATCGTCGCCGATCCGGCGTTTGGTGAGATCACCGGACGGCTGTGGGATCGGTTGCGCGGCGAGTCGCTCAAGGCGCTCGGCCACGCGGCCATGACGGCCGTGGGATGACACGCGTCGGCCTGATCCGGCTTGCGGTGATCGTGGCGATGATCGGCGCGCTCGAGCTCGCCTGCCAAACCGGCCTGATCAGGCATCAAACCATCATTCCGCCGTCCGAGATGGCGACGTCGATCTACGAGCTCCTCGCCTCCGGCGCCATCAATGCCGACATCGAGCGCACCTTGGGCATCATTGTCATCGTGATCGCGGTCTCGATCGTGCTCGGCTTTGCATTGGGTCTCGTCATTCATGCGGTGCCGCGCCTGCGCGAGGCGCTCGATCCGCTGTTCGCCACCTATTACGCGGTGCCGATCTTCATCTTCTATCCGGTGCTGATCGCGATCTTCGGGCTCTCCCCGATCCCGATCGTGCTGATCGGCGTCGCCACCGCTGTCGTCGCCATGATCATCGCCACCCTCAACGGCCTCGATCGGGTACCGCGCGTGCTGACCAAAGTGGCGCGGGTGCATCGCCTGGATGCCGTGACGACCGCCATGACGTTGCAGCTTCCCGCCGCCGCGCCGTACCTGTTCACCGGCGTAAAACTTTCGGTGTCTTACGGCTTCATCGCCGTCATCGCCGCCGAGTTCATCCTGTCGCCCGCTGGTCTCGGCCGCGACATTGCCGACGCTTATTCCGATTTCAACAATCGGCGCATGTATGCGCTGATCCTGTTCCTGCTCATCATCGCCACCGTCGTCAACACGGTCTTGCATGCGCTCGACGTGCGCTGGGCGGAGCGGCGCAGCGGAGGCCGGACATGACCGCAACCCGCCGCGCTACCGATACGCTGATCATCGCCGCCGTCGTGCTGGTGGTGTGGAAGATTTTGCACGAGGTCGCCGGCTCGACGGCGCTGCCGGCGCCGCTCCCGACAATGTCGTATCTCGTGCACATGGTGCCGACCGCGCGATTTACCGAGAACGCCGCGGCAACGCTGCAGGCATTCGGCCTGGCGCTCCTGCTCGCCTATGCCATCGGGCTTGCCATCGGCGTGTGGATGGGCGCGCACCGGCTGTCCGGCGCGGTCGGCGAGCCGATTCTGGTGGTGGTCTATTCGCTGCCGAAGATCACGCTCTATCCGGTGGTGCTGCTGATCTTCGGGCTCGGCATATCGGGCAAGGTGACGTTCGGCGCCATGCACGGCATCCTGCCGGTCGCGCTGCTCACCATGGGCGCGATCCGCGCTATCCCACCGGTTTATCTGCGCTCGGCGCGCACGTTGCATTTGTCGCCGTGGCAGACCATCACCACCGTGCTGCTGCCCGCCGCGTTGCCGGAAGTGTTCACCGGACTGCGCATCGGCTTTACCGTCACCCTGCTCGGCGTGCTGTTGGGCGAGATGTTCGCTTCAAAGCTCGGCCTCGGCTCCATGATCATGAGCGACATGTCGCTTGCGCAAAGCGAGGACATGGTGACGGTCGCCATCATCCTGTTCGTCTTCGCCGCATGCGCCAATGCGCTGCTGCTATGGATCGAGCATAGGCTGCATCGGAAAGTGTAAGCGGCGCTAGTTCGCCGCCACATAGCGCTCCAGCGTCATCGGATTACCCTTGTGCGCCGGCTCGCGCGGCTCGACGCCGGCGAAGCGGCTGGCTTCGGCGAACCACATGGCGCGTGCCGGCAGCTGCCAACGCCGCTTGCCGGCGACGGAGGCATCCCAGCGCACCGGCTCGTCCTCGATGTCCATGCATTGATAATGCGTGTTGAACAATTCGATGCGGTGGCCGTCGGGATCGCGCATATAGACGAACAGCGCCAGCCCCGGCCCATGCCGTCCGGGGCCAAACTCGATGTTTTCTGCAAAACCCAGATTCGAGGCGAGATCGCAGACATAGAAGAAATGATACGATTCCCCGATGCTGAACGCGGCGTGATGCAGCCGCGGCCCGGCGCCGGGCGCAAACACGATGTCGTGCGGATTGCCCTTGCGCTGCAGGAACACGAACAGCGGATCGTCACTGCCGTCCGGCGCAATATATTCGGACAGCCGAAAGCCCAGGCCCGTGTAGAAGTCCAGCTCGCGCTGCACGTCCGGCACCAGTATCTGAAAATGATCGATGCGGTGCGGCACGGCGCCGTGGTGATGCTCAAAACTCGTCATCAGCCGCGGCTTGGTTGTCATGGTGGCGCAGAATTCGAGCGGCAGGCCGAGCGGATCGCTGACGTGGAGCGTCCGGCCCTGGTACGGCCGCTCGACCCACTGCGCCGGCAGACCGGCTTTCTCGAAATAGGATTTCGCCTTTTCCAAATCCTCCTCGGTGAAGCAGCGCATGCCGATCCTCTCGGCATGCGGGGAGCTTGCGCGTCTGAGCACCAGCGAGTGATGGCAGACCTCGGCGACGCCGCGCAGATAGATGGTGTCCTTGTCCTCGTCGCTGACGACCAGGCCGATCAGATCGACATAGAACGCGCGGCTCTTGGCCAGATCTTTCACGTGCAGCACCGAATGGCTGGCGCGCGTAATGTTGAAGGGCGGGTTGTAGTTGGGCTTGGGAATGGCCACGGAGGACTCCGGATCGGAAGGAACAGATCGCGTCAGCTTGACACGTTCGGGACCGGCATTCATACCCACTTTTCAGCCGATTGAGATAGCGGAGAGCAGCATGGCGAGCGCAGGCGCGGCGGCGGGACAACGCCAAAATTATCGCGGCTTGCGCGGCTGGCTCGACACGGTGGAAAAACTCGGCGAGCTCGAGCGCGTGTCCGGCGCGGACTGGGACGTCGAGATGGGCGCCGTCACCCATATGCTGACGGAAAAAAGCCGCGGCCAGGCGCCGGCGATCCTGTTCGATGATGTGCCTGGTTACGCCAAAGGCTATCGCACGCTGTACGGGCAATTGTCGTCAATCAAGCGCATCGCGCTCACGCTCGGCCTGCCGCTCGATTACGAGCGCAAGGTCGATATCGTGCAGCGCTATCACGCGCGCATGCAGGATCTCAAACCGCTGCCGCCGCGCTTCGTCAATGACGGGCCGATTTTCGAGAACGTCATCGAGGGCGATGCCATCGACGTGCTGAAATTCCCGGTGCCGCGTCATCACGAGGCGGACAAGGCACGCTTCATCGGCACCGCCTGCTGCGTCATGACCAAGGATCCCGACGCCGGCTGGTTCAATCTCGGCGCCTATCGCAGCCAGGTCTATGACGGCAAGACCGTCGGCTGCCAGATCACCGAGGGCAAGCACGGCCGCATCCATCGCGACAAATATTTCGCTCGCGGCGAGCCGATGAAGGTGGTGATCCTGTGCGGCCAGGACCCGCTGTTGTTCATGCTATCGTCGAGCCCGCTGCCGGAAGTGAGCGAGCTTGATATCGCCGGCGGTTTGCGCGACGAGCCGGTCGACGTGGTGCGCGGGCCTTACACCGGTTTTCCGATCCCGGCCGATTGCGAGATCGCCATCGAAGGCGAGACCGTGCCCGGTCAGACCAGGCCGGAAGGGCCGTTCGGCGAATGGATGGGCTACTATTCCGACGACACCCAGGACCGGCCCTACGTCAACGTCAAAACCATCCTGCACCGCAACGATCCGATCCTGACCTGCGCGCCGCAGCACAAACCGGTCGACGAGACCGGGCTGCTCAAAGGCATCGCCGGCGCGGCGCAAATCTGGCGCGCGCTCGATGCCTGCGGGGTGCCCGACGTGCTCGGCGTGTGGAATCACGAGGCGGGCCCGGCGACGCGCTTCACCGCGATCCAGCTGCGCCAGCGCTATCCCGGTCATGCGCGGCAAGCGCTGCACGTCGCCTGCGCCTGCCAGGGCGGCGCCTATGCCGGCAAATGGACCGTCGTGGTCGACGAGGACATCGACGCCGGCGATCTCGATGCCGTGCTGTGGGCGATGTGCACGCGGTTCGATCCCAAGGTCGATATCGATCTGGTGCAAAAAGCGTGGGCGTCGAAGCGCGATCCGCTATTCCTACCCGGCAATTTCAACAACCGCATCCTGATCGACGCCTGCATCCCTTACGACATGAAGCTCAAGGGCACGTTCCCGCCGGTGGTCGACGTCAGCGCCGGTTTGCGGGCGAAACTGCGGGCGAAATTTCCGAAGCTGTTTCACTGAAAGAAAAAAGTGGCGAATGGTCGGCCCATTCGCCACTTGCCATTCACCATTTCGCTACTGTTGTGTCTGCTGCGTCTGCGCGAACAACTGCTTGCCCATGGTGTTGAAGCGCGCCTTCTGATCGTCGCTCAGTGAATTATAGAAGTCGTGCAGCGGCGGGCGGATCGCGTCGACCGCCTGCAACATGGCTTGCAGATGCTTGCCGACCGCGGCGAGCCGCGCCGGCGGCGTGCTCGGCGTCTCGCTCGGACAAGCCGCCTTGATGGTGTCCGCGCCATTCGCGGCGGCGGCTTGCAGCGCGTCAAGCTTGGCGCGCTGCGCGTCGTTCGGCTGCACGGCGTGATCGATCTGCTCGGTCGGCCACGCCATGACGGACGCATCGCAATCGGATTTCGGCGTGGTCGCGTTGGCAGCCGGTGGGTTTGCCGCAGTGTCCTTATCCGTCGCCGGCTTGATGCTGTTGAAGCGCGCCTTCTGCTCGTCGCTGAGCGAGTCATAGAATTTGCCCAGCGGCTCGCCGACGATATTGACCGCCTGGACCAATCCCTGCAACCGCTGCTGCATGGTGTCGAGGCGGCCGGTCGGCGTGAACGACACGGTGGTCGGGCAATGGGATTTGATCACGTCGCTGGCTTTGACGACGGCGTTGCCAAGGTCGTCGAGCAGCGCGCCTTGCTGCGCATTGGGCTGCACCGCGTCGCTGATCTGATTGATCGGCCATCCGGTGACCTCGGCGGCTTCATCGCTGCAGCTCTGCGCCATGCTCTGGGTGAGCGCGGCCATCCGTGCCGGCGCACCCGGTCCCTGGACGTAGTCGTCGTAGACGTAAGGCGAGAAGATGCCTTCGTAGATGTCGCCATAGCCATAGACCCAGAACGGATCGACATCGTAATAGTCGTCCGGCCACAGCGCGTAATAGAAGAAATCGCCGTAGGCGTAGGGCCAGAATAGCGGGCCGATCCAACCGAGATGGTTGTGCCAATGCCAACCATGGTTCCAGAACGAATGGAAGGCCCCGGCGCCTGCGAAATGCCGGTTAGCGGCAAACGATCGCCGGCCGGCGAACGCCGCGTTGGCGTGAGCCAAGTGCGCTCCGGCTAGCCCGTGATTGAGAGCATGGGCGCCTTGGCCGTGGATCGCGGATTGGAATGCCGATCGGCCCGGGTGACCGATATGCGAGGTCGCCATGCGCGAACTGTAGCGCCCGGCATTGATCCTGCCGCCGTTAAAATGTGGTGTCGCGTGGGCGGTGAAATGCGCGCCGCCCATACGCATGGCGCCACCGCCGCCGAAGTGGACACCGCCGCCACCCA
>Ga0181524_10006262_pt1 | contig 10396 bp, 10 predicted proteins | sample PEATcosm2014_Bin_34_FD_119761 | JGI IMG/M metagenome (GOLD analysis project Ga0181524, IMG submission 119761) | Peatland microbial communities from MTU Mesocosm Facility, Houghton, MI, USA - PEATcosm2014_Bin05_60_metaG | ecosystem: Environmental > Terrestrial > Soil > Wetlands > Peat | place...
CCTAAAACGACGAGATTGGCGTTGTCCGGAAAATGTTTGAAGGGTCGTTTTTCTGGATTCGAGGCGTTTTTAGAGACTTGGCGACTTGCCCTCGACGCAGATTGCGAAGCCCAGCCGGCGCCTGTCGCTGCGCTCGAAGCGGATCAACGCATGGCTTTGTCGGGGGTGCCAAATCCCGACACGATCGCGAACCACACCTCCTGAAGATGGGGGGCAAATCGGCAACCGTGGCGGCCGGCGCTGAAATCGACGGGGTTGGTCATCCGCCAAAAAGATTTGAGTGGTCGTTTTTGCCGATTCGGGCCGTTTCAGAGTCTTGGCACGCCGGGGAGCGAAGCAGGACAAAAAAGCGTTACGACGTAACTCTCCCACGAACGCCATGCGTTACGCCGTAACTCTGTCAAGATTTCACTCGTTACGCGTCACCACAGGACATGCTCCCCATTGCGTTACCTGTTGAATAGCGTGTCCGCGATGCAATCACCCAACGCCGCTTCGATTTCGGAGCGACCGCCGCGGTCTTGTGGCTTGAGGAAGCCGTGCTTAGTCAGGGCATCGATGTGTGCGACCGATAGGCGAACGCGGACACAAATCACTTTCAGGCGCCGCCGCCGGCGATATTCGCGCATGCGTTCGGCAGCAGTGGAAGGCGAGCGGGTCACCGGCGCGGCCTCCCGGCCTTGTTGGCGATTTCTACCAGGAGAGCCACGACCTCGCCCCCCGGAATCGTCTTAGTCCAGCCCGTCAACCACAGCCGGGTGTTCGCCGGCAGATCACGCTCAATGGTGATCCCACCGCGGATATTTGGGCAGGAGCCCTGCCGGGGTTTCCACGTCCCAGTGAGCGATCCTCGGCCGACCCGCTCAGCCATAGTTGGCTCCAGAGTAATCGAGCCAAACATGTGGGTGGTCAGACGCACCCACAATAGAGCGTAACGTTCATGGTACGACACACCGTGAAAATGCTTTTTCGCTCTCAATGGCACCTTATTTGTCGCACCATCAGCTAAGGAATTGAAACGGCTTGTTTGTGGCACCTCTCCCGGGCCCACCATACTTCAAGCTTCTGTGCGCGCTTTTTGCGCCACCTAGCCCGCGCTTTGCCATTCCAGCAGGGCCAGCAGGCCTTTCAGCAAGTCCAGCGGCCGTGGCGGGCAGCCGCGAATGTGAAGATCGACCGGCACGACGCTGCTGACGCCGCCCGTGACCGCGTAACTGCCGGCGAACATCCCGCCGTCCAGCGCGCAGTCGCCGACCGCGACGACCCATTTCGGGTCCGGCGTGGCGTTGTAGGTGCGCTGCAACGCCTCGCGCATGTTCTTGGTCACGGGGCCGGTCACCAGGAGCACGTCGGCATGGCGCGGCGACGCGACAAAGCGCAGGCCGAAACGTTCGAGGTCGTAGAAGGCGTTATTGAGGGCGTGGATTTCCAGCTCGCAGCCGTTGCAGGAGCCGGCGTCGACCTCGCGGATCGATAGGCTGCGGCCCAGACGCCGGCGCGCGGCGCCATCGACCTTCGCGGCGAGTTCGGCTAGCGCCGCGTCGTCCGCGGACGGCGGCGGTTCCGTCAGTGGGCTGTGCGTAAAACCTTCGAGCAATGTTCTGCGCATGTCATCGCCTCAGAGGTCGTGTCCCGAATACGAACAGTTGAAAGATTTGTTGCACAGCGGAAAGTCGGCGACGATGTTGTTCTCGATCGCGGCTTCCAACAGCGGCCATTGAAACCATGACGGGTCGCGCAGGTGGCAGCGCACGACGCGCAAGCCGTCGAGCCGCAGCCAGGCGAGCACGTCGCCGCGGAATCCTTCGGCGAGCCCAAACCCTTCCGAAATTCCGGCCGGCGCCGTGAGCCGGACCGCGATGGCGCCGTCCGGCAGGCGCGCCAATATCTGGTCGACCAGAGCGAGACTCTGTTCGACCTCGCGAATGCGCACCCAGACGCGTGCATTGACATCGCCTGCAGTCAGGACCGGCACCTCGAACTCAAGCCGATCATAGGGCGGGTAGGCTTGCGCCTTGCGTGCATCGAAGGCGCGGCCGCTGGCGCGGCCGACGTAACCGCCGGCGCCGAACTGGCGCACCAATTCGGCAGACACCACCCCAGTCTTGACGGTGCGATCCTGCAGCGAAGCGGTGTTGTCGTAGAGTTCGACGAGGCGGGGAAAGCGCCACCTGATTTCTGCAAGCGTGTCTTTGACACGCATGCCGCCATCGGCGGCGATGTCGCGGGCGACGCCGCCCGGGACGATCCCGTCCATCATCAGCCGATGGCCAAAACAGGCGTCGGCGGCACGCAAGACGCGTTCGCGAAGGATGCCGCAATGGGCATGCATGAGAGTGAACGAGGCGTCGTTGCAGATCGCGCCGATATCGCCGAAGTGATTGGCCAGTCGTTCGAGCTCCGCCATTAGCGCCCGCAGATAATGCGCGCGCGGCGGCACGGCGATGTTCAGCGCCGCTTCCACGGCATGGGCGAAGGCGAGCGCGTAGGCAACGGTGCTGTCGCCCGAGGTGCGGCCCGCGAGTTGCGCCGCCTTCTCGACGGTCGCGCCGGCAAGCAGCGACTCGATGCCCTTATGGACGTAGCCCAGGCGCTGTTCGAGCCGCACCACCGTCTCGCCATTGGCGGTGAAGCGGAAGTGTCCCGGCTCGATGATGCCGGCGTGAACCGGACCGACCGGAATGCGGTGCAGGCCTTCGCCTTGCACCGGCAGGAACGCGTAAGGCGTTGGTTCGCCCGGTTGTTGCGGGTGTGCGCTCAGCGGATGTTGCACATCCCAGAAGCCGAGATCGAGCCACGGCCGCGTATCCGTCGCGCCGATCGGCTCGAGCCCATAGAGGCTTTTGATCGCGCGCTCGAGCCTGATGGCGGGTGGGTGCAACGCGCCCACAGACGGAAAATTTCCGTCTGGGCATTCGACACTGACGACATTGATGTCGTACCCGACCTCGCTCATCACCGCCATATGCACGGCACCGCCGTCGCCCCACAGGCCGAGCAACGTGGCATGGCCGGCGGCAAGCTCGGCCGCCACCGCGCGCCAAGCGTCCGGCGTGACGACCGCGCGCGGCCACGGCCGGTGACCGTCGACACGGCGAGCCTGGGCGATGATGTCGGCGAGTGCGGCCATGGACGCTATCCGAGCAGTTTTGCAACGCTCTCGAACCAGGCGACCAGCCCCGGCGGCATGTAGATGCCAGCCATGAGCACGAGGGCGAGATGCGAGAACAGCGGCAGATACGACGCATTGGATTTGGCGACGGGTCCGCGCGGCTCGCCAAACGCAATGGTGTTGAGCCGCAGGAATAATCCGCCAATGCCGACCAGGAGGCCGAAGACGAGGATCAGCGCCAGCGCCGGCGAGCGCGCGAAGGTCGAGCTCACGACGAGGAATTCGCTCATGAAGATGCCCAGCGGCGGCATCCCGGCGATGGCGATGACGCCGAGGATCAGTCCCCAGCCGAGCACCGGGTTGGTTTCGGTGAGCCCGCCCATGTCGGCGATGCGTTGCGTGCCCTTGATCTGTGCGACGTGACCGACCGCGAAGAAGATCGCCGACTTGGTCAGCGAGTGCATGGTCATGTGCAGCAAGCCGGCGAAATTGGCGATCGGGCCGCCCATGCCGAAGGCGAAGGTGATGATGCCCATGTGCTCGATCGACGAGTAGGCAAACATGCGCTTGATGTCGCGGCGCCGGTACAGCATGAACGCCGCGAAGACGAGCGACACCAGCCCGAGCGTCACCATCAGCGGCCCGGGCGCCAGCGCCGCCGGATTGACGGCCAATAGCATCTTGAAGCGCAACAGCGCGTAGAGCGCGACATTGAGCAGCAATCCCGACAGCACCGCCGAGATCGGCGTCGGGCCCTCGGCATGGGCGTCGGGCAGCCACGCGTGCAATGGCGCCAGCCCCACCTTGGTGCCATAGCCGAGCAAGAGGAACACGAAGGCGACATTGAGCAACGCCGGATCGAAGGCGCCGGCATGCTTGATCAGCGTGGTCCAGACCATGGCGTCGAGGCCTTCGCCGACCGCCGGCCGCGCCGCCATGTAGATCAAAATGGTGCCGAACAGCGCCAGCGCGATGCCGACGCTGCCGAGAATGAAATATTTCCACGCCGCTTCGAGCGCTTCATGGGTGCGGTAGATGCCCACCATCATCACGGTGGTCAGCGTCGCCAGCTCGATGGCGACCCACATCACGCCGATATTGTTGGCGACCAGCGCAAGATTCATCGCGAACATCAGCACCTGGTACATGGAATGATAGAAGCGCACGAAGCTCGGCGTGAGCTTGCCATTCTCAAGCTCGTGACCGATGTAGCTTGCGCTGAATACGCTGGTGGTGAATCCGACGAATGTCGTGAGCACGATGAAGGTGCTGTTGAGGTCGTCGACCAGGAGATACGGCCCGGGCTGCGGCCGCGCGGCAAACAGCGATACCGCCGAGACGAAGGTGGCGAATGTCGCCAGCACGTTGAGGCGCGCCGTGATCCGATATCCCGGCAACAGCGCCAGCAGCGCCGCCGCGAACACGGGGATCAGCAGCACGGCGGCAAGCGCATCGAACCTCATCGCCGCTCTCCACGGAAACGGTCGAGCGCTTGCAAGTCGACCGTGTCGAAGCGCTCGCGAATACGGAACAGAAATATGCCGATGACGATGAAGGCGATGAGAATCGAGAACGCGACGCTGATCTCCACCACCAGCGGCATGCCCTTGGCGCCGGTCGCGGCGAGGACCAGACCGTTTTCAAGCGACATGAAGCCGACCACCTGGCTCACCGCGTTACGCCGCGTCACCATCATGAGCAGGCCGAGCAGCACCACGGCCAGCGCGAAGGCCAGGTCCTCGCGGGCCAGCGGATCGGCGTCCTGGGTGACGCGCAGCATGACGACCATCGACAGCGCGACCAGACCGATGCCTGCGAGCATCACCGGGCCGACGCCGACGACCTGCTCGATCTCGCGGTGAATGCCGAGCTTCACGATGATCCGATGCAGCACCACCGGAATGACGATCGCCTTGAACACCAGCGCCAGCGCGGCCGTGACGTAAAGGTGGGGCGCGTCCTGAATGAAGGCCTGCCAGGCCACCGACAGCGCTAGCACCAGCGCGTGCAGCGCGAATATGTTCAAGAGCGCGTAGAGCCGATCCTGATAGAGCTGCATGAAGCTGATCAGCACCAGCAGGCCGGCCAGCAGATGGGCGATGTCGAAGTCGATGCCGTGCATCAGAAGCTCCCCGATACGAAACGCAGCAGCGTCGCCAGCAGGCCGAGCATCAGCGCTGCACCGAGGAATTCGGGGACGCGGAACACGCGCATTTTGGCGATCGACGTCTCGAACAGCGCCAGCAGGAATCCGCAGGCGGCGAGCTTGCCGACATAGGCCGCGATGCTGATCGCGATTTGCTCAATTCCGGCACCGGCCGGCTGCAGGCTCCAGGGCACGAACAGGCAGCCGATCAGCGAGATGTAGAGAATGAGCTTGAGCGATGCCGACAGCTCGATCAGCGCCAGGTGCCGCCCGGAATATTCCAGCACCATGGCCTCGTGCACCATGGTCAGTTCCAGGTGCGTCGCCGGATTGTCGACCGGAATGCGTCCGTTCTCGGCGATCGCCACCAAGATGAGCGCCAGCAGCGCCAGCGCCAGCGATACGCGCAATCCCACCGCCGGCGAGCTCATGAATTCCGCGATGGTGGAGAGCTGGGTCGAGCCACAGATCAGCGCCAAGGTGAACACGATCATGATCATGGCCGGCTCGGCCAGCGAAGCGATCATGACTTCGCGGCTCGAGCCGATGCCGCCAAAGCTCGTGCCGACGTCGAGACCGGCCAGCGCCTGGAAGAAGCGCGCATTGCCTAAGAGCGCGATGATGACGATGAGGTCGGCCGCCCATGAGAACAACAGTCCGGTGCGGAATGTCGGCACCAGCGACGCCGCAACCCAGGTGGCGGCAAAGATCAGATAAGGGATGACGCGGAACAGCCACGACGCATTGTCCGCCAGCACGACCTCCTTGCGCATGAGGCGGGCAAGGTCGAGGTAGGGCTGAATGAGCGGCGGCCCCTGCCGCCGCAGGAAACGCGCTTTCACCTTGCGCACGAAGCCGGTGAGGAGCGGCGCCAAGAGCAGCACCAGCAGCATCTCTCCAGCCTGGCCGGCAAAGTTGTAAATCAGGGCCATATGGCGAGCACCAGCAAGAGAATGACGAGGGCTGCGAAGACAAGGCTCAAGAACTGGCGGATGGTCAGGAACTGCAGGTAGTTGAGGCGGTCCGCGGCGACGCCGATGGCGGTGGCGATCGGCGCATAAAGCGCGTCCCAGATCGGGTCGTGCAGATCGACGACGATGCGCGCCGGCCGCATGTCGCCGGGCGGCGGCATCTCGACATGCTCGCGTGCATGGAACAGGACCGTGCCGAAGACGCGGCGGATCGGCTGGGCAAAGCTTGACGCGGTGTACTGTGTGGCTGGGCTTGGGTCCGGATAGCCGCAGTCCCACGCCGGCGCGCGGCGCAGCCGATCCGAGGCGAGGCGGTGGATCGCGACAGCCGCGAGCGTGCCGGATATGACCATGAACAAGAAGACCAGCAGGCCGTCATAGGAGCTGCGGCTCGAGGCGATCGGCACGATCGACAGCCATTGCTCGCCGGCCTGCACCGGCATGCGCCCGCCGACGAGAAAGTCGGTAAGCGGCGCCAGCGCATCGATGAACAGGCCGGGCAGGACGCCGGCGACCAGGCAGAGGGCTGCGAGAAAATACATCGCACCGAGCGACCACTGGTCGGTCTCCGTCGCGCGCTCGGCCGCGGGCGTGCGCGGACGGCCGAGGAAGGTGATGCCGAACGCCTTAACGAAGCAGGCCGCGGCCAGCGCCGCGGACAGCGCGAGCAACGCGCCGACCGCAGGCACCAGGAGCTTGAGACCCCACGACGGCAGTTGCGGGCTGAGCAGGATCGCCTGGAACGTCAGCCATTCCGAGACAAAACCATTGAGCGGCGGCAGCGCCGAGATGGCGACGCAGCCGACGAGGAACACCAATGCCGTTTGCGGCATGCGGTGGATGAGGCCACCCAGATGCTCCATGTCGCGCTCGCCGGTCGCGGTGAGGACCGCGCCGGAGCCGAAGAACAGCAGGCTTTTGAAGACGGAATGATTGAACACATGCAGCAGGCCCGCGGTCAGCGCCAGTGCGGCGGCAAACGTCATGCCGTGCGCCTTGAACGCCAGCGCCAGCCCGAGCCCGATGAAGATGATGCCGATATTCTCCACGGTGTGATAGGCGAGCAGTCTTTTGAGGTCGTGCTGCATCAGCGCATAGAGCACGCCCATCACGGCGGTGACGCCGCCGAGCGCGAGCACGACCATGCTCCACCACCATGCCGGCTCGCCCATGAGATCAAACACGATACGGACGAAACCGTAGACCGCGACCTTGGTCATCACGCCGCTCATCAATGCGGAAACATGGCTCGGCGCCGCCGGATGGGCGAGCGGCAGCCAGACGTGAAGCGGCACGAGGCCGGCCTTGGAACCGGCGCCGATCAAAACGAGGATCAGCGCCAGCGCCAGGAGTCCCGCCGTCGGATGCGCGGCGCGGATCTGGGCGAATGTGTAGAAGCCGTCGGGACCCGCGAGCAGGCCGAACGCCAGCAATAAAGCGAGCGTGCCGAAGCTCGCCATGGCCAGATAGACGTAACCGGCATAGACATTCTCGCGCACGCGGTGGTGCGCCATGACCAGCGCCCAGGACGTGAGCGACATGAATTCCCAGGACAGGAGAAAAGTGAAAGCGTCGTCCGCCAACACGACGAGCATCATGCCGGCGAGGAATGCCGGATAGAACGGCAGCACGCGCAACGGCGCGTCCTCATGGCGGCCATAGCCGATCGCGAACACGCTGGCGGTGACGGCGCCGAGATCGACGACGGCAAGAAAGAATGCCGACAGCGCGTCGATGCGGAAATGCGAGCCGATCCATGGAATGCCGAGCGGCAGGACCATGGTTTCGGCCGGCGCGGCTGCGAGCAGATGCTGCAAGGCGGCAAATAGCGAGATCAGCGCGGCCGCCGCGCTTAGGCCGTAGATCAACGCACTCGCCACAGCGGCGCGCCCGATCAACACGGCGACGATGGCGGTCGCGAGAAGCGCCGCGGCGCACGATAATGCGATGATCAGCGTCATGCCGGCGGTCTCTTGATCCGCACGCCGCGGCCGCCGCTCGCGCTTGTGGCATTGTCGGAGATCAGCTCGATGCCGCCTAAATCAAGCGCCGACACCAGCTTCATCAATGAATCGACATTGCCGCGGATCACGCCGTCGCTTGCCTCCATGCGCTGAATGGTCGGCAGCGACAGGCCGGACAATTCGGCAAGCTTGCGCTGGTCGATGCCAAGCAGCGCCCGCGCGGCTCGTAATTGTGCGGCAGTTATCATGCTTAAAGCATCAATTATCATGTTATTAGCATCTAAATCGTTCTTTATAGCGCGAGAAATGCGATTTCAAGCCGTTGGAAATGATCTCGTGATTCCAACGACATGCCGTGCCGCTCAGAAAGCTAAGGTCACGCCGCCTTAACCGCGACTCACGGCGATGATCGACTCGGAGCAGGGGACATCACGACCGGCGTCTTGGGCGGCTCTGGCCGCGGTCAGCCGCTACTTGGTGATGAGGGGTCGCGTCGACGCGGGCGGCGTAGGTGCCGGCGGCGAGATCGAAAGCGTGAGCCATGCATTCCAGCCGGTAGGCCGATCCGACCCAGCGAATTCTCCGTAGGCCTTCAGATTGAGATAACCCTGCATGCCGCCGATCGGAAAAATGTAACCGATCTGCGGGCCGACGCCTAAAACCTGGGACTGGAAACACCCCACCAGATCGCCGGAACCACTGTCGCAGCCGATATCCTTGTAGGCGTAGCCGACCAAGCCAACCTGCCATTGCTTGGTCAAAAATTGCGACGCGCCCCAATCGAAGTGCATGTCGACGCCATTCTGATACTGGGTCGAGGGATTGACGAAGTTGGCGGTGAAGCCGAGCACACCGGAAAACTCGTGCCCGGCCTGCGGGTTGAAATAGGTGTAGCCGGCGCCGGCGTCGAACGTGCCGTGACCGATGCCCAAATTTGCCAGCCGCGAGGAGTTATAGGCCCCGATCGGCACGTCTCCCGTGACATAGGTCATGTAGTTGTTGACGCCACTGTTCCACTTCAGCGTGGCCAGCGGGATAAAGTCCGAGAAACCCCACACCGAACTGTTGATGGCGTCGAACCGCGGACCGAACGGCAGCGTATTGCCAAGCGGCCCCGTCACCGTGCCCGATACCGTCCCCGACAACGACGTGGTCGCGCGACCATAGGCTTCCAGCGCGCTGAGCGACAGCTGGCCGCCCAGCACCGGCGTTGCGAAGACATAGCTCGGGATGACAAGGTTAAGCGCCGCCGTGGCATGAACGTTGGCGTTGATTTGTGCCTGAATGTTCAGGGGCAGATTTCTGATCTCGAACTCTTTGGCGAGGGCTACTGCACCGCCCGCGGATACGTTGGTGTAATAATCAATGTTCGCCAGCGACCATCCCGGTTGCTGCGGAGTGGCCGCGAGGCTGCCGAAGAGTCCGGGAATCCAGAAGCTCACGCCGCCTTCATCGGCGAGTGCATATTTCGGGGCCGCGACAACAACCGCAAGCGTAATTGCGCAACATAGCAGACTCGATTGGACGGCGCGCGTGAGAGCAGCGGGTTGCTCAAGACGTGGATTTGAAGTCGGCACGGTTGGCTTCATGTTCGCCCCCGTTGTGGTCGCCCAGCCTATGCAACATCCCCGGCAACGGCCCCGAGCGCCCGACTTCGATTATTTTACAGTGGACACTGCCTGACCATATGCAAATGCGGCCAATGCTGCGAATGCCGGGCTTCGTTGCCAAAAAGTCGCAGCAGCGAAATTGCCTGCAGCAAGAGCGGGTTGCCTTGCGTCACGAGTGCGCTGATGATGGCGAAGTCGAATCTTCGATATCAAGATCGCGGTCGACCAAATTGGCCTTACTTGGCCGCAAGCTTTTTTGAAACGAATTGATTTGAATCGAGGATGCTGTCGCTGCCTGCTGTCGGGAAAATGCCGGGCGGGCCGGAGCCCGATGACGCGCGATCGCGACGATGCCGTGGGCGCCGGAATTGCACCAACAGGTCGTGTTAACGAATATGAGCCTGTTAGCCTTTACGGCAGAGCCATGCTCCCCGGTTGCTTGGCATCGGCTAGGCTGCGGCGGCTCTTTTGACGATCGACAATCACGCGGGGAATAAGGAAACGATGCCCATGTCGAGCAAGTTAGCCATCATATCGGCTTGCGGCCTATTGGGGTCGCTCTTGGCCTTCAACGTCGAGGCCTTTCCGGTTTC
>Ga0181524_10006263_pt1 | contig 10395 bp, 7 predicted proteins | sample PEATcosm2014_Bin_34_FD_119761 | JGI IMG/M metagenome (GOLD analysis project Ga0181524, IMG submission 119761) | Peatland microbial communities from MTU Mesocosm Facility, Houghton, MI, USA - PEATcosm2014_Bin05_60_metaG | ecosystem: Environmental > Terrestrial > Soil > Wetlands > Peat | place...
GCGGGCATAACGAGGGCTTTCCGGACGCGTTCAAACAGTGTTTTCGGGCGTTCTACCGGTACATCGCCAGCGGAGATTTCAGCGCCACGCCCCTGTTCCCCACCTTTGCGGAAGGCCACCGCGAAGTGCTCGTTTGCGAGGCGATCCTCCGCAGCCACCGCCAGCAGCGCTGGATCGACGTCCCCTGACACGCGCGAGGCTGCCATGCAACTCGGTTTCGTCAGTGCCATCCTGCCCGAAGTCGAGCTGGAAGACCTGTTTCGCTTCGCCGCCGCGGAGAAGTTCGATTGCATCGAGCTGATGTGCTGGCCGCCGCACCCAAGGGGTGCCCGGGCCGAGCGCCGCTATGCCGGCGTGACCCACGTCGATTGCTCGTCGCTGGACGACGCCGGGGCGGACGGGGTGCGTGCCCTGGCCGCCGGGACGGGCGTGGGGATTAGCGGTCTGGGGTATTATCCCAACCTGCTCAGTCCCGATCCCGCCGAGGCGGCCGTGTGCGGCGAGCACCTCCGAGCGGTGATCCGCGCCGCCGCGCGCCTGGGCGTCCGCCAGGTGAACACGTTCATCGGCCGCGACTGGAAGAAGACGGTCGAGGACAATTGGCCGAGGTTCCTCGAGGCCTGGCGGCCCTTGATCGCTCTGGCCGAAGCCCAGGGGGTGCGGATCGGCATCGAGAACTGCCCGATGTATTTCACCCGCGACGAGTGGCCCGGCGGCAAGAACCTGGCCACCTGCCCGGCGATCTGGCGGCGGATGTTCGCCGAGATTCCCAGTCCGAATTTCGGGCTGAACTACGATCCCTCGCACCTGGTATGGCAGCAGATGGACTACCTCGGGCCGATCGAGGAGTTCGCCGGCCGGATTTTCCACGTCCACGCCAAGGACGCCCAACTGGATCGCGACCGCTTGAACGACGTGGGCGTGCTGGCCACGCCGCTGGAATACCACCAGCCGCGGCTGCCGGGGCAGGGGGACATCGACTGGGCGGCCTTCCTGGCGGCCTTGGCCCGCGCCGGTTACCGCGGCCCGGTGGCGATCGAGGTCGAGGATCGTCGCTTCGAGGGCAGCCTGGCCACTCGGCAGCAGGCCCTGCGCGAGAGCGCCGCGCACCTCCGCCCCTTGCTGGAGAAATGACGCATCCGGCACACTCCCCGTGGCAGACACGTCGGCACGCGAGGCCTCGCGATGAACACCCCGCAGCAAATCACGCTTCGGCAATGGGATGCACGCTACGCCCGGTTGCGCGCCGCCGGGCTCCGCGAGCCGGCCTACGGCGGTCCGCTCGGGCGGCATGCCGTCGAGGGCGACTCCCGCCTGCTCCACCTGCGGATGGACGACTCCCCGGCCGCGCTGCGGCTGTGGAACTTCCTCCTTACCGAAGACCAACGACTGTATCAGGCGGAGGCGGCGGGCAAGCGGATCGTGGGCACGATGAAAGACCTCGGCACCGTGCCGGTCATGGCCTACGCCCTGGACAACGTCGTGGCCTTCTACCCCGACGGCGCCTGGTGGCTCCCCTGCCTCATGGAGCGGAACACGAAACTCCTGGAGATCGCCGACTCGCTGGGGATCGACGATTCGTTCTGCCCGGTCCGCGCGATGCTCGGGGCCTTTGCCGGCGAGCCCCACTTCCCCCTGCCGGGGCTGCTGACCTGCAGCGTGGGGGCCGTCTGCGACGACTTCTCGGCGATTGCCCAGCGGCTGGCCGGCCTGGGCTTTCCGATCCTGTGGTGGGAAATGCCGCACCGGCGGCATCCCGCCCCGGAGGAACCCGCCGTGCCGCTGCCCGGCGGCCCGGCTACGATGGGCACCCTGCTGGCCCCGAGCAGCCAGGTGGCCTTCGTTCAAGGCGAGCTCGAGCGGGTGCGGCAGGCCCTGGCGGCCTTCGCCGGGCAGCCCTTGAGCGAGGAGCGGCTGCGGGCCGGCATCGCCGAGGCCAACCGCGTCCGCCGCCTCCTGGACGAGCTGCGGCAGATGGCCTACACGGCCCCATGCTGCCCGTTGGGGGCCCTGGAAATGCTCGTCGCCGAAATGCTGGCGATCCATTTCTGTTCCGACCGCGCCGAGACGATCTGTGTGCTGGAGGATCTGGCCGCGGAGGTCCGCCGCCGGGTGAGCTGCGGCGCGGGCGTCCTGCCCGCCACCGCCGCCCGCATCTACTGGGTCAACCCCGTGGCCGATCTCCGCGTAATGAACCTCCTGGAGGACGCCGGCGGCCGGCTGTGCGGCAGCGAGTTCTTGTTCTGCCACGCCCTGGCGCCCATCCCCGAGGACCTGCCCCCGATGGAGGCCCTGGCCCGAACGGCCTTGGCCGACCCGATGGTCGGTTCCGCGGCGGACCGGGCCGCGTATGTCGTGGGCGATGCCCGCCGCTTCGCCGCCGAGGCCGTCGTCGTCTCGCGGATCCCCGGGGCCAGCCACTGCGCCTTGGAAGGCCAGGTGATCGCCCAGGCGGTCCGCGACGAGCTGGGCCTGCCCGTGCTGGAGATCGAGGTGCCGCCGATCACCGATGCCCTCGAACCCGGCCTGTGGACGCGGCTGGAAGCCCTGGTCGAGATCGTGCATCATTAGGACCGGCGAATCAATAAGTGTCGCAAGAAAAGTAGCCGGCACACGCCGTGTGCCGGCTTTCCGCACACGGCGTGTGCGGGCTACATTGGAGAACACGACCGCCATTGATTCGCCGGTCCTTAGGGCATCCGGCACAGTCCGTGTGCCGGATACGTTGGGCTCGGGGCACACTGCGTGCGCGGACCACGTTGCCAAGAAACCTGGCCGCACCCTTAGAGTTTGAAAACCGCCCGCCGCGCGGTTAGTCTGGAAGCCACTGGACCCTTGCCCGACGAGGAGAACACCGTGAACACCAAGCGGTTTCTGGCGGTGGCGGTGCTGGCGATCGGCCTGATCCCGGTGGTTGCGGCCCGGCGTGCCGCGGGCGCGACCATCCTTTCCAACGATAGTTGCCTGCGGGCGCTACTGGCCTTCCGGACGCCCCTGGCGATCTCCCCGGACGGGCAGCTCAAGACGGTGCTGGACCCCGCCGTCCCGAAGAACAAGGACCCCAAGCCGCTCGCCGATTTTCAGTCGCCGCTGCCGCCCGTGGGCTGGTTCCAGCCGGAGTTCGACGATTCGTCGTGGGACCGCCAGCGGTCGCCCGTGGAAGTCGCTCCGGAATGGTGGAGTGGGAACACGTCGCTGCACTCGGCCACGAGCAACTCGATCCTCCACCTGCGGTGGCGGTTCGCGGTGGGCGACCCGGCCCGGGCCGGGGATCTCAAGCTCGCAGTGGAGTACGTCGGCGGGCTGGTGGTGTACCTGAACGGCCGGGAAGTGGTCCGCCGCCACCTGCCGGCGGGTGAAATCCGGCCCGACACCCTCGCCGACAAGTATCCCGACGACCTGTACTGCGAGCCGGGCGGTAAGTTCCTCCAGGCGCCCTGGCCGGGCCAGGAGATCAAGAAGGACCTCATGCCGCACTTCGAGCGCCGCTACCGCCGCATCGCCGGCCTGGCCGTGCCGGCCGGGCTGCTCCGCAAGGGCGGCAACGTCCTGGCCCTCGAAATCCACCGCGCGGCGATCAACCAGGCGGCGATTGCCGCCGAGCGGAAAGAGGAGGGCGCGATGTACACCCGGCCGGGCATCTGGGCCTATGCGGGGCTGAAGAGCATCGAGCTCACGAGCGATGGCGACGGCGCAGCCCCCAACGTCGCCCGCCCCAGCGGCATCCAGCTCTGGAACGTCGCCCCATGGGAGACCGTCACCTCGTTCGACTACGGCGACCCGCAAGACGCACTTCAGCCGGTGACGCTGAGCGCGGTCAAGAACAGCGTCTTCTCCGGGCGGCTGGCGGTCAGCTCCGGCCAGGCGATCGATGGCCTCAGGGTGTCGGTCGGCGAACTGACGTTGGCCGGCGGCGGCAACCTGCCCGCCGCGGCGGTCCGCGTCCGCTACGCCGAGCCGGCAGTGCCCGAAAAATGCTGGACCCCGCCGCAGCGCTACAACGGCCTGGTCGATGCGATCCCCGCAGAAATCCCGGTGGTCCGGGCCCCGCCGCCGCGCGAGGATTATCTCTGCCGCCCGATCTCGCGACCCAGCCGCACCAGCGGCGCGGTGGCCTCGCTGTGGCTGACGGTGCGGGTGCCCAAGGACGCCAAGGCGGGCAAGTACCAGGGCACGATCACCGTCGCGGCCGAGGGGCTGCCGGCCACGGCCGTGCCGCTGGAAGTCATGGTCCACGACTGGGCGCTCCCCGACCCGAAGGACTTCCGCCTGCACAACCTCATTTTCGTGTCCCAGGAAGCGGTTGCCCGGCACTACGGCGTGCCGCTCTGGTCCCCACGGCACTTCGAGCTGATGGGCCGGTCGCTCGACCTGCTCGCCGCGGTCAACTCCCGCGAGATCCCCGTCAATCTGTGCATCGACTTCTACGGCCTGGGCGGGAACTCCGAGTCGATGGTTCGCTGGATCAAGCAGCCCGACGGCTCCTTCAAGTACGACTTCACCGTCTTCGACAAGTACCTGGACCTGGTCGCCAAGCACTGCGGCAGGCCCTGCCCGCTGCGGCTGAACTGCTGGGGCGAGGTCAAGGCGTACCGCGAATACGAGAAGCAGAAACTGGTGCAGCACTCCCCGGCCACCGGCGTGAGCGTGCTCGATCCGGCCAGCGGCAAGCTGGAGCGGATGGACCAGCCCTGCCCCGGTACGCGGGAGAGCTTCGATTTCTGGAAGCCGGTGCTCGACACGGCCCTGAAGAAGATCGCGGCCCGCGGCTGGCTGGACGCCGCCGCCCTGGGCCATAACAGCTACTGCTACGAGCCCGCACGCGAGGTGGTCGGCGTCGGCAAGCAGCTCTGGCCGGACGGCGTGTGGGCCTACACCGCCCACAACGGCACGCTGGGCGGCAGTTGGAAGACCACCGAGGCCGGCGTGACCATGCCCATCAAGTACGCGGTGTGCGTGTGGACCGAAGGGCGAGTCAGCCCACGCGGCTACCGCGAGCTGCTCAAGCCCCGGCCGGGCGTGTGGTGCAATACGGCCCGCAGCCGGCATTGGGACGCCTCGCCCCTGGCGGTCGTCCGCAATCTGCCCGAGGAGATGAGCATGCGCGGCCACGACGGCGTGGGCGACTTCGGCGCCGACCTCTTCCCGCTGAAGAATCCCAACGGCAAGGGCTACTTCTGCCTCGGCAACGGGCGGGGCACCGGCGGGCCCAACGACGCCCAGCGGGCCATCCTCGCCCCCGGCCCCGACGGACCGGTGGCCACCGAGCGCTTCGAGAACTTCCGCGAGGGCGTAGAACTCACCGAAGTCCTCCTTTTCCTGGAAAAGGCGCTCCAGGCCGGAACCCTCAGCGAGGGGCTCGCGGAGAAGGTCAACCGCTGCCTCGACCAGCGGAGCGAGGTCTTCCGCATGTACTGGTACCAGCGCGGCTGGAACTTCATCAACCGCTGGTCGCCGGCCGGGCAGACCGACCGCGACCGGCAGCTCCTGGCCCTCGCGGCCGAGGTCGCCGTCGAAGTCCGCAACAGGTAAACCACGTCACGAAAGGGACCGAGCATGAGAACCGCCGCCGGGCACATCGTCATCGGGCTTCTTCTCGCACTGGGGATTGCCGTGGGATCGGCCGTGGCAGCCCCGGCCCAGACTGCCGGCCCATTGGACGCCGCCGACCATGCGGCCAAACAGGCTTGGGTCGATCGCTACCTGGGGGACAAGGCTGGCGAGCTTTTCTTTTCGCTGCGCTACGGCGACCGGCCGGCCGCGGAGTTGCTCCCTGCCTGGAAGCGGGCGCGGGCAGTGCATGCGCTGGATGACAACCGCACGCTGATCCGCGTGCCTTGGAGGGACCCGGCGACGCAACTCATGGTGGTCGCGGATGCCGTCGTGTACCGCGACTTCCCGGCCGTCGAGTGGGTGCTCTACTTCAAGAACGAGGGCCAGGCCGCCACGCCGATCCTGTCCGACATCCGGCCGCTGACGGCATTCGTGGCCCACACCCCCTGGCCCGGCACGGTGCACTATGCAAAGGGGGGCGTCGCCGCGCTGGACGACTTCGCACCCCAGCAGCACGCCCTGCCGCCCGGCGGCGGATTCGACCTTCGCTCTTCCGGCGGCCGGTCCTCGAACGGCGTCTTGCCCTTCTTCAACGTCGAGACGGGCGGCGGCGGCGTGATCGAGGCCATCGGTTGGACCGGCAACTGGGCAGCCCGGTTCGAGCGGGCCAGCGACGGCCGCTTCACGCTGGCCGCCGGTATGCAGCGCACCCGCCTGAAGCTCTTGCCCGGCGAATCCATCCGCACGCCGCGCATCCTGCTCCTATTCTGGCGCGGGGACCGGCTGGAGAGCCAGAACCTCTTGCGCCGCTTCTTGTTGGGCCACCATTCGCCGCTGCCCAAGACCATGCGCGATCGTTTGCCGGTCTTCTACGGCTCATGGGGCGAGCTCCGCGAGCAGACGCAGCTCCAGGCGATCCAGTGGTTCGTGGACAACAAGATTCCCATCGACGTCTTCTGGATCGACGCCGGCTGGTACGGCGATAAGCCTTTCCAGGAAGGCTCGACCGACGCCAACAGCGAGTGGTGGAAGTACACCGGGAGCTGGCGGCCCAACAAGATCACCTACCCCCGCGGCCTCGGGCCCATCGGCGAGGCCCTCCGCCGCAACCATTTGGGGTTCCTGCTGTGGATCGAAGCCGAGCGGGTGTTCCGCGGCACCGATCTCCAGCGGCAGCATCCCGAGTGGCTGCTGGGTCCGCAGGGCGATAATTTCCTGGTACACCTGGGCAACCCCGCCGCCCGGCAGGGGATTACGGACATCGTCTCGTCGTTGGTGCGCCAGGGGGATCTGACCTGGTATCGCCAGGACTTCAACACCGACCCGGAGAATTTCTGGAGCGCCGCCGATAAGCCGGACCGCGTCGGCCTGACCGAGATCCGCTACATCGAGGGGCTCTACGCCTTCTGGGACGCGCTGGTGGCCCGCCATCCGGGCCTGATGATCGACAACTGCGCCAGCGGCGGCCGGCGGCTCGACCTCGAGACGATCTCGCGGAGCGTGCCCCTCTGGCGGAGCGATTTCCAGTGCCGCCCCGACTTCAATCCGGCCGGCATGCAAGGGCAGACTTACGGGCTCAACTCCTGGATTCCCTGGAGCGCGGCGGTCGCGCGGGCCAGCGATCCCTATGGCTTTCGCAGCGGCCTGGGGGCCGGGGTCATTCTGAACACCCCCCTCGATCGACCCGAGCACCTCCGGCCGCTTGTCGAGCAAGCCCGGCAGCTCCAGCCCTATTTCCTGGGCGACTATTATCCGCTCACGCCCTACAGCGTCGCCGACGGCGATTGGCTGGCCATGCAGTTCAACCGGCCCGAGCTTTCCGACGGCCTGGTGCTGGTCTATCGCCGTCCGGCATGCCGCGAAGACTCGTTGCGATTGAAACTCCACGGCCTGGAGCCGGCGGCCCGGTATGAGGTCCGCAGCTTCGACGCCACCACGGGCACCGTCGCCAGCGGAAAGGACCTGCTGGAGCAGGGCTTGCCGGTGAGCCTTGCAGCCAAGCCCGCGGCGGCAGTGATCCGCTACCGGCGGGCCGATGCGGCCCCGGCCCGCTGAGGAATTTCCTTTGCGGAAACAACGGTAGGGTGGGACTCGTACCTCGTCCCGCCCTACGAACTATTTCCGGTATACGTGTAGCCTACGGAGATACTCCGCGCGGTCTTGTTCCTGCTTTTGACCGACTTCCTGAAGCCTCGCCACAATGGCGTTGAATTCGGTATCTGTGGCGTCATTTTCAAAGGCAATCACACCCGCGTCGGCGTCGTAGTGCCACCGGCCCCAATTCTCGTCGAGCACATCGCAGGCCTTCAATAGCCCCGCTGTGATGGCATCGTCCGAATCCCGCAGCGCCGCAAAGAGCGCCCTATTCTTGATAAACTGGTCGGACATGGCTGTAGCCAATCGCGAGCGATCTCGCTCCGGCACTCCTTGCGCAGCCAGTAGCTCCTGAATCCGCTGGGGCGCCCGGATGCAAAGGTCGCGGAGATCGTCACTGGCTTTGCGAACACGTTGGATTTGCTCGCGAGCGTTGGCCAGGTCGGTTCTCTCCTTCAGTTGGCCCGGCAGGAGCGGTGACATCTTCTCCAACTTGTTACACGCCCGCTGATAGGGAGCCATTTGATCCTTCATCCACTGCAAGAACCGGGGGGCGACTTGGTTGAGCACCGCCTCGTCATCCAAGGGCCTCCCTCCATTTCTGAGGACCGCGTCGACCTGCGCCGTGGCCCCCAGGGCGACGAAAATCACAAAAGTTGTTGACGCGGCGGTTCGACTACGCCTCGAAAGATAGAACGCCAATAGGGAGGGAAGGATGCTGATGATCAACAATCCCGTGACTTGTCCGAAGATGTAGGGCACCAAGCGCACAAGCGGGTAGGATGCGGACCGCTGAAAGGGCTGCATCGCGAGAACGACCGCTGCTCCGAAGATGAACACGGCCCAGTCCCGCCTGGAAAGCCAAAACCTTTTCTTTCGGAGAGGCTCTGTTTGGTGAGGCATTCCGCCTTGATCCGAATGGGGGACTTGGCTCATGGGACCCTCGAATTCCACGAGGTGGGGCCTGACTCGCAATATCGACTTTCCTGCCGCTGCTGGTCGGTTCCGACCCTCTTAGCCCGACACCCCTGTTGCGAGCCGTCGATAAAGGGCGTCCGGCGCGAGATCCGCTCCACAGGGCCACGCGACGGCGCCGAACTCATCCACGGCCACCTTGCGAAATTCGCCCTCGTTCCGCAATGGCTCGAAAACCGGTCCGAACAACCGATCGCCGAGGTCGACCTGGCCCGCCGTGCCGTCCTCGAACTCCACGTAAATGCGATAACCGCCAAGCGCGCTGACGCGAATTACTTTCTGCACCTTACACCTCCTCCACCAGGACGCCTCGAACCGCGCCCCCGCTCCCACCGGCCTATTATATCTCACGGCCCAGTCGGTACAATGGCGGTAGCGCTCGGTCCAAGGAGAAGATCAGATGCACGTAAACCGTTGGGTCATGTATCTTGCCTGCGGCGCGGCGATCTGGCTGGCGCCGGCATCCTTTTGCCACGCGCAAACCGCGGAGAAGACCGCTGCGGCGGCGCCAGGCAAGCTGCAGGTGGCCACTTGCCAGTTCCCCGTCTGCGGCGACGTCCGGGCCAACGCGGATCGTATTCGCCGGCAAATGCGGGAAGCACGCGAGCGCGGCGCCGACCTGGTACACTTTCCCGAGTGTGCCCTGAGCGGCTACGCGGGCGAGGACGTTCCGTCGCCGGCTGATCTCGATTGGGGGCTGCTGCACAAGGAAACCGACGCGATCCTGGCCCTGGCCAAGGAACTGGGCGTGTGGGTCGTGCTGGGCAGCACCCATCGCCTCAGCGGCGATCACAAACCGCACGACTCGCTGTACCCGTGCGAAGATCATGCCGCCGACGCTCCAGGGCCATGCGGGCGTGAACTTCATGTTCATTTCGGCGAACAATTCTTCCGCCGAGCACAGTTGGCAGAGCCGGTTCATCACGCCCGACGGGCTGGTGGCCGCCGAATTGCCGTTGGATCAGCCGGGCGTCATGGTCAATCCGATGGTCGTGGCACACGGAAACCCTCCCAGAATCGTGCGAGGTCATTTGGATTCGGCGACTGTCATCCTTTCCCACCCACCTTTTCCCACCCGGTGCACCCGTCCACGGCACTGGCCGGGGGGGCTTCCGGCCTGGTCGGCCTCCGGGTACAGTAGAGAGATGGTCGTACCCCGGCGGTCTGGTGGCAGGGCCTGTCGATGGCGATCAGCGTCGGGCAGTTCATCGAGCGGCTGAGCGAGAGCGGCCTGCCGCCGGCGGCCGATGTCTGCCGGCGTTCACTTGCACAGGATTACAGGAGAGATTCTCATGAAACTGGCGCGCGTGACTTCCTGGGGCGTGGGGCTGGTTACGGCCTTGTCGTGTGTCGCGATGGTGTCGGCGGCCGAGACGCCGCTGGTCCTGACGCCGCCGCCGGCGGCCCAACCGCGGATCAACGGGCCGACCGTGTTCGGCGTGCGGCCCGGCTCGCCGCTGCTGTATGACATTCCCGCCACCGGCGACCGGCCGATCGAGTTCAGCGTCGAGGGGCTGCCCGAAGGGCTGGCCATCGACTCGGCCGCGGGCCACATCAGCGGAACGCTGAAAAGCGCCGGCGTCTACAAGGTCGTCCTGCGGGCCAAGAATGCCCGCGGCTCGGCCCGGAAGGCGTTTCGCATCATCGCGGGCGAGCACATCTGCCTTACCCCGCCGCTGGGCTGGAACAGTTGGAACTGCTGGGCCGCCGCCGTCGATCAGGACAAGGTGCTCCGCTCGGCGCGGGCGATGGTCGAATCGGGGCTGAGCCAGC
>Ga0181524_10006266_pt1 | contig 10394 bp, 8 predicted proteins | sample PEATcosm2014_Bin_34_FD_119761 | JGI IMG/M metagenome (GOLD analysis project Ga0181524, IMG submission 119761) | Peatland microbial communities from MTU Mesocosm Facility, Houghton, MI, USA - PEATcosm2014_Bin05_60_metaG | ecosystem: Environmental > Terrestrial > Soil > Wetlands > Peat | place...
CTCCATCAGTTCCTGTGCCGCGCGGTTCCCCTCGTAGCCCACCGAGCGGACGTATTGGTTTTCGACCTTTGCCCGGCCCTCCTCGAGCTGTGCCACGAGCATCGAAATCGCCTCGAGCAAGTCCACAGGCTCAAAGCCGCCCACCACGATCGGGACGTGGTATTTCTGGCTCAGCTCATCGTACTGCCGGTAGCCCATGACCGCGCAAACATGGCCTGGAGCAATAAAACCCTGCACTCGGTTCTTCGGTGATTCAAGCAACATGTGGATGGCAGGCGGTACAAGGAAGTGTGAAGCCAGCATGGAAAAATTCCCCAAGCCTTCGCGGGCAGCCTGCCAAACCGCCATCGCATTAGCCGGAGCAGTTGTCTCGAAGCCAATCCCCAGGAACACGACTCGGCGGTTGGGATTCGCGCGGGCGACTTTCACCGCCTGCATCGGAGAGTAGGCGACTCGGACATCGCCGCCGGCGGCCTTCACGTGAAAAAGATCGGAATGTGAGCCGGGCACTCGCAGCATGTCTCCGTATGAAACCAGCGTAACATCAGGGAGTGAAGTAATATGAATGGCCTTGTCGATGGTTTCGAGAGCGGTCACGCAGACCGGACAGCCAGGGCCGTGGACCAACTCGATTTGAAAAGGGATCAGTTCGTCAATCCCATAGCGCATCAGCGTGTGGGTCTGGCCACCGCAGATTTCCATGAGCACCCAGGGCCGCGTGACACGCCTGGCAAGGTCGGCGATCAAAGCGCGGGCAATACGCGCGTCGCGATATTCGTCCAGATACTTCATCCTTCTTTGTCGCTCTCTGGCAGAGTCCCGCTTCCATCATCAGCCAGTTCCTCAGTATCGAGCATTCCAATTTCTTCAAGCAATTGATAAGTGCGCGCGGCTTCCTCCGCATCCACTTTGCTCAGCGCAAAGCCGACGTGGACGATTACGTAGTCGCCAACTGCGGCTTCCGGCACGAAGTCCAGTTGAACCAGCCTCGTGATCCCACCGAATTGAACTCGGCCAAGTCGGCTGCCATTCTCTTCTGTAGTCTCAAGAATCTTCCCGGGAACCGCCAAACACATGCTTAAGCCTCTTTTCGAACGCCCATAAGCTGACCGCAAGAGACGACCAAAACCTCTCCACGACTATATCTAGCAATTCTCTGGCCAAGCACATAGCGCCAAATAGCCCGATTCATTGTAGCGAGTCCACGGCGTAAACTCAACCGCCGTTTCGAAAGGCACGTTCTGGCATTGTTTTGCGCGCTTTCTCTCAGTTCGAGTTGACAATCCAGGGTCAACTCCGAGGCATGCCAGCGACTTGGTATGCGTTAGAGGACTGAAGGGGGTGCACAGACTCAACGACTTGGTGCGGGGGAAACCCCAATCCGTTTGCGACAGCGCCAGCCAAGTAAGCTCCCGCGATCAGCAGGCCGGGTTGGGCGGGGTGACGTCCCGCGGCCCAGTCGATTGTCTTCCCGCTGGAAAGCAACCATTAAAAGAGCGGCAAGATTCGATGGATTAAGTCGCCGAAGTCATGTTTGACAGGCAGGTTGTAAAGATGCAATTCTCACAGGCTGATTCTATTAACAGAATGGCGCCCCTCGGCCAAGTGGTTTCAAATCCAGGCAACTGGGCCTGTAAGCATGAAGGGAGTTCGCGATGAGTAAATCGTTGGTTTTCCCGTTTCTGGTGGCTCTGTGGACAGCAGGTGTTTTCGGTCAGACGACCGGGGCCGCTCAAAGATCCTGCGACAGCCTCGCGCAGCTTGCGCTGCCCAACACGAAAATCATGTTGGCCCAATCTGTACCTGCCGGGGCATTCACCCCGCCTCCTGCCCCGGAACCCATGCCGAGGATGCAAGCGAACTACAAGGATCTTCCAGCCTTTTGCCGGGTTGTGGCAGAAGTTTTGCCCGCGGCTGACTCCAGAATCAAGATGGAGGTTTGGATGCCGACCACCGGCTGGAATAGCAAATACCAGGGCCAGGGCAACGGGGGCTTCGCGGGGATGATTGCCTACCCCGCCCTGGGGGCTGCGATTAAACGAGGCTACGCCACGGCCGGCACAGATACCGGGCACACCGGAGGCGATGCGGCGTGGGCCTTGGGCCACCCCGAAAAGGTGATTGACTTCGGATATCGCGGCATCCACGAGATGACGCAGAAGGCCAAAGCAATCATCGACGCCTTTTACGGCGACAATCTCCAGCACTCGTATTTCGCCAGTTGTTCGGATGGGGGTCGTGAGGCCCTGATGGAGGCCCAGCGCTTCCCCGAAGACTACGACGGCATCCTTGCCGGCGCCCCCGCCAATTTCTGGACACATCTGATGGCCGATTTTGTGTGGATTGAACAGGCTATCACGTTGGATCAGCCCAGTTACATTCCTCCTGGCAAACTCCCGGCCATCGGCGCCGCTGTGCTTGCTGCCTGCGACGCCCAGGACGGGGTAACGGACGGTATCCTCAATGACCCGAGGCAATGCAACTTCGACCCAGCGACACTGCTCTGCAAGGAGGCCGACTCCAACAGTTGCCTCACGCCGCCGCAGGTGACCGCGCTCAAGAAGATCTATGCCGGGTCGCACGACTCGGCTGGACACCAGATTTTCCCTGGCTATGTGCCCGGCGCCGAGGAGGGTCCAGGGGGTTGGGCGCCTTGGATCACTGGTCCGGCACCCGCCCGCAGCCTGCTGTTCTTTTTCGGAACGCAGTTTTTTTCAGACATGGTGTACGAACAAGCGGCTTGGGACTACAAGACCTTCAATGTCGACCAAGGCACGAAACTGGCCGACGCCAGGACAGCCCGTGCCCTTAACGCAACCGACCCCGATCTGAAGCCGTTCAGGGCTCGCGGCGGCAAGCTCATCATGTATCATGGTTGGGGCGACGCCGCGATCCCGGCGCCCAACACCATCGATTATTACAACAGCGTGGTGGCGACGCTGGGCCAGCGCGCTACAAACAGGTTCTTACGGCTTTTTATGGTGCCGGGAATGCAGCACTGTGGTGGCGGTCCGGGCCCGAATTCCTTCGGACAAGATGCTAATGCCCCGCCGTATGACCCTGAGCACAGTATTTACGCTAGTCTCGAACAGTGGGTTGAAAAAGGCGTCGCACCTTCCAGGATAATCGCGACGAAATACGTGGACGACTCCAACCACGGACAAGGCATTAAGATGACGCGTCCCCTGTGTACGTACCCGCAAGTGGCGAAGTACAAAGGCGCCGGCGACACTAACGATGCTGCCAATTTCGTGTGCGCACCAGGAAATGAATGATTGCAGCGGGGGGACGCGGCAAGGACCAAAGCACGTGGCCGAGCAGGCCGCGACACTAACACTTACCTGCGGCCCCCGGGTTACCTTTCCGCTGGCGTCATGATGGGCAGTAGCGCTGTCAGTCGCGCTATGGTTTGACCGAAGGCCGAATCGTGGGTAATCCCACCGCAGCTTTCAAATCCGGGTCGCTGTTAATAGCCTCCATTACTTTTCTGGCCATTTGATTATCAATCTCCGACTCCCGATGAAGCACCACAGGGTATCGCACAACAAGATCCAGGCTGCTTTCCACCAACTGGAGGCGCGCTTGCGGGGCGGGAACCACGGCGGAAAATGCCGTCCATCCCTCGAGATTCTTGTGCTGTTGTTCGATGTCCTCGCGAAACTGGGAAAAAACAGAGTTGACGGCTTCCAGCAATTTGTTTTCTGCCAGCGTGTAATTGCTGCCACGCTCCAACTTCACCGCCACTTCGTGCCAGGCATAGGCGGTGCCCGGGATTTGCTTGAAGAAGGGGCCACCCTGTAAAAGCACCGAGTTTGAAACCACTATCACTCGTCCGGTGGGATGCAGGTCGGAGCCCGTTCCCCCCAACTCCATCAAGTAAAAACGAATCAGCCCCACATCGACGACATCTCCCGTGACACCGGAAACAGTAATTCGATCACCCACCTTCAGTCCCTGACGCCCAATCAGGAAGAAATAGGCAGCGATCGAGAGGATCAGGGTTTGCAGAGCGACTGCTAATCCGGCGGTAATGAAGCCGGCGAAGGTTGCCAGAGAACCGAATTCGTTGACGAATCCCAGAATCAGCACCATGGCCATGAGGAAGCCGGTGACGATGCGACGGATAAGCAAGAATTGACGTTGCCTCCGCGCTTCGCGAACATATCGGAATGTTGCTCTTCGCCAAAGCTCGGAAAGGCCCATCACAATACCGATCCCCATCAGGAGGATCGAAATACGGATTAGAACCGATTCGAGGGTGCGGAGGTATCCCCTGTGTACAGAGACTTCCCACTGCCGCAAGTTCACTTGGATTTCGCCCAACAAGACAATTTCCTGGGCAAGTGGAACAGTGGCTTTGGAAATCTGCTTGAATTGCGCCGTGAGTGCGGTTATTTTCGCCCGGTCTTCTTCCATGGTTGCAAGATTTTGCGGCGTCGTGTAGTTGGCCAAGTCATACCCCTGCGCAATCATGGCCCGGACCTTGTCACGCAGCGGCGAGCGAAGATGGCTGGCCATTTCACTGACCCTTCCAGTGCCATCGATCAACTGGTCAATTTCCCGCAGGTCCCCAAAACTCGAGAACAGACTCACGACCTGACTCATCAGGCCCGATCTCTGGGAAGGGTTGGAGGGCGGACTGGAGGGGGCAGATGAAGCTCCTTTTGACGGGCCTTTGGCAAAGAGTTCAGGGACCGAATTCTTCAAGTCATCGATCTCCTTTTGTAATCCCCCTGCATTTCGCGCACTGCCGCTTACGAACGTCGACAACTTCTGGACCCCATCCTGAAGAGCCTTATCGAAATCCAGTTGGGCTTGCAATGTATCGCGTTGTGAAATCAAATCCTGATGCTTCTTCCCGGAAGCCTGCGGGATCCGGCTGTTCAACAAATCGATCTGTGCTTGGGTTTGCTTGCTCAGAGCGGCGGCGTCGGAAGCAGTCTTGGCGAGGTTCTGTTGGTCAGTTGAAGAAGTCTCGCTCCCTTTTCCCGTTGGCAGAAGTGCGGCTTCTGCCTCGGCGGATTGGAAGGCGAGTTCTACGGCCTGCTTGGCAAGGTCACGGGCATTGTCCAGGTAATATGTATCGCTCGGATGGCCCGCGGAATCGTTAGCGGCCCTTAGCTGTTTATACCAAGTGATGGCGGCACTGAGATGCCGGATGATGGCAATTTCCTCAGGTTGGGCCTCCTGCGCCATGGCCGCCTGTGGCACGTCCAGGCATTGGAAAACGGTTGCCACAGCCGCGAACATGCCGATGAGACCTAATGAGACCGTGCGTCTTCGCATTGCCAGTTTGCTCCCCGCATCCTTTGTTAACACAAGTGGTCAACAACCGCAATGCCGGGAAAGGAACGATCATTGGGACCGAAGCTTCGAGTCCCGATGGAATTGTTTGTCAAGAATAGAGACCTGAGGTATGGAATTCGCTCGACGACTAGAGCTATAGCCTGCTCGGCTGCAGCCGAACGCGGAGCGCCCTGGGCTACCGTGCCTGCCTCAATTCCCAAGAGAAAAAGTCGAGGGACAGTGCGCCCCAGGGCATGGGCTAACTTCAGGGCTTCGACGAGGCCCCAGCCGTGACTCGATATAGAGCCCAGCGCTCTCGGCTCGAGTTCCTTCGAGGGGAGCGAAGCAAGATAGAGGGTGCCGGGGGTTCCGCCGCTGGTTACTGCATCCACAAAAAGGATAACATCAGCGAGGGAAAAGACATCCAACAGCCCAACGCCCGAGGCAGTTTCGGCTCGCAGGTCGCACCCGCAGTCTCCCAACGAACTAAGGCGGCGGACAATTTCAATTCCTGCGCCGTCATCGCCAGCCGCAGGATTACCACAGCCGACAATCAGCAGGCGGCGGCCGTTCGCGCCGTGCTTCAGAGCAGAGTGCCCAGAGACTTCTTGTTGTCTCGCGTTGAGGTCGCCTTTAGGCAGGCATGTCATTGAATCCAAAATTGCGGGCTGACCTGTCCCCGTGCCTTTAATGCGCGGGCACAGTCCACCGCCGCAGCCGTGTCAGGTGCGATCTCTTCGTCTTCCACGGGAGCCAGCTCGCGCTCAACTACCTCCTCTGCCTATTCTCCCATCCCTTAAGATAGCACTGCCCATTTTCGTTGCCAAACACAACTAACTCTATTTTCAAACACCACTACGACATTGTCCGATACGCTGATAAAGAACGCCTGGAGCAGGAGCAGCGATCTCTTCGGAAACGCGACCGTCAGAAAGGCAAAACACTCTTGGGGAAAAATGATCCAGGAAACCAGAGTGCCGGGCTGAAGCCGCCTCTACGAAGTGCAGTTAGCCACGTTCTAGCCGCAGTTTCACGAAATGCGTCGAGCACGATATACACGGGTCGTAGGTACGAATCAACTTTTCGCAAACCTGGGCAATCTCAGCTTCGGATCGGTCGAGGACTCCGGGTAGAATAGCTTTAAGGTCATCTTCCATGCGACGGTAGTTTTGCGCCGTGGGAGGGATGATCCTGGCGAACTCCACAAGCCCCTCATCATTGATTCGATAGCGATGGTAAAGCAAGCCGCGGGGGGCTTCCGTGGCTGCGCACCCTTCCCCGGCATGGACCTTGAACTCCACCCGACTGGAAGCCGGCTCACGGTAAGTCTCAATTATCGCCAGCGCCTCCTCGCAGGCGTGGATCAACTCGACAGCGCGAGCCACAATGCCCATATAAGGGTTGCGGCAGGGCCAGGAGACACCGCAAGCGCGGGCGGCAGCCAGCGCCTGTGGCATCAGTTTCTCGATATTCAAGTTAATCCTGGCCAGTGGACCAACAAAGTAGCTCGAGCCACTATCAGCACGCACCGAATGGAGAGCCGTCGAGCGCTCTACGTGCTCCTCGAGATAAGCGTGCTCGAAATCCTCAGGATCGATATCGACCCCCTTCGAGGAAACGATCCGTCGTTCATTCATGGGGTATTCCTTGGGATGGGAGACCGAAACGAATTCGTAATCGGGCTCGAAGCTCGGAAATGGAAGCGTGCAGACAAGTGCCAGAGTTTCCTTTGACGCCTCCAGTGCCCAGAGCAATTCGGCGGATAGATCCGTCAACTCCTTGCGACGGGGAGCCTTGTAGAAACCGCCCACACATACCGAAACCGGATGAACGGAGCGGCCGCCCAGGATCGCGAGCAGTCGATTGCCGATCTTCTTCAGGCGGAGAGCCCGCTCAACCTCGCGGGGATAGTCAGCCGCCATGGAGATCGCGCTCTCGTACCCTAGGAAATCCGGGGCGTTAAGCATGTAGATGTGTAGGGCGTGGCTCTCAATCCATTCACCACAATAGAGCAGGCGGCGCAAGGCACGAATCTCCGGAGGAAGAGCAACTCCCAGGGCGGATTCGAGCGCGTGCACCGCGCTCATCTGGTAAGCCACAGGGCATATCCCGCAAATGCGGGCGGTGATATCCGGAACTTCCTGAAAGTAGCGACCGCGAAGGAAGGCTTCGAAGAAGCGCGGAGGCTCGAAGATATTTATCTTCACTTCCCGCAGTTCCCCGCCCTCCGATCGGACGTAAACCCCACCCTCGCCTTCGACGCGAGTCAGATAGTCAACCTGGACGGTCTTTTCACGGTACGAGTCTTTAGTGGCCATGGCGCTTATCCTCGCTTATCGGTTGTTTTTCTAACGACATGTTGCGGACTTCTGAGCAGGTACTTTTACAACTTCCATCCTGAGTCTTGTCGTGCAACCTATGCAGGGAAGTGAACCGACGGACCTGGTCTACCACCTCCGGGAGGACTGCGGAAACAACGGGCGAAAGTGAATCTCCAAAAGCGAAAGACTGTGCTGTAACTGTAATGATGACTGCCTGGGGGCGGCGGCCATACAGCCCTTGGGCGCTGGCGAGCAGCCCGGACGGCGAGCAACTATGCGTAAAAGCTGAAGAAGTTGGGCCCTGCGGGTGGACATCCCGGCGATGGAGATCCCCCGCGTCGCCCTCCGTGTCGGCGTCAATAAACACGGCGCGCCTCGACTGGCTAAGCGGTTCGGCGAGTTCGGGAGTAAGCTGATGGCAGGTGATAACCTCGGCGTCCTGGCCAGCGAGTTCCCGGGCAAGCAAGCGACTGGCGTGCCAGCCGAACCCGTCATCACTCCGCAACGGATTCCCATAGCCGATGATGAGCGTCTTGCCCCGTTTCGGGGGTCTCATTGGCTCCTCAATTCATCCAACAGGGACCCCTGCGGTCCCAGCAACTGAATGTGCAACGGAATCTGCCCGGAAGCATGGGTCGAGCAGCTGAAGCAGGGGTCATAAGCGCGCACGATCGCGGAGACGCGATTCAACATCCCCTCCTTCAGGTGCTTGCCATCAATGAAGTGCCGGGCCACTTGGTCGATACTGCGATTGATGGCCAGATTGTTGTGCCCCGTGGCGACGATGAGGTTCGCCCAGGTGATGGCGCCTTCCTCATTCACCTTATAATGGTGAATCAGAATGCCACGCGGCGCTTCGATCATGCCCACGCCTTCCAGGCAATTGACTCCTGCGTGAGCGCGAATTTTTTTGCCCAAGACCGCCGGATCATTCAGCAGCGCTTCCATTCGTTCCAGCCCGTAGAGCGCTTCGATCAGCCGGGCATAATGGAAATGGAAGGAGCTCGGAACGATCTTTCCCAAACGCTGGTGGAATTCGGCGAACTCCGCATCGGCCAGCGGTGTTCCACAACTCTTGGCGACGTTCAGCCGCGCCAGGGGTCCGACACGGTAAACGCCGTTCGGGAACCCGATGGGTTTGTAATAAGGCGCCTTCAGGTAAGAATTGGTAAGCGCCGCTTCGCCGATATAATTGCGGTAATCGCCGGTTGGAATGTGATCCGCCAGGATCTTGCCATCCACGTCCTTGAACCGAATCCCGCCGTCGTAAAGCTGGAGTTTCCCCGCCGCGTCCACTAAGCCCGCGTACATGGTGGGGGCGTTCCCAAAATGCTCGATTTCCTCCTTGAACTGATCCAGCACTCCCTTGAAGAACTTCAAGGTGCGCCGGACGATGGCCTTGGCATCGGGCAACCCGGCAAGAATCTTATCGCGCACGGCGGGCTGGAGAGGAGCGTTCACGCCCCCGGGGACTATCCAGGAGGGATGAATCCGCTCCCCGGCAAGGCCTTCGATCACCTGTTGCCCGAATTTGCGCAGGGCGATGCCGTCGCGAGCAATGTCAGGAAACTTTTCGACTAGTCCGAGCACATTGCGGCGCGCGGGGTCAGAATCCATGCCCAGCAGGAGGTCGGGCGCGGAAAGGTGGAAGAAGCTCAAGGCGTGCGACTGCACAATCTGACCGCAGTGCGCGATCTCCCGCAGCATCGCCGCGGTTTCAGGGATGCGCACGCTCATGATGGCGTCGCAGGCCTTGGACGATGCCAGGAGATGGCTGACGGGACAAATCCCGCAGATACGCGCCGTGACGGACGGCATCTCGTAGTACGGGCGTCCCTCCGTGAATTTTTCGAAGCCGCGCAACTGGGTCACATGAAGCTGCGTACTCGCCACCTTTCCGCTATCATCGAGCTGGATCGAGATTTTAGCATGACCCTCGATGCGCGTGACGGCATCAATCGTTATTTTTCTCATTACAGCTCCTTCGTTCGCAAATCGGGTGATCGGGTGATCGGGTGAACAAAAGAAGCATGGGTTTCGAATTTGTTGCCCAATCTCGATCGCCTAATTCTTCTGTTCACTGGACCATTCTCCCGATCTGCCGTTCACCCGACCATCCGATCTCCCGATCCCAGTTCATCCAAATTTCACTTTCGAGTTCAAGTCCGGCATCCGCCCGTCGAGCAATTCACCCAGCACGTAGGCGATGGCGGCCGCGGGAGGCGGGCAGCCGGGCACAAACAAGTCCACCTTCACCACCTCGTGCAGGGGTAAGGCGCGCTTCAGCAGGGTCGGAACTCCCTCGACTGGGACGCGCGGCTTCTCGTCCACACCCTGGACGTAAATCCTCTCCAACAGCTTCTTGACCGGAATTGAATTGCGCATGGCCGGCACATTGCTCGTGACCGCGCAATCACCCAGGGCAACCAGCAGGCGGGTGCGCTCGCGAAGGTGCTTGATCCTTTCATAATCGTCCTGGTTGCTGACGGCACCCTCAACGATGGCCACGTCCACTTCCTCAGGAATCTCCTGGGCATCGACCAGCGGGCTATAGACCAATTCCGCCTTCTGCCCAACCGAGGCAATGGCCTCATCAATGTCCAGAATCGACATGTGGCAGCCGGAGCACCCGTCCAGCCACAGGGTAGCTAATCTCGCTTTCTTCATGCGCCAACTCCAGTCTGTTCTACCGACCACTCGACGAGAAGCCAGTAGGCAGAGGGCAGAAAGCAGAAGGCAGTAACTCGAGCTCGGCATTGTGCCAGTAACGGAAACAATGAAAACCAA
>Ga0181524_10006283_pt1 | contig 10377 bp, 11 predicted proteins | sample PEATcosm2014_Bin_34_FD_119761 | JGI IMG/M metagenome (GOLD analysis project Ga0181524, IMG submission 119761) | Peatland microbial communities from MTU Mesocosm Facility, Houghton, MI, USA - PEATcosm2014_Bin05_60_metaG | ecosystem: Environmental > Terrestrial > Soil > Wetlands > Peat | place...
CACGGCCACGCCGACGGCCTGCTGGTGAAAGCCGGCTCCGGCGTCGCCACCTTCGGCATCCCCGGCTCAGCCGGCGTCCCCGCGGAGATCGCACGCCTCACCCTCTCAGTGCCGTACAACAATCTCAAAGCTGTCGAAGCCGCCTTCACGGCCCACCCCAGGACCATCGCCGCGGTCATCGTCGAGCCTATTGTCGGCAACGCCGGCTGCATTCCCCCAGCGCGCGGCTTCCTGGCCGGCCTGCGCAAGCTCACCGCCGCTCACGGCGCTCTGCTCGTCGTCGACGAAGTCATGACCGGCTTTCGCGTTGCGCTCGGCGGCGCGTGCGAGCTCTACGGCCTAGATCCCGACCTCGTCACGCTCGGAAAAATTGCCGGTGGAGGACTGCCCGTGGGTGTCTTTGGAGGCAAGCGCGAGTTCATGGACCAGCTCGCGCCGCTCGGTCCCGTCTATCAAGCCGGAACCCTCAGCGGCAATCCACTCGCCATGGCCGCCGGCCTCGCCACCGTCAGCTATTTGCAGGAGCACGCCGGCGAAGTCTACCCGCGCCTTGAAGCGACCGCCAAAGCCGTAGCCGAAGGCGTCGCGCAAGAAGCCGCCCGCACAGGAATCCCGCTGACCACTAACCGCGTAGGTTCCATGTGGACCTGGTTTTTCACCAAAGGCCCCGTCGCCCACTACACAGCCGCCGCCCGCAGCGACACCGGCGCCTTCGGCCTCTTCCACCGCGCCATGTTGGATCAAGGCGTCTGGCTCCCGCCGTCACAGTTTGAAGCCGCGTTTCTGTCAACCGCGCACGGCGACGCCGAGGTGCAGGCCATGATCGCCGCCGCACGTGAAGCGTTCAAAGCGGTTCACGCGGAATAATCCAGGCGCCCAGTCCGCGCCGCGTTTTGGTTCGTGCAGTTTGCCGGAATCAGTTCAGCCGCGCAAGCGGGTCTGACCCACCTCAGGTAGCCCACGCCTCCACCGTCACAAACCGGTGCGTCGCTTTGTACCGCTCGATGAGCCTCTCCGCCGCGGCCACCGAAGGCGCGCGATTTGCGGCCGGATCGCGGTGACCGCCGTCGTGCAGCACAATGTTGGCCGCGCGGCCGCGCCGCTCAAGTCCATCGATCTTTTTCGCCAGTTGCTCCGCGATCCGTTCCGCCGAGGGCTCGCTCCAATCCGAGGTCATCGCGTTCCACAGCACCGGCATCAATCCCATCTCGCGCGCCACGCGAAACACAGCAGGCCGCCGCGCTCCGAACGGCGGCCTAAAGAACTTGACCGGCGCGCCGGTAATCTGCTCCAGCATGTCTTGGGTTCGCTTCAGTTCTTCCCGGATCCGGCTCAAAGAGCTCCGCGCCAGATTGGGATGCGACCACGAGTGCTCCCCGATCGCGTGCCCCGCAGCCGCCATCCGCCGCACCAGCTCCGGCTGCGCCTCGGCGCGGCTGCCCAGCAAAAAAAACGTCGCCCGCACGTCATGCTTCGCCAGAACCTCCAGCAGCCTGGGCGTCCACGTTGCATTGGGCCCGTCGTCGAAAGTGAGCGCCAGCTCGCCTGGCCGCTCCGGCGCGATCAGCGCCTTGCCGAAGATGCGCGAGCCCGGCCACAGCGATGCGTACGCATATCCGCCCGCCGCCAGGCCCACGGCTGCTGCGGCGCCCAGCCCGGCGTAAATCCCGGTCGCCAATGGAGAAATCATTCTGCCTGTCAGTATGCGGTGTTGCGGCGCGCGCGGGCAACCCGGCTTTGCGCGGCCGGCCGCGCTATCCAAAGAACCGCTACGCATCGCCGCTCGCAGCTGAATTTCCTCATCCCTGATCCCTGTCTTTCACACCGTCTTCGCCGGCATCTCTTCCTCGCCGCTTCCGTTTGCTGCCGCCGCGATCCGCTGCCGGGCGCGCTGCTCGCTCGAGCGCCGCGCCTGCCGCCACGTGGTCATCGAGGTCACGCCGTAGTTCCACACCGCAGTAAACATCAGTCCCGTCACAGCCGCCAGAACCCACGGCACCCCGCGGCGGAACGCCTCATTCGCGATGGCCACGTTCGCCGCCACGCCCAGCCCGCAAGCCAGGCAGAACGTAAGCAAGCCGCCGAGAAATTTCCATCCCCGCAGCCGCCGGTCGCGGTAGGTCACGGAGTTGTTCAGGATGAAGTTCAGGATCATCACCAGGAACGTGGTCACGGTCTGGCCGGTGGCGAAACTGAGTCCCCCGACCTGGAGCAGCGTGCGCAAAATCAGCAGATGCACGCCCACACCCAAAGCGCCCACCATGCCGAAGAGCACAAAGCGCACATTCACCACATCGCCCAGGTGCTTATCCACCAGCAGCTCGAAGTACTCCAGCCCCACCAGCACGTCGAGCTTGCTTTCCCCGTGTTCGCGCAGGCGGAAGCGATAAGGCACTTCACCGATGCGCAGCCCCGGCCCCGCCGAAAGCACGATGTCGAGCAGAATCTTGAACCCGATCCCCGAAAGCCTGTGGGCATACCGCTCAAAGGTGGAGAGGCGCACCATGAAGAATCCGCTCATGGGATCGCTCAACTCGTGCTCCGCGCCCATCAGGCTGAACCGCCTGCCCAGTTGGCTCAGCTTCACGCGCCAACGCGCAAACTCCCCCATGCTGCCGCCGGCAATGTTCCGCGAGCCCACCACCAGGTCGAGATTCTCTTCGCGGATGCGGCGCAGCATCTCCGGCAAAATGCTTTCGTCATGCTGCAGGTCCGCGTCCATCACCGCAACATACGGCGCTGCCGCGGCCAAAATCCCCTCGATGCACGCCGAAGCCAGCCCGCGCCGTCCGATGCGCTGCAACACGCGCAGGTTATCGCGGTCACGAGCCAGCCGCCGCACCACGTCCGCGGTGCCGTCGGGCGAGTCGTCATCCACGAAAATCACTTCGTAGCGGATACCCTTGAGCGCACCCTCCAGCCGATCCACCAGCGGACCCACGTTACCGCTCTCGTTGAATGTGGGAAGCACGATCGCCAGATCGTAGGCCATTCCTTCCTCCGCCGCGCCGGGCAATTCCAAGTCGGCTCCAATCCGCGCTCGCTGCCCGCTCTCATCCTTATAGCACTTTGGAAGAACCAGTCAGGCGGTGCTGTTTCCCCTGAGGAACCTCCGGCGTATACTGGACTTGTTCGGGCCGCATCCTGAGTCTTCGGAGCGGCACTGGAGCCCAGCATGAGCCTTACCCAACCTCCCGCGAGCGCGCATCTCTCGCCGCCCGGCGTTTCCATCCCCAAAGTCACCATGCCCGCGCTCAGTGAAATGAAGCGCCAGGCCAAGCCCATCTCCGCTCTCACCGCCTACGACTACTCCACCGCGCGCCTCGCCGACGAGGCCGGCATCGACCTCATCCTCGTCGGTGACTCGCTCGCCATGGTCGTCCTCGGCCACGAGAACACGCTCGCCGTCACCGTCGACGAGATGCTGCACCACACCCGCGCCGTTCACCGAGCCGTCCGCCGCGCCCTCGTCGTCGCCGACATGCCCTTTGGCAGCTACCACGGCGCCATCGCCGAAGCCCTAACCAACGCCGTCCGCTTCGTGAAGGAGGCCGGCGCGGAAGCCGTCAAGATCGAAGGCCCGCGCACCGAACTTGTTCGCGCTCTCGTCGAAGCCGAGATCCCCATCGTCGGCCATCTCGGCCTCACGCCGCAAAGCGTACACCGCATGGGCGGCTATCGCGTGCAGGCTCGCACCGCCGAGGCCGCGCGCCGGCTTCGGGCCGATGCTTTCGCGCTCGCCCAGGCCGGAGCCGGAGCCATCGTCCTCGAAGGCGTTCCCCGCGAGGCCGCCGCCGAAATCACCGCCGCGCTGCCCATCCCCACCATCGGCATCGGCGCCGGTCCCGGTTGCGACGGCCAGATTCTCGTCTTCCACGACCTCGTCAATCTCACCTTTGCGCCACCGGCCAAGTTCGTCCGCCGCTACGCCGACGCCGCCGCGCTCTTCCGCTCCGCCATCGAGCGCTACCGCGAAGACGTCGAGCACCGCGCCTTTCCGTCGGATGCGGAGAGTTATCACCTGCCCGCGCGGCAGGCGATGGGCGCCGCCGCTCCCGGCGCGGATTTCGATTCAGACAACGCCGTCGTGAATCGGGACGCCTTCGAGGATTGGGCAAGCTGACCCTGATGCAAATCCTTCGTACCGCCGACGAACTCCGCCGCTGGTCCCGCGCGGCACGATCCACGCCCGGCAGCATCATCGGTCTCGTGCCCACCATGGGCGCTTTGCACGCGGGCCACGCCTCGCTCGTCCGCGCCGCCCGCGCCTCGTGCACTCAAGTCGCCGTCAGCCTCTTTGTCAACCCCACGCAGTTCGGTCCCCATGAGGACTACGCCCGCTACCCGCGTTCCTTCGACGCCGATTGCGCTCTCGCCGCATGCGAAGGCGCCGATGTCCTCTTCGCCCCTTCGGTCGAGGAACTCTACCCCAGCGGTCCCGATTCCACGTTTGTCGAAGTTCCCGGCCTGAGCGATCGTCTCGACGGCGCATCCCGCCCCGGCCACTTTCGCGGCGTCGCCACCGTCGTCGCCAAGCTGCTCCTCGCCGCCGAGCCCGGCCGAGCCTTCTTCGGACAGAAAGACGCGGCCCAGGTCGCCGTTCTGCGCCGCATGGTTGCCGACCTGCGCATTGCCACGGAAATCGTCGTCTGCCCCATCGTCCGCGATGCCGACGGCCTCGCCATCAGCTCGCGCAACGCCTATCTCGGTCCTGCCCAGCGCGCCCAGGCTCTCACCCTCAGCCGCGCCGTCCGCCGCGTCGAGTCGCTCGTTGCGCAAGGCGAGCGCCGCGCCGAAGCGCTGATCGCCGCCGCACGGGAGATCTTCGCCGCCGAGCCGCAAGTCCGCATCGATTTCCTCGCCCTAGTCGATTGGTCCACTCTGCTGCCGGTTGAAACCGCGGCGCCCGGCGCGCTCTTCGCCGTCGCCGCCTGGGTTGGCTCAACTCGCCTCATCGACAACACGATCCTGAACTGAGTCGCCGAAGAACCCATTGCGCGCCTGCCCGCTCCGGCCCCGGTCCTCATTCCATGCCGGAACTCTCCGGGATCGCCGCCAGCTTCACCGCCCTGGAACCGCGCCGCTTCGGCTTCGGCCGGCCCCGCCCGCACATCTCGGGCTAATTACCACTTCTGCGTTACATCTCTCGATTTATCTTGACAGTACATCCTGGCCTCCAGCAGAGTATGTGGGGACAACTCCTTACAGAATCCTGGCGGCGATCCCTATTGCGCGGGGTTTCTGTGGGTCGGAGTTGTATATCAATCCCGTAGTGGAGGATTCACGAATGCACTTTATCAGCTACTCAGGGCTCTTTTCTGCGGTGTTGTTTTCCCAGCACTTCGCGATGGCCGTCCTGGTTTCGGCGATCGCTCAGTGGGTGCTGGGCATTCTGTGGTACGGCGTCATCTTCCGGAAGTCCTGGAGTGCCCTGGTCGGACTCTCTGAGGAGGCGAAACAGAAAAGCAGGATTTTCGGCATGATCGCGTCTTGTATCGCCTGTCTGCTCCTGTCGTTTGTGTTGGCGCACATGGAGGGATGGGCGGGGACAAGCGCCTTCAGCGGTGGCGTAAAGATCGGCGTGATATGCTGGGTCGGCTTTATGGCGCCCCCGCTCTTTACGCAGCACATTTACGAAAACCGCCGCGCCAATCTCTTCGCCATCAATGCTGCCTATTGGCTCCTGGCCATGGCGCTTGGCGGCGGTATCCTGGCGGCAATGCACGCCTAAGCCCTCTCTCCGGCCCGGAGTTTGGGCCTCGTAACCGGAAGGGGCAATTCCCTCGCGAAGTTGTCCCTCCGCATCCTGGCCATGGAAACCGCATCTCCATGGCTTGGCGCCTTGAAGTCGCCGCTTGGGGCCTTGTTGGGCATCCAAGCGGCGGTGGAATCGGTGAATTCAGCCCTCCCCATCGCACGGTCGCTGTTCGCATAGCCCGGTAAATCCGGAATCCCGCCGTACAATCGGCCTATGACACGATCGATCATTACGACAGATGGCGCGCCCGCCGCGATCGGCCCCTACGCCCAGGCCGTGCGCCTGGGAAACCTCATCTTCACAGCCGGCCAGATCCCTCTTGACCCGCTCACCCAGCAGGTGGTCGCAGGTGGTATCGCCGAGCAGACCAAGCGCGTGCTCGAGAACCTGAAGGCCATCCTCGAAGAGGCCGGCAGCAGCCTCGACCGCGTCGTCAAGGCGACCGTATACCTCAAAGACCTCGCCGATTTTGCCGCCATGAACGCCGTCTATGCCGAATATCTCGAGTCCGACGGCGAAGCGCCTGCCCGCTCCACCGTCGAGGTTTCGCGCCTGCCCCGGAACGTCCTCATTGAGATCGATCTCGTCGCCGAAGGCTGAGCGCCCGCGCGCTTCCGTCTGTTTCAATGGAAGAAGGCGCCTGAACCGCGCGGTCCCCACGCGGCTCGCCGTACCCCATCGCGCCATCGAACACGCAGGAGGCCCCCTTGAGCGATTCGCAGGAAAAGGTCGTCCGCACCGAAGCCGAGTGGCGCGCCATGCTCACGCATGAGCAGTATCGCGTTCTGCGCGAGAAGGACACCGAGCGGCCCTTTACTGGCGCGCTCACGGAAAATCGCGAAACCGGCAACTACCACTGCGCCGGCTGCGGCGCGCTGCTCTTCCTGAGCGGCGCCAAGTTCGACTCCGGCTGCGGCTGGCCCAGCTTTATGCTCCCCGCCGGCTCCAAAGCCGTCGAAGAGCGCGAGGACTTAAGCCACGGTATGAGCCGTACCGAAGTCACCTGCGCCCGCTGCGGCGGCCACCTCGGCCACGTCTTCCCCGACGGCCCGCGCCCCACCGGCCTGCGCTACTGCATCAACTCCGCTTCGCTTACATTCACCCGTCAAGGCGGGTAATTCCCGTGGCGAGCCGAAATGAGGGTGCCCCATCCTTGCGGCGTATTTGTTTCTGCCGCAAGGGTGGGATAACTCCAATCCGCGCTCGCCCGTTTTTCGCCCACAATAAAACCCCGTCCGCATGGGACGGGGTTTGTTGTGCATCGGATCGGATTGCCCTATTCGATCCGCTCGCTTCGGCGGGCGGACAGAGTGGGAACTACGCCTTCGCGACCTTGCCGCTCTTGATGCAGCTCGCGCACACGCGCAGCTTCTTGGGCGCGCCATTTATGATCGCCTTCACTGCTTGCAGGTTCACGTTCCAGCGCCGCCGCGTAATGTTGTGCGCGTGCGAGATGTTGTTGCCAAAGCGCGGCCCTTTGCCGCAGATGTCGCAAACTTGTGCCATGATCCAACTCCAGATTCTTCTTATGTCTTCGGGCCGCGGCTGCGGCCGGAGCGCACACTGCGTCGCGCGCCATCCCTTTGCCGAATCTTCAGTATACCCGCAGCCGGCGCTCCCAGCCAAGAGAAGCAGGGAACAGGTAGTGGCTCAGTTTGACTGCGCCTTGAAAGGGCACGGCTTTAGCCGTGCCGTGAATCGCGCCAAATGAATCAGGGCTTCAGCCCCTGAGGGAACGCGACCTCAAACTGAGACACGACCAGGGAACAGCGCGCAGCAGTCAGTTCAACGCCAACTCCAGATTCTTCGGTTCTCTTGAGCGCCCGCCATTCGCCGGCAACCGGCAACCGCGAGCTGTCCGCCGTTCACTGCCCGCCGTCTTTCAACGCCACCCGTGCCTTCGCCTCGTACTTCGCGCCGCCCACGCCCAGATGGCTCTCATACAGCACAAATTCTCTGGCCAGGAATTGCGTGAACGCAGGCCCTTTGCCGGCTTGGGCCGCCAACTCCCGCAACCCGCTCCCGCGCCCCTGTCCCTTCGCTCGCGCCAGCGTGATGTGCGGATGAAAGGGCCGCCCCTCCGCCACGAATCCGCACCGGCTCGTCGCCGCCGTCACATGCCGTTGAAGAGCGGCCAGGCCGGGCGTCACGTTCACGCCGGCAAAGAACACGCCCGCGCGATCGAAGCAGCCCAGTTCGCCCAGTTGCACGGGTACCGCTGCCGAGCGCACCTCGCCCAGCCGAGCCCTCAGGCACTCCAGTTGCTGTTCGGTTGTGTTGCCCAGAAATTGCAGTGTGATGTGCCACGACTCAGGCGCGGTCCAGCGCAGTCCGTCGCTCCGCGCCACGCTTTCGCGGCCCCGCAGCCGCGCCACCGCCGCCGCAAGCTCGCGCGCCGCCGCATCCGCCAACGGAATTCCCACGAATAGCCGCATACCGAGCAGTGTAATTCCACGAAAACCCGGGCGCTCCATTTCTCAAAAGCGAGACCTGAGAAACGAAGTCGCCAAAGCCGCAAATTCTAACGGGCAATCTAATTCGGCGGCGGGTTCGGCGGCGCTCCCGCCGGCGGACCACCTGCCGGCGGCGCCCCGCCCGCTGGAGGCCCTCCCGGCTGCTCTTCCTTCGGAATCACGAACTCCTCGGGCATCTTGTGCCCGCGATGGCACGTCCCGCACGTCACCGGCAATCCCATATCGTCCGGGTCCAGGTCCATGGCCTTGCTGATGGTGTCCGCGTTGATCTGCTGCGTCATCGTGTACATGATCCGCGCGATCTGCTTGTCCGGCTTGGAGTCGTCGGCGAAGTTCAACTGCGGCCAGCCGTCGGGGCCAATCTTGCCTGGTTCCGCCGCGTGGCAGGTGTCGCAGTGTACGCCCATCGATCCGGCCCACTTTTTCATGATCTCGCGCACCTCGCGCCCCGTCAGGTTCTTGGGCAGCACCTTCAGGTTGGCCGGCGGCGGATAGTTGCGCATGGGCCGCTCCATCGCTTCGGGCGCCGTACCCGTCTGCGGCGCCGCCGCGCCGGGCAGATTTGGCGAGGTCTGCGTAGCCGGCTGGCTGGCCGGCGCGGCCGGTTGCTGCTGGTCTTGCGTCGCTTGCACGGCGCTGGTGGCGGCAAGCACGGCCGCGGCAATCAAGCCAACCGCGGCGGCCGATGGGAGCAGGGAAGTGAGCTTCACTTGGCAGGGGTCCTCTCGTAGTGTCTCAGTTTGACTGCGCCTTGAAAGGGCACGGCTTTAGCCGTGCCGTGAACGCGCCAAATGAACCAGGGCTTTAGCCCCTGAGGAAACGCGGCATCAAACTGAGACACTACCCTTTCTCTCGGGGCCTGGTCTTGAGACCCCGGGTCGGTTACGACTTCAGTTTACCGGCAGACCTGGAGCGCAAAACGATGCGCTTTCCGGCGATCGTCCTTGGCCCTGAAACGCAAGCGTTTCCCGGAATCGCAAAGCGCAGCGGCAGCTCCACGGCGTGCCGGATGCCGATCCGCCGCGTTACCAGAACCCGCTCGACCCGCGTCCCGTCGTCCCGCACCTGCAACGGCGAGCCGGGATCGAGCAGATCGAGCCCATTATGCCTCTCCCGCTCGAGGCCGAGCGCCTGGCACAGCCGGCCGGGACCGCTCGCCAGTTCCCGCAGGGTGCGGGTGCCCCATCCTTCTCGCGTTTTTTGCGAGAAGGGTGGGAGACCTCTGAACCCACGGTTCCGCGCCATCTGCTCCAGTCCGGCCACCGGCTCCAGCGCCCGCAGCAGCACGCACCCAGCCCGGCCCTTGCGCTCGCAGGAGATGTTCATGCAAAAGTAGCGCCCGTAAATCGCATAGATGTACGCATATCCCGCGGGTCCGAAGATCACCCGGTTCCGCTCCGTCGGCCCGCGATACGAATGTGCCGCAGGGTCCGCCGGCTGCCGGTGCGGTCCCAGATACGCCTCAACCTCGACGATCCTGCCCGCCATCAGCACCCCGGCGCTCGTCCTGTGCACCAGCACCTTGCCCAGCAGCCGCTGCGCCACCTCTTCCGGCGCTGCCTCAAAGAACCCGCGCTCTAGCAGCCGCCCGCGCATCGGCTCTTTCCTTTCGCGTCCCACAACCCCACTCCGCGTCACTCGCCGACTTGCCGTCCTGCAAACTAGCCAAATCCCTAGCCCCGCTAGCCCCGCTAACTCCGCTAACCCCGCTTCATCCCCTCAATCAGCTTGAGAACCTCTTCCGCGTGGCCCTGGGGCGTTACCTTCGGGAAGATGTGTACCAGCGTCCGGTCCGGCCCGATCACGAAGGTCGTCCGCTCGATGCCTATCGTTTTCATCCCATACATATTCTTTTCCTTCAACACTCCAAACTGTTTGCACACTTTCTCGTCTACATCAGCAAGGAGCGTGTACGGAAGGTCGTATTTCGCGCGAAACTTGGCCTGGGCGCGCGGCGTGTCGCGGCTGATGCCCAAAACCACTGCGCCCGCCGACAGCAGCTTCTTGAATGTGTCGCGGAACCCGCAGGCCTCAATGGTGCAGCCGGGGGTGTCGGCCTTGGGGTAAAAGAAGAGGATGACCGGCTTGCCCGCAAAATCCGAAAGGCTCACGGTCTTGTCCTCGTCCGTTTGCAGCGTGAAGTCG
>Ga0181524_10006286_pt1 | contig 10369 bp, 9 predicted proteins | sample PEATcosm2014_Bin_34_FD_119761 | JGI IMG/M metagenome (GOLD analysis project Ga0181524, IMG submission 119761) | Peatland microbial communities from MTU Mesocosm Facility, Houghton, MI, USA - PEATcosm2014_Bin05_60_metaG | ecosystem: Environmental > Terrestrial > Soil > Wetlands > Peat | place...
TCGATGGCCCAGAAAAGATTGACGGCCGTGGGGCGGGTTGCGGCCAGGCGCGCGCAGATGCGCTCGAACTCCGGAGCAAACTGCTCCGCAGTTTTGGCTTTGGTTTGCTTCGCACCCAGCGCCAGGCCGTAGGCCGCGGAGACGCCGATAGCCGGAGCGCCGCGTACGACCATGGTGGTGATGATATCGGCCACCTGTTCGTAGGTTGTAGCGAGGACGTAGCTCTCTTCGAGCGGGAGCTTGGTCTGATCGAGGAAGCGGACGCCCTCAGGGGTCCAGGTGAGGGTGGGAATCATGCAGTTCCAGTGTAACTGGAACAGGGGTCAGGTTTCAGGGGCCAGGTTTCAGGGACCAACCCCTACCGAATCTGCTGGTCCAAAAGGCTGCTGCATGCAATGCCTGCTCCATGTAATGGCCACGCAGTGGTGGACGACACCGGGCCGCGATGCGTAGAGTGGTTGCGGCACCTTTCAAACGCTTTTTCTACATCCTGCGGAGGAAGAACATCTATGGCATCGCGCTCCACAACCGCATCTGCGCCCAGTACGCCCAATTACACAGGACCGTTCATCATCGTTACCGGCCTGTTCTTGATCTTTGGCTTCCTGACCAATCTGAACAGCAACCTCTCGCCCAAGCTCGAAGACATCTTCCATCTCAGTCACGCGTGGTCGAATCTGGTGACGACGTCGTGGTTCTTTGCCTACCTGGTATTCTCGGTCCCTGCGTCCAAGGTGATTGAGAAGGTGGGCTACAAGCGCACCATGGTGATTTCACTGTTCGTGATGGTGGTGGGCGCGCTGCTCTTCGTGCCCGCAGCCAACATGGTCAGTTTCCCATTGTTCCTTACCGCCAGTTTCGTTCTGGCCACCGGCGTTTGCGGGTTACAGACCTCGGCGAATCCGTATGTTTCGATTCTTGGCCCGGAAAGCAGTGCGCCGGCGCGGCTCACCCTGGCGCAGGCATTCAATTCCCTGGGCACGGCCATGGCCCCCATCGTGGTCGGCGTATTCATCCTGACCGATCCTGCAAAGGTGAAGGACCAGGCGGCCATCGCACACACCGTGGAGGGCCCTTATATCGCAATCGCATGCGCCCTGCTGGCGCTCGCTTTCATCATCATGGGGATGCATCTGCCGGCCATCACCGGGACGCGCGATTTCCGGCCGGCGCAGGGCGCCGACGCGATCGCCGGACGCAGCATCTGGTCCTACCGGCATACGGTACTTGCCATGGTTGGCATCTTCCTCTATGTCGGCCTCGAGATTGCGCTGGCCGCCAACGCCATCAAGTTCTTCGAGACGCAGAGGAGTGCGATGGACGACTACCTGCGGTGGGCTCAACCCTTCGCCCATGCGGTCAGCCGCTTTTATCCGCAGGGGATCGGGGAAAAGGAAGTTGCCGCCGGGCTGGCCTTCTGCTATCCCCTTGCCATGATGATCGGCCGCTTCGCAGGAACCGTGCTGATGAAGACCATCAAGGCCAACAAGTTGCTGGCATACCTTGGCGTTTTGGGAGTTGTCCTGATGGTCGTGGGGATGTTTTCGACGGGCCACGTTGCCATCTGGAGCCTGATCCTGTGCGGCTTCGCCAACTCCATCATGTATCCGACGATCTTTGCGCTCGGCATCGCCGAACTGGGACCTTTGACCAGCAAGGGCTCGGGCGTCATCACCATCGGAAATTTCGGTGGGGCAGTAATTCCGCCGCTCTTCGGGCTGATCGCCGACAAAGCGGGCTACCAGCACGCATTCCTGCTGGTCATCGCCTGCTACCTGTTCATGATCTTTTACGGCGTGTCGGGATACGAACCGGAGCGCTAAAGCATTTTCGGAAATGGTGCAGACCGAAGCCGCAACTGCTTAGTGGATTTTTCCTCAAGAAAAATCCACATCCACGGCTCCCAGGAACTCACAATATTTCGGAAAATGCCGTAAAGCAGCGGCGGCGATTGTCCTCAAGTTGTTTTAACCAGGCCCTCCGGCGCGCCGGAGGGCTTGCTGTGTCCGGGGTTTGCTGCGCCGCATGAGGAAGAAATCGCTAGCCGCAAAGGGGCGTTTCGGGGCGCCCCGCCGCCGCGAGCCTGCCCCGAACCGCGACAGAGGGCTGCACCGCTCCGCGACAGAGATTGCAGCGCATCGCAACACGGTTTGCACGCGAGTGCGACAACCTGAATCGGCCCGCTGCAACAACGGCCGCGGGGAAACTTAAAAAATATGACTAAAGTTATTTCGGCCGGGACCGATGAACCGGGTGGATGCGAACAGACCCATCCGGAAGACGCGGCCGCTCAAACCCTCCGGGCAATTCAATGAGGGCGCCGCGCGATGGGCAGGGCACACGGCATCCGAGAAGGAGTTGAACCCCATGGCCCTCGGTGTTTTGAACAATCTGTCGGCGATCTACGCTGAGAACAATCTCAACAACACGAACAACAGCCTGCAAACCGTTTTGCAGCAGTTGTCGTCGGGGTCGCGCATCAACTCCGGAGCCGATGACGCGGCCGGTCTCTCGCTGATCAACGGACTGGAGGCGAATTCGGTTGCGCTCACGCAGTCCGGAACCAACGCCACGGAAGGCGTGGGCCTGCTGCAGGTGGCCGATGGCGCGCTGTCGCAGGTGACGAGCCTGCTGGACCGCGCCGTGGCCCTTGCAACCGAAGCCTCGAACGGCACCCTCAACTCCACCCAGGAGGGAGCGGCCAACCAGGAATACCAGTCCATCCTGGCGGAAATCACCAACATTGGATCGACGACCACGTATAACCAGGAGCAGGTGTTCGATGGCACGGTGGTTTCCATTTACACCGGCGACTCATCGACGGAAGGCTCGTCGGTCGACGATCTGAATATTCATTCCTTGTCGTCTTCCGGCGTGGGCGATACCAGCGGCGCGATGTCGTACAGCAACGGGCAGAGCAACGTGTTTATCGATCTGTCGAAGAACGGCACGGATGCGACCCTCGGCGACGCGTTCGTCAACGGGACGACCACACTCGACGTGAGTTACATGGCCACGGGTGCAGGCGGCGCCGTCGCCACGCAAAACGCACAGATCAGCGTGGGCGGCGCTACCGGCTACGCGGATACGGTCGCGGGCATGATCAGCGCCATCAACAACGCCAACCTGGGCTTGACCGCCACGTTTTCGACCGCGGCGCAGGCCGGCAAGCAGGCTGTGGCTGCGGGCACAAGCACCGATACCGGTATCCAGCTCTCCGGCCCGGGTGCGGGCGTGGGCAGCGGCAACGCGCCAGGTTCGCTGGGATCGCTGGCGCTGCCGGTTGCAGGCGCAGGGCACGACGCCGACGTCCTCTCCGGCACTCTCGCGGTCACGGATTCTTCGGGCGTGACGCACACCCTGAATCTGGGGATCGGGGGCGAAACCGACACCATGTCCGATCTGGCCACTTACATCAGCGGCCTGGGATACGGCATTACTGCCACGTATACTCCTGGCGGCGTCGGTGTGGACGCCAGCGTCTCGTTCACCTCGGAAAGCTCCAAGACGGCTATTGTGCCAAGCAACGTCGAAGATACATCCGACGGCAACGCAGCCGCGACCTGGACTCCGGCCGCAGCGTTTTACTCGATCGGTGTCACCAACCCCGCTGGCGCGACCACCATTGAGGATGCGGCGACCGGACAGCTGGTGAGCGCTTCCCTTACCGCCGACCCGAACGGCCAGGGCGGCATCGCGACCATGAGCTACTCCGACAGCGCTGGAGAGGATCTGAGCAACACCAACCTGACCGATCAGACAGACGCGCAATCCGCACTGAACTTGCTCAATCTGGCCATCAGCGACGTGGCCGCGCAGGACGGCTACATCGGCGCACAGATCAATACGCTGAACGCCATCAGCCAGGTGATGAGCACGCAGCAGGAGAACGTGGTGTCGGCGCAAAACGCGATCCAGGCCACCGACTACGCCTCGGCAACCTCGAACATGTCGAAGTACGAGATTCTGAGCCAGACCGGCATCGCCGCATTAGCGCAAGCCAATCAAGTGCAGCAGGAAGTGACCAAGCTCTTGCAGTAGACAGGGACTGAGGGACGTAGGGACTAGGGACTAAGAGAACAGCCCCGGCGATCCTCGGAGATTCAGGTTTGGCAAGACTGCAATACCTTCAAGACAACCCAGGGACAGGGCGGCGGCAGGGCGCGAGCTTTGCCGCCCATTTTTTGAAGCAAGTACGTAGGGGCGGGGACGAGTTTGTCGACAGGATCGGACATCGCCGCTTTGGAATGGCCACGCATCGATCGCGTAATTTCAAAGGAAGGGATTGCGGACCTGGAGAGCTCCGAAGCGCTGGCCGTGTTGAAGATCCTCGGAAAAAAGGATCTCGCACCGCGCCTGGATTGCAGCCGAGACGATCAGGGAGTCGTACCAGGAGAGCCCGCTTTGGGCGTGCAGAAACAGTGCCTCCGCATAGAGAGCCTGCGACGAATGCACGGCGAGCAGCGGACGAAAGACGGCGATCAGGTATTGTCCGGCGTCCGCCGGCTGCATCGGTCGCGAGAACCGTTTCAGCGCAACGTTGAAGAACTCCTGCACAACCTGATAGCTGATGACTCCTTTTTGCGTCGTCAGCGCCTTGCGGATGAGTTGCGCCGCTCTCCGGGCCTTCGCGGGCGCGCTTTGATCGAACGAATAAACGAAGATATTTGTATCGAGAAAAAATCTATCGCTCATTCAATTCATCCCTGCTGAAGTGGCAGCCCGCATCGACGCTCTGCAGGCGCATCATCAGGGCATCGAATCCCTGGGCGTCTCCCGCGCTTTGCGTAAACTGCGCGAGCCATTCCCGGAACGCTTCGTTCAGTGTTCTGCGCTGCTCTCGCGCGATCAGGCGCGCCCGCTCGATCAGGTCCTCATCGGCGCTTAGAGTGATGTTTTTCATACGAAAATAGTGTACACTATTTTCGTGTAAACGGCATTTCCAGCGAAGATTCTCTGGGCTGTTGTTCGCCCCTCGCGGCTTCTTCCCATAGCAAACCTAAGAAAACAAGGTATTAATCTGCGGTAGGCAGTAAAGAGGGTAGAAGGCTGCCTTTACCACTGCCCGGTCGTCAGGTACTCGTCCATCGCCTTCGCCGCCTTGCGGCCGGCGCCCATGGCGAGGATGACGGTGGCGCTGCCGGTGACAATGTCTCCGCCGGCAAAGACGCCGCGCTTGGAGGTGCGCATGGTTTCGGGATCGGCCAAGATGTAGTTCCACTTGTTGGTGGCGAGATCGGGAGTGGTGCTTTGGATGAGTGGATTGGCCGTGGTGCCGACGCCAATGATGGCGACGTTGGCGGGCAGCACGTACTCCGAGCCCGAGATTGGCACCGGACGGCGGCGGCCGCTTTCGTCGGGCGCGCCCAGCTCCATGCGCACGCAGCGCGCGCCCGTGAGCCAGCCGTTGGCGTCGCCCAGAAACTCGACCGGGTTGGTGAGCATGCGGAACTCGATGCCCTCTTCGCGCGCGTGCTTCACTTCCTCGACCCGTGCCGGCATCTCAGCTTCGGAGCGCCGGTACACCAGTGTGGCCGTTTTCGCTCCGAGGCGGCGGGCGGTGCGCACCGCATCCATGGCGGTGTTGCCGCCGCCCACCACGATCACGTCGCGGTCGCGGCAGTCGTAAATGGGCGCATCGAACTCCGGGAAGCGGTAGGCACGCATCAGGTTGGTGCGGGTGAGGAATTCGTTGGCAGAGTAGACGCCGTTCAGGTGCTCGCCGGGCACGCCGAGAAAGACGGGAAGGCCCGCGCCGGTGGCCACAAAGATGGCGTCGTAGCCCTCGACGCGCATCAGCTCATCGAGCGTGACGCTCTTGCCCACCACCACATTGGTTTCGAACTCGACGCCCATGCGGCGCAGGTTGTCCACTTCTTCCTTGACAATGGCTTTCGGCAGCCGAAACTCCGGAATGCCGTAGATGAGCACGCCGCCCAGCTCGTGCAGCGCCTCAAAGACGTGCACGCGATGGCCCTTCTGGACCAGGTCGCCCGCGGCCGAAAGCCCCGCCGGACCGCTGCCCACGATGGCCACGCTCTTGCCGGTGGGCGAGGCAATATCAGGCAAGCCGAGCTGTCCGCTCAGGCGCTCGAAGTCCGCGATGAAACGCTCCAGATTGCCAATGGCGACGGGCTGGCCCTTCTTGCCCAGCACGCAACCGCCTTCGCACTGGCTCTCCTGCGGGCACACGCGGCCGGTGATGGCGGGCAGCACATTGTCCTCGCGCATCTTCGCGGCCGCGGCCAGAAAATCACCCGCGTAGATCAGCTCCACAATCTCTCTAATCTTGACGCCGACAGGGCAATCGATCTGGCAACCGGGCCTGGCGCAGGCGATGCATCGCGTGGCTTCTGTCACAGCGGCGGCAGCGGCCAGCCCCCGGTTCACTTCCTCAAAGTTGTGCGCCCGCACCTCGGGATCGAGCTCAGGCATGTGCACCCGCGGGATCCTGATCCGTTCTTTCGCAGGAAGCGGATTGGCATCAGACATGATGGGTCTCTCCCTGCGCTTCCAACTCCTGTTTTTCGAGCCCCTGTTTTTCGAGCTTCGCGCGCAACTGCGCCGATTCCTTTTCCCGGGTGGCTATCGCGGCGCGGAGCTGCGTAAGTTCCTCCTGCCGATGCTGTTCGAATGCTTTGAGTGACTGGCACTCCTGGCCGCGGTACATGGCATTGCGCTGCATGAGCACATCGAAGTTCACCAGCGAGGCATCGAACTCCGGCCCATCGACGCAGGCAAACTTGCTCTGATTGCCCAGCAGCACGCGGCATCCGCCGCACATGCCCGTGCCGTCGACCATGATGGAGTTCAGGCTGACCATGGTCTTGATGCCAAGCGGCGCGGTGACGCGGGCCACGGCGCGCATCATGGGCACCGGACCCACGGCGAGAACAAAGTCCAGCTTGCGCCCGGCGGCCAGAAGCTCGTTGAGTTTCTTTGTCACCAGGCCCTTTTCGCCATAGCTGCCGTCGTCGGTCAGGATGTAGGCCTCGTGGCTCGCGGCGCGCACCTCGTCCTCAAAGATCACCATCTCGCGGCTGCGCGCGCCCTCGATAAAAATCACGTGGTTGTCGGCGTCCTTGAGTGCTTTGGCGGTGGGCAGCGCCATGGCTGTGCCCACACTGCCGGCGACGATGACCGCTGTGCCGTACTTCTTGATCTCGGAGGGGTGCCCCAGTGGGCCGACGACGTCGAGAATCGCGTCGCCCGTTTCGAGACTGTTGAGTAGCGAGGTAGTTTTGCCCACGGCCTGCACCACAATGGTGATGGTTCCGGCCGCAGGATCGGCACTCTTGATGGTGAGCGGGATGCGCTCGCCGTATTCCGCTACGCGCAAAATGACGAACTGCCCCGGCCGCTGCTTGCGCGCGATGCGCGGCGCCGCGATCGTAAATTGCCGGATGTTGAGACCGGCGGTGCGGGCTTCCACAATCCTGAACACAGCTCGACTCGTCCTTTGGCTCTCGCCTTGCGCGCAGGCTTGACGGACACACGCGCTCGTGAGGCGAAAATCCCCCGGAGCACGCTTCCGGCCTGCTCGTTCCACACTGATTATTCAGGAATTGTCTGCGATGGGGTGTGATGCGAATCACGCGGCGGGCCGAACCGGGTTGGCCGGTTTCCCTTATTGGTGCTGCGTCTTCCAAAGCTGATACAGTCCCCAGGCCGACAGCGTGCAATTGTCGCGGATGACGCCGTCGAGCATCATGCGCTCAAACTCGGCAATGGGAACGGGGCGGACGGTCAGATCGTGTTCCTCGGCGTCGGGATCTCTCTGGGCCGGGGTGAGGCCGGTGGCCAGATACACGAATTGCCGTTGCCGCAGAAAACCGTACGCAATCCACAGCGTTCCCAGGCGCGTCATGTGAGCGGCGTTCATGCCGATTTCCTCCCGGAGCTCGCCGCGCGCCAGCTCTTCCGGATTCTCGATCTCCATCTCCCAGCCGCCCTGGGGCAGCTCCAGTGCGCGCTCCTGAATGGTGTAGCGGAACTGTTCCACCAGCCAGATACGCTCCCCGTCAATGGGCAGGATGATGGCCGCATCGTGCTTCTCCACCACGCCGTAGATGCCTTTTTCGCCGTTGGCGCGCAGGATCTCGTCCTCGCGCACGCGCATCCAGTGGTTGCGGTAGACCTCGCGGCTGGAAAGCGTGGTGATGGTGCGGCCGGCGACGGCGTCGGAATTGTCGGGATGCATCGAGTCTCCTTCGCGGCCCGCAGAGCACCGCGTGACGCACATCGAGCGTCAGGAGAAGCATACCGGTCGCGTATGAATGGGTTGCAACTCCAGGGTCTATCCCTTAGAGCTCGTATCGGACAAGCCATTCGGCGCCCCGACTTATCGTGCGGACTTCTGAGATAGCGCGCTAGCCCCGCTAACACCACTAGCTCCGCTCACCCGCTAGTTTCCTGTCAGCAGTTCAACATCACCACCGAGCAACCGGCGCGAGCGGGCCGCCATTTCACCAGGAACTCGGTCACAGACGACGACTCCATGCGGCCCATGGCTTCAAACTCGCCGTTCTTCTGGCTGTACAGCAATGTGCCGCGCTCGCTCAGGACGGCCAGCGCGGGAACGCCCTTCTTGATGGGCACGCCGAACTGCTCGGCGATGTCGAGATTGGTGTCCATATAGCCGATGTTGATATGCACCAGCACAAAATTCGCGTCGAGAATCGGCTTGTTCCGGGCATCGTGGAAATAAAGGTCCAGCACCTGGCAGTCGCCGCACCAGTTGCCGCCGAAATCGAGCAGAATGCGCCGGTGCGTTGCGCCCGCGGTCTTGAGCGCGGCGGCCAGATCGGCCCGGGCCTGCGAGGGATCGGGATAAATGTCATGGGTAGCGGAGTTGGCCGTACCGGCGGCAAGAGCCAGCAGTGCCGCCAGAACCAACAGCTTGACGCTCTTCATGAGGAGACCTCCACGGCTGTTCTCAGGATGCCACAAACGCACTCCGGAGGACCATTTCCGGGGTTTTGTGCGACAATATGGACTTGAGGAAGCGCGCCGAATCACTCCGAGCGCGCGGAGGAACTATCGATGGGCGATCTACTTCAGCCATGGCATCTGATTCTGCTGGCGGTGGTTGCATTCTTGCTTTTTGGCGCCAAGCGGTTGCCGGAGCTGGGTAAGGGACTGGGCGAGGGATTGAAGGGTTTCCGCGAAGGCATTCGCGGCATCACCGATCCGCCTCCACCCCCGCCGGCGCCGCCGACTCAGCAGCAGAACACGCCGCCGCCTGCGTCCAACGCACCGATTGAGCCGAAATAACGCCGCTCGCACCATGGTGCGCGGCTCGTAGAGCCCGCTGTGCGTTGTGCCCGGCTTGATGGATCACGGCGAAAGCATTAGACAAAGAACAATGGCCTGTGCGCTTGCACAGGCCATTGTTCTTTAGGATCTGTCCAATAACCTGCAACCATGAGGGGGTTTTGAAAGGGCTCGGCTGAAGCCGTGCCCTTTCAAGACAGTCAGTTTCTGGATAGGTTCTTAGAACTGCGCTTAGAGGCTCAGGCTTATTTGTATTCCTGTGCCGAGGGATAGTAGCCGGTCTTGGCCGTGACTACCACGTTGGGCCGGTCGACGCGCACATCGATGGAGCGGTACTTGTCGTCGTAGATCGATTCGTGGCTCGCGTAGACCAGCGTGTACTGGTTGCGGGCCTCGTCAGCGATCTTGGCGTAGCTCTTCTCCATGTTGTTTACGCCGCCCTCTGAGAACATGTCGCCGCCGGTCGCAGCCACGTACTTGTAGAGGATGTTGTCATACATCTCGAAGGGCAGGTGGAAGCGATCGAGCCAGCCCTCGCCCCAGCGGGCTGACTCGCCCACCACCGTGGCATAGACGGCAATGTTGTTGGTCTGCAGGTAGCGCACCACCTCTTTCCAGGTGGCTTTGCTGCCGTATTCCTTGCCGTCGGAGATCACGTAAATGATGCGCCGCCGCTCTTTAGGGCGCGTGGAGAGTTCTTTGGCCGCCCGGAGAATGGCGTCGTTGAGGGTGTGAATCTCCTTCGGGATGGTGATAAAGGTGCTGTCCCCCGTCGATCTTCCCGGTTGCAGGTTGGGATCGACGCACCCCCCGTTTTGCGTAATGTTGCAGCCGGCAAGCGGGCCGCTATTCACGGGCACCATGGGATCGCTGCCCGAAGACTGCGCCAGAGAGAGCACCGCCGGCAGGCGCGGGCCCTGCGCTCCGGTAAAGCCTGTCCACTCTTTGGCCCCGTTGGTGTAGGTGAAGATCGCGGCCTCGTCGTAGGGCGTCAGCGCGCCCTGGATGGCGCCCATGGATTCATTCACATTGCGCATGAAGTTCGCGGGCAGAGTCTGATCGATGACGAAGGCAACCGAAAGCGGCGCGGCGTCCA
>Ga0181524_10006288_pt1 | contig 10368 bp, 4 predicted proteins | sample PEATcosm2014_Bin_34_FD_119761 | JGI IMG/M metagenome (GOLD analysis project Ga0181524, IMG submission 119761) | Peatland microbial communities from MTU Mesocosm Facility, Houghton, MI, USA - PEATcosm2014_Bin05_60_metaG | ecosystem: Environmental > Terrestrial > Soil > Wetlands > Peat | place...
AGAAGATGATCCGGCTGACGCGCGTGGCCGGGTCATACACTGCAAAGGCATGCTTTGCGCCGTACCTTACGCCGAGGCCCATGTAGAGTTTTCCGCCGTAGGCCGCCATCGCGGAAATGTCCTTCCCGGGGACGCCGTCCGCTTCAGTCAGGAGCCGAAGCGGCTCGTTATCGGAGCAGGTCAGCACGCCGCCGGGCACGCCGACGTAGAGATGATTACCGATCAGGGCCGGCCACGTGCGGCAATAGGCCGTTCCCTCCTGGGGCGGAACGTCCAGTGTCTGAGTCCGGAACGCGGGGCCGCCTTCCGGAAATTTGTGGACGCTGACAGTCACGCGGCACGGCCGTTCGTCGGAACGGTTGTAACGAAACGTCTCGCCGAGAATGCAATAAAGCCGGTCGCCCTGAACGATGACCGCGCTGGCGCGGCCATTCAATTTGAGGCCGAGAGGCCGCATCTCATACTGCTTCCACGGGTCATCGGCCGCCGCTGTCAGCGGCGCAACGCCCAATTCCGCGCGCAGCGATTCCAACTGGCGGATCTCGCGTCGGACCTCAGCCGGCTCACACTCGGGCCAACGATTCAGACAGTCCCGCAGCGCCGCAATGATCCGCTCGTAAACGGCCGCGGCCTGCTCTTCCCCCTGCGACTGTTCCACGGCGCCGCCCCACACCGTGAACAAGCGACCCCAACTGGAAAGAAGTCGAGGATTGCCGGCATCCTTCATCCAGGGGCCCATGATCCCTTCGCAGTATGCGGCGGCCAGTGTGGGATTCTTCTCCTCCAGCAGGGCGCCGATCGCCCGCTTCGCAGCGATATCGCCCAGCGCTTCTACGTAGTAGCGATCGTAGCCGGCCGTGCCGTCGAAATGGTTCCACTGGATGTCTTCGCGCAAGCACTTCAGGACGTCTTCGGCGAGCGGGGCTGTGCGGTCAACCATGAAGAGACCGAACAGGGCCATGACGCGGATTTCAGCGTCCGGGTCATGCGCAAACGCGCTGAAAGCGGATCGGAACTGGTTTCGCGCCTCAGTCGCCAGGGGCGATTTGGCCAAGCCTTCAAGCCCTTGGTCAATATATCTCAGGAGACGCGCGCTGAACTGATTGAAGAACAGCTTGTCCCTGGGCGCATTACGCCACTGGTCGAACACCTCACGCAAACCAGCGGCTTGCGCGGATGCATATTCGAAGTCGCCCTTGCGCAGATTGGAAAGCCAGAGCCTTTCCATCGCTGATTCGAGAGCGAACCAAAAATGCCAACCGTACTTTCGCGGGTCCTGCTTCGCCGCCTGCGCGATGATGTCGAAAAACTTCCGTTGCAGCGCCGCAACCTCCGGCTGAAGCGCTGCGGCCTCGCCTTGGGCGCGCTGGGTGACCAGGCCGAGGCCGGGCGCCATGAACACGGCGCGCCAAGCCATCAAACCCGCGTCATCACGCCAGTTGCGAATGACGTCTTGCGCGTAATCAGATTGGAACTGCTCGCAGAACAGCGTGAGCATCTGCTCTTGAAATTGCAGAGAACGCACTTGCTCCTTTTCGGTCGCCCGAGCGAAATTTTCTCTCTCAGACCAGGATATCATCATGATGTTCCGGCGGTGAAAGCCGCTGAACGTTTGCTCGTTGTATGCGTAGGCCAACTCAAACCTCGTCTCGCGGTCGGGCCACAAGGCATACGCGGCCTCCGCCGCGCGCAGGTAGTCATCCTTCATGTCGGCTTCCATCAGCATCTTCGCTTGCGCCAGGAACGCCTTTCCTTCCTGCTCGGGATCCACTGCGAGGCTCGACGGCTTGAGCTTGAGCCGGGCGGCGATCGCGCCGACCAGCTCCTTCCGGAACGCCTCCAGTTCCTTCGGCAGGAAGCGCAGCGAAATCCTCTCCGGCTCGCCGCCGGCCAGCGGCTCGAGCAGCAGCGCCAGTTCAACCTTCTCCCCGTTGCGGTGCAGTCCGCCTTCGATGAGGACGGTGGAGGTCTTCAGCGCCTGCTCGATGGCCGTCAGGTTTTTTTCCTGGCGCAGCCATTCCAGGTGCTCGCGGTCGAGCAGAATCAGGTTTGTGCATGCCTGCAGGTCCGACGAGAGGAGCATCCACAGCGTCCGCGCCAGGCCGTCGAGCGCCGGCCCCTGCTCCTCGCTGCGCAGGCTGAGAATGCCCACGTAGCGCCGCTCCGCCGGCGGCACGCGGTACTTTTCCATGCCGAGTTGGAGTATCTTCCCGACCTCCGGCATGTCGCCGGCGATCTGCGACTCCTCCACCAGACCGCCCGCCAGGACGATTCCGGTCAGGGTCTCCGTCGCTTGCAGCCGGCAGACGGCCGGATCACTTTGGGGGACACGCTCGACGAACAGGAACATCTCCACCGACAGCAGTTTCCCCAACTTCACCGCCGTCGCCGGGTCGGAGAATCCCGCCGCCGACAACTTCTGCTCGGCGAGGATCTTCCGCACCTGCGCGCGCTCCAGAAGCGTAATGTCCTTGACGGCGCCGAGCGCGACTTCGAGTTGCGCGATGGCCGGCTCCTCGACGGCGCGGTCGCCTTCGCCGGTGAGGATAGCCATGCGAACGGGCGCGGCGGCCTTGGACTTCGGCAACGACCTTGTCGCCGGCGCCAGGCAACCCGCGGCGGCCAGCATGCCGCACAAGATTACGACACGAGCCATCCTGCGCTTTGCGTGTGCCATTAGTCCATCCCAACCCGAACTGCCCGTGCCGGGTGCTTCCTAACCTATTTGACGGGTTTGCCGGAACTTTTTTTGTCCAAGCCTGAAATTATTTCGAAGTTCGGCGGACACACGATTTATCTCCTGCCCCACAAAGCCGCCTGCGTCTGCCCGGTGCAAAAATTGTCTTTCTCCATGGCTGCCGTGTCAAGCCACCTTACCCTGAAAATTCACGGACGACGGCGGCTTGATACGCGCCGCATCGCGGCGGACCCTGTCGCTGCGCCGCGCCTGCCCCGCCTCCTGTTGCGCGATGGCCTTTCTCGCGTGCGATTGCCGCGCGGCGCGGAGTCTGCTAGAATCCCGGCGCCCGCCTGACACTGTCCGCGCATGGCGCGCGCCGGCCCTGGAGCCACGGGATGGAGTCTCGGTCGCCGAAGGATTACCTGCTGAAGCCGGAGGAACATTTCGTCTTCTGGCTGATCGTGTTCGCGGCGCTGCTGGCGATGCAGGTCGGCTCGGGCTGGCTCCCCGGCCCCGACGAGAGCTCCTACCTCTCCATGGCCAGGAGCCTCGGCACGGGTCACGGATTCACCAGGTTCTCCGGCGAACGGTATCTCCATTATGCTCCCGGCTATCCGCTCCTGATTGCGCCTGCTTTCGTTCTGCAGGCTGTGCGGCCGTTTGTCGCCATCGGGCTCATTCAGTGGGCCCTGGCCGTGCTGTTCATGCTGGGGTTGTATCTCTGGAGCCGGAAATACTTCGGCAACCACGCGCTGCTGCTGACGGCGCTGGTCATGACGAACGTCGGCTTCTGGTATTACTACCGCCGCACGGTGCCCGAGATCGGGTTCATGGCGGCCATGATCTGGGCGGTGAACCTGCTGACCCTGGCGACGGAGCGCCGCATCGGCCCGGCGATCGGCCTGACGCTGGCCGGCAGCGCGTTGATCGCTTTCCTTTGCTGGATACGCCCGGTGGGCGTGTTCATCGCCTCGGGGTTCGGCCTGATGCTGCTCGTGCTGGCGTGCCGGGGCCGGGTCTCCTGGGGCCGATGCTTTCTCCTGGGCGGCATCGCTTGCGTCATCGCGCTGGCGTCGGCGATCGGGTTCATTTCGCGCCAATCCGTCACCGCCGCCGAGCGAGGGCCGGACACGGTGACGTACACCGGCGAACTCCTCGATCTGAACCGGTCGCTGCCCGCGCGGGTGGCCGAAGGGGTACGCCTTCGCATCACGGAAGTCGGCCGCCTGCTGATCCCGGGCATGTTCAAGAGCTACGATGCGCGGGGCAGGTGGATTCCCAATACACTGTTCATCTTTCTGCCGGTATTCATCGTCTTCGCCATCGGCTGGTGGCGTTTCGCGATGAGCGCGCCCAACGTCCTCGCGTGGGCGTTCCCGTTTTATCTGGGGCTTTATATCGTGTGGTGGGGTGAGCAGGGAACGCGTTACATGATGCCGATGCTGCCCATCCTGTGGGCATCCATGTGGTTCTTCGCCGCGCCCTGGGACCGTTTCCGCCGGCCGGTTTTTGCCGGGCTCGTCGCGGCGCACCTCATCGTGGCGGGAATATACTGGACAGGTGATCTTCAGCAAACGCGGCAACTGGCCGGCTACTGGCCCAAGCTGGACCGCCTGGCGGCGGCGGTGCAGTCCGAGCCGGCGAACGGCGCCATATGCGCGGACCGGCACATCGGCTGCATGTTCCTCGTTGCGCTCGACCGGGGCTGGCCGATCGTGGAAAAGGCCGGCGCCGTCGGTCCCGGCGTACGCTGGCTCTTGATCAGCGATGACCGGGGCGACGCTCCGGGCTTCACGACAAAAGCCCGGGCCGGCGACCTGCGATTGATGGAGCGAGACTGACGGCGGGATCCCCTGCTTGCAGTGGCGCCGTCAGGCGCTGCTTCGTTATGCCGTTACGGGCACACTACAAGCCGCTACGGCCGCGGACGCGACTCGAGCACCATGGCGTTGTCATCGCGAAGCCCCGCGATCTTCACCGGTGCGTGGGACTTGAGAAGCTCCGGCAACTGCACCTGCTGAAAGTTCGAAGCCGTGCGGTCCAGCAGCACAAACCGGTACGGCCAGCACAAGTCCTGCCGGAAGGAGGCGGGCATCGTCTCGCCGCCCGCCAGGACGCGGCCGGGCACCTGGGAATAAAACGTCCCGTAGCAGGTGTTGGTCAGCAGCGCGTCGCCGGGCTGCGCATGGTCCCCGATCCAGCGCGCGGCCTGGAGCACCGGCAGCGAATGCTCGTGGAGCGGCCGCACGCTTCGCGGCAGCAGCCCCAGTACCGACCCCGCGACCAACAGGCCGGCCAGGAGGCCGGGGCTGAGTCTCGCCGCCGCGGCCGAACGCGAAGCCAGCAGCCCGGACAACTTCCCGCCCAGCCAGATGGTCCCGCTGCCCGTCCAGGCAAGGCTCACACACAGCAGCGGCATCGTGTGGCGCCCCGCGATGTAGCCCGCCACCATGTAGAGCAGGATCAGGAGCAGGATGTTGAAGCCGGCCAGGGCCGCCAGGAAGAGCTTCGGACGCGGCTGGGCCTTGGGCGCGCCGGGGAAGACGAGTCCCATCGCCAGCAGCCATGTAATAAAGTAGCGCAGGCCTACCGTCCACTGCATCGCGAGCATGCCCACGGCGTTCGCCAGCGCGACGAGACGGCCGCTCCGGGGAACCGGTTGAAGAGCGACAGGTTCCGGGCCCGGCGGCGCGGGCGGCGCGCCCGTGAGGCTGCGGCCGGCCGGCTCGTTGGATTCGCTGCGCACGAGGGCGCTGAAGTCCTTCTTGCCCGTCAATTTCCCCTTGAGGCATGGGTACGGCGCCGCGACGATTGCCGCAGCGACCAGCAACCCGGCAAGCCAGGCGAGCGCCGGCAGCGGCTTCTCGCGTCCGAAGATGGCCAGGAGCGCAATGACGCCGGCGCCGACGACGACCGGCGCCAGGCCTTCGGGGCGTATCCAGAAGGCCAGGCCGCTCGACGCGCCGGCGAGCGGAAAAAACCAGAACCTGCGCCGGACCATTCCTTCGGTGATCAACCAGGCCGACAGGAGATAGAAGAACAGGTGCGGCGCGTCGCTCATGGTATCCGCGGCGCTCTCGCAGAACGCCGGCAGGATCGCGAAGAAGACCGCCGCGATGCCGGCCACGCGGTTATCGAATGCGCGGCGGACCCAGCACCAGAACACGAGCACGTTCAGGAGGCCGAACAGCATCACCGGCGCCCGCGCGGCCCATATCCACGCGCGGAAATCATCCGCCGGCCCGAACAGGCCGATGACGCGCCGGGCCGCCAGGATCAGCGCCGGGTAGCCGGGATGCTGGACCGAGTCGCGGATCGTCGCGACGGGCGATACGGCGAGCTGCTGCGCGATTCCGATGAAGGTCACGCCGTCCTTCGCGATGAGCGGCGACCGCGCGGCGAGAGCGATCTCCACCCCCGCCGTCACCGCCAGGGCGATGAACAGCCCCGTCAGCGTCCCGCGCGGCGCGACAGTCGGGCCGGTCTCTTCAGTACGCATTCCGGTTGACGAATCCCATAAAGGGCGTCAGGAAAAGGATGAGCGCGTCGAAAGCCGGCGACCGCGCTTCAGCATCGCTCCGCTCCCTTCTGCGGCGCTAGGAGATCATCGCGGAACGCGGCCTTGCACCGTTCGCGGCTGAAGCGCAGCGCGTTCGCGCGCAACGTTTCAGCGCGGAAGGCCGCCTCGGACCGCTCGAACCGGCGCACGGCCTCGACGAGCGCCGCGGCGGTCGGCTCGCGGAAGAGGATGCCCGTGGCGCCCGCCTGCGGCGCGGCCTGCGCCAGGTCCAGGACGGTCTCAAGCGCGCCGCCGCGGCCATAGGCGATGACCGGTCGTCCGCACGCCTGGACTTCCAGCGGCACGATGCCGAAATCCTCCTCGCCCGGGAAGATCAGCGCCCTGCACGCGGCGTAATGCCGCCGCAGCACGTCGTCCGGCTGGCGGCCCAGGAATTTCACGTTCGGCGGCGCGGTCCTTCGCGCCCAGCCCAGGTCCTGGCCGTCGCCGATCACCACCAGCTCGCGATCCAGCGCGCGGAACGCCTCGAGCGCCAGGTCCATGCGCTTGTACGGCGCCAGCGCGCCCGCCCATAAATAGAAGCCGCCGGGCGCGGCCTCCACCGGGTGGAAGTAATCGGTATCCACCGGAGGATAGATCACCGCCGACTCCCGGTCAAGGCAGCGCCGGACGCGCTCGCGCACGTTCTCGCAATCGGAGACATACTCGGTCACCCGGCGCGCGGCCTGCCGGTTCCATTCCCGCAGCCGCGGCTGCAACCGGCGCAGGAGCAGGTATTGGAGGCCGGCGCGCCAGCCGCGCGGGCGGTAGGCCTCCAGCTGGTCCCACGCGTAGCGCATCGGCGTCAGGCAATAGCAGACGAACCGCGTGCCTTCCGCGACGCGCACTCCGTGCGCCACGCAATGGCTGACGGCTACGACCAGGTCGTAACCTTCAAGCCGCATCCGCCCCGCCGCCCACGGCATGAGCGGCAGCAGGTTCCGGTAGTAACCTCCGACGCCGGGCAGCCGGTCCAGGCACGAGGTGAAGATGCGCCGGTTCTCGATCACAGGCGCAACGCTGCCGGGAACATGCACCATCGTGTAGAGATCGGCCTCGGGGAAAAGCTCGCAGAGGACCTCGAGGACCTTTTCTCCGCCCCGCATGCCCGTCAGCCAATCATGGACGAGCGCGCAACGCACGGAATTTCCTTGCCGGGGGTTCATCGGGCGTCGGCGAGAAGCTCCTCACAGACTCGCGACGGCTTCGCTACGGACGCCGGATTATACGCTTGTCGCAGGCGTTCCGCAAGACGCCGGCGCCGGCACGAGAACGTGTCGCAAATTGTTGCAACTTACGGATCGGCCCCGGCTTGCGAGCTGCCGAAACGCTTGCTAGTATTGGGCGGTCGCGAATGGGCGCGCGGTCTTAAAAACTGGAGATGCGATCATGGCACAAGTGACCGACGACGTTCTCAGGCGATGCGCGGTTCTGCGAATGGGCCTGCTTCCGCTGATGCTTGCGCTGTCGCTCAGCTCGCAGGCCCGGGCCCAGGTTACCCGAGCGGTCGTCCGGGCTGACGAGAGCCAGAAGAGCCTGCTGAAGGACGACGCCTGGCGGCCCTATCAGAGCGAATTCCCTTTCCGGCGCGATGGGGAAGCCTTCATTTGCGACAACGGGAGCGACCGCAACGCCAAGGGCGGCGTCAGCCAGGCGGTGGTCCTCAACCAGTCGGCGCCCCTGCCGATCCTCGCTTCGGTCTGGAGCAAGGCCGAGGGCGTCGGCGGGCAGCGGGATGCGGATTACTCTCTCTACCTCGATCTCGTCTACATGGACGGCGAGCCGCTCTGGGCGCAGGTCGCTGCGTTCAAGGTCGGCACTCACGACTGGCAGCGCGCGGAAGTGCGGGTGTTCCCCGCCAAGCCGGTCAAAGAGGTGTACTTCCACATGCTGCTCCGCTCTCATGCCGGGAAGGCGTCGTTCAAGCAGCCGCAGTTGTGCCAGATCGCAACCGCCCGCGACGCCGTGATTTTCGACGGCGTGCCCGTCAAGCCCGCAGCGGCCGGAACGGAGGGCTTCTGGGTCCGCGACGTGGCGGCCGATTCCGACTTCCATCCGCTGGAGAATGGAGAGGCGCTCGGTCTGAAGCTGGAGTTCAAGAAGGCCATGCAGGGCGAAGCCGCCTTCTTCACCGGCAGCCTGGCCGATACCACCGGCAAGGACCGCGCCGTGACTCTGATCTATGCGACGCCCGTTTCCGGCGACGGTTGGCGCTGGTGGGCGGGCCCGCGCCAGGACATGCCCGCCTCGCCCTATGAGAACGTATGCGCTACACGGTTCGGAGACAGCGGGACCGGCCGGCTGTCCCTGTACCCGTTCGCCGCCGTCAGCAAAGGAAACCAGGGCCGGGCCATCGCGCTGGACATGGGCAGACCCGCGTTCTTCCGCGTCGGGTTTGCCGCCGGCCTGGGCGAACTCTACATCGCCTACGACCTGGGCCTGGCGAAGGAGAAGCCCGCAGCCGGGTTCTCCTTCTGCACCTTTCCCTTCGATGGCGCGGCCGGGTTCCGCGGCGCGGCCGCCGGGTTCTACGAGCTCTTCCCGGAGTATTTCCGCTGCCGCACGCCGCGGCAGGGAATCTGGATGCCGTTCCAGAAGATCAGCCAGGTCGCCGGCTGGCAGGATTTCGGCTTCCGGTTCAAGGAGGGCAACGACGAAACCGAATGGGATAACGCCCACGACGTCATCACGTTCCGCTATACCGAGCCGATGACCTGGTGGATGCCCATGCCGAAGGACCTGCCGCGAACGCCGGAAGCCGCGCTGGCCGAGGCCAAAAGGCGGGCGGCCAATGGCGACCGGGATGCCCAGGCCCTGCTGACCAGCGGTCATTACGACGAGTCGGGCCAGTTCGTGGCCCGGATCCTTCACGAGCCGTGGTGCGACGGCGCGGTCTGGAGCATGAACTCTTCGCCCGGCATCCAGGGCGACGTGACGGATTTCAAGAACAAGTGGAATGCGGACCTGAAGGAAAAGCTGTACGGCAAGGGCCGCAAGGGCGACCTCGGCGGCGAGTACGTTGATTCCAGCGAAGGCTACGTGACGGCCGAGTTGGATTTCCGCCGGGAGCATCTGGCTGTCGCGCAGGCCCCGCTGACCTTCTCGGCCGACGAGTTCAAGCCCGCGGTCTTCCGCGGCCTGATCGCATACGAATACGTCCGGGCCATCGCCGAAGACGTGCACGGCATGGGCAAACTGATGATGGCCAATGGCACCCCGGGCCGGCTCTGCTGGCTGGCGCCATGGCTGGACGTCATGGGGACCGAGACCGACTGGAACCCCGGCGGAAAATGGCAGCCGATGTCCGACGAGGAACTGCTCTACCGGCGGGTCCTGTGCGGGCCGAAGCCGTACTGCTTCCTGATGAACACGGACTTCACGGCCTTCCCGCATGAATTGGTCGAGAAGTACATGAAGCGCTGCCTGGCCTGCGGCATGTTCCCCGGTTTCTTCAGCCAGAACGCCTCCGAGGGCCACTACTTCAGCCAGCCCGCGCTCTACAACCGCGACCGCGGCCTGTTCAAGAAGTATGTGCCGCTGTGCCGGACCGTGGCCGAGGCGGGCTGGCAGCCGATCACGCGCGCCCGATGCGACGACCCGAGGGTCTTCGTGGAACGCTTCGGCGAGAAGTACCTGACGGTGTTCAACGACAGCGGCCGGGAAACGGAAGCGGTCATCGCGCTGGCGGACAAGGCTTCAGGAAAGGCCCGGGAACTCGTCGGCGGCGCGGACCTGCCGATCACGGACGGAAAGCTCACGCTATCGCTGAAGGCGGAGGACGTGGCCGTCATCGTCCTGGAGTGATGGTGATTCCGGCCTGTCGCCGCCGACGACCCGTTTCCATGGCCGACTCGCCTGCGTCTGCGCGCGGGGCATCGCTAGGTACGATACGTACCTAGCGACGAGTTCTCGACGTGACGCGATTGAGTGGTTGCGCGGCAGTCACCACTGACCGTCAACATCGCGCCGTTCGACCCTGCCCGCGGCCTCTTCGAGCCTGAGCCTCAGAGCCGAAGGCCTGAGCCTGTCAGAGGACGCTGCGTCTGCGCGCGGGGCATCGCTAGATACGATACGTACCTAGCGACGAGTTCTCGACGTGACGCGATTGAGTGGTTGCGCGGCAGTCACC
>Ga0181524_10006297_pt1 | contig 10359 bp, 9 predicted proteins | sample PEATcosm2014_Bin_34_FD_119761 | JGI IMG/M metagenome (GOLD analysis project Ga0181524, IMG submission 119761) | Peatland microbial communities from MTU Mesocosm Facility, Houghton, MI, USA - PEATcosm2014_Bin05_60_metaG | ecosystem: Environmental > Terrestrial > Soil > Wetlands > Peat | place...
CGGCGATGAATTTGCGCATGTGGCGGCATCCTGCGACGCAGCGCAATGTCGCGCAGCTGCGCGCCGATGGGGCCTTATTCGTCGGACCGGAAGAGGGCGAGATGGCCTGCGGCGAATTTGGCCCAGGGCGCATGAGCGAGCCGCTCGATATTGTGAGCGCGATCGATTCTGCGCTGACGTCGCCAGTGGAAGAAAACGCCGGGGTGCTGGCGGGACGGCACGTCGTCGTGACGTCCGGCCCTACGCATGAGCCGATCGACCCGGTGCGCTTCATCGCCAATCGCTCGTCGGGCAAACAGGGCCACGCCATCGCCGCCGCCGCCCGGCGCGCCGGGGCGCGCGTGACCCTGGTCAGCGGTCCGGTGACGCAGGTGGATCCTATGGGCGTCGAGACGCGCCATGTCGAAACCGCGCGAGAGATGCTGGCGGCGGTCGAAGCGGCGCTGCCCGCCGATATTTTTATTGGCGCGGCGGCGGTCGCCGACTGGCGCGTCGAGGCCGCGCCCGACAAAATCAAGAAACAACAGGGAGGCGCCGCGCCTGCGCTGGTCCTCGTCGAAAATCCCGATATTCTCGCGAGCATGGCGGCGCGCGAGGCAGGACGCCCCGCGCTGGTCGTGGGCTTCGCCGCCGAAACGCGCGACCTGTTGCGCCTCGCGCAGGAAAAGCTTGCCCGCAAGGGCTGCGATCTCATCGTCGCCAACGATGTTTCCGCCGGAGTGTTCGGCGCGGATGACAACGAAGTCCATATCGTCACGGCCGGGGGCGTCGAAAGCTGGCCGCGCCTTGGCAAGGAAGCGGTGGCCGCGCGCCTCATACGGCGTCTGGCGCAAGAGCTGGTTCGCGAAAGCAGAAAGTCCTGTCCATGAAAATCGCGATTTCGCGTCTGCCCCATGGCGAGGGTCTGGAGCTGCCCTTTTACGCCAGCGCCGGCGCCGCCGGCCTCGATCTTCGCGCCGCGCTCGCGCCGGGTCGCAAGCTCGTGCTCGAACCCGGCGCTCGCGATCTCGTGCCGACCGGCTTTGCAATCCATTTGCCGCAAGGTTTCGAGGCGCAGATCAGGCCGCGTTCGGGGCTCGCCTTGGAGCATGGCGTCACCGTCCTCAACGCGCCCGGCACCATCGACAGCGATTATCGCGGAGAACTTCAGGCGCTGCTGGTCAACCTCGGCGCGCATCCCTTCGAGATCGTGCGCGGCATGCGGATCGCGCAGCTTGTCGTTGCGCCTGTAACGCGCGCGCGGCTGGAGGAAACGCAAGCGTCTTTGGAAGAGACGGAGCGCGGAAGCGGCGGTTTTGGCTCCACCGGCATGCTGGGAGACCCGCAAAAATGATGCTGCTGCCGCGCGCCGCCCGTTTCGCGTTGCTAGCGGTTCTCGACGTGGCCTTGCACGCGCGGGCGCGGCCGGTGTCGTCGAAGGAGCTGGCGGCGCGTCACGATTTGCCGCCGCGCCGGCTGGAGAGCCTGCTGCAGGCGCTAGTGCGCGCCGGAATATTGAAAAGTCTGCGCGGCCCCTCGGGCGGCTATGAACTGGCGCGCGAGCGCCGGCGGCTGACCGCCGCCGAGATCGTTCGCGTCGCTCTGCGGGCCGAAAGCGAGGGCGAGGACGGATGCGCGCGCAAAGACGCGGCCTCGCTCGAAGCGGCGTTGGCGCCGGTTCTGGAACTGATCGAGGCATGCGTTTTCGAGCGGCTGGAGACGATCTCGCTCGACGATTTGCACGCCGGCGCGCTCGCGCGCGGTTTTGGCGAGAAACAGGACGCTGGCGGCGATTTCGAGATATGAAAGACGCGGCGGGCGAAGAACGCTTATCGGTCCAAGATTCGAGGAGATGTGCGCGTGAGCTATGAGGCGATAGAGATCGAAAGACATGGCGAAGCCGGGCTGATCCGTCTGCATCGACCGGATGCGCTCAATGCGCTGAACGCCAAGCTGATCGGCGAACTCGACGAGGCGCTCCGGGCGTTCGAGGCGGACGCGAACATTGGCTGTGTCGTGCTGACCGGCTCCGAAAAAGCCTTCGCCGCGGGCGCCGACATTAAGGAAATGCGCGACAAAGACTTCGCCGACGCTTTTTTGGACGACTTTCTGGGCCGCTGGGACTCGGTCGCGCGTCTGCGCAAACCGATCATTGCGGCGGTCAGCGGGTTTGCGCTCGGTGGCGGCTGCGAGCTGGCGATGATGTGCGATTTCATTCTGGCGTCGGACAACGCGCAATTCGGTCAGCCCGAGATCAAGCTCGGCGTCATGCCCGGCGCCGGAGGCACTCAACGGCTGACCCGCGCGGTTGGCAAGGCCAAAGCCATGGAGCTGTGCCTCACCGGCCGCTTCATGGGCGCCGAGGAGGCCGAGCGGGCAGGGCTGGTGTCGCGCGTCCTGCCGGCGCAGGATTTGCTGCCCGAGGCGATCAAGACCGCGCAGACCATCGCCAGCATGTCCCGGCCCGCGGTGCTCACCGCCAAGGACGCGATCAACCGCGCCTTCGAGACGACGCTGGCGGAAGGCGTAAGGTTCGAGCGCCGCGCCTTTTATGCGCTGTTCGCGACCAAGGACCAGAAGGAAGGCATGTCCGCCTTCGTCGAAAAGCGCCGCCCGGCTTTCCAACATCGCTGACCCGGCGGCGATTGATCGCGGACGTCGCTTTTCACCAGCGCAGGATCGCGCTGCCCCAGGTCATCCCGGCGCCGATGGCCATCATGGCGATCACGTCGCCTTGTTTCAGTCGTCCGGCGCGGTTGGCCTCGTCCAGCGTGATCGGCATCGAGGCGCTGGAGGTGTTGCCGTAGCGGTCGATGTTGATCCAACATTTTTCGAACGGAACGCCCAGTGTCTCCATCGCGGATTCGATGATGCGCAGATTGGCCTGATGCGCGATCACATGGGTCACGTCGGCGGCTTCGAGTCCGGCTTGCTCCAGCGCATCCTGCACAGCCTCCGGCAGCAGCCGGGCGGCGGCCTTATAGACTTCGCGCCCGCGCATTTTGATCTTATGGCCGTTATCCGTCAGCATCTCCTGCGAAAACGGGCGCCGGCTGCCTCCTCCGTAAATCCCCAAAATTTCGGTCATGGAGCCGTCTGTGCGCAGTTTCGAGGCGAGCAGGCCGCGTCCTGGCGCTTCGCTGGCGGACAGCAGCATCGCGCCGGCGGCGTCGCCAAACAGCACGCAGGTTTCGCGGTTGGTCCAGTCGACCACTCGGCTCAAGGTTTCGGCGCCGATCACCAGCGCGCGTCGCGCCATGCCGTTGCGAATGAACTGATCGGCGATGACGAGACCATAAAGCGAGCCGGCGCAGGCCGCCGAAACGTCGAAGGCGAAAGCGTTTAGCGCGCCGATCTTGGCCTGCACGAAGGCTGCGCATGAAGGGGTCGGCGTGTCGCCGGTCACAGTGGCGACGATGATGAGATCGACCTCGCTCGCGGCGACGCCGGCGAATTCGAGCGCGCGCCGCGCGGCGGCGGCGGCCATGTCCGAGGTGGTCTCCCCCTCCGCCGCGATGCGGCGCTCCTTGATGCCGGTGCGGCTGACGATCCAAGGGCCGTTCGTCGCCACCATTTTTTCCAGATCGGCGTTGGTGAGAACTTTTAAGGGCGCATAGGCGCCTGTTCCGAGAATGACGGATGTCGGCAAATGTTCAGGCCTTGTTGGCGCCGCGTGATGCGAATGAACGAACAGCTAGCGTTCGAAGGGATGCCCGGCGCTTCGCTCGTCCTGTCGCCCGTTCCTTGAAACGGGGTCCATCGGAGGCCCTGCGCGTCGGGCTGCACAGGGGAAGCGGCGCGCTTGCGTCCCCCATGGTGGCGGGTTTCTATACATAATCCTATCGGGTTGGGGCGCAATTTTTTTGTCTAAACGGCGCCAGGAGCGGTTCGACCAAACGCGTCTTCGTCCTAAGGCGCTGTTAAAATGGCTTAATAACAAAGCAGGCGACCGCTTCGCGCAAGAACGCTAAAGCCTCGCACCGGTAAGTAGCGTCTTTTGAGGCGTCGCGCGGGTAATCGCTAAAAACTGCGACGAATTTCAAAGAATGAGGATTTGTTAAGATTTACAATCTATGAATTCGGCCAGCTGGAGACGATGCCAATTTCGAGGCCAAGGAAAGCGCAAGAGCGTGCCGATTAGGAGCAAAGCATTGATCAAGATTGCCATTCTCGTCATCGTGGCGCTGTATTCGCTGGCAGGCGTCGTGATGGCCGCCGACCTTTCATCTTGCAAAGCGTCCAGAGCCCGCTCTTGCGCGTCCGCGCCGGCGCTCTAGCCTTACATCCATTGTAAGCGGCGAGGCGGCAAGCGGGGGACTGACGCTCCTGCTCGAACTGCTCCGATTGCCATTCATGGCTCGGCGTGGCAATCCACGTCCATGCAACCAAAGCCCCAAACGCCGCCTAATCCCGTCGCCCCGCCGCGCGTCTCGTTTGTATCGCTCGGCTGTCCCAAGGCTTTGGTCGACAGCGAACGCATCCTCACCCGGCTGCGCGCGGAAGGCTACGCCTTATCGCGCAGTCACGCCGGCGCCGATGTCGTCGTGGTCAACACCTGCGGCTTTCTCGACAGCGCCAAAGCCGAGTCGCTGGAGGCGATCGGCGCCGCGCTGGGGGAAAACGGCAAGGTGGTCGTCACCGGCTGCATGGGCGCGGAACCCGAGAGCATACTGGCGAAGTTTCCCGATGTGCTGGCGATCACTCGCCCGCAAGACTATGAGAGCGTGTTGGAGGCTGTGCGGGCGGCGGCGCCCGCGACGCACGATCCCTTCCTCGATCTCGTGCCGGAACAGGGCGTCAAGCTGACGCCGCGCCATTATGCTTACCTGAAAATCTCGGAGGGCTGCGACAACAGCTGCTCTTTCTGCATCATCCCGCATCTTCGCGGGCCTTTACGCTCGCGCTCGGCGGCCGAGGTGCTGCGTGAGGCCGAAAAGCTTGTGCGCGCTGGCGTCAAGGAATTGCTGGTGATTTCGCAAGACACCAGCGCCTATGGCCGCGACCTGCGCTACGCCGAAAGCGCCTTTCACGACCGCGCCGTGCGCGCGCGGCTCGTCGATATTTCGCGCGAACTGGGCGAGCTTGGCGTCTGGGTGCGGCTGCATTACGTCTACCCCTATCCGCATGTCGACGAGATTCTGCCCTTAATGGCGGAGGGAAAGATTCTGCCCTATCTCGACATCCCCTTCCAGCATGCGTCGCCCTCGGTGCTGAAGGCGATGAAGCGCCCCGCGAATGACGAAAAGACGCTGGAGCGCATCCAAAACTGGCGCCGCCTCGTCCCCGATCTCGCTCTGCGCTCGACCTTCATCGTCGGCTTTCCCGGCGAGACCGAGGAAGACTTTAACTATCTTCTCGATTGGCTGGGCGAGGCGCAGATCGACCGCGCCGGCGCGTTCAAATATGAGCCGGTCGCAGGCGCTGCCGCCAATGATTTAGGGCTCGCGGCCGTGCCGGATGAAGTGAAGGAAAGCCGTTGGAAGCGCTTCATGGAGCGCCAGCAGGCGATCAGCGCCAGCCTGCTCAAACGCAAAATCGGCAAGCGCATACAGGTCATCGTTGACGAGCCCGGCGGCGGCGGGATGAAGGGGGCGGCTAAGGGCCGCAGCAAGTCCGACTCACCCGGCGTCGACGGCGCAATTCATCTATCGTCGCGCAGGTCTTTGCGCGCCGGCGACATTGTGAGCGTCAAGGTCGAAGGCGCCGACGCATACGATCTGAGAGGCTCGGCGACATAAGGCGCTATTGCGCGGACATAAAGGATCGGGCGCGCATGGTCGGATGCGAAGGCCGCGCCCTCGGCGTCGTCCCCATCGCAGTCGAGATAAGCCAGGGAGTCGTTAGCTTCGTCTGTGGCGCCCGTCTGGCGATTGGAGCTGGCGATAAAATGCAGGGCTCTGCTAAACGATAGGGCCATTTGGAGCCCCACGCCGTAGACTTCAAGCGCCAGCGCGAGCGCTGAGACGGTGAGGACGCGCTGGGGTTGGTCATCGGCGCGAGGGTGATTGCTTGCGCCGGCTTCGGCGTCAGAATCCCGGACAGAGAGATCGCCGCCAATATGCCGAAGGTCGGGCCGATGTCGGCCATGCCGCCGAGGCCGTATACGCACAGCGCCAGTCCCGCCGCGAGCGCTAAACGCGCGAAGAGACGCGCCCCCTGGTTTTCCGCCAGCGCGTCTACGACGCGGGCTCGGTCCATACATACTAAGAGGCGCGAGGTTCAGCAGATTGAGCGGCGTCGCGATCAGCTCAAACGCCATCGCAAAACCGCAGACGGCCAACTTGGCCGGCGTGATGAAATCCAACGGCGCGCGTCGATTGCGCTTGCGGCGTCAGGCGCAGGGTTGCGCGGGTCGCGTTCCTCGGGTCGACCTCGACGCCGTCGCGCGAGTGCGTTCGCGCCTCGAAAAACAGGGGCGCATTGAAGAAACCAGTGGCGCGTTGAAGATTGCGACGCGGTAGACATAAGTCTTGAAAACCCTTCGGGCCGGCGCGCATTGGAACAGGGCCGCGAACTCTTTGTCCTAGGTCAACGCGACAGCAAAGTTCGGCCGGGAACCTTTCGCGAGCCTCTTCGTTTTCCGCATGTGGTTCCGTTCTTTACGAAAAGGGGAGCATCATGACCAAGCATGCCTTTGCTACGGCCGTTTTCGCCGGCTTCCTCTGCTTCAGCCCCTCGAACTGGAGCGCGAACGCCCTGGCCGGTCCAGGACCGTCGAACGATCCGTTCGCCCGCGGCTTCTCGCTAAGGCAAGAAGTCGCCTGCCAGGGCTGGGGACCCTATTGTGGGCCGGGATTCGTCCGGGCGTGCGGCCGTTGGCGCTGCTGGTGCCGTCCCTGCCGGTGACCGGGGAAAAGGCGTAGCGATGTCGCCCGCCGTTTCCAGCCATCAACGACACATCGGATATGTCCGATGTGCTACAGTCGGCCATCATCAATGACAGATCGGATGTATCCGACGCGTCAACGTCCGGGATCCATGACATGACCGACGAAGAGCAGAAAACCGACGAAGAGCCGAAAAAGCCTCCGAAATACCGCGTGTCGCGCGGGTTGTATTTTCTGACCGCCGGCGTCGTGGCGTTGTGGGTTTTCGTGGTCTTCTTCTTTCGTAACCCATACACGCAGGCGATCTCCAACGATTATTACGACACGCATCCCTATGACGAGACTTCGACGTGGGTGCTCGTGCTGGTGATCATCCCGATGATCGGCCTCGCCGCGTTTTTGGCCTGGACGCGACGCAAGCGCGGCTGATTATCGATCTTCGCGCGCCGCGCGCAGAGCGGTGGAGGATTGCGCGGCGCGTTTGCCGTGCAGGTAGACGAGAGCCGGCGGGCGCTTGTGCGCGAGCAGAAAGCTGTCTTGCTCGCGCAGCCGCGCTGGGCCAAGGACTTGCGCCGCCTTCGCCGACGCGGCCCGAAAATTTGCGCCGGGCCGGTCGATCACCGCGATCGGCGCAAGCCGGGCGATCTGGCGCCAATGCCGCCAGCGGTGGAAATGCAGCAGATTATCCGCGCCCATGATCCAGACAAAGCGTACGCCCGGACAGCGTAGCCGCAGGCAACGCAGCGTTTCGTAAGTGAAGCGCGTGCGGATTTGCGCCTCGACGCCGCTCACGACGATGCGCGGATGGTCCGCCAGCTTGCGACAGGCGGCCAGGCGCGCCTCCAGCGACGGCAGCTCCTTGGCGTCCTTGAGCGGATTGCCGGGCGTGACGAGCCACCACAGCCGGTCGAGCCGCAGCCGTGTCAGCGCGATGCGCGAGACCAGCACATGCCCTTCGTGGGGCGGATTGAAGGAGCCGCCGAAGAGGCCGATGCGCATGCCGGGTGCATGCGGCGGAAGGCGCGGGATCATGCCGGAAGCTAAGTTCACGGTCGCGTCTGTCCGTCGCCATGCACGCGATATTTGAACGAGGTGAGCTGCTCGACGCCGACAGGTCCCCGCGCGTGCATCTTGCCGGTGGCGATGCCGATCTCGCCGCCAAAGCCGAATTCGCCGCCATCGGCGAATTGCGTCGAGGCGTTGTGAACGACAATCGCCGAATCGACCTCGGCGAGGAAGCGCGCCGCCGCCGTCTCGTCCTTCGTCACGATGCAGTCGGTGTGATGCGAGCCATGCGTTGCGATATGCGTCATGGCGTCGTCCAGCCCGTCGACGACGCGCACGGCGATGATGGCGTCGAGATATTCCGTATCCCAGTCTTCTTCGCTCGCCGGCGCTACACGCGCGTCAACGGCCTGCGTCGCCGCGTCGCCGCGCACCGCGCAGCCCGCGTCGATCAGCATTTCCACCAGCGGCGCGAGATGCGTCGGGGCGCAGGCGCGATCGACCAGCAGCGTCTCCGCCGCGCCGCACACGCCGGTGCGGCGCATTTTGGCGTTGAGCACGATTTTCTTGGCCATGTCGAGATCGGCGGCGCCATGCACATAGACATGCACAATGCCTTCAAGATGCGCAAACACCGGCACGCGCGCCTCGTGCTGCACGCGCGCGACGAGGCTTTTTCCGCCGCGCGGCACAATCACGTCGATATTGCCTTCGAGGCCCGCCAGCATGGCGCCCACCGCCGCGCGGTCGCTCGTCGGCACCAGCGAGATCGTCTCGGCGGGCAAGCCCGCGGCTTCGAGCCCCGCGACGAGACAGCGGTGAATAGCGGCCGACGAGCGCAGGCTGTCGGAGCCGCCGCGTAGAATCGTGGCGTTGCCCGATTTGAGGCATAGCGCGCCGGCGTCCGCCGTCACATTGGGTCGGCTCTCATAGATCACGCCGATGACGCCGAGTGGCGTCGCCACGCGCTCGATGCGCAGACCATTAGGGCGCTCGAACGCCGCCAGCACCCGGCCCACGGGATCGGGCAGATCGGCGATCTCCTCGACGCCGCGCGCCATCGCCTCGATGCGCTTTGGATCGAGCGTCAGCCGGTCGAGCGCAGCAGGCGACGCCCCCGAGGCCCGCGCCGCCGCCACATCCTGCGCATTGGCGTCGAGGATCGCCGCGCCGGCGAGGCGAATGTCGCGCGCCGCCGCGCGCAAGGCGGCGTCCTTGACGGCGCTCGGCGCAAGAGCCGCAGCATGCGCGCCGCGGCGCGCCGCGCGGCCGATTTCGGCCATCAGGGCGTTCGTGTCGGCGGGTTGTGTTTCGAGAAGCTGCGCTTGCATGGACTTGGCTCGAGCTGAGAAAATTGAAGCGCCAGCAGCTAGCACGACGGGGAAGGAAGCGCGAGGCTCACTTGCTCTTCCCCTTCACCGCCCGCGTCCCCGGCTTGCCCATCGTGGACCGCGGCAGAGGCCGCCCCAGCGGCCTCGCCTCGCCGCCGCCGAAATTATGCGGGCCCATATCGGCGTCCGTGGGTTTTCGCGCACGCGTGCCGGGAGCGCCCGCCTCCGCCTCGCGGCGCGCGGATAGATGTTTCAGCGGCCCCGCCTCGGCCAGGAGTTCGGCGCGTTGCAGGCGCTGGATTTCGTCGCGCAGCCGCGCCGCCTCTTCGAAGGCGAGATCCGCCGCCGCCGCCTTCATGCGCTTTTCGAGATCGGCCAGCGCCGCCGCGAGATTGTGCCCCGGCGTGAGCTCCAGCCCGGTGTCGACGGTGAAGTGGTCTTGCTCGGCGACCGAGCCCAGAATATCGGCGATGCCGCGCTTGATCGACGCGGGGGTGATGCCATACTCGGCGTTATAGGCCTCTTGCTTGGTTCTGCGCCGGTTGGTCTCGTCGATGGCCCGCTGCATCGAGCCGGTGATTTTGTCTGCATAGAGAATCACCCGTCCGTCGACATTGCGCGCGGCGCGGCCAATCGTCTGGATCAGCGAGGTTTCCGAGCGCAAGAATCCCTCTTTGTCCGCGTCGAGAATGGCGACGAGGCCGCATTCGGGAATGTCGAGTCCTTCGCGCAACAGGTTGATGCCGACCAGCGCGTCGAAGGCGCCGAGCCGCAGGTCGCGGATGATTTCGATGCGCTCGATCGTGTCGATGTCGGAGTGCATGTAGCGCACGCGCACGCCGTTCTCATGCAGATATTCAGTGAGGTCTTCCGCCATGTGCTTGGTCAGCACGGTGACCAGCGCGCGATAGCCCGCCTGCGCGTTCGCGCGCGCTTCGACCAACAAATCGTCCACTTGCGCGCGCGCCGGGCGTATCTCCACCGGCGGGTCGATCAAGCCGGTCGGTCGAATGACCTGCTCGACGAAAACGCCGCCGGTTTGCTCCAGCTCCCATTTGCCGGGGGTCGCCGAAACGCAGACGGTCTGCGGCCGCATGGCGTTCCATTCCTCGAAGCGCAGCGGGCGGTTGTCGAGGCAGGAGGGCAGGCGAAAGCCATATTCGGCCAGCGTCGCCTTGCGGCGGAAGTCGCCCTTGTACATCGCGCCGATCTGCGGC
>Ga0181524_10006305_pt1 | contig 10355 bp, 7 predicted proteins | sample PEATcosm2014_Bin_34_FD_119761 | JGI IMG/M metagenome (GOLD analysis project Ga0181524, IMG submission 119761) | Peatland microbial communities from MTU Mesocosm Facility, Houghton, MI, USA - PEATcosm2014_Bin05_60_metaG | ecosystem: Environmental > Terrestrial > Soil > Wetlands > Peat | place...
CCAGAATCTGTGGGTCAAAGTTGCCCTTCAGCCTGGACATTTCACGCGCTCAGGCGATTTGCCCACGCGCCGGTTCAGGAAAGCTCCGCTAGGAGCGCCATGTTTATAGTCATGGCGCCCTGGAAAGACAAGCAAGCTCCGCTAGGAGCGGCATGTCACGCCGACACATCAACCTCCACAGGCCAACGTGCCGCTCCTGACGGAGCTTGAGAAAGGCTCGGTGGGCCGGCGTTTCTACAAACATGGCGCTCCTAACGGAGCTTTTGCCTCTCCGAGAAATCTGTTGAAACGCCGGGCTACTGTCGGATGTCCCTCCGGGACAGAGCTTCCGATATGCATGCCCGACACTTTTAATCGCACCCCGCTTCCGTCGTTCCCTCAACACTCGACACTCGACACTTCCCCCTCGCCTCTGCCGGCCCTTAAACTGCGCCCTAAAGGCCGGCGGCTCTGAGTGCCGCGGCTAGCCTCTCGGTGAGCAGGCCCGGCACGCAGCCGAGGGCCACCACACTGGCCGCCAGCACGACCAGTGTGAATTGCGCTCCGGGCGGCGGATTGGCGGCTGGCGCCGCAGGCGTCTCCACGATGTAAATCTGCTTGAGCACCTGGAGATAGTAGTAGAGAGATACAGCGCTCATCGCGACGGCCAGGCTCACCAACCATAGCAAGCCGAGGTGCGGCCCGCCAACGCCCAGCGCCGCGCTGAAGAGATAGAACTTGGCGAAGAACCCGGCCAGGGGCGGGATGCCAGCGAGCGAGAGCATGAAAATCAGCATGCAAAATGAGAGAGCCGGCGCGCGGCGGCTTAGGCCGGCGAAATCCTCGAGGCGGTCGCCCCCGGCGCGTTGCTGGACGATGGAAACGACGCCGAAGGCGCCGATGACACTCAAGGAATAGGTCAGGGCATAGTAAAGGAGCGGCGCCAGGCCCGGGCCGGCGCCCGACATTACGCCCAGGAGCATGTAGCCGGCGTGGGCGATGGCCGAGTAGGCAAGCAACCGCCGCACGCTGGTTTGCACGAGGGCAACAAGGTTGCCCAGGAGGATCGAGGCCCCCGCCAGGATGGCCAGCATCGGGACCCACCCCGCCCGAGCGGCCTGCCAGGCGGCGCTGCCCTCGGCGCCGGCAAACCCGGTCGACATCACCTTTGCGAAGATGAAGAAGCTCGCGACCTTCGAACCGGAAGCGATGAGAGCGGCGCTCGGAATCGGGGCGCCCTGGTAGGCATCCGGAGCCCAGAGATGGAAGGGCACTGCGGCGACTTTGAATCCGAAGCCGATGACGGTCATGACGATGGCCCCCGCCAACAGGGGATCGATGAGCGTCCGGACCGTGCCATCCCCGTCCTGGACCACCCGCAGGGCGCGGCTTGCCGCCGCCCGGGCGATTTCACCCAGGTTGGTCGAGCCGGCGATGCCGTAGAGCAAACTCAGGCCAAAGAGGGTAATAGCCGCCGCGGCGCTCCCGAAGAGGAAGTACTTGAGCGCGGCTTCGGTCGGCGGAACGTTGCGTTTATCGAAGGCGGTGAGGATGTAAAGCGAGAGGCTGGTGAGCTCGAGGGAGATGAAGATCATCAGGAGGTCCTCGGCGCTGACGAGAAACATCATCCCCACAGTCCCGAAAAGGAGGAGCGCGAAGTACTCTCCGACATGGGGCGTGAAATCCGTTTCCACCGAGAGGAGCACGGTGAAAACGGTGAGGACCAGGAGCCCGATCTTGACCAGGCGTGTTAGCGGGTCCACCACCAGCATCCCTTCCAGGACATTGGCCTGCTGCGGGAGAGCGACCATCCAGCCGATGGCCGCCGCGCAACCGGTACAGGCGATCAATGCGCAGATGATGCGCCGAAAAGGCGGGTCCAGATCGCGCAACGCGAGCAGATCGGCGCTCACCAGCCCGAAGGCGGCGATGACCAGGATGGTCTCGGGGGCGGCCAGTTGGAGCAGTTGGAGATAGCTCACGGCCCGGCCCCTTTCAACAGCTCCCGAAAGAGAGGCGAGGCAAAGCTCGGGGCAATCAGGTTGAGCAGCAATTGCGGGCACAGGCCAATGAGCAGTGAGGCGCCGATGAGGATGAGGGCCCCGATTCGTTCGGGAACGGAGATTGGCGCCATGTCCGGATGCGCGCCCGCGCCGGCGACCGCGGGCCCCGGTTCGCCGAAGAAGGCCATTTGCAGCGCCCGCAGGGAATAAGCCACTCCGACCAGGATGCCGAAACCGGCAAGCACACCCAGCAGCGGAAAGGCGCGCCAGGCCCCCAGCAGCACTTGCAGCTCGGCCACAAACCCGCTGAAGCCCGGCAGGCCCATCGAGGCCACACTGGCGATGACAAAAGTGACGGCGGCGAAGGGGAGCAACCGGCCAAGCTGCATCCCTTGCAACTGCGCCAACTGAAGGGTATGTGTCCTGTCATATACCATTCGTCCGGCCACCGCGAACAGCAGCCCGGCGATCACGCCGTGCGAAAACATCTGGAGGACCGCGCCGTTGAGGCCCAGCGGGTCGAGCGTGAGCAAACCCAGGAGGACGAAACCCATGTGGCTGACGCTGGAGTAGCCGACGACGAATTTGAGATCGCGCTGCACCAGGGCCACGGTCGCGCCATAAACAATCCCAATGACCGCCAGCCAGCTCAGCAGCCCGCGCCACGAGGCCAAGCCGAGCACGGCAAAGCCCCAGTCATCCAGTCCGCGAGGGAAGAGAGTCATGGCGACGCGCAAACAGCCGTAGGCGCCCAGCTTCATCACCACGCCTGCCAGGAGCATCGAGGCTGCCGTTGGCGCGGCCACGTGGCCTGTCGGGGCCCAGGTGTGGAAGGGCCAGAGGCCGGCCAGAATTCCGAAGCCTACGAAGGTGAGCGGAAAGGCCCAGAGTTGGAAGCCCTGGGGGAAGGGGAACCGAGCCAACTCGAGCAGGCTCATGGTCTTTGCGCCCGCCGTCACGTAAGCTGCCAACAACCCAATGAAGACCAGGGCGCTGCCGCCAAAGGAGTAAAGGGCCAGTTTCATGGCGCCGTACTCCTTGCGGGTTGAACCCCAGATTGCTATGAGGAAGTACTTCGGGATGATAGCCAGTTCGTAGAACACGAACAACAGGAAGAGATCAAAGCTCAGGAACACCCCATAGACCGCACCGATGAGGGCAAGATAAAGGGCGAAAAACTCTTTGGCCCGGTGCTCGACGTTCCATGAGAACAAAACGCCGGCGACAGCGGCCAGGCCGGTCAGCACCAACAACGTCAGGCTAATGCCGTCTGCGGCAAGGTGGTACTGGATGCCGAGGGAGGGGATCCACGGGAGCTTTACGATGGTTTTGAGTTCGCCGGGCACGGCCTGGAACGCTCCCGCCAGGGCAATCCCAAGGCCCGCGCCAGCCGCCAGCAGGGCGATGAGCCTGGGCGCCCGGGTGTTGTCGCGCGGCACCAGCATCAGCGCCGCCGCGCCGAGGAACGAGACATAGATGGTCCAGGCAAGCATGGCGCGTTAGAATCCAATGCCCTCCACCATTCGCAGGGCGGTGGTGTTAACGACGCCGAGCACCCATTGCGGGTAAATGCCCAGGGCAAACATCAGGCCGATGGCGGGCAGCAGCAGGAGGCGCTCCGCCACGGCCAGGTCGGGCAGGTTCGACCATTTCGGGTTGAGCGGCCCGTGAAACACGCGGTGCAGGATGTTGAGGATGAAGACCGCTGTGAGGAGCAGACCCAGGGCCGACAAACAGGCCGCCCAAGGGGCCAGGGCAAAGACGCCCTTGAAAATGAGGAATTCGCCAACAAAACCGTTGAGACCAGGCAACCCCAAGGACGAGAAGAGCGCAATCCCCATTAAGCCGCACAGGATTGGGGCGACCGCGCGCAAGCCCCCGAAGTCGTCCAACCCTCTGAGTCCTCCGCCCCGCTCTTCCAGGAGGCCCACAAACCAAAAAAGGGTTGCCGCGGTCAGGCCGTGATTGAACATTTGCAGGAAGACGCCATCCAGAACGGCGGCGCGCGCGGCTGCGGGCGAAGCAAACATCGGGCTGGAACCAGCGAGGGCAAAAATGCCCAGCAGGCAGTAGCCGAGGTGGTTGATCGAGGAGTAGGCGAGCGTGCGTTTGAGGTCGGTTTGAGCGAGGGCAACGCTGGCCGAGAAGATGATGGTGACGACTGCCAGCCAGAGCAGAGGCGTGCGGAGCTGGCGCATCTGGTCAGGGAAGATCGGCATCAGTATCCGGAGCAGGCCGTAAACCCCCATCTTGGACATCAGGCCGGCCAGGAGCATCGTCGTGCCGGTGGGGGCCTGGGCATAAGCGCCGGGGAGCCATGAGTGGAAGGGAATCAAGGGGACCTTCACGGCGAAACCGAGGAAGGCGCCGGCAAAGATGACCAGCGCCAGGCTCTCGACGGCCGGTCCATGGCGGCCTAATTTGGCGGCAAGCGCCGGAACCAGGGCGCCCGAGCGTCCCGCCTCGGACAACTGGATGAAATCGAACTTCCCGGCGGCCAGGAACAAACCCAGAAAGGCCAGCAACAGGGCGATGCTCCCGGCCATGGTATAGACGAAGAATTGCGTCGCGGCGCGGTTCCTGGAGGGACCGCCCCAAAGGCGGATGAGGAAGAACGCCGGGACCAGGCTCAATTCCCAAAAGAGGAACCAGTGGATAAAGTTCAATGCCGTGAAGGTGCCGAACAGGCCGGCTTCGAGAAAAAGGACCAAGCCAAAGTAGAGCGGCACGCGATCCTCGATGCGCCATGACGCGAGCAACGCCATCGGCACGACGATGGCGCAGAGCGCGACCATCAACAGGCCAAGTCCATCAATCCCGACGTGATACTCGACAGCCAAGGGGGGAATCCAGTGGTGCCGCTCTTCGAATTGGAAGGTGGGGCCTGAGACGAGTTGAGCAGGCTGGAAGCCTGCTCCACCCGGTGGGAGGGCAGGGCTGAACCTGGTCCACAGAACCATTGCCAGCGCCAAGGCGGCCAGGGTGACACCCAGCGCCAGGCGCCGCGCCAGTTGCCTCTGGTCGGCGGCAAGGCCCACAACCACAATTCCGCCAACGAGCGGCAAGAGCGTGAGGACGGTGATGAGCGGAAAGCCGTTCATGGCAGCCGGCACCCCCAGATCAACAACAGGATCAACGATGCCAGCGCCACGCCCATAATCCGCAGGTAATGCTGGAGGCGGCCATCCTGCAGGCATGAGAGCAAGCCCCCGCCTTCCGTCAAGCGGCGGCAGAGCCGGTCAAAGCCCAGGTTGACCACGTATTCGTCGAAGAAACGGTCAGCCCAGGAGAGACCCACGACCGCATAGCCGACCAATTCCACCATCCCACGGCAAACCCACTCATCCAGCCAATCACAAAGCCGCGCCCATCGGGCAGTGGAGGAGACAAACGCCCAGTGATAAATCTCATCGACGAAGTATTTGTTCCGCAGCAAACCAAACAGGTCGGGCTGGAAGCGTTCGAGCGCATCAGGTTCCCCCGGCCCGGCGAGCGGCTTGCGGCCATAGAGCCAATAGCCCAGCGCCATGCCGGCCAGGACGATCAGGCTCGAAAGCGCCAATAAGCCAAGCATTTGAGGTTGAGTTATCCCGCTGATGTCAAAGCCCACCGGACGCCCCTCCAGGAAGGCCTGAAACCAGGGCCACGCGGGCGTGCCGATGAAGCCCAGGAGAATCGAAAGTAGCGCCAGAAGCATGAGCGGAACCGTCATGATGGGGGGGCTTTCGTGGGGGTCCTGCGGCCTGTTCACGTCTTGGCGGGCAGGATGCCCGCGCCACCGGCCGTAGAAAACATAGAATACCTGCCGGGTCATATAAAAGGCGGTCAGCAAGGCGGCGCAGAGGCCCAAGTAGAACGGGCCTTGCGAGGCGTTCCAGCGGTGAGCGGCCTCGAGAATCGGGTCTTTGCTCCAGAACCCGGAGAAGAGGAGGGGAAAACCGCTCAAGGCGAGCATGCCGACGGCGTAGGTGGCAAAGGTAATGGGCATGAAGCGCCGCAGGCCACCCAGGCAGCGGATGTCCTGTTCGGAGCGGCAGCCATGGATGACGGAACCGGCGCCCAGGAACAGGAGGGACTTGAAGAACGCATGGGTGACGAGGTGGAACATCCCGACCGCGACTCCGCCGACGCCCAGGCCGAGCATCATGAATCCGAGTTGGGACACCGTGGAATAGGCGAGGATGCGCTTAATGTCGGTTTGGGCGATAGCGATGCTGGCCGCGAACAGGGCGGTAACGGCCCCTACCCAGGCAACGACGGGCAGGCAGGGCGTCATGATTGGATAGACTCGAGCCACGAGGAACACGCCGGCAGCGACCATGGTCGCGGCGTGGATGAGCGCGCTCACCGGGGTGGGGCCTTCCATGGCGTCCGGCAGCCAGACATGGAGCGGCAGTTGGCCGGATTTGCCGATGGCGCCGCAGAAGATGAGCAGCCCAATGCCGGTTGAGGCGGCCAGGCCCAGGCCCGTCGCGCGGGCGGCCAACGGGGCCAGGCCGGATTGCTCGAGGCAGCCATTGCCGCCATCATAAAAGAGGAGCGTGCCGCTCCGGGCGTAGAGCCAGACTATGCCGAGCAGAAAGGCCAGATCGCCGATGCGGGTCGTGATGAAGGCCTTCCGGGCGGCGGCTGCGGCGCTTGGTTTGTGGAACCAGAAGCCGATGAGGAGATACGAGGTGAGGCCGACCAACTCCCAACAGATGAACAGGAGCAGGAGGCTGTTGGCGATTGCCAGGCCGAGCATGGCGGCGGCAAACAGCGATAAGAAACAAAAAAACCGCGTGAAATTCTCATCATGCGCCATGTAGCCCAGGCTATAGATGAAAATCAGCAGGCCCACGAAGGAGACCATCAGGAGCAACACCGCCGAGAGGGGATCGAGGACCCAGCCCAGTTTCAACCAGGAGTCGCCCATCTGCATCCAGGGGAAATTGACGGAGCAGCGGCCCGGATGCAGGACGGCCTGCGCGAATGCCATGCCGGCCAGGACGAGGGCGAGACCCATCGCCCCGATGGCCAGCGAAGCAGCGAAAGCGCGGCCGGACCGCTTTGTGAGCGCGCTCAACCCCGCCGCCATCAACGGCAGGAGCGGGATCAACCAGAGATATTCAACAGTCCAGCGCACCTTATCCCTTCATTGAGTCGAGCTCATCGACGTCGGTCGTCTTGCAGTGCCGATGGGCGGCAATGATGAGGGCCAACCCGACGGCGGCCTCGGCGGCGGCCACGCCGATGGAGAACAGGACGAAGAGGATGCCCGTCAGGGCCTCCGGGTGCGGGCCAAACCGCCAAAAGGCGATAAAATTGAGATTGGCCGCGTTGAGCATCAACTCGATGCCGATCAACACGATGATTGCGTTGCGGCGCGTCAGCGCCCCGCCCAACCCAATGGCGAAGAGCAGCGCGGATGTAATAAGGTAGGAATGGAGACTGCTCACTCGTCAGTCCTTTCACGCATGGCGATAATGACCGCGCCGATGAGGGCGGCAGTTAACAGAAGGCCGAGGACCTCGAGTGGGAGGAGGTACTTGGTCATCAACTGATCGCCAATCCGGCCGGTCGCGGCGGCCGGCTCAGGCGGCGTCCCGAGCGGCAGGGCGCGGCTCGAGAGGATAATCCAGGAGAGCACGCTGAACACCGCCAGCGCAACGCCCGCCCCAAGGGGCCAGGTGGCAGAGAAGACCCTCTGCCGCGGGGTCTGGCCGCCGCGCGTCAAGAGTATCGCAAAGACGATGACAATCGCCACCGCCCCGATATAGACGAGGACCTGGGCGAATCCGACGAACTGGGCGCCGAGTTGCAAATAAAGGCCCGCCAGACCTGCGAGGGCGACTGCCAGCGCCAGGGCGCAATGCACGAGATTGCGGAACGCCATGGCGACGACGGCCCCGGCCAAGGTCACGATGCCAAGCAGAGTCGTCATTGATTACCCATAATTACAGATGGTTGCAAAATCAACCGCAGAGAACACAAAGAACACAAAGACCGAACAAAAATAAGGCGGTTCTTTGCGATCTCTGCGTTCTTTGCGGTTAATCCGGAATTCTGCAACCATCTGTTACCCATAACGGTAGGTTCTCTTTGCGACGTTCTGGCGCTCAAACAACGCGCGGCCCAAGCCAACGTAGGCCCCGGCGACCAGGAGGGAGCAGACGAGCCAGCGAACGGCGCCCGGCGGCACGAAATGCCACAGGCCGGCGGCCAGGATATTCACCAGGGCCATCGGCAGCATGAATTTCCACGCGAAATTCATGAGCTGATCCATCCGCAGGCGCGGCAGGGTGCCGCGCACCCAGATAAACAGGCCAATCAAGGCGAGGAGTTTTGCGAAAAACCAGGCGTACGAAGGGAGCCAGGCCAGAACAGAAAACGGCGCGTGCCAGCCGCCCAGAAACAGGGTGATTGCCATGCCGCTGACGGCAAACATGCCGATGTACTCGCCCAGAAAAAACAGGGCGAACTTGAAACCGGAGTACTCGATATAGTAACCGGCGATGATTTCCGATTCGCCCTCGGGCAGGTCGAAGGGGGAGCGATTGGATTCTGCGGTGGCGGCGATGAGGAACAGGACAAAGCCGGCCAACCCGCAGGGCGTCAGGACGAACCAATGGGGCCATCCGCCCGAATAGCCGGCCTGCGCGTCCACAATCTTCACCGTCGAAAGCGAACCCGCCATCATGATGACCGTCACGGCCGAGAGGATCAGGGGCACTTCGTAGCTGATCATCTGGCCGATGGCGCGCATCGCTCCCAGGAGCGAGTACTTGTTGCGGCTCGACCAGCCCGCCATGAACACGGACAGCTCAGTCGCTGCGCCGACAGCGAAGAAGAACAGAACTCCGGCGTCCAGGTCCACGGCTGTCATGTTCCGGCCCATCGGCACGACGGCCAGGGCCAGAAAGACGGGCACGACCAGGACCAGTGGCGCCAGGAAATGCACGACCCGGTCGGCCCCGCGCGGGACGAGGTCTTCCTTCGTCAGGGCCTTGAGGCCGTCGGCGATCGGTTGGAGCACGCCGAACGGGCCAACGCGGTTGGGCCCGTAGCGGTTCTGCATCCGCCCGAGGCCCTTGCGTTCCAAAAGCGTGGTAAGAGCGAAGAGAGTCGCGAATGCGCCGATGATCGCCACAGCGGAAGTCAAGGCCGACACCACCGGCTGCCATGGCGCCGGCGCGCGCTCCACCAACCATTGTTTGAACACGACAAAAACCTGGTCCATAGTTCTGCTTTTCCAATCAGCCCGGAAACCGCGCGCGCCATGATTGCCGCAAGCCTGCGGCGTGGCAAGCCTGAGAAGGGGCGAAATCCGCTCTGTGGCACGAAAGCGATGCCCTGGCACGCTTTGGCTTGCGCGGGGCATCCGAATTGCCTACAAGCTTGGCCGGCCGCGCGCGCCGCCTCGGTTGTTTTGGGAGCGGCGCCGGCGGGATTTAATTGCGAGATGGAAGAAATGTATTATGGCTGCCGCCCTTGACACCGAACCGAGGCCTGCGCTGGAGACGCTGCCGGGAGATGACCTCCGCCAACTGATGTGGCGCTTTGGCGACCGTTACGACCTGGCCATGCTCGTGCAATCGGCCCGCACCGTGGCGCGGGGACCGGTAGCCCGGCTCGTCGCCGCTGGCGCTCGCAACACCCACGAATGGACTGGCGAGAAGGCCAGCCTCCTGACTGTGTTCGACGAGAGCGGCATTACGGCCGCGTTCCTCGACCCGGAGTTCGGCGGGTTCCTTGAGGGACCGAAGAACCTGGCGCTGGCGCTGATTGCCTTCGAGCTGTCCTGGGTGGACGCCGGGGCGGCCACGTGCAGCCTGGCCGGCAATCTGGGCCTGGCGCCCATCTGCGAACGGGGCACCCCCGAACAACGCGCCCACTACATGAGCCTGGCGGCCCCCTTGAAGGCTGGCGAGCATCGCAAACAGATCCGCGCCGCCTTTGCTCTGACCGAGCCGCTTCCCTTCGTGGGTGTCGAAACCGGTCTGCTGGGCGGCAAGGTCCGCATAGCGCAATGGCCGGAAGGCGGCGAGCCGGTGCTGCAGGTTGAGAAACGGGGCCGCTTCATCACCAACATGGGCTTTGCCAATGTCGTCACGGTGGCAGTCAATTCTGACGATGCGCGGATCAAAGGCTCCTGCATGGTCATCCTTGAGGAAGGGGACCCTGGCTCCTTCGATCGGGGAGTGCCGACCCGCAAGCTGGTCCACCAGCTCAGTTCGACCCGCGACCCGGTGTTCAATCTGCAGGTCCCTGCCAGCCGTATCATCGGCGGTTACACGGTCAAAGACGGGGTCCTGATCCCGCGTTACTCGCACGGGGAGATTATCGAGGCAGTCTTCCGGCGCACCCGCGTCACGGTCGGGCTTATGACCGCCG
>Ga0181524_10006307_pt1 | contig 10352 bp, 9 predicted proteins | sample PEATcosm2014_Bin_34_FD_119761 | JGI IMG/M metagenome (GOLD analysis project Ga0181524, IMG submission 119761) | Peatland microbial communities from MTU Mesocosm Facility, Houghton, MI, USA - PEATcosm2014_Bin05_60_metaG | ecosystem: Environmental > Terrestrial > Soil > Wetlands > Peat | place...
CCTGATTCGGCCATCTCCAGCAGGTTGCTGGCGGAAGCATGGATGATGGCCAGGGGATTGTTGATCTCGTGGGCAATATTTCCCGCCATCATTCCGAGAGCGGAGAGGTGAGCAGAAGACACAGCCTGGGCTCTGCTGATCTCCAACTCCCTTTCGATCTGCTTGCGCTCGGTGATGTCACGGATGTTGCACTGAATTACTGGTTCGTCGTCCACAGTATAGACATTACTGACAAACTCGACCTCTTTTCGGCGACCGTCTTTGGTTTCAAGGGGCAAATCCTCGTAATGGACAACGCCCTTCGTTTGCAAATCAGCGAAAGCGGAACGGCTGGCGAAAATGTCCTTAACAGGGCCGATTTCCCAGAGTTTTTTCCCGGCTAACTCGGAATGCGAATATCCCAACATGTCGATCAAGAACTGGTTCACGTCCATTACCTGCCCGGTGGCAAAATCGAGGATCAATATGCCGTCCTGGGAAGTTTCAAACAGCCGCCGGTAACGAATTTCGGAAACTTGCAGCGCTTGCGCCGTTCGTTTGTGTTCCGTGATGTCGCGGGCCGCCTGCGAGGCGCCTACGAGGTTGCCCATGGGGCCGAAGATCGGCGAAATGGTCACAGAGACGTCGACGTCTCGCCCATCCTTGCGCCTTCGCACGGCGTCATACGCCTGGATGGTTTCCCCCTTTTTCAGCCGCCCCAAAATGTCAGATTCCTCATCTTCCCTGCCTGGGGGGAGCAGCATGGACATCGGCCTTCCAATTACCTCTTCCGCGGAATAGCCGAAGATGCGTTGCGCGCTTTGATTCCAGTTGGTAATGAAGCCGTCCAAGGTCTTGCCGATGATGGCGTCGCCCGAAGAGTTCACGAGAGCGGCCAGATGAAACCTGAGGCCTTCGCCGGTGTCGCGCTCGGAGAGGTCGTGGATCAGGCTTAGAACCAGTTTTGCCTCTCCCCGCTCAAGCGGGCACAGCATGACGTCGATAAGGAGTTCTCTGCCGTCTTTGTGTCTGCCACAGAGTTCCAGCCCCGTATTCATGGCGCGGCGCCGAGGATCCTGATGGTAGTGCTGGCGGTGCCCCAGGTGGGTTTGGCGGAATCGTTCCGGGACCAGCATCTCGATAGGTTGGCCGCGTAGTTCATCCCGGGTGTACCCAAACAGCTTTTCCACTTGTGGGTTGACCCGAACGATGCAGCCTGTATCGTCGGAAACCACAACGGTTTCCGAAACACACTCGAACAAAGCCTCAAACAGGTCGCGGCCTCCTTCAAACGGCTCGCCGGGTTTTTTCTGCGCAGCTAAACTAGCAGTCATGGAAAAGCAGGCGCCTCACCAAAGATTGCACGACACCAACACAAGGTAGCTGGATCAGGGAAATGACCAAAGGAAGGAGTACTACCTGGTCATTATGATTATGCAGGGAGATACGCGTGTCAAGCGAAATGACGAAAGAGATACGTCCCCGCACGAGGGAATGGCGTGGGGACTGGCCCCGCGCGGCAACGCGGGTGGAGCACGCAAGGAAAACCCAAGAAAAGGTCTCAGGTCTCGAAGGCCTGAGCTACAGGGCTGGGCGCGGGGAGAAAGCCCACACCGACACACACTTAAGACTCGGGGATTGTGCCGCGGCGGGTGGGTGAAGGGCCACGGTTGGGCGGCGGGGTTGCGAACGTAAAAGCGGCGGCGAGCCGCCGCACTCCAAGTTGGGCAGGACGCGGTGATCTTGCGGACATGGGGTCCAGCGGTGCGGGGCGCCTACAACGGCAGGAGAAAGCCAAGAACAGGGGTGAGACCTGAAGGCCTGGGCTGCAACTAGAGTTACGTTCCGGGAATAGGGTGAAAAAGTTCGGAGTCTTCAGGGGCTTAAGCCCTATTCATTGTACAGGCTTTACGCCGGGGCTGAAGCCCCGGCCTCCTAACAGGCTGCTGAAAAACCTCGAATTCGTCATTCCGAACGGAGTCTGCGAAGTGAGGAATCTCTCTTTTCTTGACATTTTGATCGAAGAGGGATTCCTCGCTTCGCTCGGAATGACGGCGAAACGTATTTTTCAGCAGCCTGCTAAAGAAAAATACAATGAACTTCTGGGACGGCACACTACAGCTTGTCTCATAAATGAATTCAGCGGGAAGGAAAGAGTTTCCTCAGGGGCTAAAGCCCGGTCTATCAGGCAATTTGATGTCGGAGCTGAAGCTCCGACCCCCAAAGAAGTATTTGTGAGATAACTTCTAGAGTTCGAGGGGCTTGAGGTGGGGCTGGTCGCTGCGATAGGTGCGATAGGCGAGCCAGGCAATGGTGGCGAGCATGCCGAGCCAGCCGAGGAAGCGGAAGGTGTGGCCGATTTTCTGGTCGTAGAGGAGCAGGTTCCACTGGCCGAAGAGGAGCAGCCAATCGCTGGTTTCGGAGCCGACGAGGGGCAAAGAGTCCATGCGGGCATCGGCCATGTAGGTGCCGATGTAGAGGAAATTCTCAAAGAACCAGAAGGAAGAAAAAGCGAGGCCGAAGGGTTGGCGTTGAAAGAAGAAATAGATGGCGCAGGCGGCGGGAACGATGAGTTCGAGGAGCGTGCCCCCGAGCAGCATGAGGGTGTTACCGAAGAAGCTGAAGAGGGGATGGCCGGCTTCGTGAATCATGAGGTTGACGAAATCAGGGAAAAGGAAATTGGGAGCGTTGGCGTAGGCGTAGAAGAGGAAGAGGACGTAGAGAACGAGCCAGACGCCAGCGCCGAGGCGCGAGATGGGTTTCCATTCGCCGAAGTTTTCGTTGAGCCAGTCCATGAGGACAGAGTAGCAGCGGGGGGGAGTGGGGTTGAAGTTGCAAGTTATAGGTTGTCAGTTTTAAGTAAAGCATGAAGAAGTTATCAGCGATCAGGTATCAGTGATCAGGAAGCGGAGGAGAAGAAAGCGAAGAAAAAACTTACACGGAGATCACAGAGGGAAGAACACAGAGGACACAGAGAAGAGAGAACCAAGAGAGAAGAGGGAATGAGACGTCCGATCGTAAGAGCCCACCCTTCGCAAAAATCGCGAAGGATGGGGCACCCTCAAGTACCGGGGTGGTCAGCGTAAGCAAGGAAAAAACTAGGAAGGTATCAAGAGCAGCGGATCAGGGGGAGTCGTGGCCGGAGTGGAGTGTGGGGGATTGGTCGAGAGAATCGGAGACGGCGGGGCCAGTGATCAGCCGGGCGCCGCGACTGAAGGTGAAGTACTCGAAGCCCCATTGGATGAAGACGAGGACGCGGTTTTTGAATTCGACGATGTAGATTAGATGGATGAAGAGCCAGACCAACCAGGCGGGAAAACCGGAAATGTGAATGCCGAAAATGTTGGCGACGGCGGCGGCGCGGCCGATGACGGCCATGTCTCCCTTGTTGAGGTAATGGAAGCGCGGCGGAGGAGTTTTACCGGCTAAGCGCGCGGCGATGACTTTTGCAGCGAAGCGACCACCCTGGATGGCGACCTGGGCGACGCCGGGAAGGGGCTGGCCATTCTTATTTTGGGCGAGGGCGAGATCGCCAACGATGAAAATGTCGGGATGGCCGGGAACGGTGAGGCCGGGTTGGACTTTGATGCGGCCGGTGCGATCGGTTTCGACGTGGAGGCGCTCGGCGACTTTTTTACCGAAAGAAGTGGAGGTGACACCACCGGCCCAGAGAACGGTGCGTGCGGCCAGAGAGTCGTGGTGATCACCGTGTTTGTAAGTGACGCCGGCGGAGGTGATGTCCGTGACGAAGACGCCTTTCATAACTTCGACACCGAGGCGAGTGACGAGGGCTTCGGCTTTGGCGGAAAGATCTTCGGGATAGGTGTTGAGGACGCGGTTGCCGCCTTCCATGAGAAGGATGCGGGCTTCTTCGGGACGGATGTGGCGGAAATCGTCGCGCAGGGTTTCGCGGGCGATTTCGGCGAGGGCGCCGGCGAGTTCGAGGCCGGTGGCGCCGGCTCCGACAATGACGAAAGTGAGCCAGGCGCGGGCTTCGGCGGGATCGGCGGAACGCTCGGCGCGCTCGAAGGCGTAGAGAAGTTTGTGACGGATGGCGGTGGCTTCCTCGAGGGTTTTGAGGCTGGGAGCGGCTTCACGCCAGACGTCATTGCCGTAGTAGGAAGTTTGGGAGCCAGTGGAGATGATGAGGGTGTCGTAGGGATATTCGGCGGCGTCGCGAAGATGGACGAGCTTTTTTTCGGGGTCGATGTCTACGGCTTCGCCCAGGAGGACTTGGGTGTTTTTCTGGCGGCTCAGGACGGAGCGCAGGGGCGCGGCGATTTCGCCGGGAGAGAGGGAGCCGGTGGCGACCTGGTAGAGGAGCGGTTGAAAGAGGTGGAAGTTGCGCTTATCAATGAGGATGATTTTGGCGTGGGCGCGCTTCAGGGTGCGGGCAGCGACCAGGCCGCCGAAACCGCCGCCCAGGATGACAATGCGATGTTGGTCGGGCATGGGGTTGTGGTCAATATATTAGAGGAAAATAGTTGGGGAAAGGGTGCGGAAAATATTTGGGCGGTGGTGGAGGAGAGGAAGAAGGAGAAAGACTTGCACAGAGAGCACAGAGGACGCAGAGAAGAGTAAGGCGAAAAAAGAGCTTAACACAGAGAGAGTAGAGCGGCCGCCCCGACTGGGTCGGGGTAAACGCCGGTAGCAGAGAAGAGGTTGAAGAGTGCAAGAGTTTGAGAGTGTAAGGCGCGGGGCGGGTGATGCAGGGAGGCGGGGAGTTGGTAGTATGGATGAGGCGGAGAAGAAGGTGGATGGGGGAAGGAGGAGAGATGGCTGGGGGGATGGCGGAGCAAGAGGAGTTGGAGAGGAAGACGCTGCGGCTGTTGTGCTCGGTGCTGCTGAAGCCGGTGACGCGGGTGGAGTTGGCAGGGTTGCTGGATGCGGAGTTGTTTGCGGAGGCGCTGCACCGAACGGTGTTCGAGGAGATCGCGGCGATCGGAGCGGTGCCTTCGGCAAAGCTGCGGGAATTGCTGCCGGCGCGGATTACAAATCGCGGATTCCCGGATTTTGATTTGAAGGAATTTCTGGCGCCGGAGATGGCGTCGGAGGCGGAGATTGAGAAGTTGTTTGAGAGCGTGCTGAAGATGATCGAAATGCGTCACGGCGAAGCCGAATCCGCGGTGGAGAATTGACTGTGAGCTGGAGAGCGGGGCGGGTTTCCTGCCTAATGGAAGCGTTGGGATTCGTCGCGTATGTGGGGTGGTACATCTGGCGGGGGCAAGCGCTGCTGCCTGCGACGTGGTGGGTGTTCGCGGTGTGGCTGGTGGCGAGCTTCTTGTTGCGGCGGGACACGTCGAAGACGATGGGATGGCGCGGGGACAATCTTTGGGCGGCGACGCGGAAGGCGTGGGTCTTTTTTGCGGGGGCGAGCGCGGCGGTTTGCGGCGCGGGATTGTTTTTGGGAATGCTGCAGCGATTGCCGACGCACTTGATCGAGCCGCGGAGATTCGTGGGATATTTTGCGTTTTGTGTGTTGCAGCAGGTGGGGCTGAATTCGTTTCTGACGAACCGTTTGCTGGCGGCGTTGGAGAAGCGGGTGCCGGCGGCGCTGGTGGCGGGAGTTTTGTTCGCGGCGCTGCATTGGCCGAATCCAGTGCTGGTGCCGCTGACGTTCGTTGGAGGAGCGGCGATGGCGTGGCTGTTTGCGCGGGAACGGAATATTTTGCCGCTGGCGCTGGGGCAGGCGATCTTGGGTGCGCTGGTGTGGTGGGCGTTTCCGATGGCGTGGCACCATTCGATGCGGGTGGGGCCGGGGTATTTGACGTTTGGGAGGTAGGGGGAAGAGGGAGGAACCGGGGGCGGTCAGGCGATTGTGGAGGCTCGCTGCGTCCCATTTCGAGGGAACAGTTTCATCACCCGACGTATGGCAACGATCAGAAAGGCGAGAGCTACGAATAAATCGAAAAGCTCCACGAGGTTCGGAGGCGATTTAGTGAGCCAATGAAATCCAAGGCCTGCCCACACGCCAGCGAAAAATGAGAGCGCGATACTGTTTAAGGCCGTGTTCCGCACGGAAGTGCCGCCGTAGGCCCTCTTCTCATCTGGGATAATTAAGGGGCCGGTCATGGTGACGAGACAGGTATAACACTGGAGGTTCAGAGAGGCAAGAGACCCGAACACACTTGAAATGGTGCGGACATGGGGCGCAGCGGTGCTGCGCCCCTACAGAGACAACAAACGCAAGAACCGACCTAAAGGTCGGCCACTACAGACCCAAGAGAAAAGCGCCCGCTTCAGCCCTTCGCAAAGCTCAGGGTAAAAAGGCGGCCGCGGCACAAGCAAGAATAACCCAAGAGCACAGTCAGGAGTGACTGTGCCACAAAAGCAAGAGTGACCCAAGAAAAAGCCTCAGGCCTGAAGGCCTGAGCTATAGGGAAGGGGCAAGAGAAAGGCCGAAGGGATGAAGGGAGGAGTTACAGGGACCAGACGCCGGGGATGGGGGATTGGCAGTGGGGGCAATGCCCTGCCTTGAGGTGATTGGTGAGGACATCGTGCCAGGAGCGACGGATTAAGAGGGCGTTGCAGTGGGGGCAATAGGTGTTGGCGGCTTCGGAGAAGATGTTGCCTTCGTAGACGAAGTGGAGGCCGACTTCGCGAGCAATTTCGCGGGCGCGGTGGAGCGTGCGAGGCGGAGTGGGGGGCTTGTCGCGGAGCTTGAAATCGGGATGGAAGGCGGTGAAGTGGAGCGGAACGTCGGGGCCAAGATGGGCGAGGATCCATTCGGCGAGCTTGCGGGTTTCGGCGGGATCGTCGTTGAGGGTGGGAATGATGAGATTGGTGATTTCGAACCAGACATGGGTTTCGTTCTTGAGCCAGGTGAGCATGTCGAGGACGGGCTGGAGATGGGTGAGGGTGAACTTGCCGTAGAAATTTTCGGTGAAGGCTTTGAGGTCGACGTTGGCAGCGTCAATGTGGTCGTAGATGTCGTGGAAGGCTTCGCGGGTGATGTAGCCGTTGGTGACCATGACGGTTTTGAGGCCGTGGAGCTTGGCGGCTTTGCAGATGTCAATGACGTATTCGCCCCAGATGGTGGGTTCGTTGTAGGTGAAGGCGATGGAATCACAGCCGTGCTGCAGGGCGAGAAGAGGAACTTGTTCGGGCGGGAGGTGCTTGGAGTTGACTTGATCTTGGTGGGATTTGGAGATGTCCCAATTCTGGCAGAAGAAGCAGCCCATGTTGCATCCGGCAGTGCCGATGCTGAAGACTTTCGTGCCGGGAAGGAAATGGCTGAGGGGCTTTTTTTCGATGGGATCAACCTGCAGAGCGGCGGGAGAGGCATAGCCGAGGCTGAAGAGTTTTCCGCCCTGATTGACGCGGATGAAACAGAAACCGGATTGGCCGGGGCCGATGTGGCAGTGGCGAGGACAGAGGTAGCAGTGGAGGCGGCCGTCGGGATCGGGAGCCCACCAGAGGGCTTCGTGTAGGGAGGGGGATTTTTGGAGGACCTGCAGTTCGGACATTGGCTGCGGCTCCTGAGGTTAGTATACGCCCGGGAAGGAAGAGAAAAGCTTGATGCAGGGCGAACGGAGGAGGGGTTCAAAGTTGAAAGTCAAAAGTTGAAGAGTTTAAGGGTGCAGGAGTTTAGGAGGGCAGGAGCTTAAAACCCCGAGCGCCGAGGCAGGATGAGAGTGAGTCCCGATCCCTCCACTGCGTGCCGCAGAAAGCGCGGCACTCCGGTCGGGATGACAGGTCGTTTGCAGCTGGGTGGGAAGCTGGAAGAGAGGGAGGATCAGGCGCGGCGGCGCATGAGGCGACGGCGCTGGGCGGCCCAGTCCACGAAGCTGGCGAGTTTGTCGCGGTATTTCCAGGAGAGATGGAGGAATTTTCTGGCATCGAGGTGAGCGGCTTCCTGGCCCAGGAAGGTTTCGAAACGCCATTGGAGATAGGGACTGTTCCAGGGCTGGAGGCGGTAGCCCCGAGCGGCAATCCAGTAGTAGCGGAGCGTCTTCCACATGGATGCATTCTACACGGCGCAGCGAGAAGGCCGCGTGAAAAGTTCGTAAAGCTTATCACGGAAATGCTTCGACAGGGGACCGCAGGGGTTAAAACCCCTGGGGTTCCGGAGCGTTTGGGCACGGCTGAAGAGTTCCGCAAAATGCCTAAAAAGCATTTCCTCAGGGGCTGAAGCCCATTTAAAGCAAGCCACTTAACGTCGGAGCTAAAGCTCCGACCCCCTACAGAAGGAGACTTCTGGCGGCGGCTGTGAGGCCGCGCCCTGACGGTTGACGAGTTGCCGGCTGGCATTCAGCCGCAAAAGGGGCGGCCCTTCGAGCCTCGGGGTGAATAGGAGTGAGTGAACTTCAGGGACGGAGAGTGGAGAAGAGTTTTGGTTTGGTGGCGGGGTTGCGATTGTAAAAGCGGCGCCAAGGCGCCGCACTCCAAATCAGCCTAGGGAGACGGAGAGATGTTCGTGAACCAGGAGCCAGGCGGCGCTGCGCTTTTCCCAGATGCCGGTGTAACGGAGCTGGAAATCGAGTTCCTTGCCGTCCTTGGTTTTTTCTGAGAGATGCATGGGGACGGTGAGCCAGGCGATGTTGCCGTGGCGCGTGACCTTTAGTTCTTTACCGGCGGAAAGGGTGATGCTGGCGGCGGTCTCGAGGAATTCCTTCTGGACGCCGGGTGCGTATTCTTTCCAGCCATTGTAGGAGAAGGGCGCGACATCGTAAAAGACCAGGCCATCGTCCTTGGCGTAGAACTTGGCGGCGTTGGCGACGTTACCGGAACTCCAGGCGGCACAATAGTTGTCGATGAGTTTGCGGAAGGTGGCGGTATCGGTGGCTTTTTGCTGGGCGCGGGCGCCGGCGAAGGTAAGCAAGCCGCCAAAAAAGGCGATTAAAACATAGAGGATCCAGTGATGGCGCGGTCCGTTCACACGCGGGCGAGAGGGCGATTGCACCGACATCGAGAAATCTCCTGAAGAGGCCCGCCGGGCCACACGCGCCCGGGCAGGAGTTTTGTGTGTCCCTACGTTAGACAGAAAGAGGGGAGAATTCAAGAAAAGTTTTGGGCGGCGGAGGTCAGGCGGCGGGGAGACGACGGACCCAGATGCGGGAGGTGGCGGGCTTGCCGAGATGCATGGTATGGCCGGCGGCGCGAAGGGTGAGGGTCTCGTCATATTCGCGCTTTAGGACCTTGAGTTTTGTGGAAGGACGGAGATGGAGGCCTTCGAGGAATTCGAGGAAGCCTTCGTCCTTTTCATAGACGCAGAGGATTTCGGCGGTTTCGCCGGGGCGGAGTTCGGAGAGGAGAACGGCGCCGTGTTTGCGCAATTCGGCGATGCTGCCCCGCATGGGGACGCCGTGAGGACAGGTTTTGTGGCCGGCGAAACGCTTCATGAGGAGCGCTTCGACTTGAGGAGAAATGGCGTGCTCCATGCGCTCGGCTTCGGCGTGGGCTTTGGCCCAGGAGAGGCCGATAACTTCGGTGAGGAGCATTTCGGCAAGCTGATGGCGAAGCATGAGGTGCCGGGCGACTTTGCGTCCGTGGGCGGTGAGGAGGATACGTCCACCACGCTCGACCTTGACGTGGCCATCGCGGGCCATACGCTTTAGGGCAGCGGTGACGGCGGGAGGAGTGACCTCGAGTTCTTCCGCGAGGCGCGCGCTGATGGGCACCTGGTCTTCCTCGAGCATTTCCCAGATGGCCTTGAGGTAATCTTCCTGCGATACGCTGGTGTGATCCCGCCGCAAAGTTCCCTACCCTTCTGGAGCGTGGCCGGTGATGCGTTCCTGGCGGAGGCGATCCGCTAACAAGCGGACGCGGCCGGCGATTTCTTCCAGGATTTGTTGATAGACCTCAGGCTCGCCGCCATAAGGATCCGCGACATCCCAGTCTTCGACTTTTTCGGAATGATCGAAGAGGGGGGCGCTACGCCTGCCACTGAGATTGATGATCAGGTCGGCGTTATCCCAAGTGTCGCGCAAGATGGGCTTGGAGGAAAGGCCTTCGAAGGAGTAACCGTTGTTTTGCAGGGTTTGCTGCGTGGAAGGAGGGATGTAGCCGAGGGGGAAGAGGCCGGCGCTGGAGGGATCGATGATGTCGGAGGCTTCGCGGAGAGCGATGGATTCGGCCATGGGGCTGCGACAGGCGTTGCCGATGCAGACGAAGAGGACACGGAATGTTGGGGGCAGGGGCACGTGGGAATTGTAGCGCGGAAGCGTGAAAGAGCGCTTCCACGGACCTAGTGTGGCGCATGCCGGACCGGAGGAAAGAAAGAAAAAGGCTTACACAGAGGTCACAGAGAGCACAGAGGACGCATCTATGACACACGCGCGGATGTCAAATTCTTTTTCTAGAGGGGGATTTTGGGTTTTCGAGCAGGGAACGCCTGCGGCGGCGAGAAGCCGTCTGTGGGGGCGAAGTTGAAC
>Ga0181524_10006311_pt1 | contig 10349 bp, 10 predicted proteins | sample PEATcosm2014_Bin_34_FD_119761 | JGI IMG/M metagenome (GOLD analysis project Ga0181524, IMG submission 119761) | Peatland microbial communities from MTU Mesocosm Facility, Houghton, MI, USA - PEATcosm2014_Bin05_60_metaG | ecosystem: Environmental > Terrestrial > Soil > Wetlands > Peat | place...
CGCAACGGCTCGCGAACGTTGTTCTCGTAGACCGTGAAATCCCGCCAGGTAAGGCCGGCAACCGGATTTCCCTTGGAGTCCTTCACCGTAACCGGAACCACGACTTCGTTCACCTGCGCATGAATCACGGTGTTCAGCGCGCGAATGCCTTCTTCCGGGGGTGTTTCCTGCGTGTTGGCCGGTGGGGCTGTCGCGGCCGGTGGCTGGCTCGCAGGCGGCGGAGGGGGCTGCACAGGCTGCGGCTGGCTTGCGGAAGAAGATCCGCCGGGACCGCTCGGCGTCTCTCCGGCGCCGATACCCGGCGTGATGGGCCCTTGAACTCCCGGCAGCGCGGTAGGCGCCTGCGGGGTGGGCGCATCCGGCACAGGGGTCTGCTGTTGGGCCAGAACTCCGAATCCCAATCCAAACGCGACAAGCGCTGCCAGCGCAATGGCCCTTCCTGCAACGTTCACAGCGTTCTTATCCTCCCTCAAACCCGTCGGCACACGCCTCTGGAGCCGCGCGAAAAACCGCGGAACAGGCCGCACTTGACAGAGTATCAGACGCAGCAGGGGCGTAAGAGTTGCGTGCCAGCCGCGAAACTCGCCGTGTATGCTTTCCCTGGGGGTCCCGTTTTCGTCTAAACGGATCAGGATGCGTCTCCGAAAGGTCATTGCGGCCCTGGTGGTTGGCCTGCCGGCGTTTACCGTGGCAGGTTGGGCCCAGCTTGCGCCTTCGCCCGACGCGCCCCCGGTGAGCACCGCTCCCGCCCCGGCGCCTGACGAGACACCCGTAGCCACCTTCAAGGTGAACGTGAACCTGGTGGACCTGTTCTTTACCGTCAAGGACAAGAACGGGAACCTGGTGCCGCATCTGAACCAGCAGAACTGCACGGTCGAAGAAAACAAGGAGCCGCAGACGCTCAAGAGCTTTGTGGCCGAGACCAACCAGCCTCTCACTCTGGGCATTCTGCTCGATACTTCGTACAGCCAGAATCGCTTGCTGCCCATGGAGCAGGACGCGGCCAGCCAGTTCATCAAGCAGGTTCTGCGCTCCAAGGACGAGGCCTTCGCGGTTTCCTTCGACGTGAATGTGGATCTGCTGCAGGACTACACCAACAGCCCGCGCCTGCTGACCCACGCGTTGAGCACAGCGCAGATCAACGATGCCGGAGGAAACGGAGCAGGAGGCCCTCCCGGGCTGGGCGGCGGACCGGTGCCGACCATCGGCGACCCCAAGGGCACGTTGCTCTATGACGCCATCTACCTGGCCGCGAACGAAAAAATGAACCAGGAGACCGGCCGCAAGGCCATCATCATCCTGACCGATGGCGAAGATTCAGGCAGCCGTACCAAGATCGGCGACGCCATTGCCGCGGCCAATCGGAACAACGTCATCATTTACGTGATCCTGTGCGCCGACCGCGCCTTTTACTGGAGCAATGGTGAGGGCTATTACGGCTACTCGCCCGCCAAACGCATCTCCGACGAGACCGGCGGGCGGGTCATCGATGTGGGCAACAACGGAAACAAGCTGCAGGCCGCGTTTCAGCAGATTCAGGACGAGCTGCGCACTCAATATGTGGCCAGCTACACCCCCAGCAACACCAAGGCGGACGGCACTTTCCGCAAAGTGACCGTAAATTGCCATGGCGACCAGGGTCTGGACCTGAAAGTACAGGTGCGCAAAGGGTACTACGCGCCGTCTCCGGGAAATTAGCCCCCTCGTTTGCCGCAATCCCCGGCGGCGCGGCCTTTTTTGATCTCTCCCCCCGCAGAATCTGCGGCTGCCAGCCAGGTCCGATCCCCAAAGCGCTTGAAGAGACCGATCCGGGCGTTTTGGCAGACGATTTGTGCTTGTCTTTTGCATTCCGGGGACTCACTCTGGAGGACGGACCTTCCAGGCCGCACGAGGTGGACGCGACAGAAGTGGGTCCGGCTGGTGATCGGAGGTGAACGGGATGAAAACCGCCAGAATCTTCGCGATGGCCTTTCTCGCCGCAGCCAGCATTCCCCTCATGGCGCAGCAGGCGGGCACAACCGGTTCTCAAAAAGAGGTTTACGGCACGCAAGGCCCGATGGGCTTCGGCGATGAAGCGGCATCGCACTCCTGGGAGATGAGCTCAGTGACCGGCGAACTGCAGGGCAAGTTGGATGCAAGAAATGCCAGGGTGGGCGATCGCGTGGTGCTCAAGACGACAGAGAAGGTGCAGACGGCCGACGGAACCGTGATTCCCAGAGGAACGCGTCTTGTGGGTCACATCACCCTGGTGCAGACGCGCGATTCAACCCACGCGGTTTCGCAAATGGGCATTGCGTTCGATCGTGCGGAACTGAAAAACGGGCAAAGCATCGCGATTCATACCCTGATCCGCGGCGTGAATCCCCCTCCAAACCTTTCGGTTGTGAACCCTTTGGCTAGCGCCGACCCCACGGCACCGATGAGCTCTACTGCAAACGGAAGCCCCACGACCGGCGGCGGACGGGGTGGCCGCTCTGGCGGCGGGCAGTCGGGCATCCTGGGCGGCGCCGTGCAGAGAACCCCGCCAACCACGACCTCAGTCGGAGACCTGGCGGGCGCCAATACGGATCCGAACCGGGCGGGAACGGTGCAGCTTGCCGGACATGGCGATGTGAACGAGAACATTGGCGCGCACCAGCAAGCCGCGGCGCGCGCGGTCCCGCACGCCACAGCGATTCCGGGCGTGATGCTCGCCGGCAGCAGTTCCGCATCCGGTGTATTCTCCGCGTCGCAAAAGGATCTTCAATTCGAAAGCGGGACCCAGATGCAACTGGGCATCGTGGCGGACCGGTAACGACAGTTTTCAGTTGTCAGTGATCAGAGCTTTTTTGCAGTTCGCTCCTCCAGTGGCCAGAGTGCCAAAAAGAATGACCCCTAATTGCAACTGACAACTGAACACTGACAACTGTCTCCTTTTCGGACACTTCGTTACCGAAGGCGCGCGAATCCGTAATCTGGCGCAGAGAAGCGGCTTTCGTTAGCATCGGCAGCAATGAGAAAAACTTGAGGCTGCGGCTCGAAAAAAACGCAGCTTCAGGCATTCCCGTTCCGAGGTGCCTGCCATGACTTCGAACTGCACCGCCCAGGAAGGCTTCGAGATCAGCCCGCGGTTCCGTCAGACCGTCGAAGAGAGAATCGCGCGCCTGGAACAGGATGCCGGGTACGACGAGGCACAGTTAGACCGGCTCGACGACATCGATCACATCCGCAGGCAGATGCGGCTGGTGGCCGCGCAGCGAGCCGAGGCTCTGCGCATGAGGATCTTTCTCGATCGCGCCAGAACCCGGCTGCCCAGGCCGCTGATCGAGTTGTAAGACAGTGGTCAGTGATCAGTGATTCTTGCTGGAACCAGTCACTGCGGTTCATGCGGGCTGCATTCCTGCTCACAATCTACGGTTCACGGATGCGCGTTTCCACAACTCCGGCGAGCGGATTTTCCGTAGACTGGAGCCAGGGACGGTATGGCGCGATGGCGAACCTGGCGACGAATCTCGACTACTTTGTCGTGGACGTCTTCACTGAGACTCCGCTGGCCGGCAATCCGCTGGCGGTAGTGTTGAACACCTGCGGCCTGACCACCGAGCAGATGCAGGCCATCGCGCGCGAGTTCAATCTCTCCGAGACCACGTTCATCGAGCGCCGATCGGCTGAGGTGGAGCGCGCGGAGGGTGTGCGCGTGCGCGTCTTCACCACGCAGGAAGAACTGCCCTTCGCAGGTCATCCCACACTGGGCACGGCCAGCGTCCTGAAGATGATCGCGCCGGAAACCCTGCTGGGTGACACGGTGACGCTCGCGCTGAAGGTGGGGCCGGTGCCGGTGCGCTTTGCGCCGGACGCCGCGGATCGAGCGGCGATCTTTGGCGAGATGACGCAGAGAGAGCCGGAGTTTGGCGCGGAACTGGACGCGGCAGAGGTAGCTCCGCTCCTGGGTCTCGCCTTTGACGATCTGGACCCGGCGCTGCCGCCGCAGGTGGTTTCTACCGGGGCGCCGTTTGCGATTGTGGTGCTGCGGTCGATGGAGGCGCTCGCGCGGCTAAAGGTCGACCAGGAAAAGGCCACGGCGTGGCTACGCCAGCGCGGAGGCAGGTGGTTCTATGTCCTTGCTCCGGACCTTATCCAAGACGAGAACGGTGCGAAGCACCAAAGCGAGGACGGTGCGAAGCACCAAAACCAGAACCCCATGAAGTGGTGCGCGAGGATGCAGTTTTATGGCGGCGAAGATCCGGCCACCGGTTCGGCGGCCGGGTGCGCCATCAGCTACCTGGTGGCGCGGGGCGCGGCGCCTTCGGGCACGCGCGTGCACGTTCGCCAGGGCGTGGAGATGGGACGTCCCAGCGATCTCTACCTCTCGGCAAAAAGAGATTTCGCGAGGGTGACGGATGTGCGCGTGGCGGGCAGCACCGTTCTTGTGGCAAAAGGACAGCTTTTCCTGCCGTGATGCACATGCTTTCAACAGAAATTCATCTTCGCAAGTTGCAGCGTGTGTTGGCTCTAGCGAATTTGCACTTGTTTCACACGGATTTTCACCAAAATCTTCGCCTGCCTTTCCCTCTTCCCACGGACCTCCGGGACTCGTACTCTTGCGATTCATTGAGGACATTTCCTTGGCGCGTTTCTCTTAGTTTCTGGACGCGCCAAAACGTTGAGCACACCACCGCGAAGGAAGGCTGACCCGCAGAGGAACGCGAGCCGGTTGCCCAGCAGTGCGGACGAACCTTCCTCCAGGTTGCGGTCCATGCGCAGGGCAAGCCGCGAAGTACGATCCAAAGCGATCCGGTCCGCCCGATTCACGGCCATCGACCCAAACTACGGCAACGCCAAGCCGCGATATGCGCGGTAGAGGATCCGTGTTGCCCGGAACGGCCTCTGAAATTTGCTGCAAGGAGCAGACCCCCATACCATGCGTCCGAAGAAAGTGATTCTCTGCGTAGACGACAACGAACAAGAGCTTTCCGTACTCAAGTTCATGCTTGCGACCAACGGTTATCGCGTGCTGGCGGCCTCAAACGGCCAGGAGGCGATCGCGGTTTTTGCCACGGCGCCCCAGATTGATCTGGTACTGGCCGATACCACGATGCCCCAAATGAGCGGAGGCCAGCTTGTGGAGCGGCTGAAACGCATGAGAAGCTACGTGCCCATGATTTTGCTGGGCGATGCGCAGGCGGCGAACGGCGAGCTTCATGTGGCCGACGCCGTGCTGGCCAGGAAGAATTGCTCCACGCAGGAGTTGCTGGAGCGCATCAAGGTGATGAGCGCGCGCAAACGCGGCCCGCGCAAGGGCGCGCAACGCGTTACGCCGGTGAACGCGCTGGCCGCAGCGTCGTAAAGACAGCCAATATCCAGTAGGGAATAGAGGGCCGCGACCGATGGCGAGCAGCCTGGGCAGGCCGGACGGCTCTCAATTCCCGGCTCCCTGCTTTCTACTTCCTGCTCCCTACTGCCTATTGGCTACTGGCTATTGGCTACTCCCCGCATCTCTCCACTTGACGATGGTGTATGGGTTTGCTCATACTCGCCTTCGTGTCCCCAGGGCCGGCGGTGACGATCTGCCGCCGGTTGAAAGTAGGCCTTTATGGACCTGGTGGTCTTACGCATTCTTTTTGTCATTCTGTTTGCCACGGTTTGTTACTTCCTCCGCCCGTTCGGCATCCAGACAGGTTGGGAAGGCGCTGCGATTGGCGCGGCCGCGGCGGGTGCGGTCATCGTCTTTGAACTGCGCGTGCGTGCGCTTACGTTGCGGCGGCTGATTGGCGCCGTAGTCGGGAGCGTTCTCGGCATCATTGGCGCGGCGCTCTTTTGTCTGGTGTTGCGTTCGGCGTCGCTCCCTGGAACTACCTCTGCCGTATTGCAGATCTTCGTGCTTCTGCTCATGACCTACGTGGGCCTGCTGGTGGGCGCGAGCAAGGGCGACCTGCTAAACCCGGCGGCTCTCGGCGTGGTGTTCTCCGGCGACAAGCCCTCACGCCGCAGCGCCAAAGTGCTGGATACCAGCGTCATCATCGACGGCCGCATCGCCGACATCGCCGAGGCGGGCTTTATCGACGGCATGCTGGTGGTGCCCGAGTTTGTGCTGCGCGAGCTGCAGGTGGTGGCCGACTCGACCGACGGCTCCAAGCGCCAGCGCGGACGCCGCGGCCTGGACATGCTGCAGCGCATGCAATCCAGCGACAAGGTCCAGGTGCAGATTGTGCCGGACGACTTTCCCTCCATCCGCGAAGTGGACCTGAAACTGCTCGAGCTGGCCAAGAAGTGGGAGGCCAAGGTCGTCACCAACGACTTCAACCTGAACAAGGTGGCCCACCTGCACCACGTGGACGTGCTCAACATCAACGACCTGGCCAACGCTCTCAAGCCCGTCGTCCTGCCCGGCGAGCACATGAACGTGCTGATTCTGAAGGAAGGCAAGGAGTACAACCAGGGAGTCGGGTACCTCGACGACGGCACCATGGTGGTGGTGGACCATGCGCGGAAGCTGATCGGCCGTACGGTTGCGATCTCCGTGACCAGCGTGCTGCAAACCGCTAGCGGCAAAATGATCTTCGGCAAGATGGACGAGAACGGCAAGCAGGCCGAGGCGTCATGAGCGGCGCGGCGCCAGTCTTTGCCATCGTGAGCCACCGGCCGGAGGTTTGCACGTGTCCCAAGCGGGACTGCCCTCGGCACGGCAACTGCGAGCCGTGCAGGACGTACCACCTGAATGACCGACATCCGCGGCCGCCCTACTGTGAACGCAAGCCCGGCTTATGGCGGAGACTGTTCGGCAAAGCGCCTCGCATCGCGAAGCCATCTTAGGGGCGCAAGCGCGCTGCAAGCCGCGGCTTCAACGCGGGCCACTCCGCCGCAACGATCGCGTAGCGATACGAATCTCTGGGCACAAAGTCCGCGGCCATGCGGTGCGCCCGCAATACGCCTTCAAATCTTCCGCCGATCCTCTCAATCGCCGCTTGCGAGCGCTGATTGCGCGCGTCAGTATGCAGGCAGACGCGCAGCACCTGCCAGACTTCGAAGGCGTGCGTGAGCATCAGGAGCTTGGCCTCGGTGTTGGCAGCGGTGCGGATGGCGTTGCGCGTGAGCCACGTGTAGCCGATCTCACAGACGTCGGGATTCTGGCGGCCGTGGCGCTCGTGCCCCTCAGGCCACGCCCAGCTTTCGATGTCAAAAAACCTCGTTGACCCCAGAACCGCCCCGTCTGCAATGCGAACCGTCGCAAAGGGCACTGCCTTGCCGGCTTCGCGCCACGCGAGCGCCGTCTCAATGTAGGCGCGCGCCGCTTCGCGGCTCTGCGGCACCGGGCTCCATTGGTAGAGCGCGGGATCGGCGGCGGCCGCGGCCAACAAGCCGTCCAAATGATTCATCGACAGCGGCTCCAGCCGCACCGTCGCACCGGTGAGAGTGGGAGATTGGAGGGTCACCTTTTTAGTATCCCGTGCAGCCAACGGGGAAGCAACGTGTCTGACTTCAATATTTCGTGATCTTCGGGTCGATCTGGTCGGCCCAGGCCAGAATGCCGCCGGCAAGATTCTTCACGTTTGGGTAACCCTGCTGCGCCAGAAACTCCGCGATGCGCTGGCTGCGGCTGCCCGAGCGGCACTGCACCACGATCTCGCGGTTGCGGTCGATCTCGGCCAGCCGCTGCGGCACCTCGCCCTGCGGGATGAGCGTGCCGCCGATGTTGGCAATCTGATACTCGTACGGTTCGCGCACGTCGAGAACAAACAGGTCTTCGCCCAAGTCGCGGCGTTGCTTCAGCTCCTGCACGGTCATCTGGGGAATGCCGTTCTTCACTGCCTGCTCCTGTTTGGATTCGGGCTTGATACCGCAGAATTCCTGGTAGTCGATGAGGGCCGTGACCGTGGGGTGCGCGCCGCAGACCGGGCACTCCGGATTCTTCTTCAGCTTGAGCTCGCGGAAACGCATGCTGAGCGCATCGACGAGCAGCAAGCGGCCCACCAGCGGGTCACCCTTACCCAAAATGAGCTTGATCACCTCAGTCGCTTGAATGATCCCGATGAGGCCGGGCAAAATGCCCAGCACGCCGCCCTCGGCGCAATTGGGAACCATGCCCGGCGGCGGCGGCTCGGGATACAGGCAGCGGTAGCAGGGCCCCTCGCGCGTGGCAAAAACGCTGGCCTGGCCTTCAAAGCGAAAAACTGACCCGTAGACATTGGGCTTGCCCAGCAGCACACAGGCATCGTTCACCAGGTAGCGCGTGGGAAAATTGTCGGTGCCGTCGGCGACGATGTCGTAGTCCTTCAGAATGTCGAGTGCGTTGGCGCTGGAAAGCATGGTCTCGTGCTTGACCATGCGGACCGCGGGATTGAGCGCAGCCAGCTTCTCCTCGGCGGAGTCGAGTTTCCTGCGGCCCACGTCGGCGGTCGAGTGCAGGATCTGCCGCTGCAGGTTGCTGGCGTCGACCACGTCGAAATCGACCAGTCCCAGCGTACCCACACCGGCCGCCGTTAAATAGAGCGCCAGCGGCGAGCCCAGTCCGCCCGCGCCCACGCACAAAACGCGGGCGGCCTTCAGTTTCTGTTGGCCCTCCACGCCCACTTCAGGCAGGATCAGGTGGCGCGCGTAGCGCGAGAGTTCGTCGCGCGTGAGCTCCGGTAACTGGGTTGGGGAAGTGGAGGCGGCCATCACTCGCGTTCTCCGGTCGTTACCAGTTTACCGGGTCCGGTTTACTGGGTCGGAGGCACGATGCGGACGGAGTTGAGAATACCCTGCAGGCTCGCATCGACTTGCACTTTCTCGGCTGCCGTCAGTCTGCGCGGCCCCGGTGTGTCCTGGTTAGCACTGTCGAGAGACACGGCCAGGTCGAAGCGGTAGCAGTAGCCGGAAGAGTAGAGGGTATAGATGTCTTCTCTCAGCTCGTGCCCCGCGCCCGAGCCGCTCGTCGTGCCATGCCAATAGGGTTTGCCCTGAATGGTGACCTCGTCCACGTGGTCAATCGGCACCCAGCTGTTTGCCGGCTTGGCGAGGACGAGACAGGCATCGGAGGTGGGCACATTGTGCACATCGTAGGCGAACTCCATACCATCAAACATCGTATCCGGCGCGAGTGTCATGCCGGGAATCGACTTGGAGTAGATCAGAGCGCTCCCAGGCCCCATCGTCGGCGAATCGTTCGCAGGGCTAATCGCCAGCAACATATAAAAAGGCTGGCTCATCGCGAACGTCCAGGAGGCGGGATAGGTGAAACTCACGCCGTGTGCCGGGTCGGTAAATTGCATGGTGGTGGGGTTGAGGGGTGTAACGCCCTGGGCGGGCAAGGTGCTCGCGGCGCAGATCAATGCCGCACCAGCGAGCCAGCCCACGCCAAGGAGTCGAACTTTGGGAAATTGTCTTCTGCAGATTGTAGCCATGGTTCGCGTTCTCCGATCATTCACACAGGAACGGGCACGGTTTATCGCGCAGGCGGCGCGACGCGGACGGAGTTGAGAATGTTGTTCAGGCTGGCGTGGATGAGCGCCTTTTCGTGCGTGGTCAGCTGGCGGGGACGCTCCTTGCCGTCTACCAAGCAAGTGACGACGGCAAGATCGAAGCGCAGGCAGGCCCCGCTTGCCTCGATGTATGTTGCGTAGATGTCTTCGTCCGTGAAGGTGCCCATGCCGCCGCCGCCCGCGGTCCCATGCCAATACTTCACGCCGTTGACCGTTGCGGGATCTGCGTCATCGTCCCAGCTTTCACGCGCCAGTTTCTGGCACGCCTCGGCTGATGCCACAGGGCGCGCATCGTACGCGAACTCCACGCCGCTGAAGACCGTCCTCGGCCACGAATGCAGTCCAGGGAGGGTTTCGTTGCCCACCAGCCCGCGCAAACCGCTGGACTCCGAACGACCGTTGATGAATGCGATGCCAAGCGAAGAAGGACTTGCGTTCGGTTCCACTCTCTCGAAGCTCCAGCCGCTGGGAAAACGGAAGCTGACGCCAAAGGCCGGATCGCTGAATTCCATCAAAGAGCCTGTGACCGGCGTGACCGATTGCGCCAGAGAGGGCAACGCGGCGGCAAGACATACGAGACAGACAGAAGCGCGCAGGATGGAGTGGCCCGTCACCCCTCCATTATGCGCTACAGGCAGCGGTTGCAATCAGATGGAGGCACTGCCGACAAAAACGAACGGCCCCGCAGAGGACGGAGCCGCTCGCGTGAAAAGCTGGTTGGCTTCAACTAGAACGTTACTGCGCGGGCTTTTTCGGCGCGGCTGCGGGCATCGCGGCTGGCTTCGGCTTCCAGAATCCGGGATCGGCCTTGATCCAGTCTTCGCTCACGTAGCTCTGTTTGGGATTCACGGTGAAAAGCTCGCTGTGCGAAGACTCGACGGCATCCCCGAACATCTGATCGAGCTTGCG
>Ga0181524_10006317_pt1 | contig 10344 bp, 9 predicted proteins | sample PEATcosm2014_Bin_34_FD_119761 | JGI IMG/M metagenome (GOLD analysis project Ga0181524, IMG submission 119761) | Peatland microbial communities from MTU Mesocosm Facility, Houghton, MI, USA - PEATcosm2014_Bin05_60_metaG | ecosystem: Environmental > Terrestrial > Soil > Wetlands > Peat | place...
GAGGTACTTGTAGCCCGCTTCCAGCGCGCGCCGATCCCAATAGAAAGCTACGAGGAGGCCCGAGGTGAGGGTGGTGGCTTCAATGGCGACGTACAGCATGATCACGTTGTTGGTAACGCATCCCCACAGCATGGTCCCGAGAAACCACATTAGCAGGCCATAGAATATCCGAATGCGACGCATGGCAGTTTCCTCGGCCATGCGCTCGCCGAGGTAGCGCACGGAGTAAACCGAGGTGAGCAGTCCGATGCCGCCGATGATGACCACCATCAAGGCACTCAGGGCATCGACGCGGAGCTCGCCGCTCCAGGTGGTCAGCACCACCCCCTGCATGATCCGGTACGCCATCCAAGCGCTCATCCCAGTGACCAGCGCCGCCGTTAAAATGCACAACCTTTGTTGAAAAGTGCGGCCCATGCGCGTTGCCGCGAACACGATGGCGCCCGCGAGCATCGGCAAAAGGAATACAACCGCCGGAACGATTGAAGTTTCTGTCAGGACTTCTCCCGCCATATCGACATCCTTTGCTCGAACGCGTAGATCGTATTCACCACCTTAGTTCATGCAGCCGGAACGTATCGGTGGATCCGAATTCCTGCCGTACTCCCCCGATCACGTAAACGAGAAGGAATACGGTCACCACCACTTCCGTCGCCACGCCGAACAGGGCGGTTTCCGGCAATCCGGGAGCCAGGCTCACCAAACTCAGGTGTACGCCGTTTTCAAGCAGGCAGAGCCCGATCACAGTCTTGATGGCGTCCCGGCGTGTCAACACCGCGTACAGGCCCAGCGCGAAAACCGTGTACGCCGCCGCCAAATTCGTTCTGAACACATCGAGTTGCCCCATCGCAGTGGGCGCCAAGAGGGTGGTTCGACTATGGGTGAGATGGAAGAAGCTCAGCATCAGTAAGGCGGCAATCACGGCGGAGGGGCCAAAACCAATCACCGGCTTCAATTCCTTGTCATCCACACCGCGGATCGCCCGAAAGAGGACCCAGGGGGTCAGGATCGCCTTGGTGACCAGGGCGGTGGCAGCCCACCAGTAAAGCGCATGGTTGACAGCCGCAAAGCTCAGGAGCAGACCCACAATCAGGAGTGCCTGGCAGATGTAGGCGACAATCGAGAATTTGAGCCGTCGCATCTCCACCGCAGCCACCGAGGTAATCACCAGGGTCAAACTTAGGGTCTCGATCAAACTGGTGTGCAATGCCGGGTTCATGCCCTTCCTCCCTCCGCGCCATTTCTGAAGCCGGTTTTCATCATTTTCTCCAGCGCCGTGGGGGGTGGGAAGCACCGGCCGCATCTTTGGCAGGGTCCCATGAAAACCTCCAGCCGCATATACATGTCCTGGGGAGTGTTGGTGGCGGTTTCAAATTGTTGGCTAAGGTGGATGGCGTCCTCGGGACAAACTTCCTCGCACCGGCCGCAATACGTGCAGCGGCGCCAGAAGAACTCGAGCACCCGCTTGTGCTGCTCCGCGTCCGTCAGCACAATCACGCCAGCCGGGCAGACGTTGGCGCATCCGCCGCATCCGAAGCAGAGGTCGGCATCGAGAGTGATCTTGCCGCGGAATCCCGGTTTGGGGTCATGCGGCGCAAACGGGTATCCGAGGGTCACCCGCCCGGCTTTCAAGCAAATCAGGGCTTCTCGCAGTTTGCTCAGGAACACCTTAACCTCCTGCCGGTCTCGCTGCTGTAGCGGCGGTCTCCGACCGCCGCGCGTCGATCGGAGATCGACGCTACAACGCGGCGCCGGGCCATGCCCGGCGCCAGGCCGAACGCTGTTCGGCCCTACTTTCCAATCATCGCAAAGGCCAGCGCCGCCAGGGACGAAACCCCGACGCGCATGAAATAACCCATGGCCTGATCGATGCGCAGCCGCGGATTGACGACATCAACCACCGTCACCAGCACCAGCACCACAAGCACTTTCAGGATCGTGGCGAGCAGATCGATCGGGTAGTTTCCCAAGTGCGGCCAGGGGAAGAACACTTCCACCAGCAAGAAAGCGAACACGAGTTGCTTCACCCACATCGCCCAGCGGAAAAGCGCCAGGCGGGGACCGCTTTGCTCGATCATGGGACCGCCCATGATTTCCTGATCAGCCTCGGAAATGTCGAACGGCAATTTGCCGGCCACGGCTTGCAGAGCGAGGAAAAATGCCACGCCCCCGATCGCCATACTGATGCTGGGTCCATTCTGAATTTGCCAGTTGGCAATGCCGCCCAGGGCAAGGGTCTTGGCCTTGAATGCGCCGACGACGAGGGCAATGGCCAGGATGGGTTCAACCGATAACAACATCATCATTTCGCGCGAGCTTCCAATGGAAGCATAAGGGCTGGCGCTGGCAAACCCCGCCAGCATGATCGCCACACCGCTCATCGCCGCGACGTAGATCACCACGATCATGTCGCTGGCAAAGGCCAGCGGCGCGACCGTCCCCATGGGAATCAATGCGGCAAGCAGCAGCACCGACCCCAGGGTGAGAGCCGGCAGGCCCGCATAGACCACCCCACCCGTGCTGCGAATGTCTTCCTTGCCCAGGAGCTTCAAGAGGTCCCAGTAGGGTTGGGTGATGGGTGGCCCCTGGCGCGAGTGGATGGCGGCGCGAATCTTGCGCATGAGGCCTTCCGCAAGTGGCGACAAAAACAGAGCGGCCGCCACGTTCAGCAAGCAGAGCAGAAAACTTTTAATGAGCCAAACGGCCATCGCCGCCCTCCGCCGCGAGGATTCCACATTTCAAACCAGCAAATCGTGATTTTCCGGCAATCATTTCTCAGTGTCCTCTTTGCGCACTCAGAGCCCTGGAATGAGTCAGCAACAGGATACCGACTATGAGTGGCGGCCCGCTGAAAGCGAGCGTCGTCATCGCGCGGCTAGTGAAAGGAACCCGCGGTGTAAACCAGATCGTATAACCCACTCCAATCAATAGGCTGGCGACCACCAGCAGAACGCCTCCGCTAGTCTCCCACCGCCACGGGACGAGTGCCAGAACCATGAATGCAAGGCCCACGCCTGCCCAGAAGGCCATCACACGCCAAGGCGAGTGCCATGCCCATCCTTCTGCTACGAAGAAGGAGATCCAGAATCCAGCCCACAGTAAAGCCAGCGCCCGCGCAATGAGCACCCTCCGAATCTCCATGCTGAAGCTCCCTCCTACAGCGTGCAAACCTTCAACTGCACGGTGGCGGCCTCCCGCCGCTACGTTGATGCCGGGCTGAAGCCCGGCGCTACGTCCCAGGCCGAACGCTGTTCAGCCCTACGTCCCGGGCCGAACGCTGTTCGGCCCTATGTCCCGCGGCAACCACGAGGGTGGCCCCTACGAGACATTTCCAGAATCTCCGCCCGGGAATAAACCCTTACTTCCCTGGTCTTTCTATCCACTGCCTCCAAGCGCTCCGTGCAGGAGAAACAGGGGTCCAGACTCCCCAGCGTAATCGGTACGTCCGCGATGTTTGCCTGCTGGACCATGGCGGGCAGCGCCTGCAAGTTCGGATAGGTTGGGGCACGCACTCTCCACCGATACGGCCGGTTATCACCGCCCGTCAGCACAAAGTGGACGGCCTCGCCCCTCGGCGCCTCGACCACCGACACGCCTACCCTCCCGGGGGGTATCGCCTCTTTGAGCTCCGCACAAATCGGGCCCTCGGGAAGGGCGGACAAAGCCTCGCGTACCAGCCGAATGGATTCCAGCAACTCGCTGATTCGTACTAGCACGCGCGCCCACGTATCCCCCGCCTCCTGCGTGGCAAGCTGCGGGGGCACTTCGTCATACGCCGCGTACGGGTGGTCGAGCCGCGCATCGATGGGCACCCCCGAAGCCCGGGCCGGCGGCCCCACGGTGCAGATTTTCTTCGCCCATTCGTTGGTCAGCACGCCCACTCCCTTGGTCCGGGCATGCAGCGTGCTGTCCCCAACCACCGCGTCGCGAACGGCGATGGATTCCTTTTCCACCTGGGCAATGACCTCGAGGAGCTTGGGCTTTACCGCATCGGGCAGGTCGCGCCTCAACCCGCCGACCGTATTCATTCCGTAAGTCTTGCGGTTGCCGGAAATCTCTTCACAGAGCCACATGACCGGCTCACGAATCCGCCAAGTCTGCATGAGCACGGTTTCGAAACCGATGATATGCCCGGCAATGCCCAACCAGAGCAGATGGGAATGGATGCGTTCCAGCTCCAGCAGGATGGTGCGGATGTACCGGGCCCGACGCGGTGCTTCGATGCCGGCCGCCTTTTCCACCGCCTGGCAATAGCAGGTGGAATGAATGAAGCCGCAAATCCCGCATATTCTCTCGGCCAAATACGGGATCTCGTTGTAGGTCAAAACGGTGTCCCCAAGCTTTTCAATTCCCCGGTGGTTATAAAAGAGGCGGGTATCGCATCCCACCACGGTTTCGCCTTCCACGAACATGCGCCAGTAGGAAGGCTCCTCCAGAACCGGGAAGAACGGTCCCAGCGGTAACACGCTGGCGCCGGCGGGAGGTTCACGCAGTTGCGGACGCACATTCTCGGCAGGCGGAGGCTGGTAGTTATACGGAAAATCCCTGCGCAGTGGATAGACGCCTTCCGGCCAGTCGTCAGCCAGAAGCAGGCGGCGTGGGTCCGGATGCCCTTCGGGTTGCACTCCAATGGCATCGCGGAATTCCCGCTCGGCCCAGTTGGCCCCCGGAATGATCTCCGTGATGGATTCAATCTTCAGGTCTGCTTCCGACACGGGAGATTCCAGCAGAACATAGAGATGCTCACGGTCCAGGGAAAACAGGTGCAGAATGGCGAAGTCGCCGTTGACGGATCTCGTATCCGTGCCCACCGAAATCATGAAGCGCGCGTGCAGTTCGTTGACCAGCGCCTCCACCACCGCCCGCACGGCCCTCTTCTCGATCTTGAAATGGAGGGTATCGGCGTGAGGTTGCGTCCCCGACAGGAAAGCACTGTTGCTGCGTGCGGCGACTAATTCCTCAACGCGGCTAACCGTGGTCTGATCGGTAATAGTCATACGCATCTCCTCACCTATTCACCCATAGCATGATCGCAGTCACCACGATGGCGCCGATCACGATCCACAAAAGATAAACTTGCGGGGTTCCGACGTGCGTTCTGCTCACGCGGCCGGCCGCCTTATCAATGGCTTTAGTGGCCGGCGTGTACAGCCATCGGTCAAAATCCAACGCGCCGCGCAGGGGCGCCGGAAATTTCGGCACATGGAATTGTCCGCTGGGATAGATTCCCTGGAAAGCGTGTTTGAAGGGCAAGTAGAAACTGCTGGCGGGGTAGCGGACAGTGGCCGGGGCGTGTTCTTCTCCGCAGTACCAGACCGGTGCCGTCCTCACTTGGGCTCTGCCGGCGCGCTGAATACCATAGGAGATCAAGGCCAGGATGGCCAAGGCGGCCAGCATGGCGAGGGGCGACCAGAATCCCACCGGCGATCCATCCGTCAGTATCAGGCCACCCCAGATCCGGCTCGCATCCACGCCCGACATCGGCAGGGCAGTAACCCCCTCGATCGCATGCCCGACGAAACGCAACATAGGCTGCGGAAGGATGCCGAGCAGCACGCACAGGGCGGCGAGCACCACCTGGGGCACGACCATGGATATCGGCACTTCCTTAATTCCCAGGTTCTCATCCGCCTTACCGAGAAAGACTGATCCGAGAACCTTGAGGAAGGAAGCGAGCGTAGCGAGCGAAATGAAGAGCGCCACAATACCCAGCACGAGGAACAACGGGAAACGCATTCCGGCCAAGAGGCACCCGGCGACGATGAGCCACTTGCTACAGAAACCGTTCAAGGGTGGCACCCCCGCGATGCTCAAGGAGGCGATGGTTGTGGTGCCGGTGGTGTACGGCATGAAAGCCGCCAGGCCGCCCAGCTTGTCCATGTCGCGTTGGCCGGTCCGGTAAAGCACCGACCCTGCTCCCAGGAACAAGCACGACTTGAAGCAGGCATGGTTTACCGCGTGCAAAATCGCACCCGCGAGAGCAATCGAGGCCACGGCCGGATACATCCCGAGACAGTAGACGCCCACACCGAGCCCGAGGCAGATGTAACCGATTTGCCCGATGGTGTGGAAGGCCATCAGCCGCTTGGTGTCGGTCTGACGCAGTGCCGTCAATGTCCCTACGAAAAGCGATCCGGTGCCGGCGAGGGCCAGGACAATTCCCCACATCCGGAGCGACGTTGACACAACCAGAAAAGAGCAGAACAGTCGAACCAGCCCATATATTCCCAGTTTGACGAGCGCCCCCGAGAGCGTGGCGCTCATCCCGGAAGGGGCAACGGGATGGGCATCGGGGAGCCAATCGCCCATGGGCAGGATTCCCGCTTTGGTAGCGAATCCCACGAAGAAGAGAAAGATGATCGTGTTCGCCAGGAACGGTTGACTGTTCAGCAGTCCGGATAGGGTTTGCCGGATGGCGTCGAAAGAAAACGAGCCGGACCTCCTCCAGAGCAACAGTGCCGCCGCCACCATGCACAGCGTGGCGCCGTGGGTGATGATGAAATACTTCAGGCCCGCCCGCTGGCTCGCCGGGTTCTCACTTTCAAACGTCACCAGGAAGTATGACGTCAGGGTCATGGACTCCCAGAAGATGAGGAAGAAGAAGAAATCCGCACACACCAGAACACCGGTCGTGCTGGCGATGCAGAGGAGAAGGAGCGGGAAGAACTTTGCCACCTTATCGCGCGCGTAGTGCTCCATGTATCGGACGGAGTACAGCGTGCTCAGCAGGGCAATCACGGCCACGATGGCCAGGAAGATGGCGCTCAAGGGGTCAACCCGCAGGGTGAGTCGGGCGCCCAGTTGGGGCAACCAAAGGAGCGCCAGTTCGCCGGAGGCGACCATGCAGGCTCCTACCACCGCGAGCCCGGTGAACAGCGAGGAGGCGCAAACGAAAGCGAAGCTGACCCAGCCGCACACTTTGCGGTTACGCGCCAAGAGCAGGCTCACGAGTGACCCCAGGATCAGGATCACGATGCTGGCTTCGACTTGCCGGACGGCATTGACCATGCTATTTCCCCATCAACTGCACTAAGGGCATGCCCACCAGCGGGACTACTACACAGCCGATCATCAGGATGATCAAAGTAGAGTCCATGGGCCACGGTGGATCGGCCGGGACCACCACCAGGGGTGCGCCCAGGAAGATTTTTTGCGCGATGTAGAGCATCCATCCGAAGGAGACCAGGGTTTCGACAAGGATGAAACTGACGATGAGCGGCCCGATAGGACCGGAAAGGCGCATGGCGCCCGAGAGAATCATGAACTTGCTCCAGAAGCAGGCCAACGGTGGAACTCCGGTGACACTCAGCAGCCCGACGAAAAATGCCATAGCGGTGAGGGGCAAAGTCTTTCCCAGCCCGCGGAGCGCTGATATTCTGCGCGTTCCGGTGACATAGGCGATGGAACCGGCGCAAAAGAAGAGGGTCGCTTTGCTGTAACCGTGACAGATGATGTGCAACACCGCGCCCCGGAACGCCAGGGTTGAACCCAGACCTCCCATGGCGATGCCCAGCAGCACGTAGCCGAGATGCGCGATGGTGGAATAGGCAAGCAACCGCTTCAAGTCGTCCTGAACGAAATAAAAGGAGAGCGCCACGAGGATCGTAATCAGCGCCATGCCGGCCATGAGCAATGAAATCTTCGGTGGAATGTCCCACCCGCTACTCACCGTCCGGGCCATCAGGTACACGCCGGCTTTCACCATGGCTGCGGCGTGCAGGTAAGCGCTAATCGGAGTGGGAGCCTCCATGGCGTCAGGCAGCCACGTCTGGAAGGGGACCTGCGCCGCTTTCGCCCAGGCGGCAATCAGGAGAAAGAGGAAAACCCATGATTTCAGACCAGCGGGCAGCCGGCCGAGAGCGGAGAATTCAAATGAGTTGGTTTTCGCAAAAATAATAAGGAGGGCCAGTAGCAAAAAGGCGCTGCCGACGGAGGTCATCAATAGAGCTTTGAATCCGGCCCGTAAGCTTTTCTCGTCCTGGCGAAAAGAGATCAGCGCCCATGAACACAAAGTCGTCATTTCCCAGAAGACGAACAATTGAAGGAAATTAGGCGAAATTGCCACCCCGACCATGCTGGTGACAAACAACAAGAGCCAGAAATAGTAGCGGCCATAATGCTCACTCCCTACCGGGTGCTCTCGGTTTTTATCGGTAAGGTAGGAAGTCGAATAGAGGACGGTGAGCAATCCGATCGGCACCGCAACCAGCAGCATCAAGGAAGCCAGGGGATCGATAAGAATCCCCATTATGGGCGCATCGATGATGCCGCGCAGCCATGGAAGATGCCCCCGCATTCTGGTGTAAGAAGCGCCATAGGCGGAGTATGTGAGCCATACAGTCAAGCCTGTCACTGTCGCGGCAACGATGGCAGCGGCGGGGCGAGCCCGCCTTTTCAGCACCGCGGACAAAAGAGCTCCCGCCGCGGGCAGGATCAGGATTAACGCAGCCAGTGAGGCGATCAAGCGGGCACCTCTCCTCTCAACGGAGCGGTGAATGCGACGCGAGCAGGCGTTCGGGGCATTTCGAGAACCCTGCTCAACACGTTGGCGATGCGCTCAACGCTCGAAGAGACCTCTTCACTCATAGGTTCCAAGAAATTTGTCTGGCGCGGCTGGATACCGATCAGAAATATGCGGGCATGGGTCTCCCGCTGGAGGTAGTCCATCAGCAGGCACATGGGCGCCCGATGCGTGCTCGGCCAGTAATCAGCCATATGATCCTTATCCAAAAGCGCGATGGAACCGGGCGCGGAATCCAAATCTACTGAGTCAATCAGGACAACGGTGTCAGGCCGCTGCCTTACGACCAGGCCCAAGTAATCCTCAGGAACATCCTGGGCGTCGATTACACGCACACCTTGGACATCGCTGAGCTGGTGGGCCACAAGGCTTCCCGCTGCGTCGTCACCCCGGCGAGGATTGCCCATGCCCATGATCACGACGTTGCCGTGAATCCGAGTGGCAAGTTGTTCCTGTAGATCCATTACTCCACCAACTCCTTAATCTGCCTATAATTAAAGACGGGACCGTCGCGGCATACATAGCGATGACCAATAGCGCAGTGGTTGCACTTGCCGATGCCGCACTGCATCATACGTTCCAATGTGGAGATGACGGCCTCCTCTTTGAATCCCCGCGCGAAGAGGTCCCGGACGACAAACCTGATCATGATGGGTGGGCCACAAACATACGCGAGCGTGGAGTCCGGGCGAAGGGTGGTCCTTTCAAACAGGACCGGTACGGCCCCCACATTCCCGGTCCAACCAGGGTCGCCCCGGTCCACAGTAACGTGGAATTCCGCATCCGAGCGCTTTGCCCACTCCTCGAGTTCATCCTTGTAAACCAGGTCCGTGGGCGTGCGAGCGCCATAAAGGATGGTCACCCTGCCGAAATGGTCGCGCTCATCGAGGACGTTCCAAATGAAGCTGCGCAGCGGCGGCAATCCAATGCCGCCGGCTACAAACAGCAAATCTTTGCCGCGTGCTCCTTCTATGTTGAATCCGTTGCCGAAAGGACCGCGTATGCCCACCTCGTCGCCATTCCCAAGCTTGTGCAGCGCATCGGTCAACCGTCCGGTGCGTTTGACGGTAGTCTGTAATGTCTCTCGCCGCGTCGGGCTCGAGGCCACGCAAAACGGAGCTTCGCCATACCCGAAAACAGACAGTTCCAGGAATTGCCCGGGAAGGAAATGGAAGTCCTTCGGGTCCTCCAAGTCCCGGAAGCGCAATGTAAACGTCTTGGTGTCGGACGTCTCATCCGAGACCCCAACTATGCGTGCAATATGTGGAAGGAAGACATCATTCATGCCATTTTCCCTTCCTGATGGCAGCTACGACTGCGGGCATGTCCGCGGCGCCGAGACACACCTTGACACATCGCCCGCACCCAACACATCCAACCATGCCGTCGCGCATGTAGTACTGCGCGCTTACCTTGTGGAAGAAACGGCGCTTTATCCTGTCCTTGCGCTGCTCGTGCGGGTTATGTCCCGAGGCTTCCAGGGTGAAGGCAGTGTACTGGCAGGAGTCCCAGATACGGCAGCGAACCCAGTTCCCATCACGAGCACGGTCCTTTACGCTAAAGCAGTAGCAGGTGGGGCATATCAGACTGCACCCGCCGCATTCCAGGCACCAGTCGCTTATCTTCTCCCACAGCGAGTCTTGCACACGCCCGGTGGAAATGCGTCGCATGGCCGAGGCAAAATGGCAGGTCTCTTGTCCGAAACGGCTTCGCGCCGTCGTCTCAAGCTTCTTTCTCTGAAAGACCTCGGCTTCTGTGGGTGCACGGAAGAACTGTGCCGCAGGAGATACTGCAGCCTCACCCTTTTCACTCCCAACCTCCGC
>Ga0181524_10006318_pt1 | contig 10343 bp, 9 predicted proteins | sample PEATcosm2014_Bin_34_FD_119761 | JGI IMG/M metagenome (GOLD analysis project Ga0181524, IMG submission 119761) | Peatland microbial communities from MTU Mesocosm Facility, Houghton, MI, USA - PEATcosm2014_Bin05_60_metaG | ecosystem: Environmental > Terrestrial > Soil > Wetlands > Peat | place...
CGCCGACTATTCCTTGCCCTATCTCGCCCACGCGACGATGGAGCCGATGAACTGCACCGCCGAGGTCGGCGCCGATTTCGTCGAGGTCTGGGCGCCGACGCAGGCGCAGAGCGACGCCGTCGCCGCCGCCGCCAAGGCGTCCGGGGTTGCGGCGGACAAGGTGCGCTTGCACACGACCTATCTCGGCGGCGGTTTCGGCCGGCGGCTCGAATCCGATTTCGTCGCGGAGGCCGTCACGCTAGCCAAGCTCGTCGGCAAGTCCGTGCAGGTCCTGTGGTCGCGCGAGGAAGACCTCCAGCACGATTTCTACCGCCCCGCGGCGCTGGCGCGCGCCCAGGGCGGCCTCGACGCGGCGGGCCGCCCGACCGCGCTGCGCTTCGCCATCGCGAGCCAGTCGATTCTCGCGCGCGTGTTCCCGCCTGCGACCTGGATCGGCCCGGACGCCACGCAATTCGAGGGCGCGGTCGGCGCGCCCTACGCGATCGCCAACAAGCGCGTCGACGTGATCGCGGTCGGCAACGCGGTTCCCGTGGGCCCCTGGCGGTCGGTCGGCCATTCCATCACCGCCTTCGCCAAGGAGAGTTTCATCGACGAAATGGCGCATGAAGCCGGCGCCGATCCGCTCGCCTTTCGGCTGGCGATGCTCGCCGGCGAGCCGCGCCTCGCCGCGCTGCTGAAGCTCGCGGCCGACAAAGCCGGTTGGGGCGCGCCGCTCGGGGCGAGGCGGGGGCGCGGGATCGCGCTGCACACTTCGTTCCAGAGCGCGGTCGCGCAAGTCGTCGAAGTCTCGATCGCAGAGAAGGACGCGCTGAGGGTCGAGCGCGTGATCGCGGCGGTCGATTGCGGCACGGTCGTCAACCCCGACGTCGTGCGCGCGCAGATCGAGGGCGCGATCGTCTTCGCCCTGTCGGCCGCCTTGTTCGGCAAGATCACGATTCGCGGCGGGCGGGTCGAGCAGCAGAACTTTCCCGACTACGACGTCGTCCGCATGGCCCAAGCGCCGCGCATCGAGGTTCACCTCGCCGACAACGCCGAGCCGCCCGGCGGAATCGGCGAACCCGGCGCGCCGCCGCTCGCCCCCGCCCTCGCCAACGCGATTTTCGCCGCGACCGGCAAGCGCCTGAGGTCGCTGCCGATCGTCGATCACGGGTTTTCGGCTTAGGCGGGGAGGGGCATGGCGCTCGATCTGAAGATCCGGCCGAACCGGATTCCCTGGCCGCCGCTGATCGTCACGGCGGCGGCGGCGCTGGCGCTGCTCGTTCAGCGCGCTGATCCTGTCGGACTGGGTCTGGGGCCCGGCGCCCGCTGGCTCGGCTGGGCGTTGATCGCGGCGGGCGTCGGCCTCGACCTTTGGGCGATGGCGACGATGGCGCGCGCCCACGTCAACATCCTGCCGCACCGCGCCGCCGGAGGCCTCGTCACGAGCGGGCCCTTCGCCTTCACGCGCAATCCAATCTATCTCGGCAACACGGCCGTGCTGGTCGGCGTCGGCGGCGCGGCGAATTCCCCCTGGTTCGTCGTCGCCGCTTTGGTGGCGGCCAAGCTCGTCGAGGTCCTCGCCATCCGCCGGGAGGAGGCGCATCTGGCGCTTCGCTTCGGGCGGCAATGGGGCGACTACGCGGCGCGCACGCCGCGGTGGCTCGGCCTGCCATCGGCGGCGCGCCGCGCGAGAAATCAATAGGTTATCCGCATTTTTGATATCGAGACTCATGGTGTCGCAATATTTCGAGACTTGTGGTTTCAAAACGCGGCGCTAGGATCGCGGCATGAACGAATCGCGGTCCCGTCCGCCCGGCCGTCCGCGCAGCGAGGCGAGTCGCGCCGCCATTCTCGACGCCGCCTATCGGCTGGTCGTGCAGCGCGGCTACGGCGCCGTCACCGCGCAGGCGATCGCCGCAGCGGCGGGCGCGGGCAAGCAGACGCTCTATCGCTGGTGGCCGAGCAAGGGGCGGATCGTGCTCGAGGCCTTCCTCGCCAGGGAGCGCGAACGCATCGACCGGCCGCGCGACGCGGCGATCCAGGCGGGCGATCTGACGAAATTTCTCGTCGCGGAATGCGCGGGCGCCAAGCCGTTCGACGCGGCCTTGCGCTTTCTCGTCGCCGAGGCCCAGGGCGACGCCGATCTCATGGCGGCCCTGCGCGCTGATGTCGTCGAGCCGCGCGCGGCGGCGCTGCGCACGATCCTGCGCCGCCGCGTCGCCGAGGCGGAGGGGATCGAGATCCTGATCGCCGCGATCGACGGCGCGATCTGGCGCGGCCTGCTCATCGGCGAGCCGCTCGACGAGGATTTCGCCCGGCGGCTGGCCGCGCTCGCGCTGGCGCCTTGAGAGGCGCCGAGGCGCGGCCGCGCTCGCGAGGCCGAGATCGTTGCGCGAAGGCTCGCGGGCCTTTATCCACACGCCCGCGCATGGCGAAATTCGCGCTTGCGCCGTCGGAGGGAACGCCAGCCTTGATTTCGCGCCGTGGACTTCTCCTGGGCGGCCTTCTCGCCGCTCCGGCCGTGGCGAGCCTGACGGCTCGCGCGCAATCCGATCTCGACGAAATTCGATCCGGCCTCGCCGACCTCGAGAGAATCCATGGCGGGCGCCTCGGCGTCTGCGCACTCGACGTCGCCACGGGCCGTCGGATCGAGCATCGCGCCAACGAGCGCTTCGCGATCACCAGCACCTACAAGTTCCTCGCCGCCGCGTTCACGCTGATGCGCGTTGACCGTGGCGACGACGCGCTGGACCGGCGCGTCGCCTATTCGAAGGATCGGCTCGTCGCCTATTCTCCGGCCACGGAAAAGCGCGTCGGCGACGGCATGACGCTCGGCGAATTGTGCGAAGCGGCGGTGACGCTGAGCGACAACACCGCGGGAAATCTCCTGCTCGAGAGTTTGGGCGGGCCGGGGCAGTTCACCCAGTTCGCGCGCGCGCTGGGCGACGACGCGACCCGGCTCGATCGCTTGGAGACGGCTTTGAACGAGGCGACGCCGGGCGATCCTCGCGACACCACGACGCCGGCGGCGATGGCGGACGATGTCAGGAAGCTCGTTGTCGGAGACGCGCTCTCCCCGCAGTCGCGCGATCGCCTGTCGGCGTGGCTGGTCGCGAACAGGACCGGCGACAAGCGATTGCGGGCGGGCGTCCCCAGGGACTGGCGTGTCGGCGACAAGACCGGGTCGGGCGGCCATGCAACGACCAACGACGTTGCGGTGATCTGGCCGCCCGAGCGCGGCCCGATCGTGGTGGCCGCCTATTACGCGGAGTCGGCCGAGCCGGATGATGCGCGCAATGGCGTTCTGGCGGAGGTGGGGCGGCTGGCCGTCAGGATGTGACGGCGAGGCGTTGGCTGAGCCGATCCCGATCAAGGGCGCCGGCGCTGTAACGGCGCCGCCGCGATCAGGCTTGCCGGTCGGCCTCGATCACCGCGAGATCGACCATGATTTCTTGCGCGAGGCGCTCCAGGGTCTTGCGCAAGTCGTCGCTGGCGAGGTCGTCGGGCACGCGAAGTCGCGCGGTCGCTCGGAACATTTCCGCGCCCGAAAAGGGGGCGCCTTCAATGCTGCTGCTGAATTCTTCGATGTTGACGCCCAGCTCAGTCAAGGCGTGGGTCACTTCGCGGACGATGCCTGGCCGCTCATGGCCGACGAGCTCCAGCTTGAAGGTCTTGTGGCGTCGGTCCGGTCGGGCGTCCGAGCTGCGCTCGACCGCAATGCGAAGGCCGGCCGTCTCGAGGTCCCGTAACGCGGCGGTCAGGACGGCGATATTCGAATCCGGAACGCTGACGAGCAGAATCCCCGCGAACTCGCCCGCCAAATGCGCCAACCGGCTCTCCAGCCAGGTTCCGCCGGAGGCGGCCACTTTCTCCGAAATCGCGTTCACGAGACCGGGTCTGTCATGACCAATGAAAGTCAATACGATAGGCGTCGTCATGCCTGACTCCGAGAGGATGCGGGCCAATGCTTATCCGCAATGCTGTTCCGGCGCTTCAGTCGGCGCCTGCGCAGTTGACACTAACAGCGCCTTCCCCAAGCCGAAAGCGCCAAAACAGCCTTCGCTGCGGCGCAATTCCGCGATGGTTTGACCATTCCTGACGAGTTCGAGCGGTCGCCGTCTGTTTGCGAGGAACGCCGCGACGTGCGGCCGCCTTTCCCGCCGAATCCGGCCATTCAGCGCGCCGGCGCCAAGCGTCGGATTTCATCTGTTAGGCGACCGCCGCCGCCGCGGCGCGGCCGGCGTTGCGGCCGGAGAACAGGCAGCCGCCGAGAAACGTGCCCTCGAGCGCGCGGTATCCGTGCATGCCGCCGCCGCCGAAGCCCGCGACTTCGCCGACCGCGTAGAGGCCGGGAATGATTTCGCGGTTTTCTCCGAACACCCGCGCGTCGAGATCGGTCTCGAAACCGCCGAGCGTCTTGCGCGTGAGGATGTTGAGCCGAACCGCGATCAAGGGCCCATGCCGGGGATCGAGGATGCGGTGCGGCCTGGCGACGCGGACCAGCTTGTCGCCAAAATAGCGCCGCGCATTGTGGATGCCGAGGACCTGCATGTCCTTGGCGAAGGGATTGTCGAACTGGCGGTCCCGCGCTTCAATCTGCCGACGCAAATGGGCGGCCTCCAGGAGAGGCTCGCCGGCGAGCGCGTTCATGCCGGCGACCAGCTCCTCGAGATTGTCGCGAACGACGAAATCCGCGCCGCGCCGCTTGAAGGCTTCGACCGGCGCCGGCGCGCCTCTGCCAATCGCGCGGCGCGCCGTCATCGCCCAGCTCCGGCCGGTCAGATCGGGGTTCTGCTCGGAGCCGGAGAGGGCGAATTCCTTGCGGATGACGCTCTGCGTCAGGACGAACCAGGAATAATCATGCCCCGTGCGCATGATGTGGGCGAGCGTGCCGAGCGTGTCGTAGCCGGGGTAGAGCGGCGCCGGCAGCCGCTCGCCCGTCGCGTCGAACCACATCGAGGAGGGGCCGGGCAGGATGCGGATGCCGTGATTGGGCCAGATCGGATCCCAGTTCTGCAGGCCCTCGACATAGTGCCACATGCGGTCGGGATGAATGAGGCGCGCGCCGGCCCGCTGGGAGATCGCGATCATCCGCCCGTCGACATGGTCGGGCACGCCGCAGACCATGCGCCGCGGCGGCTCGCCCAGGCGCTGGGGCCAGTTCTTTCTCACGAGATCCGCATTGCCGCCGATGCCTCCGGAGGCGACGATCACCGCCTGCGCGCGCAATGCGAATTCGCCGACGATTTCACGGTTGCTGCTCTTGCCGCGCGCCGCCGCGTTGGGCGCCAGGATCGAGCCGCTGACGCCGTCGACGGCGCCATGGGTCAGCGTCAGCGCGTCGACGCGATGGCGAAAGCGCAAGCTCAACAGACCACGCCCGGCGACCTCGCGCGCACGCCGCTCGAACGGCTCGACGACGCCGGGGCCGGCGCCCCATGTGACGTGAAAGCGCGGAACGGAATTGCCGTGGCCCATCGCGTCGCCGTCGCCGCGCTCCGCCCAGCCGACGATCGGAAAGAAGCGGAGGCCCATCGCGCGCAGCCACGCGCGCTTTTCGCCGGCGGCGAAAGCGACATAGCCTTCAGCCCACCGGCGCGGCCAGTGGTCGTCGTCGCTGTCGAAGCCCGCCGCGCCGAGCCAGTCCTGCCAGGCGAGCTCGTAGCTGTCGCGAATCCCGAGGCGCCGCTGCTCTCGAGAATCGACGAGAAACAGGCCGCCCAACGACCAGAACGCCTGGCCGCCGAGGCTCTGCTCGCCCTCCTGATCGACCAGGATCACCTTCCGGCCGGCGTCGGTCAGCTCGGTCGCCGCGACGAGGCCGGCGAGGCCGCCTCCCACGACGATGACATCGGCGTCATCAGCCATATCGGCCCCCTCTGCATGGCGCTTCGCGGCTGGGCGCGAGTGTGGCCGATGGCGGGGCGTTTGGCCAGTTCGCGGCGCACTCTTGGCTTCAAACCGAGGCGCGGGCGGGCGAACCGCCGGTCGAGGGCTCGGCGGCCGTGACCGATCGCCGCAGCGCCATTGACAAGGCCCCGAGATTTTGGGAGGCTGGCATGTTAGCGCTGTCAACGCCGCCATTAATGTCAGCGCTGTCATCGCACGGGGAGGGGGCCATGCCGTTCGTGAACATCCGCATCGTCAAAGGGACCTCCGACGAAGCGAAGTCGCGCATCGCCAAATCGGTCGCCAAGGCGATCTCGGGCGAAACCGGCATCCCCTTACAGGCGATCTGGGTCGTTTTCGAAGACGTGCGCGCCGAGGAATGGTTCGTCGGCGAGCGTTCGGTCGCCGAGATGCGGCGCAGCGGGCCGTCCTGACGGGCTGCGCGACGCGAAAAGAGAACGTCCCGCCGAGGAGGCGTCGAGGGGTCGATACACAAGGAGGAAACGCGATGAAGAGTACAGTAGCGATTGCCGCATTGGTTCTGGCTTTGGGCGCCGCGGGCGGCGCGCAGGCCGACACGCACACCAAAAAGATCGCCTTTTCCAATAATTACGCCGGAAATTCCTGGCGGCAGGCGATGTTGAAGAGCTACGACCTCGTGACCAAGAAGGCGGTCGCGGACGGGGTCGTGGCGGCCGCCGACGTCTTTACGACGGCGGACAAGGAAGTGGCGACGCAAGCCGCGCAGATCCAAAATCTCATCCTGCAGGGCTACGACGCCATCGTCATCAACGCCTCGTCGCCCGACGCCTTGAACGGCGCGATCAAACAGGCCTGCGACGCCGGCATCGTCGTCGTTTCGTTCGACGGCATCGTCACCGAGCCCTGCGCCTATCGCGTCGTCGTCGACTTCAAGGACATGGGCGAGAAGGAAGTCGACTTCGTCGCCAGCCGGCTGCCCAAGGGCGGCAATCTTTTGGAAATCCGCGGCGTCGCGGGCACCTCGATCGACGACGCGATCCACAACGGCATCGCCGCCGGGGTGGCCAAGCACGCCGGCTTCAAGATCGTCGGCACGGTCGAGGGCGACTGGGACCAGACGACGGCGCAAAAGGCGGTGTCGACGATCCTGCCGTCCCTGCCGGAAATCGCCGCGATCGTCGATCAGGGCGGCGACGGCTACGGCGCGGCGCAGGCCTTCAAGGCGGCGGGTCGGCCGATTCCGCTGATCATCATGGGCAACCGGCAGGACGAGTTGCAGTGGTGGAAGGAACAGAAGGCGGCGAATGGCTACGTCACCTGGTCCGCCTCGATCGCGCCGGGCGTTTCGACGCTCGGCTTCTGGGTCGCGCAGCAGGTGCTCGACGGCCGCAAGGACATCCCGCACGATCTGCTCGTGCCCTACTTGGCGTTCACCCAGGACAATTTTGAAAAGGCGCTCGAGAACATCCCGAAGGGCAGCGTCGCGAGCGCGGAGTACACGCTCGACGACGCCAAGAAGGCGATCGACGCCAATATGAAGAAATAAGGCGAACGGTCGGGGCCGCTCAGGCTTCTCCAGTCAAAGCGGCGGACAATGGCGCAAATGAGCGAATTTGTCGTCTCTCTGGACGGCGTCGAAAAACACTTCGGCGCCGTCCGTGCGCTCGACCGCGTCAGCCTGAACGTGCCGGCCGGAATTTGCTTAGGGCTGGTCGGGCACAACGGCGCGGGCAAGTCGACGTTGATGAACGTGCTCGCGGGAACGCTGACGCCCGATCGCGGCGCCGTCGTCATAGGCGGATCGAGGCCGCCGGCCTATTCCGTGGCGATCGCCCATCGCCTGGGCGTGCGTTGCGTCTTTCAGGAACTCTCGCTCTGCCCCAATCTGACGGTGGCGGAGAACGCGCGCGTCACCCATGCCTCGATTGCGGGCCTGGGTTGGCGCGGGCGCGCCGGCCGGCTGATTCTCGACAAGCTCGACGAGATCTTTCCCGGCCACGGCGTCTCCGCCGAAGCGCTGGTCGGCGATCTGCCGATCGGGCGCCGGCAAATGATCGAAGTCGCGCGCGCCTTCACGATCACCGACGAAAAGCTGCGTCTCGTCATTCTGGACGAACCGACGTCGTCGCTCGACGCGCATGCGGCCGCGCAATTGCTGGCCTACGTGCGCAAGGCGACGCGGCAAGGCGCGAGCTGCATTCTGATTTCGCATCTGCTCGGCGAAATCCTCTCCGTGTCGGACGCCATCGTCGTCATGCGCGACGGAACGATCGTCGCGCAGGGCGAAGCGGCGACCTTCGATCGCGCGCGTCTGATTTCGACCATGGGCGGTCGCGCCGCCGCCGACCAGCCGGCCGACGCGCGGCCAAGCGAAGCGGCCGGCGAGCGCCCCTTGCGCGTGCGCGCCCGTCCGCCCAACCAGGGCGACCGCCTCGAATGCGTGGCGCGGGCGGGCGACATCGTCGGTCTCGCCGGGCTCGCCGGACACGGCCAGACCGATCTGTTGCTCGCGATCTTCGCCAGCGCGGGCCGGCGAAGCGAAAGCGCCGAGGTCAGGGCGCCGCTCGCCTTCATCCCCGGCGACCGCCAGAGCGACGGCATTTTTCCGCTCTGGTCCATCGCCGAGAACGTCGGCGTCCGCTCGATCGCGCGCCAGCGGCGCCACGGCCTGCTGTCGCGGCGGCTGGGACGCGCTTTCGCCGCGCAATGGCGGGAAAAGCTCAACATCCGCACGCCCGACATGGACGACAACATTCTCACTCTGTCCGGCGGCAATCAGCAAAAGGCGCTGTTCGCGCGAGCGTTCGGCTCCGACGCCGAGATCATTCTGATGGACGATCCCATGCGCGGCGTCGACGTCGCGACCAAGCAGGAAATCTACAGCCTGATTGCAGCGGAAGCGGCCGCCGGCCGCACGTTCGTCTGGTACACGACGGAAATCGAAGAGCTCAGGCATTGTCACCGCGCCTATATCTTTCGCAACGGGCGCATCGTCTCGGAAGTGGGTCGGAAAAACATGAGCGAAGAGGAGATCATTTCCGCTTCCTTCGAGGAGGCGGCCTCGCCATGAGCCACGCAGCGCCCGTCCGCGGCGAAATCGCACGAGCCCGCGCGGCGCCGTGGGTGTCCGGCCGCGCCCTGCGCGCCGCTCTGCCGGCTCTGTCGCTGGCGCTGATCGTCTTGGCCATCGACTGGGTCAATCCGCGCGCGATCAGCTATTTCGGCTTCAACCTCATGCTCAATCTCGCGGTGCCCGTCGCCTTTGCGACGATCGCGCAGATGTTCGTCATCACGGTCAACGATCTCGATCTGTCGCTCGGGCCGTTCATCGGCTTTTGCGGCTGCGTCGTCGCGACGCTGCTGCGCGACGCGCCCATGCTGGGGGCGGCGACGCTGGCGGGCGGAGTCGCGGCTTACGCGCTCATCGGCGCGATCATCCACTTGCGCCAATTGCCTTCGATCGTGGTGACGCTGGGCATGCTGTTCGTCTGGCAGGGATTGGCGATCCTTCTCCTGCCGACCCCCGGCGGCAAGGCGCCGGAATGGCTGCACGCCATCGTCGCCGTCAAGACGCCTTTCGTTCCCTGGCCGATCGTGGTGGTCGCCCTTCTCGCCGTGCTCGCGCATTTCGGGCTGATGCGCACCTCCTACGGCGCGATCCTGCGCGGCGCCGGCGGCAACCCGATCGCGGTGGCGCGCGCCGGCTGGTCGGTGCTTTGGGCCAAGACCTTGATGTTCGCGCTCTGCGGTCTGTTCGGCGTCTTCGCGAGCCTCGCCCTGATCGGCCTGACGACCTCGGCCGACGCGACGCTGGGGCGAGGCTACACGCTGCAATCGATCGCCGGCGTCATTCTGGGCGGCGGCGAATTCGTCGGCGGGCGGGTCTCGCCGATCGGCGCGGTGATCGGCGCCTTGACGCTGACGATGGCCGGGTCGCTGCTGAACTTCATGCGCATCTCGCCGGACTGGCAAGTCGGCGCGCAGGGCGCGATCCTCATCGCGGTGCTCGCCGCGCGGGTCTTGATCAATCGCCTCGAGGAGCGCCGGGGATGAGGGTTCTTCGCCGCTGGTTCGCCGCCTATCCCTGGATCGGGTCGTTCCTCGGCGCGCTGCTCGTCTGGCTCGCCGCGATTCTCTTCACAGGGGGCCATGGCGCCGGCGGCATGATCACGGCGGCGCTGGCGCTGGCGGCCTTCACGGTCGTCGTCGGCGTCGCCCAGATGTTCGTCATCGCGTTGGGGCCGGGCAACGTCGATCTTTCCTTGCCCGCCAATATCGGCCTCGCCAGCGCCGTCGCGATGAAGGTCATGGACGGGTCGGACAGCCGGGTGGCGCTCGGCCTCGCCGCCGCCATCGCTTCCGGCACGCTCGTCGGCCTCGGCTCCTATCTGCTGATCCGCCTCTTGCGCATCCCGCCGATCATCGCCACGCTGTCGGCGAGCTTCATCATCCAGTCCGTGGGCATCAGCTATGGCCGGGGGCTGCAGGTCAAG
>Ga0181524_10006319_pt1 | contig 10343 bp, 13 predicted proteins | sample PEATcosm2014_Bin_34_FD_119761 | JGI IMG/M metagenome (GOLD analysis project Ga0181524, IMG submission 119761) | Peatland microbial communities from MTU Mesocosm Facility, Houghton, MI, USA - PEATcosm2014_Bin05_60_metaG | ecosystem: Environmental > Terrestrial > Soil > Wetlands > Peat | place...
ACACCAACCCCGAATGGAATAGCCGCGAAAAGGCACAAAAGGCGCAAGAAATCAGGGTTTTTGCGCCTTTTGTGCCTTTTCGCGGCTATTCGGATTGTGTCCTATCCCGCTAACCCCTGTGTACGGAGAATCGAGCCGCGGCAGCAACCGGCCAGACCCCGGCACGGCGGGGCGCCGATAAGGCAGGACACCGGGCCGCGCCATTCGCTTGCGTCGGCCAACAAGCGCCGATATGATACTGGCATGGGCGCACCCGTAACAGCCTCGACCAGGCAGCCAGTCCCGGAAGTGGCACGCGAATCCCTGCTGCCCGTCGCGCAACGTGTGTTCTGGTGGGGCCAGGCCGAGCAATGGCTCGACGACACCGGGAGGTTCGTCGCCCAAGTAATGACGTACGGGGACTGGGACGACACCTCGCTGGCGCTGGGGCTATTGGGCGATGAAGTATTCCAAGAGGTCCTAAAGGCCCCCCCCTCCAGGAGTCTTCGACGCCAAGTCCTGGACATACTGGCACTGCCACTATGGGCTGGACGTCCCGCCACTGCCGGCGCGAGAAATCTGAACCGATGTTCCACCCTCGCTTAGACATGCTACCTCCGCCCCAAAAAGCCTTGTGGCCGGAGCTCGCCAAAGTACCGGGACACTTCGTCCTCTACGGCGGAACAGCCATCGCCTTACGGCTTGGCCACCGGCAGTCCATGGACTTCGACTTCTTTACTTCCGAAAACCTCAGCCCGGAGGAATTACTCCATAGTCTAAGACTTTTGCGCAACGGCAAAATCCTCCAAAACACCAGCCAAACGCTGACCATGGCCGTTAACCGCAGCGGCCAGGTGAGGCTTTCCTTCTTCGGAGAGCTGGCAAACCTGGGCCGGGTCGGGCCAACCGACCGCACCCCGGACGGGGTTTTGACCGTTGCCTCCTTGCTGGACCTGGCAGGCACCAAAGCAGCCGTCATAAATCAAAGAGCCGAAACAAAGGGCTACATCGACATGCTCGCCATCACCGGGGATGAGCGCAACGGTATCACCCTGCACTATGCCATGGCGGCAGCCCGAGCCATTTACGGCGAACAGTATAACCCGATGCTCACCGTCAAATCGCTAACCTCATTCGTGGACGGCGACCTCCCAAGACTCACCGAGGCCCAGAAAACGCGGTGTCGGAAAATCGCGGCTACGGCGGACATCACAAGACTGCCGGACATCAAGCGTCTATCCAACCACCTAAGCCGCGACGAGCCGCCATTCCAGGCTGCGCATTAGCCTGATGCCGCGCCCGATGTCTTCGGCAAATTCCCGGTGCTCTTTTTCAGTCATGAGCATCCGGGCCTCGTGCATCCGTTTGGCGACCTCCGCGCCCTCGAGCGCGGCAGCTCCTTCCTATTTTTCCGCTTTTTCGTGCTCGACGCTTACGACGGCACCGGTGAGCGCATCGACATTGACCTCGGTGATGTCTTTTGAATCCGGGGTTGTGAAGCCAAAAGACCAGATGAGTTTGCCGTGTTCCCGTTCCAGTTCGCAGTCCTTGACGGTTCCGTTCGGGACCTTGGTGAGGGCGGTGGCTTGCGCGTCGGCCTTGCTGATTTTAGCCTTCGCCTGAAGTTGAGATTCATTTTCCGTTTCGCAGCCGGCGAGGAAGCCAGCAGCCAGGACCGAACAAAGAACTAATTGTATTCTCACGGTTTTCATTTTGCTAATTGAGTTCTGTCGACAAACTCTACCAGCAGCGCGTGAACCACACAATGAATCCAACATGACAATATCGCCATTTTCTCAGGCTCTTAGGCTCCTCGGACGCGGGGCGGCAGTGTGTTGTTCCTTGGGCAGGCTCGGCGACGCGCCCGTAAAGCTTGTCGGTGGAGGCGGTGCTGTCAGAGTCATGGGGGCAGCCGCCATGATGCCGGATGTGCAAAACCAGTATTGCGAAAGCGCGAGGGTTGAGCGAACGTGAATCAACAAAAGAAAACCTATGGAAGCACCAAATCGTGTGGATACCGAGCAAGGTGAACAGAAGGCAAAGCTGGAAGGCGTAATCGAGAAAGCCAAAGAGGTTTGCGAACGTCTGCAGAACCAGACCACTGCCGCCGCCAAGGCTGCCGATAAGGCTGTTCGCGAGCATCCCTATCAGGCCGCTGGAATTGCGTTCGGCGTGGGCGTGCTCATCGGCGTCCTGGTGATGCGGAGCCGACGCGATTAAGAGCCGCTCGTCGGCCGCGCCGCTTGGTCCGGCCCTGAAGACTAACGGGGCCGCTACGGAGTCCACGGGCCACGGAACGGTGGGCCATGCGTGGTGTCCAGTACCTCTGACCCGGGCCGAGCGCCGGCGATGGCAGTTGGGCCAGAGATGGCCTCGTGACCGTGCCGCAAGCGGGCACGTGACCCAAATCAAGGGTGCCCGTGAAGCTCGATGCCGCTCATCGCCTACTCCGGTTCCGGTTCATCCTGGGGCAGGCTCTTGAGCGCGGCGGCTACCTCGCTGGCGATCTCCTCCAACTGCTGGCGGTCGGCGGATTCTTTCAAGCTGCCGAGCCAGTCGGCGAAGACCTGCTGTGGGTCCGGTTCTATGGCCACAGGGAGCAAGCGCCAGCAGGCGGCGGCCCAGTCCAGATAGATGCTGCCGGGCCGGTACTGGTAAGGTCGGCGCAGCCCGTGGAGCAGGCGGGCCAGTAATTCCGCATCGCACCCGGCGGCCACGAGCGGGCCGATCAACTGCAACTCCGACTCCTGGGCCTCATCGAGCGTGACCACTCTGCGCGGGTCGAAACTCAACCACCCGTCCGCGTGAAGCTGGCAGGCCGCCAGCCAGTTCAAACCCAGGCGCTCGCAAAGTTCACGGGGTTTGGTCGGGAAGAATGCCAACTGAACCTGCCAGATGCGGGCGGATTCCACCTCCGGGTCGCGGGTGGTCTGCCAGCCGTGCCCGCCGGGCGGCGCAGGCGGCACGCTGCCCTTGTGGCCGCCCGATTGCTCCACGTCATCAATCATGTCGCGAGGGCGCTCGGGCGCGGAGTCCGCTGGTTTCATGGGCATTTCTTCATCGACCCGTTTAATTTGGTCTGGAGCAAGAGCATGTACCCGATGCAAACGCTCGTCAATCTCACGCTTCAGCGAGAGGCCCTTGGCCGCCGGGGCGCTCTTGCAGGAATGACCGCGCCTCCAGGTGGCGCGTCTTCGAAAGAAATCCAGCCAGGGCGTTACGGGGACGCAACCAGGAGATAGAGCCGGGCGGGTTGATGAAACATGGTGACATCGAAGTAGAGTTGCGGCGAGTTGGTCAGCGTCACGGTGTCCAGCGTCACCCAGGCGTTGGTCGGGCCGAACGGGTTGATGTAATCAATCTGCACCGAACTGCCAATCGCCCCGGTCAGCGGAATCTCGGTGGCCATGCTCATGCCCAGGGCGGGCTGCGGCCCGTTGGTCTGCCAGGCGCGGTAAAACCGCTCCGCGGGCAGCGGCTGGGAAAGGTCAAAGCAGGGTTGCGGACCGCCGCTCAGGGTCACGTTCGTAAGGGAGGACCATGTCGGGGCGGCGAGCAGGCTGTCGGCATACTCCAGGTGCAGAAGGCTGCCGTTGCCGCCGGGCAAACGGACGGCGGGGACGGTTCTTTTCTCGACCGGAGGGATGACACTCAGCAGGGCCGGTGCGCTAATCACGGCCCCCTCCGCCGAGTTCGTCACGACCGCCGTGTAAGCCCCCGCCTGGACGGGTTGGACGTTGGTCAGTTCCAACAAAGCGTTGGTGGCGCCGCCGAGCGCGTTGGTGCCGCTAAAGTACCATTGATATGCCAGCCCCGGCGCAAAACTCCCGGCTTCCACCCGGAAGCAGGGCGCGGTCCCTGTCTCGGCCGTCTGGGTCAAGGGCTGCGTTGTTATGGACAGGAGTGTCGCACTGAAGACCACGCCACGATTTGAACTGCCGCCATGACCCGCCGTCCCATACAGCGTGCCGTCCGCCAAGAGCAGGCCAGTGGGACTGCTGCCATCGCTGCCGCTGAAGCTCTTGAGCACCGTGTAACCGGACCCGTCCGTGTTCATCTTGAAGACCACGCCACCGCCCCCCTCATACTCATACGCCGTCCCATAGAGCGTGCTGCCCGCCAAGACCAGGCCCGCAGCCGGATTGGACCCATCGCTGCCGCTGAAGCTCTTGAGCACCGCGTAGCCCGTCCCGTCTGTGTTCACTTTGAAGACCACGCCATAACCCGGTTGGCCGCCGGAATACGAACTGCCGCCAGAATACGTCGTCCCATATAGCGTGCTGCCCGCCATGACCAGGCACCCACTCGGATCCGCCCCGTCGCTGCCGGTGAAGTTTTTGAGCACCTTATACGTGTAGGTTTGAGCAGACGCAGCGGTGGCCAGAGTCAGGGCCAACGCGACGCACAGCCGGAGTATCTGCGGCCCCCGGCCAGCCCTTTGCCCGCGCCTGTTTTCGCGTCCGAAAAAAACTCTGAGTTCAGTCATTGAGTTCATGATTTGGTTAATCCTTTATACCGCTTCTGCCAGGGGACGCGTGGCGCCGCATCCCTGAGTTTCGTTGAGCAAGTTGGGCGCGGTGGAACGTAACTGGGTAATGCACTCCTTAGCCGTGGCGTGAGTCCAACGACCCGTCCCCGTGATAGGCTCATGCACCGTATTGGTCACAGCCTGTTGCCCATTTTTCCGGGCAAAATGCGGGTGCGGCGTTGCTCCGCCTCACGCAAAACGCCCATGGCTGGGGAGACCAACAATTAGAAACGCTCACGTCAACGCAAAAATGGCCAGCATCTGCCGAATCCTTCGTCAGGAGCTTGCAGTAGATGACGGCAAGCGCCCATCGGCGAGGTCTTTTTCTGCGGACTGGAAACACGGGTATTGATTACACGACTGGGGTAATTGGCGTCGAAACCGAAATGGCCCGGTGCAGACGAGGCTCGGCTCGCCGTCCTTGCACCCTAACGACCGACCTGCCAGAATGGCCGGGACATTGACCTTTTATGCCAAGCAGTTTCGACGCCTACATGCCGAAGACGCGGTTCCAGTTCCGCGATGCGGGTATCTTGTCGGTCGGCACAGTCTCGTGCGAGGACCAGATTCACCAGGCGGTGTACCTGAGCTACACCCCTTCCGGTTCGGACACGCCGAGCATGGAACTGGAGCTTCCGCCGAAAACGGTCGAGGCCATCATCCGCCACTTGCAGGAGCGGGCGAACGAGGCGCGGTTCATCAACGGCGAAAAGATGCTGGACTATCCCGAACCGGTGCCCGTCAAACCTCCTGGTGCGAATCCCAGGCGGCCCCGCCGCAAAACGAGCAAGAAGGCAGCCGGCCTGCCTCTGGCTGACGACGCAAAGCCACCCGCCACACAATGACCATCCCGGAAATCCTCAAAGAACTCGAGCCTTATACAGGCCGGTTCCCGAAGAACGCCATGCGAGCTGCCATCGAGCAGCGGGAGGCCATCACGCCGGAGTTGCTGCGCGTGCTGGAAACCGTCGCCGAAGACCCGGTCAAACACGCCGAGCGGACAGGCTATGCGCTGCATCTTTTTGCGATATACCTCCTGGCCCAGTTCCGCGAAAAGCGGGCCTATCCGCTGTTCATCAAAATCTTCAGCGCCCCCGGCGAGACGGCCTTCGACCTGGTGGGCGATACGGTTACCGAGAGGCTGAGTCGAATCCTTGGCTCAGTCTATGATGGCAACGCCGCCCCGTTGCAGGGCCTCATCGAAAGTGAGCAGGTCAACGAATACGTCCGAGATGCCGCGCTCGATGCCTTCCTCGTGCTGGCGCAGTCCGGCCAAATGCCCCGTGACGAGGTTGTGAGCTATTACCGCAGCCTGTTTGGGGGCAAACTCAGCCGGAGCTACTCCCACGCCTGGGACGCCTTGGCGTACGGGGTGGCCGCTCTGCCCGCGCCCGAATTGCTGCCGGAGGTCCGGCGGGCTTACCAGGAGGAGTTGATCGATCCGGGCTTTGCTGGCTTGGACGAAATCGAGCGAGAATCGCGAAACCAGAAGCCCTGGCGTCGGGAGAAGTACACGGTCATTACGGATGCCATCGCTGAGATGGAATGGTGGGCGGCGTTTAACAAGTCCGGGCAAGGGCCGGTCAAAATCGGCCGCAACGCCCCCTGTCCCTGCGGCAGCGGCAAGAAATACAAGAAGTGCTGCGGCAAGGGCTGAAGGGTGGCGGCGGAAATTCCGGACCTCCTGAAGGAAAGTCAATGAGCGTGATTCGAGAATTCAACGTCGAGGCCGGGTTGCCCACGCTGGACGAGGCGCGGCGGCTGGTCATCGGGGAAATCAAGCAGGCGAAGCGTGACGGGGCGCGAGTGGTGAAGGTGATTCACGGATACGGCTCGTCCGGCAAGGGCGGCAAGCTCTGCGTCGGCTTGCGGAAGTCGCTCGGGCTGCGCAAAAAGGAAGGCGTCATTAAGGATTTCATCGCAGGCGAGGATTTTTCCATTTTCAACGACAGGGTGCTGGCCCTGTTGGACACGGTGCCGGAGTTGCGCGGCGACCCGGACCTGGGCGCAACCAACGAGGGGGTGACCATCATCTGGCTGAAGTGAGGCCCAGTGGAATCAGGTCTGCCGCCCTCGACAAGGCTGGGATGCGCCCGTGGTCCCGGGCCGGTCGCGACGGTCGTTGACAGCACCAGTGGTTCTGCCATCCTGGCCGTCAGCGATGCCGCGAAAAACCAGTACGCTGCTGCTCGTGTTGGCGGCCATCTTTGTCCTGGCCATACTGACCGTGCTTTTCTTGCCCATGGGCCGGACTCCGCCGCGCCCGCCATTGCCAAACCCGAATGGCTATGACGATTTCCTGAAAGCCGCGAAACTACTGAGCGGCGATGTCGGCAATGCTCCCACGCTCGACCAGAACGGTCTTCGGGCGTTGGTATCCACGAACTCCGAATCGCTTGGCCTGTTGCGCCTTGGCTTGACCCGCCAGTGCGCTCTGCCCGCAGATTCCGCCATGACTAACGTCGCCGGTCTGCTGGGCGACTTGGCGGCCATGAAACGGCTGGCTCAACTACTTGCAGCGGAGGGCCGGTTGCGGGAAAGGGACAGCCGCCTTGCGGACGCCGCGCGCAGTTACCTCGATGCCATCCGCTTCGGAAACGAGATGAGCCGCGGTGGGTTCATCATCAATCGGCTCGTGGGAATTGCCTGCGAAGCGATTGGCGACACCCCGCTCAGCAAACTTGCGCCTAAGCTTGGCAGCGAAGAGGCTCGCCCGGTCATAGCTGAGTTGGAGAAAATCGACCTTGCCCGAGTCACTTGGGAGGAAGTCCGGCGAAACGAAAACAGGCTTTCCCGGTATCAACTCCGCAAGGGGTTCAATCCGATTACCTGGGCCATCGGCCGGTGGCAACTTTGGCGCTCGGGCTCACTGCAAAGGGCAGAAACGAGGCACAATAGAGTCACGGCCCATGAACGCCTGCTGGCGGCTGAACTCGCCGTGCGTTGTTACCAGGCGGAGCAGGGGCATCCGCCAGCGCGTCTGGAGCAACTTGTTCCAGAATATATCCAGCGCGTGCCATCAGACCCCTTCAGCGGCAAACCAATGATTTACCGCCCGCAAGGGACCAACTGGCTGCTCTACAGCGTTGGCGAGGATGGCGTGGACGACGGCGGCAAAGCCGTGGGCCGGCCGGCTCCGGGTGCGGTTGCAAAAGGCGACGAGTCTTACGATTCACCCTACTGAGCGCCGAGACTGGCTTGGGTGGCTGGCGAAAATGCTAACTGGTTCCACCGAGGTCATGTCAAACCTTAGCCAGTGTATCCCCCATCCCTTCGGGCGCAAGCGCCCACATGGCCTGGGGGCCGGAGAGGGCAATCATCACGGCGAGCCGATTCGGGCACTCCCTAAGCGCGGCTTGCGACCAACAGGGACGACAGGATGTTGTTGGCAATGTGAGCGCACGTGGGAGGCCAGATGGATGCGCTCCTTGCAAATAACCAACCGGCCACGACGCTGAACACAAACACTCCAAAGGCATTCGCCAAAATCGCCTGAGTCGGTTCGCCATGCGATAGCCAGTATGGAAGATGAGCGCCCACAAAGAGCAGGGAGGTGAGCGCATTCGCCAGGTATGTCGGCAGCAGGGCCATAAGCTCCTTCATGACCAAGCCTCGAAAGAGAATCTCCTCAAACAGGGGGGAGATTACCAGTTGAAGCAGCGCGAGCCTGGCGGCCAGCGACGACAAGCTGGCCCTGGAGAAGGACTTTCTGCCGAGGGTGACCTCAAACAGCGTGACCGCGAGCAGAAAGACGCCCGTGATGGCAAGGCACCACAACCACTTGCGCAGGCTCGGAACAACGGACAAGCCCAGGTACTCTGCCGGAGGCTTGCTCCTCAGCCAGAAGGCGAAGACCGAGGCGGGCAGAACCCACAGGACGAACTTGAGCAGATTGGAATATGCGGCCCGCCAGGTCGGCGAGGCGATGGACTCGTCGACCGCGTAAAACAAAGTGGCGCGGACCGTCCAGAGGACAAAGAACACGGCCAGGAACAAAGACAAATCAAGAGCGGCTTTACGCTGATTGGCCATGGAGGTCATCGAGTACGAACCTCAACCAGTTTATCCGCCGCGCCCAAAGGCGCAAGCTCCCATCCTACCCACGCCCCCGGCGTGCCCGAGGCCGCCAGGCTCACCAGGCAGGATTCCGTCGCGGGGTTGGCCCTGGGCCGAGCCTGGTGGCGAAGCTCGCAGGGATGCGGGCCTGGCCCAGCCAGGCAGCGACCGGCTCCGGACAGCACCCGCCCGCGCACTGGTCAGCGCATGATGCCCCATTCACCGCCAGCGCCCTGTCACTTCACCCCAGCCTTGGCGGCGGCTTCGGGGTCGATGGCTTTGAGGGCGTTGGTCGCACGCCCTCTCACCTCCAGGTCCGGGTCATTGAGCAATTCGACCAGTGCGGGCACTGCAATCCTGGCATCCGGTCCAAACATTCCAAGTGACTGAATCACACTGCTTTGGACGGCCAAGGATGGGTCATGCAGGGCATTTGTCAGCAGGGTGAGTCCTTTGCCCGAAGCATCCGCAACAATGTGGGGAGGGCGTTGGTTCCAACTTGGCGCACAGCCGCGTTCGCCTGTTCCTGCGCCTCTGGACTTCCGGTCGTTGCAGAGGCTATCAGCCAACTGCTCAACGGCTTCCCTTGATAGACAGGCTCCTGCCTGCGCATCACCTGCCATCCCACCACCGCCAGTAGGGCGGCGAGCAAGACGGCGAGCGCGATATGGACCCGCTTTCGCATGGCGGCGGTATGGCGCTGTTTGGGCCGTGAATCAAGTGAATTTGCGGCTGCCCGACCGAAGCCCCCCCGGCCGGGCGGCTTTTCCAATCCAGATCCCGGTCACCGCCTGCCTATGGGCTGGACTGCCCCGCGCCCGCCACGCCCGCCAAGCCCGGCCGCGCTGTGGAACATCCTGGAAGCTTGTGCCTGCGGGCGCATGGAGGATACAGTGATGCACCTTAGATGACCGAGTGTTCACACGTTCGCAACAATGAAAGGAAAACAGAATATGAACGGAATCAGCTTAATGCCTCGAACCTTCACCTTTGGAGTTTTCGCTGCCGCCTGCTGCCTCGTCATCAGCGGCTGCATCTATGATGTTCCGATCACCCCCAAAGCCACTCGCAAGGTTGATGCCAGACTCCTTGGCAACTGGACCTCCAAGGACGGGAAGAGCAAGATGAAGGTGGTAAAGCTGGATGACTCCAATTATATCGTCTCCGCCGACGGGGATTTGTATCGCGCCTATCATTCGGACGTGGCCGACACCCCGTTTGTCAGCGTGCAGAAACTTGAATCGGACAAACCCAAGTATGCCTATTGGACTTGGAAATTGTCTGGCGATGGCACGCTGAGTTTGCGTAATGTCAACGACAAGGTCGTTCCCGATGACACCAAGGACTCGGCCAGCGTGCAAAAGCTCCTGAAAAAGAACCTGAAAAATCCGGCGCTCTTTATGGATGAAGTCCAAATGACCAGGGACAAGTAGTCGGCCATCCCGACTGCGGGCGTGTGCGGAGCGCGGTTGGCCGTCTCGGGAACCGGTCCAACGGCCACGGCGACCAAGTGCGAGGCCGCGGGCCGACCCGCACTGCTGACCCAGCGCCGAGGGCGATGTCCTGGCCAATGGGCAACCGAGCCCGCTCGATTCTCTGCAAAATCCGTTTGACGGTGACTCTAGGGGCCTGTAGATTCCCCGTTCTCTGGCACCCGGAGTAGCTCAATGGCAGAGTCCCGACGGGTCGGGATTGACCGGCGGGGTGGAAGCCGGTGGATTTGGGTTCCAGAGTAGCTCAATGGCAGAGTCCCGACGGGTCGGGATTGACCGGCGGGGTG
>Ga0181524_10006321_pt1 | contig 10341 bp, 11 predicted proteins | sample PEATcosm2014_Bin_34_FD_119761 | JGI IMG/M metagenome (GOLD analysis project Ga0181524, IMG submission 119761) | Peatland microbial communities from MTU Mesocosm Facility, Houghton, MI, USA - PEATcosm2014_Bin05_60_metaG | ecosystem: Environmental > Terrestrial > Soil > Wetlands > Peat | place...
ACCTCGTTGAGTTGGTCCAGCGTCAAATCAGCCACCCCTTCGAGCATCGGCAGTAGTCGGCCTTCGACCTGGCCCCAAAAAGCCTCCTGCTTTCCGTTTTGATACGGGCTGAACGGAAGCGTGTTTTCAAAGAGCACGCCCAAGCGAGTAAGTCCCTGCTCGGTTTCGGCAGCGATCATGGCCGAACCGTTGTCGTAGAGCAGCGACCTGGGCAAATCCCGCTTTTGAAAAGCCTGGCACAGGCCGTGGCACAGCTCGCGAGCGCCTTCGGCCAGATACCATTGCAGGTGGCAACAGAGCCGCGAGTGATCATCGAGAACGCCGAGCAAGATCGGATAAACCCATCGGCCGTCGGCCAGCAGCACACGCAACGAGCCGTGATGAAAGTCCAGGTGCCAGAGCCCATTGACATATTCGCTCTCGTAACTGCGAACTTCCCTGGCCTGGTAGCGGTGCTCGGCGGCTTGGGCTCCCGGACTGTGAACCGGTCCGCGACGAGCCCGCTTGAACAGCCCATGGCTTTTCATGCAGCGCAGCAGCGAAACATAGGAAGGCATCGCTCCGGCCTGGGGCTGTTGTTCCACCACCACTGCCAGGTTGTCGAAATGGAGTTGGTAACTCCAACCGGGATGCTGCCGATGCTGTTCGGTCAACAACTCGATCAGCTTGGGACTCACCGAGGGGTGTTGCCCATGGTCGGACCGGATTTTGCGCTTGAGCGCTTCCACCGGTCCGGCTTTGGAACGTAGCGCTTTGTAATACCATCTCTCGATGGTTAAAAGCCCGAACAAAACCCATTCGCCGGAGATGGGGTGGCGCCACTTTTGGGCGGCCAGTTCCTGGAGTCGCTGTTGAAGTTGCCCTCGGTCAGGAGGCGCGGCTAAAAGCGGTCCGATGACGCTGAATCGAAAATGCGCCCAGCGCTCATGAGGCCGCGAGCTTGACGATGTCTCTTTCATAGGATGCCGTGATTTTTATTTTTTCCCACCACTTCGGTGGTGCGGCTCTTGTTTACACCGGCCTCTCCGGCGGTGTCGCCCGGCATCCTCTGCGTGAGTTGGAGTGAGCCTCACATAACCAACTCTTTCCAGGCGGCCGGCGTGGTGATTGGTGCCAGGAATTTGAGCAACTCCAAAAGCCGGTCGCGCCGTTCGACTTCGAAGCTCACGCACAACGACCAAGGCATCGCCTTGTGGCAACACGGCGGCATGAATTGGGCGCGAGCTTCGCGCCAAAAGGAACTACCCACGAAGATGACCAGCCACCACTGCCGCCATCGCTCCAGCGTTCGACGGTCAATGCCCAGGGCTTCGCGCAGGCACTGCACTCGTTCGGGTCTCAAACCGTGGATCATGGCCGAGACCAACACCACGACCAGACCGGCATAAACCCGCCGCCCCATAAAGCGCACCGAGGGCGGAGTATGTCGCCGCCGGCAGCCCTCCTGGGCGCAGCAGAAGCTGAAGCGCACCTCCCATTGCGGGCCGCCTCGCGGTTTGCGGTCATAGTCGCTGCGGTGCAGCTTGCCGCCGCAAAGCAGGCAACCCTTCAACCGAGCCTCCTCCGTCAGGTCGGCATCGACTTTTTCCAGTAGTTGATATACTTGTGGATCTGCCAGATGGTTCTGGCACCAGCTTTCTCCGGTTCTATTTTTCAACACCTTAGATCGGAGAAAAAAAGCCCTCGCCGGGCAAGCTCTCGGCGAGGGTTCCAATTATCAGCCAAGGTTTTTCAGAAAAACCAAGGGACTTCCACCGCACTCCATTACCAACCAAGGAAAAATCAGCAGCCGCGAGACTCGATTTTCGAGTCAATGCTCAAACGTGGTTTTGCCTGCCGACGGCCTGTTCCTCGGCTGGGGCCGCACGCAACCGGCTGCATTCCCGCGCAACCTGCACCGGGGTATACCCCCGGGGAGAATCGAAAACGAACGCATCTTGGCTCAGCCAAAACCGCCAAGAAGCCGGCACAACCTGCGGAGCGACCCATGGTCTCCGTCTGGCATTACCCGACCGTGAAGAGTGAGAGGAGAAACCAATTCTCTCTCACCCGCGCAGCGGCAATAAACCGGCAAGACAGCAAAAAGCCAACTCTTGCTGTTGGTCAGCAGCTGAAGCCCAGCCATCTCTTCTGGCCGGGCTCCATTCAACAGTGCTCAGTGTTTTGGAACGGGCCAACGCAACCCCAATACCAGCAGATCGAGCTGGCATTGGATGTCCACGCCGCCATCATCGAACCGGTAGCTATTGCTCAGGGTTCGCCGTCGCCTCTCGCGAGGTCTGTTGAAAGGACTGGAGGGCGAGGTAATTCGGACCGAAGCGCTTGATGTTCTCCAGTTGCTCGTCGAAGTGTGCGTAATGACCCTCCTCCTCGCCAACCGGGACCTCGAAGAGCTGCTTGGAGGCGGCATCACCGTTCTGGCTGCATTCGGGGGCATATTGGTTGCAGCTCGCCACGCCGGCTTGTTCCATCGCCCTCGCCTTGGCCAGCATCTCTTCGGCGTCAGTGATCTTTTCCACCGGCCCCGCCGCGACCATCTCCACCGAAGGCCGAAGAATAAACGGGTGAGAAGAACGGACCGGGCCAGATTCGCATGGGAATGGGGCGAGGAAAGAAACTGCCCATCTGTTGGCTGTCCGCCCAAATCTGAGTGAGGAGTTCCTGTCGGTCACGGGCTCGTTCCATCGAGAATGAGCTGAAGGGCCGTTCCGGCGCTTCTGGCGGATGGGCAGACTGCTTTGGGGGCGGGTTGGACCCGCTGAGGTTAGGGATGGCCTCCGGTATGGTCAGAGTGGCCGGGCTTGGCGCCGGTGCGGACGCGGCTTTCATAGCGTTGTCACTGAAATTCAGCGATCCTGGGATGCCTGCCCAAGTCACCTTCACCGTTCCGGCCTTTTCGTCAATCGTCACTACTTCGAGGTCGCCTTTACGTTCCCCTTCGGCGAGTATGAAGTGCTCTTCCTTGACAGGTTCGCCTGGCTTTGCCTGGAGTTCTGTGTCGATAAGGGCCTTCTTGCCGGTGATTGTAACGATGCCGGCGAGGAAAAACCTGCGAACTGCCGGGTTGGTCTGCTGCGGCGCCGTCGTCCGCGGATTGAGGTCAAAGACATTCGATGCCACAATGCTCCCAGAGAAATGGTTGATGGCTGCGTTCGTGACCTTGGCTTCGGTCGCGGCGGCGGCGGCGCCGAGCACCATGCCGGCCGATAAAGCAAGCAGAATCATTCGAGCATGTGACATGGCCATATTTTGGATCTTCCTTGGACAATGTCGTTAATGATATTAAGCGCCCTCTATTTGCGTTTCGAGTCTTTGAACCTCGCTTCTTATCTCTCTTTTCAGTTCATCTCGCTGTTCGGTGAGTCCTTTATAAACAGAACCGGCACCGGCCATTTCAAGAGCCGTGATGCGCGCCGCAAGCGCGGCGACCTTTCGTTCTACTTCTTCGATTCTTTTTTGCATAGTGATTTGCTCTCGAATCATGCAACTCGTTGCAATGATCCCAACTGCTCCGGCGTCACGTCCACTCCATGTTCAGGATGACTGCGATATTCTGAGTGCTCTCGATATTCCTCATGACCGCGATCTTCTTCATGAGCGCGGTATTCCCGGTCGCCTCGATGCCCCGAAAACACACATCCGGCACTCGTGAGCAAGATGACACCGCTTATCAGACAAAGGATGACTTTCATATATTTTCCTGTTTTGTGATTTCCTCCGAGGGATCATCGTCCTCGTCAGGTGCAATCGATTCTCTCCAGCTAATGACGTGCCGTTTGATCCAGGTTGCCCCGGTGCGTTGATAGTGAACGAGTTATGAGCCTTGAGTTCCGCACATATCTTCTCTCGATCATGCACGTTGCACGATGTTGCCGGTTTAACCGTGCGTTCTGCATCAAATGTCCTGGTCAAAGCTCGAACATGACCTCATCAAGGAAGTGCATCCCCAGGTCAGTGAAATCAAGGAAGGGGTGGAAGAGATGATCGCGACAGCGAAGAAAAACTCAGAAAACAATCCTCCGTCATCCAAAGCAAAGAAGGGGCATTAGTTACCCGGCGGAGCCGTCTTTTAGCTTGGTTAATCCGGGAAACCCGTTCTTGAGACTGAAACCTTGAAGCGGTGCGGCTCATCATCAGGTACCAGTCGCCGGAAAAGTCTGCGTCTCCTGGGCTTCAGTCGTCAGTTGAACCGGGAGCCTGGCCGATAGATTTCACTTGGATTTCTTTGCCGTGAACTGGGATTGATCGAAGACTAAATCGGGATTGTGGGAGACATCTGGTTGGGGCTTCTGGATTGGGATGGAACATCTATTGTCATCATTGGCATGAGAAGTGCTTGCGACGCACGAAACGATTCGGTTCAAAAGTCAGTTTGCGTTTTCTTCGTCGTTGGGTTGATGTTGCCTTCCTACCACGAGCCGCTGAGTCGGTTCTGTCCGCCAGCACCCGTCTCCACAAAAGTCCCCCAAACATTCGTGCCAGCTTTCCTGTCTTCCGAACATTTCCCAAATCCGGATGCAGCCCGCAAAGGTCCCAACCGTTTCGCTGCGCCTACTCGGGCGTAGATAACCCCAAATCCTCCCTAAGGAATCGAAAACGCGATTTTACTGGGGAGAACCAAGGGAAGCATTGTTCGTGCCAATGTCTAATCTCCATGGAACTCCAAAGCCGCTGGATGGCTTGGCCGGCTTGGTTCCCTTGGGCGAGCAATTCGTTTAGGCGAGGATCATGGATAGCGAAAAAGCCTTGCAATTACGGTGCGGCTTCGCGTAAAGTTATCGTTAGGCAGATGCAAGAAAAGCCAACTATGAACAACGAGACAGAGACCCGATGCTTGATTTGAACAGACTGGGAAGGAGAATACAAAGATGAAACACAAACTCACAATGTTGTTGACTCTGGTGCTGGCCGCCCTCTTCGGAGCGCGCACCTTCGCCGCAATACAGCTTTCGGTGAACATCGCGCCGCCGCCCATCGTCGCCTTCGATCAGTCCCCCTGTCCTGGCGACGGGTACATTTGGACGCCTGGCTACTATCAGTACGGTGATTATGGCTATTACTGGGTGCCGGGTCATTGGGTTATCCCTCCTAGCGTGGGGCTGCTCTGGACGCCCGGTTATTGGGGCCTCGCCGGCCGCAGGTACGCCTGGCACGAAGGGTATTGGGGCGCGCAAGTCGGCTTCTACGGCGGCATCAATTACGGCAACGGCTACTTCGGCTCAGGCTTCAACGGCGGACGTTGGGAGGGGGGCGTGTTCCGGCATAACACGGTCATCTCGAACGTGGACCGCAAGACCGTGCATAATACTTACGAGGACCGCTCGGCGGTTCGGGTTATCAAGGGTCCGAATCACGCGTTCAACGGTAAAGGAGGAATCAAGGCACAACCCTCGCGTGGCGAGGTGGAGGCAAGCCGCGCTCCTCATCAAGGCCCGACGCCGGTGCAAGTCTCGCATGCGCAAGAGGCGCATAACAACCATCTGGCAGCTCATGGAGCCGCACACAGGTAACCAGTCCAACGGCTGAAACAGTTTCAATCCGTTGCTCACTTCGTAATCATATTTGGGTTCTTGTCGCTTCTAATGGCTGATGACATCCAGAACTCCGCTCCGCAGGGCGAACCATGCAAATTGGAGAAACTCGTCCTCCGGCCTTCTCGCGTAGTTTACCTCCCCCTCCTTCATCGAGCCTGATGCGCCCGGGGCGTTGGAACGTCGGATTTTCAACGCATCCGCAAAAAACGAGGTGACGCGATTTTCCAGCCCCTTGGCGGTGCCGGTTTGCTTGTTGAGGTCCGGACCGTTGGAATGCCGGATTTTCAACTCGTTCGCAAGAAACGAGGCGGCGCGATTCTCCAGCCCCTTGGCGCTGCCGGTTCGCTTGTTGAGCAAAGCGATCTCCAAATCCTTGTAAATCGCGCTCACATGGCCACGGGCCTGGCCGGCATTCACATCGATCTCGAACGACGCCTCCTGCGCGCTGCCGGACGTAATACGGGTGTGTTCCGCAATGTCAAGGAACCTGTCAAGGCGGGTCAGGTCCATCGCGTTGAGCGAACCGGAATAGTGGAGCGAGAAGTCCGGTGGCGTGAGCGGGATCGTCATCAGCACCTTCAGCGTTCCTGCGTCCATCAGGTCGCCCTGCGCCTGGACCCGGATGGCGGCAGTGCCCTCGGCGCGGTTGGCGATGCCCTCAGCGGACATACTGACGGCCCCGAACGTCAGCACGCCGGGGTCGGCCCCGGCGGCCACCCGCTCGCAGTATCTCAGCCGGCCGTTGGTGATGCTGAGGCTACCGATCTTGAGCGTTTGCCGAATTGCGGCCAGCGCCTCATGCACCATAAGCGGACTCTTCACAAATGGCTCCGCCGGCTTTTCCCGGTTGACCAGCGCATCGAATGAGGGTTCGGAGAAGCGGATTGACTCGGCTCGGTACGACTTTCCCCGGAGCAGTTCGCCATACGCCAGGCCGGACACTCTGCACTCGGGCAGAACAACATGAAAACGCGTCGTTCGATAATCGTGCGCAGCGAAGAATTCCTCGTCTCCGACCAGCGTCCGAAGCTCGGCCCCTTCGGCGATCAGTTCCGAACCCGGCGCCGATGCTCGCAGCCGCGCGCAGCAGACACCGTAGCGCGCCCGGGGGAAGTCCACCTCGAGATTCGTCAGATCGAGACCGGCCTTGGCGAGGACATCAGCCAGAGCAGCCTTTCCCCAAAGAAGCCGTGCCCAGCGAACACCCGTCAGTGAAATCCGTCCGGCCTTGAGCGTCGTATTGGCTGCGCTCAGTGTGAGAGATTGAGCGACCAGGCGATTGGCGCCCACCGCGTAATTCAGTTTGCCGATTCGCAATGCGCACCCTGGATGCGCTCTTGCAAACGCTCGCTCTGCCCTCCCTTTGCCATAGCGGTTGAGGATCGCCCCGCCGAACACCAAGCCGAGAACCAGGACGGCGAGGACGAGCGCACCAAGGCAAAGGCCAGCGTAAGCCGACAGCCTCCGCAGCGACAACTTCCTGCTATGCTCGTCTTTAAGCTCAATGTCCGGCTTCACGGCACCATTAGTGAGGATTCAAGTAACTGGCCAAAGCCATCACCGGAAAGGTGTTGGGATACGCCGGGTATTCCATGTACAGAATCCCGGGATGTCCGGTCCCGACCACGGAGCCATCCCGCCAGGATTCCGACTCGTCCCGGGTTTCGAGGAGGTAATTGACAACCTTCGGGACCGTATCGGTATGTTGCAGGCCCATCTGGCAGAGAAACTCGAGTACCCACGCGGTTTGCGTCGGGGTGCTGGCCCCTCGGCCCCGATGTCCATCATCAAGGTAAGACAGCGTCGACTCGCCGAATCCGCCATCGGCATTCTGAAAACCCATAAGCGTCCGGGCCGCCCTCTGGAGATAGGCCGCTTGCGGCGATTCTCCCGCCCGCAGCAGCCCGGTGCCGGCCTGGGTCGTCCCGTACAGGGTGTTGATCCCCCAGCGGCCTTCCCAAAGACCCGTGCCGGCATCCTGGGTCCGACGCAGAAAGCGGGCCGCCCGCCTGACCGCCCTGGAGCCAGCCAAAGTCATTCCATAAGCGCCCAGTGCTGCCAGAACATGGCCTGTATTATCCGCCGAGCTGTCATCGAACAATTCCACCGAATCGCTGAGGTCCTTGGTGAATAGCTTCACCATCCGGCTTCCGACCTTGTTCTTGTCAAAGGCCCCCCAACCGCCATCGGAGTTTTGGCGGTTCAACAGCCACTGCAGTCCCTTTTTCCGGCAGTCCGCCGCGCCGGTGCTTCGAGTAAATGGCGCCATCTTTTCCAGGAACACCAGCGCCCTGGACGTGTCATCGACGTCCGGGTATTGCTCGAAGTCCCGGCCGTATGGGAACCCGCCTTGGGCGGTCTGCAGTTCATAGAGATTCTCGGCGGCCAGCACCAGTGGAGCGCTCCTTTCTCCGGCCTGGACCAGCGCCTGGGCCGAAAGGATGCTATCCCAGACGCCGCCGTCCATCAGGCAGCCGAGGTAGTTGCCCTTTCCATGGTCGAAATACAGCCCATCCACGAACTCTAATCCCCTCTTTATCGCCGACGGGATCGCGGGAAAACGCCCGGGATGCTTCCGGTAAAAATGGTCCAGCGCGGCGATGCTGAACAGGGTCGAGACCGTGTAGCCCCCCCAGCTCCCATGTTGGCGCTGCTGCTCGAGGATTTTTTTGACCATGAATCCGTCATACCAGGCGGACGGTTCTGCCTCTGCCTGGTTCGGCTTCCAGGAGTTTCTGGCGTAAAGCTCGCTCAAGTCAAATTCCGGCCCAAATGTGCCGCGAATCTTCCGGGAAACCCGGTTATGCCGCAGGTAGGCCATGGGGATCAGGTGGGGAATGACCCATTGGGAAAACTCCCGGTAGTTTAGCGGCAGCGCCTCCAGGAAAATCAGGTAGGGGATTTCGCTGATGTCCTCCCATCCCCGCACCCCGAAGAGCGCCAGAAAGGTTTTTGTGAACTGATTGGTCGAATCGATTCCCCCGGCATCCAGGATGAACTTTCTGGCCGAATGGATCGCCGGCTCCACGTTTGCGGTCGAGAACGAGGTTCGGAAGAACTTAAGCGCGGCATAGTTGAGCACGGTCGCGTTGATGTCACCCGAAGGGAGCGCCGGGTCCCGGGCCTGCCGCCAGGAGCCGTCCGGCAATTGGGCCTTGAGGAGAATTCCTGCCAGCCGGTTTAAGTCCAGCCGCGATGAGAAGCCCCGGAACCGGAGCCATTCCAGAAACAACGCGTAGAGCGAAATATAATGAGACCCCAAGTGGGCGGGGAAACTCCACCGGCCTTGGCTGTCCTGTTGGCCCAAGAGGCTGTCAACCGATTGCCTCAGGATCGCTTCCACCCTTTGCTTTGATAAGCTCATAAGCCTAATCGTCCCGCCTGCTTCCTCGCCAGAAAACGCCGGGCGAAGGAATGGCTTCGCCTGTGGCCCTTCCTGGCGGAGAGTGGTCTTCCCGGAACTTGGCGAGAGACCAGTCTCGCACGGGCCTCACAATCCCGATTTTCAAGACCGAGTCAGGACCCCCAAATTGGCCGCCATGCTGGGCTGGGAAACCATGCTGGAGGCGGACATGCCGAGGGACGGCGCTTGGATTGAGGCGCGAACGTTGCGGAGTTGGTCCAATATTCCGAACACGTGCAGCAGCCAAAGGACTACCACCACCACCACCACGACATTGAGGATCTTTTTGATCTTCCCATCCATGGGGATGTAGGTGTTGACGAGCCAGAGCAGAACTCCGACCACGATGAGACTGATGACAATTGTTATTAATGACATATTCTTACCTGTTCTTTTATCTGTTCTTTCTTTGCGTCCGGGTTCATGTCTGCGCAGCATCCTTTAGCGCGTGGCGTGCCAGGGGTGGCGGGCGGTGTCAGGGATTGCAAGGTCAGTTCATTGTGGCCGCTGCCGTAAAACCCGCAACCGCCTTGTCGGCAACAACCTGCCCTGCATTCTCGGCTGGGCCAGAGCGGAACAACGGTGGAGCAGCGTCAGATTTGTGAATTCGGTCGGGACTTCGTTGAGCGTGCAAAATGCACGTTCGATTAGTTGCTGTTAATGCAAATTGCATGGTTTTTGCGGTCCTCACCCCGCGCCCAAGCCCGGCAGTAAAACTGTAACATAGCTTGGATCAATAGGTTGCAGAAGCCGGCGTGGTTTTGGCCCTCCTCTGGCTAAAAGAAGGAGTTGACGATGAAAACCAATTCGAGTCATTCGGAACCGCCCTCCGCATTTCCATCTTCAGCGAGAATATCCGAGCCGACCGAGACGTTGCTTGTCGTCGATGACGACCAGGTAGTGCTCGAAGCAGAGGCGCGGCTTCTCTGTCGTCAGGGTTACACCGTGCTGCAAGCCGAGGGGGCTGTCCAAGCCGTGCGGTTGGCTCGCGAGGCCGCGGCGATTCATCTATTGATCACTGACTTCTCGATGCCTGGAGTTGATGGTTTGGAACTCGCCCGCCAATTCCGCGCGGTGCATCCAAAGACCCCTATACTGATGGTTTCAGGCTCATTGCCGCCGATTCATCACCGGGCCGACGACTTGGACCGCTTCGAGCTGCTGGCAAAGCCGTTCCAGCTCGGTGAACTGCTCCACAAGGTCCGCAAGCTGCTGAACGCCGTCGCTCCTCTCCCGATACGAAAACCGTGGTGTTGCGACTAACCTGGAGAATACCATCTTTACACCGTGCATTTTGCATGATATGTTGAAGCGTCCTTCATTGGCCGGACGCGTGTGCGCGCGACTCAACGCAGGCAAGCGCATGATCTACCGATTTCGACGCGGGATTATCGGGCCCATAGC
>Ga0181524_10006322_pt1 | contig 10341 bp, 10 predicted proteins | sample PEATcosm2014_Bin_34_FD_119761 | JGI IMG/M metagenome (GOLD analysis project Ga0181524, IMG submission 119761) | Peatland microbial communities from MTU Mesocosm Facility, Houghton, MI, USA - PEATcosm2014_Bin05_60_metaG | ecosystem: Environmental > Terrestrial > Soil > Wetlands > Peat | place...
ATCCACGACCTGAAGTTCGAGAAGGCAACGGAGGTCCGCTACGTGAAGATCACCATCACCGGTCTTGACGAAGGATGCTGGGCAAGCATCTCCGAGGTCAAGATTTTCGGCAGCAAACACCCGAAAGGAGCGCCATGATGAAAGTCTCGGTTCCGCTGGCTCTCGTGTTTCTTTTCACTGCGGGCAGCGCGGCCATGGCCGCGGCGTCTGACAAGCCCAACATCATCTTCGTCCTGGCGGACGACCTGGGCATCGACGGCGTCAGTTGCTACGGCGCCGACAGCCATCGGACGCCGCACATCGACAAGCTGGCGGAATCAGGGCTGCGATTCAACACCTGTTATGCCTCGCCCTTGTGCGGACCGTCGCGCTGCCTGCTGATGACCGGGCGCTACGCCTTCCGCACCGGCGGAATCACCAACGAATCGTGGCGCGCGGGCGGCTCGGGGGCCAGGTCGGCGGACGAATTCCCCATGGCCAGGCTCATGAAACAAGCGGGCTATGCCACGGGACAGGCCGGGAAATGGCGGCAGTTGGGCGAGTCGCCGCGCGACTGGGGGTTCGACGAATACCTGACCGACAACACCGCCAGCGGCTGGTATTGGGAAACGAAATACAACAAGAATGGCAAGGAACTGGACCTCCCCCGAGGCACGTATGGTCCCGACGTCATCCAGGACTTCACCGTCGATTTCATCCGGCGGCACAAGGACAAGCCGTTCTTCTTCTATTACGCGATGCACCTGGTGCATAAGCCCACCCTGCGCACGCCGGACACGGCCCAGGGCACGAAGGACATCAACCGCCTTTACGACGATAACATCCGCTACATGGACAAGCAGCTCGGGGCGATGGTGGCCGAGCTCGAAAGGCTCGGCCTGCGCCAGAATACGCTGGTCGTCTTCTCGGGCGACAACGGCACCGCCGCCGGCTACCCAAGCCCTGTCCATGGCCGCATGATCAACGGCTGGAAGGGGAGCATGCTGGAGGGCGGATCGCGAGTCCCGCTGATCGCCAGTTGGCCTGCCGTGACGCCTGCGGGAAAGGTGCTTGACGACATCGTGAGTTTCGCCGATCCCTATGCCACGTTCGCCGAGCTTGCCGGCGTCAAGCCGCCCGAAGGTTTCAAGATCGACGGGCAGAGTTTTGCCGCACGACTCCGTGGTGAGCCGGGCACGCCTCGGGCGTGGGCTTATGTCCAGCTCGACGGGCACTGGTACGTCCGCGAGCCGGGGTTTAAGCTGAACGAGGCGGGCAGCCTCTTCGACATGAGCGACGCGCCGTTCGTCGAGAAGCTCGTGCCCCCCGAAGCAGATACGGCCCAGAGCAAAGCCGCGAGGCAACGACTGGCCGCGGTCCTGGCGAAACTCGACCCCGCTGGCGGCAAGACGGACAGTGCCGGCGGTCGCCGCAAACCGGGGCGCGCCGACTCGTCTGGTTCTACGCCCGCCGTCGGTCCGTGGAAATCGGGCGACTCTTTGCCAGGGGCCCGGGCACCTGACATCGCCGGCAAGGCATTGGAGATCTTGGCTGAGATCGAGCCGACCGGGACCGAGGGGGTGATCGTGACGCAAGGTGGTGCCGCCCGAGGCTATGCGGTGTATCTTACCGCCGGGAAGCTTGCCTTCGCCGTCCGCGAGAACGGCAAACTGACGGAGATCGTCGCCAAAGACCCGCTGGGCAACGGTCGTTTCCTGGTACTGGCGACCCTCCGCCAGGATGGCGATTTGGCACTTATGGTGGACGGAAAGAAGGTGGCCGAGGGCAAGGCCGCCGGCTTGATCCAGCCGCAGCCCCAGGCTGGGCTATCGGTCGGCAGTGCTGCGCATGCGGCGGTCGGGAATTACATCCCTCCGAATCCTTTCAAGGGAAAGGTAAGCAACGTGCGCGTCAAGACAACCACAGTCCGCTAGGTGACGCAGTGCCCAAGCGCATCGTCGTCGCCGGCGTAAGCCGAGGGCTCGGTCGCGCCCTGGTCGAGGGCTTCATCGCCCGCGGTCACGTGGTGCTCGGTTGCGCCCGTCAGCGGAGGCGATCGAGGGGCTGACCCGGGCGATGGCGGCGGAACTGCCCCGCGGCATGGCTGCCGTGCCCGTCATCCCCGGCATCATCGACACGGAGATGCTGCGGAGCTGCTTCGGAGCCGATGCCGGGAACTATCCCGATCCGGCGGCGTGGGCGGCGTGGGCGGAGAAGGCGGTGCCGTTCCTCCTCGGTCTGGGCCTGAAGGACAACGGCAAGCCGATGGAAGTGCCGGAGTGAGGGGGGGCGGGTCGGTTTCGGGGGGTGGGACTCGGCTTAGCCGATTTCTTGGCTGAGCGCAGGTCGGCGGTGGCCGGAAGGGATCCCTGACATCGGCTTCATCACCTGTCTTCTGGAAACCTTGCGGAGGAAACGATATGTTAAGAAAGGCGGCAGCAAGGCTTGCACGGTGGCTGTCGGAGCGACGGTCACGGAAACGGAACCAGGAGGGCGAAGCAGCCATGTCGGGGGACCTGGGCCGGAAGAGCGACGCCTGGTGGGCCGAGTTCACGGCCCGAGCCCAAGACCTGGACAGCCTCTTTGCGCAACGGAGAAAGTGGGACCTTCCCGGCTGGATGCACGAGCACCTGGGAGCGATCGACGGACACTTGATGTGGGAGTTCGGACCGGCGGTCCAGGGAAAAGGGCACCGGCTGGTCATCACGCCCGAGTCATGCCGCTACCTCCGCCCCCTGGTCAGGCGCATCCTGGACCGAGCGCCCAAGATGGACGGCTGGGAGTTCCATGCCTACCGCCCGCCCGAGGATCTCGACATGGCGGAGCAGACGGTGAAGGCACGCACCGGCGGCAGCATCGCCAGGACGTTCTTCCGGGCGACGCTCAACGACATCAACAAGATCGACCTCCTGTTCCTGTCACGAGATTACGCTTCCGGCGAGGACCGACAGGGTTTCAACGACGTGTTCGTCGCCACGGAGACGCTGCTGGGGGAAGAGATCCTGGACCGGTGGATCGCGGCTGTCGAGGTCGCCCGGCTGGACCACGGTCCCGAGGAGCCCCAGGGCGTCCGCGAGCTGAAGGGCGTCGTTGACGGGCTGATCGGGCGCGTCAGGGACAGCCTGCCGGGCGTGCCGTACTTCCGGTTGCCCGAGGAATCGACCTGGACGGCTTGCGAGCTGACGCCGCAGGAGTCCGAGGACTACCCGCACCAACAGGACATGTTCGTCGGCAACTCGATGATCGATCTGATGTGGCGGAACGCCCACAGTAACCAGTCGTTCGACTCGGTCCGGTTCTCTCGGCACGGAGAGACCTTCTGCTACCTCAAGATCGACGGGAGCAATGGGTTGGAGGACTCACGCTTCGCCGACAAGGGCGAGATCGTGGACGCGGTCGACGCCGCCCTGCGGAAGGCGGAAGCGGGGTGTTTCGTGGGCAGGGGCACGGGGCTACGGTACAGCTACCTCGACCTCGCGCTGGTCGATTGCGATCGTGGGGCAGATGTTGTCAGGCAGGTGTTGCGAGAGGGGAACATTCCCCGGCGAAGCTGGATCCTGTTCTTCGATACGGATCTTCAGGCGGAGTGGATCGGCATCTGGGACGATACGCCACCGCCGCCGATGGTGGAAGTCCCGGAGTCGTGAGTCGAATTTCATCCGGAAAAGGAGACAGCCAATGCAGCCTCACATCCGCTCGATTGTTGCGGGTTGCCTCGTGACGGTTGCCGCTTGTGGACACTCTCCCCGTGCCCGTTGCTATGCCCAGGCGGGGCAGCCGCCGGTCGCGGAGAAGACCGCTCTGACGGAGAGGGATCGGAAGGCTATCGCCTGGTTCGATACGCTTGACTATCCCAACCTGGCAGGGAAACGGTGTGTGCGCGTTGCTACGGGTGCTTCGTATCAATCAGGCGACGATCCGCCGGCCAACCGATACCTGCTCGGCTTCCTGTTGACGGAAAAGGGGGACCAGTTCACCGTCTTCATGCCCGATCTCTCGACGGACACCTATCGGCGAACCCCGCCCGGCACCCCCGAGCACCGGCACGTGGGCTACAGCGCGGTCGATCTGAAAGAGGTGGCGGCAGCACAACTTGCACAACTGCGAAAGCCCCCCGACAAGGAAGACCATTTGCGCCGCTTCGGCGAGCGGTTGAGCGAGCGTGGCGAAGTCTTCCTGATGGCGCGGGCCTGCGCAGCCAACGGGCTGGAACCCTTGGCGCACGAGTTGATCGCCGAGGCCGCCAGGATGCCTGCGCGCAACGAGGGCGAGCCGCCGGGGGACTTGGTGGACGCGCTCTCTCGGGAAATCGCCCACAGCCGTATGTGGCAGGCCGTGGTCGAGTTCGGCGAGCCTTCGATCAGCCGCAAGGAGCTGCTGGAGCGGTTCCGCTTCATCGTCAAGCACTTCCCGACGAGCGAACACGCAGCCAGGGCAAAGGAAACGGCAGACCTGCTCGCCCAGATGGTCAAGGAAGACGAGGAGCACGCCCGGCAAGGGACCAAAGCGCTCGACAAGCTGCCGATCAAGGAGCGGGTGGCGGAGCTGATCTTCCGGCTTCGCGACCAGAACGGGCACCAATGGATGCAGCCAGGATGGTGCGACATCTTCGATGACCTCGGCGGTATCAAGGGTGGCAAGACCCCTGCGCACCAGCTCGTTGCGCTGGGCTTTGACGCCGTGCCCCAGTTGATCGACGTGCTCGATGATCGCCGTTTCAGCCGATCCGTCGGATTCCACCGCAACTTCTACTTCTCCCACCACGTGCTCCGCGTCGGCGATTGCGCGCTGGCGATCATCGAGAGGATCGCCGGTCGCAGCTTCTACGCTCGCCGCACGACCAGCAGCGAGATGATGAAGGAAGGGCAGGAATCGGAGGTGAAGAAGCAAATCCGCACGTGGTGGAGCGAGGTCCAGACCAAGGGAGAGAAGCAGGTTCTGATCGAGGCGGTAGGCGTGGGCGATCGGAACTCGGTTTACCAGGCGGAGCAGCTCCTGAAGAAGTATCCGCAAGACGCCCTGGGTCCCATCGTTGCCGCCGCGAAGAAACACTTCGACGGGTCTTTGCGAGCGGAACTTGTCGGCTTGGTCTGCAAGGTGCCGGGCGAGGCATCGACACAGTTCCTGCTGGAGGAAATGGAGAAAAGCCCCTATGGACAGTCTCGCGTTGCCGCCGCCCAAGGGCTGTTGCAGCGCGGGCGCTCCGAGGCGATCCCGGCGATGATCGGACTGTGGGAAACCGTCAGCGCGAGGTCCCCGGACGCCGAGAAGAAGGGTCGCGTCCGTCCTGGCGAGTTGCCGTCCTACGAGGGGACGGAAGAAGTGGTCGGCTTCCTGGCACAATGCGGCGACCCGGCGGCCATTGACGCGCTGGCGAAGCACATGCGCAGGCACGGCATCGACCGGCGGATCGCCATCGTCTCGGCCTTCGGCACGAGCGGATCGTTCGGCGTGATCTCGTCCGGCGGGGGCGGCGGGTTGCGACCGGGGCGGGCGGGAGCTTCGCAGAAGGGAGAAGTCGAGAAGGCGATCGAGAGACTGCTCGTCGCCGCCCTGGACGATACTGAACAACGCGAAGGCATGTCGGGCTCCTGGGGCGACAAGTCGTTCCAAGATCCGCGGGTGTGCGACCTTGCGGCACACACGCTGGCCGAGCGGTTGCCGAAGAAGTACGATTTCGACCTGTCGGCTGCCCTGGGCGAGCGGGACCGCCAGAGGCTGCTGATGGTCAACGTATGGCGAAAGGGGCAGAACCTCCCGGCAATCCCGCTGCCGAAACCGAAGCGGATCGCTCCGGTGACCGCTGCAACGACCGATCCATTGCTTGCCAAGCTCGTCGAGGCCCGGTCAGCCGAGCAGCGGAAACAAGCGATTGCGGAGCTCCAGAGGCTGGGTCTCCCCGCCCTGCCGGCGGTCAGGCAGCGATTGGCCAGCCTGGACCCAAAGCACTCAGCTCGGACCGAGCTGGAGCCACTTGCCGCAAGCATAGCTTCCATCGTCAGTGAGGTCACGTTCACTGAACAATCGGCTTCCCCGCCCGACTCCCTGCGCCGCCTGCTGGAAGATGCCAAGGGCAAGCCGCTCACGGGCAAGGGCTTCATGGGCCTCCTCTTGGCAGCAGCCAAAGACCTTCCCGCCGGCTCGACCGGCGTCAGGCTCTGGGCCATCCGCAACGGTGACGATACGGGTGTGACGCTTCACGTGGAACTGACCAAGGGCCCGGCGGGCGGGGAGGTGTGGATCAACGGGGGCGGCTGGGCGACTTCGGAAGCCGTGACCGTGGGCCGGAAGTCCATCCACGGGTCGTCTGGAGGTTCCAGCTCCGACCACGGTTTGACGGAGGAAGGCCACCGCGACCTGGTCCGGTCCGTCGACGAGGCGGTCGCGGCGACGCCGGATAAGGCGTTCATGGTTCGTGCAAGCATGGTGAAGATGCCGTGAGTGGTTGCGAAGAGCCAAGTTCCTTGTCGATCGCTGCCTCCTGGCTTCGCTTGGCCCGCGAGGTCGTCGTATTCACGGGCGCCGGCGTGTCCGCCGAAAGCGGAATCCCCACGTTTCGCGACGACGACGGCTTCTGGCGACACTTTCCTGTCGAAGAATTCGCTACCTGGAAAGGGCTTGTCGGCACGGCGATCCGCCAGCCCCGCCGGCTGGCTGACTTCGTCCATGCAGTGCTCCAGCCGATCGCCGCCGCCAAGCCCAACCCCGGCCATCGGGCGATTGCGGACTTGGAGAAGCACGTCGGCGTGACGGTCGTCACCCAGAACATCGACAGCCTCCATCAGGAGGCGGGCAGCACCATCGTCCACGAGGTTCATGGCTCGCTGTTCGAGGTGGTCACCCGGCGCGGTCGTTTTGTCCGGCTACTTTCGCGGAGAGAACTGCTTCGCACGGCGGATCGCCTCGACCGGGCGCGGCAAGGATGGCTTGTCCTCCCTCGGATCCTGCTGGCAATCCGCCCCTTGGCTGGCGTCGGGCTCCGCGGGTTGCATCTTCCCCGGGTCGTCCTTTTCGGCGATGCGATGGCGGAGCCGGCATGGACCAAGGCCCTGGCAGCGGCACGCCGCTGCGACTGCGTGGTCCAGGTGGGCACCTCCGGCACGGTGATGCCCGCCGCCATGCTCCCCATGGAAGCCAAGGCAGCCGGGGCAAAGGTGATCACGATCGACCCAAGCGGCGTTGAAGGGGATGTCTGGATCCAGGGAATGGCGGCGACGGCACTGCCGCGTCTACTGGAGGCAGCTTTCGGGTAAGCAATGATCCAGTGAGGTTGAGGCCCAGATCCATGCACATCACTGTCGTCGAGGGCGACCTGCTCGACCAGGACGTGGACGTGATCGTCAACGCCTGGAACCGCAACATCATCCCCTGGTGGCTGTTGCTGCCCCAAGGCGTCTCCGGCGCCATCAAGCGGCGAGCCGGTTATGCGCCGTTCCGGGAGCTGGGCAAGAAAGGCCCTATCCCGCTCGGCAGTGCCGTGGAAACCTGTCCGGGAAGGCTCCCGTTCAAGGCGATCATCCATGTCGCCGGCATCAACATGCTCTGGCGGTCTTCGGAGCGGTCGATCCGCGAGTCGGTCCGCAACGCCCTGAAGCTGGCTGCGGAGCGCGGTTATCGCGCGATCGCCTTCCCGCTGATCGGCTCCGGCAGCGGCGGCGGCAAGCCCGAGCGGGTGCTGGAGATCATGCGGGACGAAATGGCCGGGATCCAGTTCGACGGAGAGGTGCGCATCGTGCGGTTCAAGAAAGCGACGGAAGGACGCTAGGCGACATGACCGACATCACGAACCCTCGCCTGCTCTACGCCAAGGGTGCCCTGTTCGTGCTCGGGGGCATCATGGCGTCCGGTCTGATCCTTGCGGAGCACCCTACCGTCAAGGTTGCCCTGTTGCTCGGCATTGCCGTCTGGTGCTTTGCCCGAGCCTATTACTTCGCCTTCTACGTCGTCGAACACTATACCGACCCGAACTACAAGTTCTCCGGGCTGTGGTCGTTCGCCTCCTACCTACTTCGGAAACGTCGTGGAAGCAGGAATGAGTGACCGGCTGTGGCGTAGCCGTGAATCGACTTACCGTCCGGCTCCACGACCGCCGTACGGGTTCGGGGCAGCCCCACCGATTTCCCACTCTGGGAAGAATGATGTCCTCCGGGCCCGGCAGCTTTGACTTCTGCATGCCGCCCAGCCATTTCCCTTCCTTCCTGAAAGGGCAAGACGATCTTCATGCCCGCTTGTTATGGGGGTATAATCAGTTCGAGGTGAGGGGCGTGCCGCCCACGGGAACGGAGAGCGCGGGGGGGACGGTTGCCGGTGACGGCGCTTCTGTTCCGCCGGCGTACGAGACGACCTTCCCCGGCGAAGGGTTGAAGCAGCTGTTCCCGGAGCCGTTCCAGGCGAAAATGGGCGGTCACCGCTGATGCGTAGTTGGACAAGGCCAAGCAGGATCTTCACTGAAGGAGTTGTGTCTATGAACCCACGTAACGTATTGATCGCCCTTGTGGCTGCCGGTCTGGGATTCGCGTTTGGTTGCTTGAAAAGCGAACACGAAGGCACCGTATCGGCACAAGGTGCCGAACGTGCCCAGGTTGCCGTTGACGACACGAAGACGGTGGCCGTGTATGCCAACTTCTGCCGCGTCACCGGCACCCCGGAAGAAATGATTCTCGACTATGGTCTCAACCCGCAACCCTTCGGAGCACCGACGCAGCCGATCGTAGTCAACCCAAGGATCGTCATGAACTTCTACAGCGCCAAACGGATGCTCCATGCGATCCAGTTGACCATCGACCGGCATGAGGCGACTTTCGGCACCCTTGAGACCGACGTTCAGAAGCGGGTGAAAACCGGCGTCGCCGTTCCGAGGGTGTCGGAGCCATAAGACATGGCCAAAGGATTCTCTACCCAGGGCGTATGCCTGTTGACGGACGGACAGACGATGCTCGACGACGTCGCCTCCGCCCTGCGATCCCACGATTTCGAGATCGTCCGGCAGCTACCGCCTGGCGAGAACTGGTGCTTCGGCGGTCCGGGGGTCGTCGTGCCCTTTCTTCCCGAAGTCAACGGCTATGCCGTCGTGGACGTCGTCAGCCACCCATGGCCGGACTTGATGGGCGACCCGAAAACGGACGCGATGACGTTCGGTGCGTGGTCCATGGGCTTCTTCGGTCCGCTGGCCTTCCCCGGCAGCCTGGCACGCGCACAGCAGCATGCCTGGGCATGGGAACCGGGGCGAACCGTTCCCGAAAGACATGGCGGATTCATCCGCATCCGCACCAGCTATGTCCTGGGCGGCGACGACAAGTCGCCGATCATGCCGGCGGACTACGACCCTCTTGCGGAAATGAACTTCATCAGCCGCATAGTCCTTGTCTTGTTCGGGGTTTCCGGCGTGACGTGCTACTTCAATCCCAATGGCGAGGTGCTGTACGACGATGCCAGTTTCCGCAGGATCTGGGACGCGTGCAGGCAGCAGGAGAACATACCGTTGCCGTTATGGATCGACATCCGGCTCTTCAACCTCGATGCCCAGTTCGGGTTCCTGGATACGGTCGGCAACGGGCAACTGGATATCAGCGACGTAGAGGCCATCTTCCCCCGAGGCGAGCATGAACCGGGCGACATCGCCTACTACCTGCGCAACGTAACCCACTATCTGCTCGACCATAAAGGAGAGATCAGGACCGGGGAGGCGATTGATGGTCCCGGCGAGAGCAACCTCTCGTGGACCATCGAGGTGCTCGACGAGGGAGCGATCACCCCGCCGCGCAGGGTGGTACGGCTTTGCCCGAAGGCCAGCCAGGAGGCGATCCCGCGTGCCCTGGCGGCCATCAGCCGTGGCTCGGCATGACTGCAACCCATGCCAACCGACTGCCCCAAGTTTCGCGCGCGAACCTTCCAACCCGCCCCCTTTTCCAGCACTCTCTTGTGACTGGCAGCGAGCTCCCACCATGGAAAACACTCCCCCCGTTCCATGTTCAGATTCCGAACACGCCCTCGCCACTGAGCCAGGAACGGTCAACGTAATCCGCCACTTCCTGCCTGCGATGGTCGAAAGGGGAAATGGCGTGGTCGTCAACTTCAGCTCGTGGTGGGGGCGGGAGGGCGCTGCGGAGGTCGCTCCGTATTGCACCACGAAGTGGGCGATCGAAGGGCTGACCAGGGCGATGGCGGCGGAATTGCCCAAAGGCATGGCTGCCGTGCCCGTCATCCCCGGCATCATCGACACGGCAATGCTACGGAGCTGTTTCGGGGACGATGCCGCGAACTACCCTGACCCGGCGGCGTCGGCGGAGAAAGCGGTGCCGTTCCTCCTGACCCTTGGACCCAAGGACAACGGCAAGCCGATGGAAGTGCCGGAGTGAGGGG
>Ga0181524_10006326_pt1 | contig 10336 bp, 10 predicted proteins | sample PEATcosm2014_Bin_34_FD_119761 | JGI IMG/M metagenome (GOLD analysis project Ga0181524, IMG submission 119761) | Peatland microbial communities from MTU Mesocosm Facility, Houghton, MI, USA - PEATcosm2014_Bin05_60_metaG | ecosystem: Environmental > Terrestrial > Soil > Wetlands > Peat | place...
ACGCGTGGTCGCGGCTGGCGCAACTGGCCGCCTACGCGATGGCCCCGGCGCTCCTCGCGGCGACCGCCCTGAGCGTGACGCTGATCGAGAACGCGCAGTGGCGCCTGGTCGCGCCGACCTGGATGATGCTCTACGGCGTCGCCCTCTGGATGGCCGGCATTCTTTCCGTCCGGGCGCCTCGGATGCTCGGCGGCGTGTTCTTCGCGGCGGGCATAGCGACGCTCTTCTGGGCGGCGCCGGCGGCCCTGGCGATGGTCGCGCTGACGTTCGGGCTGGCGCACGTGGTCTTCGGAATCTACCTGATCTCGCGGTTCGGGGAATGAACCGATGGGCGCCATTCCGTCGCCGGAAGGCATTGACAAGCTCATCCACGAGCGCGCGCGGCTCGGCATCATGTCGAGCCTCGCCGCGGCCGGACCGATGACGTTCTCCGAGTTGAAGGAGACTCTGGGCATGACCGACGGCAACCTGAGCGTGCACGCGCGCGTCCTCGAGGAGGCCGGCTATATCCGCATCGAGAAGCGGTTCGTCGGCCGCAAGCCGCAGACGACCATGTCATTGACCGCGAAGGGGACGACGGCGTTCAAAGGCTATGTCGCGTATCTGGAGAGCATCGTGGCGCCGAAGAAAGAGAAGAACGGATGACCTTCGGATGTCGAGCGTCCGTGCAGCATGAAAGGAGAACGCTCTCGTTTCGTACTCGTACTCGTCCTCGTCCTGGCGTAACGGCGGTTCGACGGCCGAGGACGAGATCGAGGACGAGGACGATGTGGCAGACGCGCAGCGAAGCTCAAGTTGAGTGCCCCGTTTCTTTATTCATGACGGAAAGGAGCGCACGATGTCGGAGAATGTCGAGTGCCCATTGTGCCGGTTGCGGAGCAGCGCCAGGGAGTTCATGAAGGCGCAGAATGCGGAGGAAGCATGCTCGTGCGCGAAGGCGCCTCTGGCGCTGATGGCGCTGCCGATGCGCGTCGGATGCGGGATCCTGGCGGCGGGAACTTTTTTTATTGCCCATTGGCTTTGTCAAACAAAGTCCTTTGCCACATCGCCCTGCCCGTTCGCCGCCGGGCGGCCGGCGGAGCAGGACGGGGAGCGGCATTCATGAAACCAAACTGCGAGGCATTCGATGAAGCGACGGTATCGGCTCCGCCGATGCCGCGCCACGTCGGGATCATCATGGACGGCAACGGCCGCTGGGCGCAGGAACACGGGCGGTCGCGGCTGGTCGGCCACCGCATGGGCGCTATTGCGGTGCGCCGGACAGTCCGCGAGGCGGCCCGGCTCGGGATCGAGCAACTGACGCTGTTCGCTTTCTCGACGGAGAACTGGCGCAGGCCGGCGACGGAGGTGCGCTTCCTCTGGCGGCTGATCCGACGGTTCCTCCGCGCCGAGTGCAAGGAGCTTCGGGACAACGGCGTCCGCCTCCGCGCGATCGGCCGGCTCGACGGATTGCCCGAAGAGGTCCGCAGCGAACTGCGGCAGGCCATCGCGACCACGCGCGGCGGCGATGCGCTAACGCTCTGTCTCGCAGTGAATTACGGCGGCAGGGCGGAAGTCGTGGACGCCTGCCGGCAGATCGTCCGGCGCGCGGTTGCCGGGAACATTTCCGCCGACGAGATCAAGGAGGAAACGCTCGGCGCATGCCTGTATCAGCCGGACATGCCGCCGCTCGACCTGATCATCCGGACCGGCGGCGAGATGCGGCTGAGCAACTTTCTGCTCTGGCAGGCGGCGTACGCGGAACTGTGGGTGACGCCGATCGCATGGCCCGACTTCGGCGGCGAGCATCTGCGCGAAGCCGTCTCCGACTTCCTTCGACGCGATCGTCGTTTCGGCGGACTGCCTCAGCCCGACGATGAGGCGGCGATGCGCGCCGCGGCGGACATGCAGTCGGTTCTCTCCGTCGCTCTTTAGAAAGGAGGGTACGACCATGAGAATCCTGCTCATCAACGCGCCGCACCCGGCGATCGGCAGCCGCATCCCGCACGAGCACCTGCCGCCGCTGGGATTGCTGGCGATCGGCGGGCCGTTGATTGACGCGGGCCATGACGTGCGCCTGCTCGACGCGGAGTTCGGGCCGATGGCGACGGCGGAGATCGTGGCGCGGTGCGTCGCCTACGCGCCCTCGGCGATTCTCATGGGGCATTCCGGCTCGACCTCGGGGCATCCGGTCGTGGCGGAGATCACTCTCGCGCTGCGCCGTGCGCTGCCCGCGGCATGGATCATCTACGGCGGCGTCTTCCCGACTTATCACTGGCGCGAAGTGCTGGCCGGCGAGCCGCAGATTGACCTCATAGTCCGCGGCGAAGGCGAAGCGACGGTCCTCCGCGTGATCGCCGCCCTCGAGACCGGCGCGCCGCTCGACGGAATTCCCGGTATCGCGTTCCGGACCGGCGGGGTTCCGCGCGCCATGCCGCCGGCGCCGGTCATCCGCGACCTCGACGCATTCCGCATCGGATGGGAACTGATTGATACGGCCCGTTACAGCTACTGGGGCGACCGCCGCGCCGTGGTCGTGCAGTTCTCTCGCGGCTGCCCGCATCGCTGTAACTACTGTGGCCAGCATGGGTTCTGGACGCGCTACCGGCACCGCGATCCGCGCCGGTTCGCCGCCGAGATCGCCTGGCTCCATCGCGCGCACGGAGTCGAGGTTTTCAATCTGGCCGACGAGAACCCGACCGCGGACCGCGCCGCCTGGCGCGCCTTCCTGGAAGCGCTGATCGCCGAGAAAGTCCGCGTGACGCTCGTCGGCTCCACGCGCGCCGGCGATATCGTGCGCGACGCGGACATCCTCCACCTCTACAAGCAGGCCGGCGTCGCGCGCTGGCTGCTCGGCATCGAGAACACCGACGAGCACACCCTTCGCCTGATCCGCAAAGAAGCCTCGCCCGCGACCGACCGCCTGGCGATCCAATTGCTCCGCCGCCACAGGATCCTCTCGCTGGCCACCTGGGTGATCGGATTCGAGCAGGAGACCGACCGCGATTACCTGCGCGGACTGCGGCGGCTGGTTTCGTACGATCCGGACCAGATCCAAGTGGTCTTCGCGACGCCGCATCGCTGGACGCCGTATTACCGGCTGGAGTCCTCGCGCCGCGTGATCCAGACCGACGCGCGCCTTTGGGACTACAAGCACCAGGTGCTCGCCACGCGGCACATGGCGCCATGGCGCGTGATGCTGTGGATGAAGTTCATCGAGGCGGTCGCCCAACTGCGGCCGCGCGCGCTCTGGAGGCTGCTCACGTATCCGGATCGCGAGGTCCGCGCCGCGCACCGCTGGTATTACCGGATCGGGCGCAAAGTATGGCCTTACGAGGTCTGGAACTTCTTCTTCCGCGACCGCCGCCGAAAGGCCGGCCCGACGCTCTCCGAGTTCTGGGGTCCGCCGCAGGATGCCGAGGAGGAAGCGATGGCCGCGATGCCTGACGAAGCCGCCTTGACTCCACTACGGTCGCCGAGTAGAAAGGTCGCGTCTCATGTGGCGCGATGAGAAGCGAATGAGCGGACGGGAAAAACCATGAGCGGGACGCGGATTCGGCCGGCGACGGTCTGCGTGTACGGCAACGCCGCGATCATTGCGGCGCTGGCGCTGTACTTTTTCGCCGCACCGGTGGTTATTCTGCTCTTCGACTTTGCCGACCCGGCGCTGCGCGGGCCGGGCATTCCAGAGTGCGCCCGGCGCTGGCACCGCGCGCTGACTCCGAAATATGCGCGATGGGCGCGCGAGCGCATGAGTTCCGGCCGAGCGGAAAGCCTCGGCTCTGCCGACATCTCCGGCACCGAGTGGCCGCTGTTCGGCTCGGTCTTCTACCTCCTGGGCACGGAGGCGCTTCAGAAAGACTGGGAAGAACATCCCGTCGGCGTCGCGCCGAAGGTGTACGCGCGTGAGGCGATTGACGCCGCTGCCGACCTCGTCGCTGATCCCGGACAGGCCGCCTGGGTCAAGAAGAAGTACGGCGCGAAATATCTCCACGAGGATGACTGCTTCTATCGCATGCTCGTCATCTGCGCCGCGACGAGCCAGGCGAAACTGACCGGCAGCTCGAGCCATCTGGCGCTGCTGCGCGACCAGGTCGAGACGCTCTCCGCCGAGATTGATCGCTCTCGCGCCGGCTTACTGGAGGATTACCCGGCCGCGTGCTATCCGGGCGACGTCGTGTGCGCGATCGCCGCGATCAAGCGCGCCGATGCCGTCCTGGGCACGGACCATTCGGCATTCTGCAGTCGCGCGCTGCGCGGGTTCAGCGGCGACCGGCTCGACCCCGCGACCGGGCTTCCGGTCTATCTCGCCTTCTCTTACGACGGGCATCCGCTCAGCCCGGCGCGCGGATGCAGCAGCTCGTACATGACGACGTTCGGGCCGGAAGTCTGGCCCGACGTCGCGCGCGGATGGTATGCGCTGTACGAGAAGTACTTCTGGCAGCATCGTCTGTGGGCGGTGGGATTCCGCGAGTGGCCTCGCGGAGATGTGCACGGTGACTGGTACTTCGACGTGGATTCCGGTCCGGTGATCGCCGGCCATGGCACGGCGGCGTGCGCGTACGGCATCAGCGCGGCGCGGACGAACGGGCGGTTCGACCACGCCTGGCCGCTTTCGGCGGAGGCGCTGGCCATGAGCTGGCCGCTGCCGAACGGCACGCTCGCCGGCGCGCGCATCCTCTCAAACGCCACGGATGCGCCGTACCTGGGCGAGGCGGGGATGCTCTTCATCTTCACGCGCCAGCCGCTGTCCGGTTTCGCCGAGGTGAAGGGCGGCCGGCTGACCGGCTACGTCTGCGTCATCCTCTGCGCGTACCTGGCGGTTGCGGCCTTCCTGGTCATGAGCGCGTGGCGCTCGGTCCTGCGGTGGAGGCGGAACGCCGATCGGGCCGTGCCGCTCGAGAAATGCCGGTTCGTCGCGTGGGCCGCGCTAATGCTCGGCGCTGTCGCGATTTTCCTGCTCGGTCCTTGGCAGATGGCGCTCGTGAGCCTGTTCCTGGCGCAGTTCCTGACGCCTGCGGAGATGCAGCGGGCTGCTAAAACCGCCGCCAGAATCTGACTAGGAGCGGCCCGCCGAAAAAAAGGGCCTCATCGGACATGTTCCTGCCGTGTCTCGGACACGAAGCCCGACTCCGCCGCAGAACACGCTCGACAAGGCCCGACGCCCGAAGTATCGGCCGCCCCTTTACCGTCGCCCTAGTATGCACCGCGCTCCCGGCGGTGTCAAGAAAAATCCGACACCGTTTCCGTCGGGCGATGCGCGTTACTTCGGCGCGGCCGGCGCGGCCGGGGCCGCCGGCGGGACGTTCTCCGGCGGCGCAGGCGGATGGGCCTGGAAGCCGCCGCTCAGCGTCATGCCCATGATGGGTATCAACAGGTTGTCCACTTTGATCGTCACCGTGGTCTCCGTGACCTCGCTCTTCCACAGGCAGCCCTCCTTGGTCACGTCGCGGAGGACCATGGCGAACGGCGGCGGGACATCGGTGGATTCCTTGGAGACCATGGCGAAGAGCGTTTTCTGAAGCTTGTCCGCCGAGTCGTTCAGCGCCGTCGCGGCGGCTGCGTCTGGGCACACGATGTGGATGGCGAGCTTCCCCTGCGTGTCGAGCGAGGCGGCGTACGCCTGGGCCTGGACGATGTCGAGCAGCGTCTGACTTCCGGTGAACGCGATTTCCTCCGCCGGTCCGAGTTGGAGATTGGTCGGCTTCAGATTCTGCACCAGGCTGGTCGTGAAGCTTTTCTTCTGCGCCGGCGAGAACGTCCCGGCCACCGCCAGCCGCGCCTGGCGCTCCGTGACCATGTCGAATGCCTCCGCAAAGGCCTTCTGCAGCGGCGCCTTCTCGGCGGCGGTCAGCGCGCTGAGGAAGTTCTCCATGACCCCGGCTTTCTCGGACTTGTTCATGATGGCGAGCAGAAACGTGTTGCCGTCGAGCAGGCAGATTTGCATGTCGCCTTGCTTGTTGACATAGACGGCGTGTCCGGCGGTTTCGCGCTTCTCGAAATCGCCGGTGCTTTCCAGCAACTTGGCGATGCGCGCGGGGTCGTACAGGCCCTTGATCACGCAGCGCAGATAGTTCTCGTTCGGCTGCGTGCCCATTTCGGGAGGAAGGATCAGCATCGCCGCGTCCACGCGCAGGTTGCCGGTCGCGGCGAGCGCCTGGGCGAGTCCTTGCTCGACTTGCGGGATCATGGCGGGGATGGCTTGCTGGAACTGCTGCATCATCATGGCGGAGGTGTCGCCCGGCGCGTTGGCGTTCGCCGGGGGATTGAGCGCGCCCTTCGCTGCCATCTCCTTCAGGGCATTCTCGATCAATGCGCGCGCGGTCAAGCTCTTCGAGTCGCGCTCGAAGTCGAGCGCGACGACGAAGCCGGCGTCGGCCGGGACCGACCGGGCGAGTTCCTTCAGCAGCGCCGCGCCGTTCGGGCGCAGGCTGGGCTTGTCGTTGATCGCCGCGATCGCGTCGAGGGCCGCATCGCGCAGCGTGACGTCGACGTCTTTCGCCATCGCCTCGAGCGCGGGCAGCCCCTTCGCCGACTTGTTCTGCTCGAGCAGGCGGATGGCCATGAGCTTCTTCACGTAGAGCTCGGCGGAGGCCGGATCGGCGGGCGCGGCGAGGGCGGCGGCGAGCGCCTCGTCCGAGGTCGCGACATTCATCGTTTGCAAGACCGCCGCCGGATTGAGCAGCGAGGCAAAGTCGCGCGGCGGGTGGTTCAGCAGGCTGTTCAACGGGTTCAAGATCAGCAGCATGGGCAGCCAGAACATGGCCATGCAAAGCCTCCTTCCGTAAGGAAATGTAAAAGCCGTGTTTGAGCGCCCCGCGCGTCATCACAGGCGCCGGCCCAGCGCGAGCCTGCAAGCAATACGGAGCGTATCAGACGTTCAGCGGCGTGTCAATCGGGCGGGCGGCTCACTCTCAGGCGCCGCATGAAGCCGCGCCCGGATTTTCACTTGCGTGCGGCGCGCTTTCGTGGCATCCTGCTGTCGGCGCCGGGCTGAACCGGCGGACCACTCGGTGTTTTCGCCTCGGCAAAGGAGCCCCGCATGATCAAGGGATTTGCGCACATTTGCTTCTCCGTGAACGACCTCGACTCCGCGATCGCTTTCTACCAGGGCAATCTCGGTTTCCGCCACGCGTTCGACTTCATCAACGAGCAGGGCAAGCGGTACGGCGTTTACCTCCACATCGGCGGCCGGTGCTTCATTGAGCTTTTCCAGGGCGAGGTGGGCGCGCCGCCGGAGAAGCCGGCATACAAGCACTTCTGCCTGGAGGTGGACGACATCGAGAAGACGACCGCCGCCCTTCGCGCGCAGGGCGTCGAAGTCTCGCCGGTCAAGAGAGGCGGCGACCAAAGCTGGCAGGCCTGGCTCGCCGACCCGGACGGCAACCGGATCGAGCTGCACGGCTACACGGCGCAGAGCAAGCAGCAACCGTCCCTGAAATAGAGGCCGGCAAACTGGTTCAAGGCGCCTTCGGCTCCGCCTCCGGTTTTTGCAGCCCCTGGCGGAACAGGCTGACAAGGTCCACAGCCTGAGCGGCGGCGCGGGACCAGCCTTCGTTGGGAGGGCCGTCGTATTCGCCGCTCAGCGTCGCGGCGAAGTCCACGTAGCGCCGCGTCTTTTGCGGATCGGTGAGCACCAGTGTGACTTTGCCGTCGAAGCGGGAGCGCATCGGTTCAGCCTGGATGGCTTTCGACTCGAAGGTGATATGTAAGTTGCCCTCGACGCGGGGCGGAATCGCCGCTCCCTCGGCGAACTCAAGCGGCACGTCCAGGCTCAGGGCTGCCTCGGCAGCGCCGTTCACAGGCGGCGGCGCTTGCGTCGCCGCGCAGCCGGAGAGGAATGCCAGCGCCAGGAACGAGACGGAAAGGCTGCGTAAAGCAAGACGCATCACACACCTCCCGGTCACCGGATCCGGATTCCCGTCTGCCGCGCCACCGACCGGACATAGTCGGCCGCGAGGCGATAGTCCTCATCGGTTTTCAGGTGCTCGAGCATCAGCGGCGAATCCGGCTCGAGTCGGTCGAGTTCTTTGAGGAAGACGGCGTAATCAAGCGCGCCGAGGCCAGGCCGCACCTCGCTCAAGTGGACGGTCAGGTCCTCGCCGAGCAGGATGTCCTTCGCGTGGCAACTGCGGAGGTGCGGGCCGAGCTTCGCGAAGCAGTCGCGGATGAGCGCTGCGTTGCCGAAGTAGCACTGCGGGCTGCAGACGAGGTTGACCGGGTCGAGGTGGACGCCGAATTGTTTGCGCCCGACCGCCCGGAGAAGGCGCAGGTAACTCTCGGCGGAATCCGGGTACATCCACGGCATCGGCTCGAGCGTGTAGAAGGTGCGCTTCGGTTTGACCGCGTCGAGGATGGAACGAACGGATTCCACAATCAGGTCGAACGTCGCATCGGTCAGGTCCTCGGCGTGCGGGCCGTCCCATTTCGCGCCGCGCGAGCCGGCGATGTTGACGCAGCAGCGCGCGCCGGCGCGGTCGGCCAGGGCGAGTTGCGCGCGGCACTTTTCCAGCGCGGCGCTGCGCACGGCCTCGTCCGGGCTGAGCGGATTGCTCCACGCGCCGACCTCGGCGATGACCAGCCCGGCCGCCTCGGCCGCCTTCACGATGCCCGCGGCCGCCGAGTCGTCCGCGTCTCCCGACGGGAAATAGACCGCCGAGTAGCCCCGCCGGCGGGCTTCCGCCGCCCACGCTTCCGGATCGCCGGCGTACGCAACAGGACCTCCGAGCCTCACGGCGCAGCCTCCTTGTTTCCTGGCCGCGAAATTCTACGCCGCGGCGGGTGACAATTGCAATGTCGCGAAGGTAGAATTGGCGCCGCGTCAGAAGGCGGCCCATCGTCCACGGTCTCACGTCGCAACTGAGGAATTCCTCGACGCTATGCTGAACAGGAGCCGCTGGCATCGCCTGCAGATCGGCGCGATGGAGAGCGCGTTTGCGCTGACGGCGGGCATCACCTGCGCGCGGTCGCAGTTCCCGACTCCGGCGGACGGCGACTGGGCGGAAGGGCGCGGGCGGCTGGCGGTGCGCGGCGGCTGGCGGTTTCTGCACCTCGAAGGCTCGCCGCGCGAGATGGGCCTGCAGCACGGGCGGCTGCTGCGGCCGGTGGTGCAGCGGATCTTCGAGGAGTACATCGGGCTGATCCGCTGGTTCCGCGCGCTGAGCCGGGCCGAGCTGCTCCGGCGCGGTCGGCGGCTCGAGCCGCACATCCCCGCGGCTTACCTCGACGAGATGCGCGGCCTGGCCGACGGCGCGGCCATGGCGTACGACGATATCCTCATCGCGCACACGTTCCTCGAAAGCGTCCAGGCGGTGCAGTGCTCCTGCTTCGCCGCGTACGAGGCCGCCACGCGCGGCGGCCCTTCGACGGTTGCTCAGGGCCGCCCTGAGTATAATCGAATGGGCGGTGAGCTGATCTTCGGCCGGAACCTGGATTTCGTCAGCATGGGCATCGCGCAGCGGTGCGGGCTGATCATCTTCTGCAAGCCCGACCGCGGCATCCCGTTCCTCTCCATCGCCTGGCCGGGCTGGTGCGGCGCGATCACCGCAGTGAACCTGGCCGGTCTCTGCATCGGCCCGCTGAACGTGCACCGCATCTCCGCGAACCTCGAAGGAACGCCGTACGTCATCAGCTTCCGCCAGATGGCGCAGGAGGCGGCGACCTGCGACGAGGCGGTCGCGCTGCTCCGCGCAACGCGGCGGACGTACTCCAACAATATCCTCCTCGCGCAAACCGCGCCGGCGCGCCGCGCGGTCGTGGCCGAATACACCGCTGACGAGGTCGCCGTGCGCGAGGCCAGACCCGGCGACGATTTCATCGCCGCCACGAACCACTTCCGCAAGCTCGGCCGGCCGGCCGAGTTGCCGGACCCTCGCGGCTCGGGCCGTTACGCGAGGCTGATGGCCCGGTTGCGCGAGCGCCCCGGCGCGATCGGGTTGCGGACGGACATCCTCGCCGACCCGCGCATCCATCTGCCGAACAGCCTGCAAGCCCTCATCGCCGCGCCCGAGCGCCGCACGTTCCGCCTGGCCATGGGCCGGATGCCCGCCGCGGCGGGACCATATCGCACGCTGAGCTACGACGAATATGGGATACGATTGGCGACGCCTGCAACGCCCGGCCGACAGACGCCCGGACCGGTTCGCGCGACTCCGAGCTGACGCCCCCGCGCCGGGCAGCGCTCGCGCGCGTCAGGATGTTGCAAGCGCCCATGTGCTTTTGTACAATGTCAGCCAACGGCCCCGCCGACGGCGGGACAGGGGCGCACGGCGCATCTCCTGAGGACTCGGGGAAATGAGCGAACGCACGCCGATCACCATCACCGGCGAAGTCAAACTCAAACCCTGGGTCCACGCCG
>Ga0181524_10006327_pt1 | contig 10335 bp, 10 predicted proteins | sample PEATcosm2014_Bin_34_FD_119761 | JGI IMG/M metagenome (GOLD analysis project Ga0181524, IMG submission 119761) | Peatland microbial communities from MTU Mesocosm Facility, Houghton, MI, USA - PEATcosm2014_Bin05_60_metaG | ecosystem: Environmental > Terrestrial > Soil > Wetlands > Peat | place...
CGTCGTGCCCGAATGGGAGCCTCGGGGCCGAATGAGAGCCACTGTATCCGACTGAGAAGTCGTGAATCCGAACAGGGTGAACGGTGGGGTATGGGTTTCCTAAACCGTAGGTCGGGGGTTCGAGTCCCCCCTTTCGCACCAAGCTGTAGAAGCGCAGAGTTCTTGTCGCAAAAAGCGCAGGGATCGTGTCGCTAGAAATTCTGGTGCAGGGATCGTGTCGCAAGGTGGGGCTAAAGACACAACCGCGCCAACCCCAAACGGGCGGCACACTCACTGTCAGGCGAGGGTCTAGAGAGACTCACCCAAGCTTTTGCCCGTTGTAGAGCGCGTTAGAAGCGTCGAGCGTCGCCTGCCCCGACCGCGTCAAGCTGCTCATCTGCGCCATTACCTGAGTCAGGTTGTCCGAGGAAATCACCCCCGCAATGTGCATGTGGATGGTCGTTCCGCTTCCGGGAGTGGCCGCGCCGCCCGCTCCACCACTAGGAGTGGATGCGCCACCGCCGCCACCGCCCCGGCCATAGCTCGATTGCGTTCCGCCGCCACCACCACCGCCGCGCCGTCCACCACCGCCCCCGCCAAGCATGGCGTATTCCGCTGCCGCTTCAAAGTGGAGCCCAGATGCAATGATCGCAGCAGGATTCGGCGGCCACGTCCCAGAAGCCAAACACGCGATACCCTCCGCAATCTCATACCCAGCCTTAAAATATGCCGCCGCCTTCTGGCCGCCTATCAGCCCCGCCAACCCCTCCGTGAGGTTGGCAATGCTGCCCAGCATGTCCTCTTGAACGGCTACAACCTCTGCCTTTATTGCCTGAGTGAAGGACTCCTCTACTCGGATGGCGTCCTGCTTGACGAATTGGTACTCAGACTGCATCGCGCTCAAGTGCTTCGTCGCATTTGCCAGATCCATCACGCGCGGGACGAGTCGCTCGAAATCCTGAGCCTGGTTACGCTCAGCGATACCAATTCTTTCAAGGTTAACCATGAACACAAGGTCGGCTCTTGCCATACGCTCTTTCGTCTCGGCTTCGGCCTCTTCCGACTTACGGAGCTGCTCAGTTGCTTTCCCGGCTTCCTGCATTGCGTGAATATCACGCATCACCATTTTGTACTCGCCCTCCCGGAACTGCCTTTCCGACCGGGAAAGTTCCCTGGCAGCGCGCGCCGCCGCTTCATTGTCTTTGATGATGTGCTCACACGAATCGTGGGATTCTTTTTGCACAACTCCAGCCAGATGGCGATGCTGTTCTAACTGTAGAGCAGAAACCTCACTGAGTTTTTTGCCCACGTCCTCAATGTTGGTCAGTCCCTCGCCAACTGCCTGCCCAATAACCTTCAAGGTTTCCTCAGTCGGGCGCTTCATCTCATTCTGGGCCTTCTGTAAATCGATGAAGGCTTGGTAGTACTTCGTAAGCTGATGAGCCCTTAATTCCACCTCCTCCATTGGCAATTGCGCGCCGGCCGATGATTTGAAGTCAGTAAACATCTTCCCGAGTTCATCATGTACACGCTTGGCCGTCGCCTCAGCCTCTTTGCCTATGTCATCCAGGGCTTCGGTGGTCCCACTCTGCAAGTCCTTTATGACCCCAAGGGCGGTTTTCCCCCAATCGTAAGCCTTTTCGATGGCAAATACCCCTAGGAACGCCCCACCCAAACCTCCGATTGCTGGCATCATTTCAGCTATAGCGCCAGTCACCGCACGCGGCAGATGAATACCCATTTCCTCGCTCAAAAGGCGTGCAGATTCACGGTTTGAGAGCAGGCTTTTGTCTGTCTCCTCCGTCATCTGCCGGACGGAAAATTGCAAAGGCGGGATTGAAGCGGCGAGGCGCTGGCTCCCCTGCGCGCCAGCGCTAAAGGATGTGTTCAGCGTCTGCCCCAGGCGCTGGAAGGCAGCGTTGATGTTCGCCAGGTCCGCCGCCACTCGAATTTGCACTGAGTTGTCAGGCAATTCTTCCTCCTATGCCACTACGTGGACATGTAGGCCCCGCGGTAATCGATGATGGCGCATTCGTACTCGTGCCTCAGTTTAAAAACGGCGCGGTCTTGATAGAAGGCCGCATCGGTCTGCATGGGGCCGGACTGGACAACCTGCGGATACTGCGCACCCTGGAGGAAACCGACTTCGATGATGCCCACCTTCCCTGACACGTCGAACAAAAACCAGTTCGTAGCGCTCGTGCAAAGCGGATTCACGAGAATATTCTCATTTTCTTCCTTACCGAACCGGTGTATCCAGGGGTTCAACGTGTAGCTGGAGTCCAGCCATTGCGCATGATTGAGCGGAAGGGCCGTGGCTTCCAACTGAATCGGGATAACCAGTAGCAACGGTCCCGCTCCCAGCGCAAGAGAGTCCGGGCCGTTCGGCTCTGTTTGGGCAAAGATCGCGGCCCGCCCCGCTGTCAGGGCCGATGCGGAGAGCGGCGCCGAGCCAAGGTTTCCATGCTGCGCGCTAAAGACGGCGTACCTATCCGCTCCGTAAGTGGTGTTATTGACGAGCAAATTCCACACACGTTTTGCGAGGGTGCGCCATGCAGCCCGCGATGCCTGTGCTACCACCCGCTTAACGAATTCGATATCATCATCGATGATTACCCGGCGAGTGAAGGGAAAGAGTATGCCCTTCTCGTTGACAACGTAGCTGATCGATTGATTGTTGTCGGAGATAGTCTCAGGGTCAGTGAAGGGGGCATCTTCGAGCACATCGGGAAGGTCAGCCAGGTAATTTAACCGCACGCGTTCGTTCGCGCGAAAGTCGGGCGGGGATGTGAAGGAGGTTACGACCCGGCGCCAGCCGTAGATGTCCGTGTCATAGTCCTGGAGCAAGAGACGGTTACACACGTTGCCTAGCGCTTGCTCCGCAGTGGGAAGGCCAGCAACCTGCGTGGCACGCACGTTCTTTCCCACATAATCGAGGTTCGAGTCGCCAGAAAACGCAATCCAAGCCTCACGAAAGGAGTTGAAGGGGCTGTACAGGCTTCCCTCGGGATACGGCGCTCCCTGCACGACGCGGGAAAGCCCATCCTTTCCGCGCTCAATTTTCGCCCCATGGGTAATTCCGAACATCTTCTGGAGCCGGATTTCCCGCTCGTCGCTCATGTCCAAATTCACCAGCGCTTGGCCGGTTGGCATGCTTCCGAGGTCTCTCAGGGGCATTCCCCACTCGTCTTTTCCCATACCTTCCTCCCTTTTCCGTTTCTACCCGCCGCGATTCCCATCCAGGTTCACGCAGTCGGATGCTCACGAGCCTTTGAGCGCCCTCGCAGACACTACAGCTGCCTGGGAAGTATCTCTGCGGTTGCTGTCCGTTGAATCGGCCTCATCTCCGAGCCGATGGCCTCCCCTGTCAAAGCCGAAAAGACGTGGCGGTTGCCGTCAATGCCGATGTACAGGTTCACTTCGCCGCGCCTGGTCGGACCCGCCAAGAATAGCTCGGGCTTCATCTCGGATTCCTGTTTGATGGTCACCTGCTTTACCGTGAGATCCCACCTGCTATTGCCCCCCGGAGTCTTCCCGTTGAGTGTGGCAATCGAGTCCACGCCGATCACGATCTCTTTCCGCGAGACAAAGCGCTTCGCTTCCTCAACTGTCAGATTCGTGGGAACCGGGATTGATGCTGGCGCCGTCGTAGTACGCCTTATCATTGTAGTTCCTCCATGCTTGGCATATTTGCAACAAATCGCCGCCTGCTGTCTCAGGCTTTCGAGGAGGGTGGTACCGGCGAAAGAGTAGCCGGATTAGCGGGTAGAACCCCCTGGAGGTGGTTAGGGGGCGCTAGGAGGCCCAAGCCCACCACTCCCCTCGAAAGCTGAGAAACCATCAGATCACTTCCTCCCGTAAGCGGGAATTCCCTTACCCTCGCTGTGAACGCGAGCCTTAAGCCAGGACTCGAGTTCTGTGCGGGAGTACCGAATGCATCCCCGCGATATCAGCATAAAGGGCGGCCCTTGCCTCTGCGTGCGCCAATAGGCGAGCGTCCACTTCGTCAGGCCTAAAATGCCCGCCACCTGCTGCGTTGTGAGAAGCTCCGCCGTCAGGACCGAAACAATTTCAGAATTCGGAATCATAGCTTCGCCGCTCATAATCTACCTGCCCGCTACGCCTTCCCGTTTCTCTTGCTCCACAATTAGGCACGCCGCGCCAATTCTCTCTATCAGTTCCTCGTCGGTGAAGTCCTTCCCCTCAAATTCCGCCCGGATGAGGCTTCTGAGTGGTCCCGGAAGCCGCGAATCAGCCAGCGCCGCACGGAGCGCCGTCCGGCGCTGCTTTCTCCATGCCGCGTTCAATCGCGCCATCGCGCCTTTTAGCGCCTTCCATTGGGCTTCACTCAGTCTCGCCGTTCGGCTCGCCGCATCTAGGGCGCTTCGCAATTCGGCGGTGTTTAGAATCAGCGTTCGCATCATCCGTGGGGTTTTCCCGTGTTACACGGCGCAGAAGGCCCTTTCTGCTTCACTACGAGGGCATACAACAGGCAGTGCCCCCGTATCTGCTCTGCTCAACGCCGCCATTTCCCCTTTGGCTTGGCCCCCTCTTCACTCCCAGCGAACTGCGAGACGCCCCCATTCTTCCCTGGGATAGTACGCGATGACCTGCCCCACGATGCTCCACTCGGGCAGCAAGCGAATATCGGGGTGGCGCTCCTCTCCAGGCTCTTCGCCGGACTTGACGGGACATGATCCCAACAGGTACTTAAAGCTATTGCCCCTTACCCCGATGGGAAAGAGTTCAGCGGTCCATCTTTTGGACCCCTCCAGGCTCATTACCATAAGCCGCCCCATGACAAACCCATCCTCGGACGAAGGGAGTAGCAGCCCTCCCTCGCCCCTTGCTTCCCGGCTGAACTGCGCCAGAATAGCCCGGCCGTTGAGGGCTTCGACATTGTCGCTAGAAGTATCGACCACGATCAAGTCCCCGTGCGCAAGCCAATAGCCAACCGACTCGCTCCCCAGCTCAAGGCATCCTGTCGAGGACGGATTTTGTACGAGGCCACCGGGTACTGGGACACTGGGTTGATTCGCGGCGCGTTCGATAAGACTACTCCTGGGAACGCGGTAAATCTCGCCCTCCACGGGCGGCGCAAATCGGTCTTTGAAGACTTTTCCCGCAGCGGAAAGGATTGCCTGCGCGTCCAAGCCCGCTAGCCCCCAGAAGTACAGCGAGTCCTCCGGGTTCTCTGCCAAACTCCCAAGCCGAAAGTAGACATCAGCGGAGGGGGCACGGTCCTTGTCGTTCCTCTCCCACGCCGATACCGCCCCTTGCGTCACCCTGAGTTCCTTTGCGAATTCGGCCTGAGTCTTCGGCCCTCGCAATTTACTGATGCGCTCGCCTATCGTGATTTTCTTCATTACCGCCCCTCCTCCTGTTTCCCATTTTCCACCTGGATTTTTCGCTTGACATCATAATGTGACTGTATTATCATCTTAAGTGTGAAGGCAATGTCTATTTTCGAGACAAGTTGGAACCTTTCAGTAGATGAGTTGGACACCCTTCTCCGTAAGGCGCTGAAATGCGCTATGCTCGCCCGTGGCATAAATGAAGAGGCGCTTGCCGCAGAGCTAACCAAGCGACTGGGTCGCACGGATAGTAACCCCGTCACACCGGGCCTTGTGAACGCGTGGAAGGCCGAGACAAAGCACCGGTGGAGCCTTCCCGCAAAGGTAATCCCGACCATTTGCGAAATCCTCGGAGACGATAGTATACGACGGCTGCTCATGAGCGAGAAGCAGAGGCAGTGCCTTGACCTTGGGCAGTCAGTTCCCCGACTTGTGTCTCTACTCCGAAAGGCTTTACCGGAGGCAGCGGAGCGGGCGGAGGGGAAAGGCCGGAAACGGCCACGTAGGGCAGAGCGATGAACGAAATGTGGCTCACACCGTTTCAGGTAATGGCTTTCGAGGGCATCTCGCGCCGCGAAGTCTACCGGCGCATGACGCCGGGGGATGCCCACTTTTTGGTATCCAAGAACAGGGAAGACGGCAAACCGGGCAAGCTGATAAATTCCCGCACTATGAGCCCTGAGGCACAAGAGCGCTGGCGACAAGATGTGCTGCGGACTGCCGTGAAACCTGATTCTGAGTCCGCGCAACTCACCCTCCTTCCCCGTACTGAGATTGACACGAAGGTTGCGGCCCTTGGCCTCTCCCGCTCTGAAACAGGTGTCGTTTGGCGTCGCCTGAAGATCGTTAAGGTCTTTGAGGACCACAACTGGAAAGCCGAGGGGTACGCTTCAGAAGGCGCCTGTATGGACGCCATCGCAGAGCGCGAACAAACGTCTAAGCGCAGTATCCAGCGCTGGCGGCTGGCGTGGAGACAGAACGAAAACCCCAGAGACTTGGTAGCCAAAGACCCCGGCCCGAAACCCGGCACAGGCTCAAAACTTGACGCCGACATGCGCGCCCACGTCATTTTCGACTGGCGCACAAAGAAGTTGACAAAGCGGCAATGCTATCGCTCACTTGTGAATTATCTCGAAACGAAACAGAATTCGCCGGGATGCCGCGTCGATCACTTCTATGCGATTCCGAGCCGAACCACAGTAGAGCGCTTCATCGATTCACTTGACCCACTCGACAACGCCGCGCGGCAGGGTGCAGACGCGATAAAGGCTGCCTGCGGCCACATCGAGCGCACTTATCGCGACGTGCCTTCCCTTGGCCGGGTGGACGTGGATGAGTGGATTGTTGACGCCATGACCTTCGATCCTCGGCACGCTTCCAGAGTAGGCCGCTACTATGCCCTCACCTTCCTGGACGAACGCTCTCGCTATCCCTTGGTGTGGTCACTGGTCGAACAGCCAAACGAGCAAGAGGAAATCGATTTGCTTTGCCGGTTGATTCAGGAATTCGGAGTTCCTGGACTCATCAACTCCGACCGTGGCCGCTTCCGTGGCCGGACCTTTGGCGGGCGCTTCTTGAATCGGGACCGCGAAGAAATGTATCAGGAGCGGGATGGAATCCTTGACCGCCTGGACATCAAGCGCAACCTTCCGCGCGAACACAATCCGCGCGGCTCTCGCCTTGAGCGCTTTCATTTAGAGTTGGCAAATTGGGCACGCACTTTACCCGGCTGGTGCGGAAACGATACCAAACAGAAGCGCATGACTGACGCCGATGCGCGGATAGCCGCGCACAAACAGTGGGTGCGCACGGGCCAGGGCGAAGCCCCGCTGCTCTCTCGCGACCAACTCCTTGAGCGCCTCAATAAGTTTATGGCGGAATTCCGCCTGCTTCCCTCGGATGGCAACGATATGGACGGCTTCGCGCCGGAAGCAGTACTCCGCCAAAACACCCCGGCTGGGGGCTTCCACCGCGTCTCCGATGAGGAGCTTGCTTGGAAAACGGCGGAACACTTCGACGTGAAAATCGCCAAGGGCGGTATCGTCCAGCTTCGCGATGGCAAGCGCTACTCTGACCCGCAATTGCTGCTCATCCAGGGCGAAAGCAGGGAAGTAGCACGGCACCGTAACGATCACGAGCAGATTTCTGTTTTGCCCTCGGCAAAAGGCGAAGCGGTCATTATTGCCAAGCGCCGGACGCGCGTAGGAGTGGACGATCCCGACCAGCTCGCGAGCGAGATAGAGTTGCAGAGGCGGCTCCGCAAGCTGGCAGGGGAGTTCACGAAGCCGATGGAGTACGATCCCGGCTCAGGGTTTGTCCCCGCAAATCCCGCGCCGGAAGCGCCCAAGGCGTCAGAGGTGATTCATGCTTCGGAGTTCATGGCCGCTCAGGAAGCGCCTGCGTCCGACGCGACAGACTTCCCGGAGATCTCTTCGATGGAATGGCAGACCCAAGGGAAAGGGCCACGCCCGAAGGCGTGGGACTTCGCCGATTTGGAGAGTTGACCTATGCGCGAGATTGTACGCCGCGCCATCAGTGGGCGCCGTGAGTTGACCGCCGAATTGTTGAGACGTGACATGTTCGGGCCGGAGGAAAAAGCAGAGCTTCTTCAGAGCGTGCCCAAGCAAAGCTACGGACTTCCCGGCTTGCCTCTTGGGCCTGTGCAATTCGCAACGTTGCTATCCCGTGGGGACACACAGCTCTCTGCGAGTGTAGTGCTGCGTGGCCTGCTACGTCCTAACGAGCTTACATGGCTTGACCGTCTACTGCGCTTCCGAAAGCCTAGTAAGAAGCGCAATGAGCTATGCCGTATCGTCGAACGCGCCTTGGAAGGGAGAAAAGAGAATGTCCGCAGATAGCGTTGAATCGCCCGGAAACGTCCTTATAAACTCGGTTGTCAAGAACCTCACGGCTCTCGCAGCGCGCGCCTGGTCGAAGCGTTGGATGATTACTTTTACCGCCCCGACAGGAGTCGGCAAGACGACCGCCGTCGATTATGCCGCGCGTGCTCTCACGTTCGATCACCGGGTTTTCCAGTGCAAGCAAATCACTACACGCTACACCTTGCTTCGAACCTTGGGGCTTGCGCCGGGTGAGAAGTGGACGAACCACGGGCGCAACTGGATGCGCGCCGCCGACCTTTACGACCGCGCCGTCGAGCGAATCCGCGAACGGCCTTATCTTCTCATCATTGATGAAGCCGACCGCCTGAGCGTGGACTGCTTTGAGATTTTGCGCGATTTTTGGGACGATGCGCGGCTCCCGATACTCCTGGTCGGCAATGAGGTCTTGACAGAGAAGTTGAACCGCCAGCACGAGCGGCTTTTCCGCCGCATCCGCGTCCGCTATGAACAGCGCCCACTCTCGGAGGCCGATCTGCGCAAGGTGCTTGAGTTTATGGGATATGAAGTAGCCGACGATGAGTTTGCCCTGCTCTGGAAATTGGTAGGTGGTTCACCCGGATACGCCGAGGCGTTGCTTGAGAACGCCAATGAAATCGCAGCTTCCAAAGGGGCAAAGCGCGGAATCGAAGCCCTAACCGGCGCGGTTCGCTACTTCCCGACATGCCGGAAAGTTGTTTAGCGCCAGAGTTCCGAAAGTAAGAAGCGGGGCCACCCGCCGCATGTACCGGCGCGCGGCCCCTAACCTACAAAGTGCATTGGAGGTGCACCATGAAGGATGATCGAATCGTAACGCCGACAACGGAAGAACTGCAAGCTTTGTTCAATCTGACTTCTGGCTCCGAGGTTGAGCCCGACCAGGCGGCAGATCCGCAATGTGAGACTCTAGCCGACCCGGAAGCTTGGGTCAGGGATTTCTTGAGTGACCTAGAATCCCCACAGATAGACGGGATCGACAGGCACACCGGAGATCCACTAAACGAGGGCCAGCGAGAGTGGGCTATCAGAGAGAAGCAACGTCAAATGCTCACCGCCGCGCTGCCCTCTGCCATCCGCGCGCTGAGAAAGAAGCTGGGCTTGAGCCAATGGGAGATGCATTTCAAGCTGGGAGGCCACTCAGTTGTTTATGGCAACTGGGAACGTGGCCGCAGTGTTCCATCGGGGATAGTGATTCTCATGCTGCTCCGCTTATGCCCAGACGCTGAGACTCTGGCCAACTTCGGCTTGGCTTTTCCCTTTATGAAGTAGTCAGTCGCCCACCATCTTGAACCGGGGCGGGACCGACCCGCCCCACATTTTTCCTCCTCTTTTTACGACTTTTCAGAATGTCATTTTGCGCGCATTGTGAAGATGTCGTTTTCGCACTCTGTCGGGATGCTCTTTTCGCATCATATCAGTATCGCGTTTTGCGTGCGCTCTCGGCGCTCTCATTCTGACGCGCCATTCTCGACCCCTCCGACCTACTTTGCAAAACTGCGTCACACTCTTTTTATGACATTTATCAAGTCAGGGCACACCCGCCTTGCGCCACGCCCGCTTTTCCCGAGCCAGGGCACACCGGTAACTTACCTATTAGCAGTCACTTGTAGAGTTTTAGGTTTTTCTGCTCTGCAAAGGCACACGCTAGATGCAACTCTCCCCCACCTAAACCCTTAATTTTCAGTAAAACAGTTGCAAGTACGGTGTGCCTTTTGCTCGCGTTGCGCCAACATCTATGCGCTCTTTTGCTTTGCCGCGCCCGCCCTATTTTTACCCCCGCTACCTGGAAACAAAGGGGTTATTTCCGACGCCATCCGGCCCCATCCAACGTCATCCAGCGACACGATCTATGCGCTCTGATACAAGCTTTCCTTTCAAGCGGCTGGCGATGTTTATTGTCCAACTGGCTGTTGGACTTTTTGGGTGGACGTTGCATTGACCTGATTGTTAACACATTTTCCTCAACAAACGTCTATGATTTAGTGGGGATTTGCTTCGGATGGCCTCGAGGACAGGAGACCGATTTGACTTGTTCGCGGCAGGCGTGGGACCTCGGCCTGTGAGGGAGCAATCCCAAGTCTCCGAAGACGCGCAGTTCGTCCTTGCCGCGCGGAGCGGGGACC
>Ga0181524_10006330_pt1 | contig 10332 bp, 7 predicted proteins | sample PEATcosm2014_Bin_34_FD_119761 | JGI IMG/M metagenome (GOLD analysis project Ga0181524, IMG submission 119761) | Peatland microbial communities from MTU Mesocosm Facility, Houghton, MI, USA - PEATcosm2014_Bin05_60_metaG | ecosystem: Environmental > Terrestrial > Soil > Wetlands > Peat | place...
ACGACGCAAGGACCAAAGAATCCAAAAGCTCCATCACGAACTGGAGGTGAAGCTCGGTCGCCCGGTCACGGACGAAGAGATGGTCGCGGTGCAGGGAATGAATCTGGCGCAATGGCACCGTGAGCTGAACGAGCTTCAGAGTGCGGGGCTTGACTGTGGCACGCGGGCCGTCTCAGCGGCGCCGACCCACGCGCAGACGTCCATTGAGCCAGCGTTCCTGGCGGGTGATGATCCCAATCCCTTCGACCTCTGCTACCGGAACGAACGACTGGGAATCCTAGATCGCGCCCTTTCCCGACTACAGGAGCGTCAACGCCAAATCGTTGAACTCTACCATCAGCAGGGCCTGACAATGCGACAGGTTGCCGTGCTCATGAGAGTGGATGAATCACGCATTTCGCAGCTCCATGCGGCGGCTTTGGTCCAATTAAAGGCAAATGTGAATTCTCTACTACGCCCAGGCCAAGCTGGAGCCTCAGAAACCGGCACCCTGCCGATCGCGGCGGCCGCTGGGGCCTAACGCAAGTTCGTCAGTACGCCCCAACTGTACAGATCGCGAGCTGGCGGAGCCGCCGTCGGTGCGCCCTGTCGTGCATGACCAAAAAGCGGGCATGTCGATTGCCAACATTTTTTTACGGGTCGACGTTTGTGAGAACCAGGTTAAAAGCAGCTGCACACTGCAGCCAAACCGTTAATCTTCAGTAGCAATCCTTCACTTGGACTGTCCCGGAGTCGTCACCGTTTGACAGCAACAATCACCCACCTATCATAGGAGGTAGGGATTCCCGCAACAAATATCTCACAGTGCAACCATCCGCAAACTCAGGAGCAGAAATCCAGGGCGCTGAAGCGCAACCGGCAGCGTGAGCAACATTCACTCAATCAGCCGAAGTATGGCGGGAAATGCTGATAAAGAACGACCATCATCGGTTTATGCGTGGCGCGTTGCCGGACTTGGAGGAAGACGATGCAGGAAGACTCAACGAACATCGATATGCTTTCAGGCGATAACGGAAACGGGAATGGAGAAAGCACGCCGCAGTCGCTTGGAGCGCGATTGGGTACTCATTTGAACTTAACGATTGGCGGCCAGCCGAGTTTCGAGCCAATTCTCGACAGCGAGGAAGCAGCAACTCTTCTCAAGATACATCCCAAGACTCTCCAAAAGCTGGCCCGCAATGGAAAGATCCCCGGATTCCGCATCGGTAAGCTTTGGGGTTTCCGAGCATCGACGCTGAACCGGTGGCTGGAAAGCGGTACGGCAACATGATGGGGGGGCCTACAGTCTCAAACGTGTCTCTCGACTCACCCAGGGCGCATCGGGTAATCTGTGGCCAGCCATCCGTGTCGCCTCGAACGGAGGAATAGATGAGGCGCACGAGCTATCAGAAAGGAAGTCTTAAACTTGCAGATCGCCAAAATGGAAAGGTTTGGGAATTCCGATGGAGAGAGGTTCAGATAGACGGGACCATCCGTCGAAAGAACATCGTCATAGGAACGCTGGAGGATCTTCCAAACGAGTCAGCCGCACAGGCTGCGGTGGACGCCTTGCGGCTGGAAATCAACCGTCAAACACCTCAACAACAACTCAAAGCCATCAGTGTGGAAACGCTTGTGAATCATTACCGGCAGCACGAACTGCCGGACGTGTTCAGCAAAGCCAAGCCAGCACCCAATGCGGCGGAAGAGGAGCACAAGTCGTATGCCACACAGGTAACCTACGAAGGGTATCTCAAAAAGTGGATCGTTCCCCGATGGCGCTCGTATCGACTTACCGAGGTCAAGGCTGTAGAGGTCGAGAAATGGCTGAAAACCCTTGCGCTTGCAAAAGGCAGCAAGGCGAAGATCAGAAACATAATGAGCGCGTTGTACTCTCACGCAATCCGGTGGGAGTGGGCCGAGAAGAATCCAATCACAAGCGTACGACAAAGCTCAAAGCGGCAGAAGGCTCCGGACGTGCTTACGCCGGAGGAGATCGCAGCAATTCTCAAACAACTGTCGGATCCGCTGCGCACCATGATCGAACTCGATGCCTTTACGGGACTGCGGCGGGGCGAACTCATCGGGCTACGGTGGGAAGATGTGGACTTCGAGAGCCTGGTGCTGCACGTTCGCAGATCAGTTGTTGCTATGGTGGAGGGTGTGCCGAAGACGGAGGCCTCCCAAAAGGATGTTCCGTTGGACGCGCAGCTCGCCGAATCATTGTCGCTGTGGAAGCAGCGATCCCCCTACACTGCTCCTCGCGACTGGGTATTTGCCTCACCGCACAAGAAAGGGCGCCAACCCTACTGGCCGGGTACACTTTGGCGTTACTATGGCACGCCTGCGGTCAACCGCGCCGAGGTGAAGAAGCATGTCTCGTACCACACGTTCCGGCACACCTTCGGAACGCTGCTCAATGCCAACGGGGAGAATGCGAAGGTCGTGCAGGAGCTTCTGCGCCACGCCAGCATGAAGGTGACGACCGACATCTACATGCAGGCAGTCAGTACCCAGAAACGCGAGGCGCAGAGCAAGCTGGTGAGGCTGGTCCTGAAGACAACGGCCGCCCAAAGCTAAGTGGACCATATTGGACCATGACCGAAAACGCCAACTTATCGGAAGTCCTTTAGAATGTTGGCGTCCCCGGCGGGATTTGAACCCGCGTTACCGCCGTGAAAGGGCGATGGCTTTTGCGAGGCGACTTAGACTGTTGACACCCGGCCCGGCAAGCGTTCGCAGATCACCCCAGTCACAGACTGGCGCAGCGGTACGGTGTACTCACTCAGCATCAGACTGTCGCCGTTGAACAGGAGGAGAAGTCATGCGAAAAACATATCGGCTTGAATTGGAAGTCGACTTAGACGAGTCCAATGTCCAGAGCGCAATTCAGATTGCGCGCAGCCAGTTCCGCAAGGCTGGCCCTGCGAGTACGCCAGTGAATTGGAGCCGGATGGGCGGCAAATGGAGAAGGATCACAGCCGAAGAATTCATACCCGACGAAGGAATAGCAATCATGGAAATTATTGACACGAACGATTTGCTTGATGCAGCGGGTATTGAGGTCACCAGCGTCTCGTGCGTAGAGGTCAAGCCAGAGAAGACTGTTTTGCGTGAGTCCTCTAACTCAGAGCTCAAGCATCGCATCCGACGGGAGGCGACAGCGCTGAGGCGGGGTCCGTGCGTGAAGGCGCAAGATTCGATCGGGCGCAGCCCAAGGACTCATCGGACGACGAAAAACCCGTCGTGAGGGACATGAGGCAAACATGCCAAGCTGAATCCGTAACCCGGGACACTGATTCAGGCCTCGGCCTCGCTCGCCTACGTGCGAGACCAGATGGGGGGACCGCTCGATTCAGGTTACTTTGGAAACCTACTGGCATCTGATTCCAAGGGCAGATGTGGCGTCCGTGGACAAACTCGGTGGGGTAACCAGTCCGCAACAAGCCTCTCCACAGCCGCAGCAAAGAGCTCGGCAGGAATCGGACGGTTTTAAGGAAGTCCTTCCAAATGAATGGCTGGGAGGTGGGGATTCGAATCCCGATTCGTAGATCCAGAGTCCAATATCGCCTGTTGATTCCAAACAAAATCAACAGCTTAGCGCGGCAAATCGCGGCAGAGTCCAGCAGAACCCGCAACGCCGCCGCAATAAGAAGAATACAACTTGGCATGCATGTCTGCCAAGGGGTCAGGGGTGACCTCATGACTGCCAAGCATGTCAGAGTAGTACCCGGTGCTGATTCTTAAGGCCGTTAGCTGGCTGCTGATGGCTTGTTTTACCCCGTTCTCTCGCCCAGTTGTGGCCCAGATGTGGCTCAGGCGGGAGCGCAGGAATGTGCCCGGTTGGGGTATCCCAATTCCGAGTCGGTAACACAGAGACTGTTGGAGACAACCAACGGGACATCCGATACGCGTATACAGGGTCTGGATACAAATCTCTTACAAATGTCTATTCTGTTGGCTCCCTTTGTTTATTGCCCCTAAACTCGCCGCGGGGAGTCTCGCCATACACACTGGCCGGATTGGGTTGCTGCCCGGAGGCTGTCCAATTCGCTTCCTCGGTGACTCGAAGGTAGGTGCCGGTAGCTCGGCATCGCCACCCTCTGCTGTAGTTGCCCAGGTTCGATATTCGACCGCGCCTCCTATTTTTCCGGGTCGCCAGCTCTAAGAAAGCCTAAACTACGCCTCAAACCCTCGCGGGTTTCACAATCTCCAAGTTCGAAGGCTTGCTGATGTTGCGGAGGGATGAGACTCCGTACGGACTCTTCCATCTCCCTGGCAGAGCTGACGTGCTCAGGGAAGCTGAACACGCTGATGTCGAACGAGAAACGGTTACTGGCGCCCGCAGCATCGTGGAGTCCCTCCATCAAGCGGTCACGCAGGGCGTAGGCGTCACGAGCGTTAACTGCGGGAAGAACGATCCCGAAAAAGCCCGGCTCAAGCAGGAAGATGGAGTCTTCGCACCGCAGCGTGCGCAGCAGAGTCTTCGCCGCATCCCCGAAGGCGGTCTCGACTTCCCCAGGTTCGGTACAGGTGCTCGAGGGCTTCAATTCCACGGCCAACAGAGAAAGGTGTTGCTGGGTGCCCGAAGCGCGGCGAAACTCCATTGCCAGAAGGTCGCAGAAACAGTTGAGCCCCGGAAGGGTCGACAGCAGATCGGCGCTCGCCTCCCGGCGAACCTTCGCGGTTTGGCGCCGCTCTTTCTCCAGTTCCGCGCGCAGGCGGCGTATGACCGCTTCACGGTCTACAAAGTAATCCACCATCATTGCTGCGAGCGCGCAAAAACCGAAAAAGACGGCGCGCGTTGGGATTTCGCTCAAGTTCGACGGGTGGGAAAAGACCGCTGGGTACATCAGCAATCCGACACCAATTGCCAGGACGATAATCACGGTGGGTGCCAGTATCGACAACTGCAATTCCCGGCCGTCTAAGGTGTTTGGATCAACTCGATCAAAAGCCTGCATGGCTTCCATTCTCCTTTTGCGCCCACCGTCTGGTTTCAGGCGAACCAGCTCAAATTCATGAGCTCCAATCCGAGCCACGTAAAAGCACGGGGCATCCCAAATCGTGCCTACCGGCAGAATTCATTTGGGCCCTTAATTTCAGCGAACTGGAGGGACAGCGTCGCGGAAAGGGGAGACAATTTGGTCCGGAAGAGTGTTCGCCTGGCTTAGGGATGCCTCAAAACGGGGCAATGTGAAAATACCTCGGGAGAGTCTTATTCTGGCTAGCCAGAACAAAGAACCCCAGCCACGACAAGCAGATTATTGCTTAGGCCCCCGCTTAGTTCGCAGAACCTCACGGACTTTCAGCAACAGCGCATTGGGCAAGAAGGGCTTCTGCAGCAACGGCGTGCCGCCGTCGGAAACGCCGTGGCGGACAACGGCATCATCTGTGTAACCTGACATGTAGAGCACTTTCGACTCGGGGTGCAGGGTGGATAAACGAGTGGCCAACTCTTTCCCGTCGGTTAGTGGCATCACTACGTCGGTCAGCAGCAGGTGGATAGGCTTTGTATATTGTTCCGCGATCTTGAGCGCCTGTGCGGCTCCCTCGGCTGCCAGTGTCTTGTAGCCTTTAGACTTGAGGGTTTCGCAGACCAGCGACCGGACGCCGGTCTCGTCTTCGACCACCAGGATGGTTTCTTTACCTTTCGCCAGCTTAGTAGGACGGCGGACTTTGGCGGGCTCCGCCGTGGGCGCAACTTCCTCGACGCAGGGGAAGTAAATCTTGAACGTCGCACCCTGTCCTGGTTCGCTGTAAACCCAAATGAAGCCGCCGCTCTGCTTAACGATCCCATAGACCGTAGCCAACCCCAGGCCCGTTCCCTTGCCTTTCACCTTGGTGGTGAAAAAGGGCTCAAAGATATGGGCTTGCGTCGCCAGGTCCATCCCGCAACCGGTGTCGCCTACGGACATCATGACATACTTGCCGGGCATCATGGGCTTATGGGTGCGCGCGTAGTCTTCGTCCGCTTCCACGCTGGCCGTCTCGATAATAAACTTCCCCCCCTGCGGCATAGCGTCGCGCGCATTGACGGCCAGATTCATGATGACCTGTTCGATTTGCCCCGGATCCACTTTGACGAGTCCCAGGCCGGGCTTCAGCTTCGTAGTCAGCTCAATGTCTTCACCGATCAGCCGGCGAAGCATCGTTTCTGTATTGACAAGGGCGTTGCTTAAATCCAGGACTTTTGGCTCCAAGACTTGCCTGCGGCTGAAGGCCAGAAGTTGCCGCGTCAGAGAAGCAGCCCTCTCTCCCGCCATCTGGATTTCTTCAAACAGGCCCCGGCGCGGGTCTTTTGGGGAGCTCCGCTGCGTGAGAATCTGGGCGTAGCCGTTGATGACGGTAAGTAGGTTATTGAAATCGTGGGCCACTCCTCCCGCCAGCCGTCCCACCGCCTCCATCTTTTGTGCCTGAACAAACCGCTGCTCCAGTTCCTTGCGGGCCGTTATGTCCTGTTTCGTGGCAATAAAGTGGGTCACTTCCCCGCGCTCACCCCGCACCGGGGCAATGGTCATCTGTTCGTGGTAAAGGCTGCCGTCCTTTCGCCGGTTGACGAGCTCACCGTGCCAGACTTTTCCTTGAAGAATAGTCTCCCAAAGCTGCTGGTAAAGCGCCGGGTCTTGGTTGCCCGATTTCAGGATCCTGGGGTTCTGTCCTCGAGCCTCCTCGCGACTATACCCGGTAATACGACTGAAGGCCGGGTTGACATACTCGATTTCACCGGAGGTGTTAGTAATCATTACGGCTTCTGCGGACTGCTCGATGGCGGTTACCAGCCGGACGTGCTCGGCTTCCGCCCGTTTGCGCTCGGTGATGTCTTGCACCGTGCCGCGGAGCCGCGTGATGCGGCCATTCGCATCGCGCAACGGCTCCCCAAAGGCGTTCAACCACCGCCTTTCGCCATCGGGTCGCACCAGTTCCAGGTCGAGCTCGAAAGGAGTTCCGGTGGCAAGGGCTTTCTCCACCGCCGCCTTCAGTCGTTCCCGACTCTCCGGGACGTAAGTCTGTTGATGCTGCTCGTAGCTGGGAGCGGGCAATTTAGGATCTCGACCAGCGATTCGATAGAGATTCTCATCCCATGTGATGGTGTCAGTCTCAGCCGTCCACTCCCAGACGCCCATCTGGGCGGCCAGCAGCGCTTCCTTCAGCCTGGCTTGACTCTGGAGCAGCGCGTCCTCCGCCTGCTTGCGCTCGGTGATGTCTTGTACCATGCCAACAGCCCACACGGGGCGTCCGTACCTGCCCTTGACCAATGAGACGTTCAACAGCCCCCACACCACATCTCCACCCTTCTTCAGAAAGCGCTTTTCGGTCTCGTATTTCTCGCGTTTCCCCGCCACAAGCCCGCTGAAGAGCTCCCAGCCCAGATCCCGATCGTCAGGGTGGGTATAATCCGAGAAGGCCATACGGCTCAATTCTTCCTCGCTATAGCCAAGCATCTGTTGGAGCGCCGGATTTGACTTGATGGGATGTCCGTGCATATCTACCAAAGCCATGCCGGTTCCGGCATCCTCGAAAGTGGCGCGAAAACGCTCTTCGCTCTCGCGCAGTGCCTCCTCCGCGTCCTTGCGCTCGGTGATGTCGCGCGAAATGCCGAAAGTTCCGATGGCGTTGCCGTTGGCGTCGCGCAAGGGCATCTTCGTGGTCGAGGCCCAAGTTACATGGCCATCCGGCCAGGTTTCCTTTTCCTCCTTGCCCACCACCGGCTGGCCCGTGCTGATTATTTCCTGTTCATCCCGGTAGGCCTGTTCGGCGTGTTCTGCGGTGAAGATGTCAAAGTCGGTCTTGCCGACTGCGTCGGCCGGGCGGTCCAGATCAACTTTCTTGGCGAGCGCCAAATTAACCCGGGTGAAGCGGCTCTCGCGATCCTTGAAGTAGATGACATCAGGGAGATTGTCCATGAGGGTGCAGAAGAGATGCCTTTCCTCCTTCAGTGCCCCTTCCGCCCGCTTGCGCTCGGTGATGTCCTGCACCGTGCCTCGGAGCCCCATGATGCGGCCACTCGCATCCCGCAGCGGCTCCCCACGGTCAATCACCCACCTCTTTGAGCCGTCGGGGCGGACCAACTCCAGGTCGAGTTCGAAAGGGATTCCGGTAGCGAGGGCGTTCTCCCCTGCCGCCTTCAATCGCTCCCAACTCCCCTGGGCATACATCTGAGGGTGCTCTTGGGAGCCGGGGGCAAACAGATTCGAATCTCGACCGGCGATGCGATAGAGGTTTTCATCCCAGGTGACGGTGTCAGTCTCGACCGTCCACTCCCAGACGCCCATCTGAGCGGCCAGCAGCGCTTCTTTCAGCTTGGCTTCACTTTGGCGCAACGCCTCGCCCGCCCGCTTGCGGTCAGTGATGTCGCGGGCAATTGAGGCGGCGCCAATCACGTCTCCGCCGAGGCCGATGAGCGGGAACATGCTCAGCGAAACATCAACCAGGCTTCCGTCCTTTCGAACCCGTATCGACTCATAATGCTCGAGGCGCTCACCGCCCCTCAGCCTGGCAAGGATCGGCGCCAACTCCTCAGCCCTGTCGGGTGGGACCAAAATGGAAATAGGCCGACCCACAACTGCGGCGGCTGCATAGCCATAGAGTTCTTCAGCGCCTTTGTTCCAGCTCGTGATGATGCCTTCCAAGGTCTTGCCAACGATCGCGTCATCGGACGATTCCACAATCGTGGCTAGACGGGAGAGGGCTCTCGAAGCCTTCCGGCTTTCAGTGCGGAGGCGTTTCTCTTCCAGTACCCGCTGGACTGCGGCCGGTAATCTGCTCGGCCGGTCCTTTAGAACATAGTCCGCCGCGCCCTGCTTAAGGCATTCCGCCGCGGCTTCGTCGCCTAGGCCCCCTGTGACCACAACAAGTGGGATATCCTTCCCCGAGCGCCTCATTATCTCCAGGGCATCGAAGGCAGTCCAATTGCGGAGGTTGAATTCGGCCAGAATCACATCGTACTCGGCTTTTTCCAGGCACTCCCGGAAGGTATCCGCCGAGTCTGCGACATCGAATCGCACTCTGAATCCTCCCCGCTCCAGCGCGTTCGCCATCAGCTCCACGTCGTGAGGGCTATCTTCCACGATCAGGACCCGCAGGGGGTCCGGCGCAAGAATTGTGCGATCTGGCCTTGTTGTATCCAATTTGCACCTTACCTTTCAGAGCCTGTGCGAACCTCCGGCTCTGTAGCGGGGGTCGGACCGTGCCGCAGCCGCAGGTCATCCTCCGCAGAATCTTCGCGGAAAAGCTTCTGAGGTAGGAAGCCTTCAGGCCGCTTGGCCACTGAATAGGAGTGACTGTGCGAGCGAGGTATATCCGATTGTCAACGGGGAGAGGAGGCACCGACCGGCGCCCGGCTACGACGGCTGGCCTGAAAGCAGTTTGTGCATGGAATAAAAACCGAGCGCGCCAGCTCTTCACGCAAGGTTGACACCTCATCGTATTACGAATTTTACCGATGTCAAGTGGTAATTAAGACCGGTAGTGGGTCAGTTCGACTTTTCTAGCGGCGGTCTGTGGCCGCCGGTGGTTCAGAGTTCGATAAACAATCCTGCATAATCTGTCATCGCGCTCGCCCGTGCTGACTGTCTCGTCTCGAAACAGTTTTGCGAAGCGAGACACTTACTTTTCATGCCTTAGTCGGTGTTTTTCGTGACACGACGCGTAACCGCCAGAACCTAAACGGGTTAGGACTGATACGGAAGGCGTTGGAGCATGGCACCCAGATTGCCCTATGGAGGTAACGAGATGAATGACGTGAGAAGCCAGTGCGGTACGGGAAGCAGATTTACGGTTTCGATGCCGGAGTAATACGTCAGGAGAGGTCATGGCTCGCATACTGGTGGTCGAAGACGATCCCAACAATCTTGAATTGATCACCTATCTTCTCAAGGCGTTCGGTCATGACACACTCGAGGCTCACGACGGAGAGCAAGCTTTGGAAGTGGCGCAGCGCGAGCTTCCCGATCTGGTCTTAATGGACATTCAAATGCCTGTCATGGACGGATACGAAGCGGTTCGCCTCCTCAAGAACAACAGTGCGTATGAAGCTACACCGATCCTTGCGATCACCGCACTCGCCATGGTGGGAGACCGGAATAAGATTCTGGAAGCCGGCTTTGATGGTTACGTTTCCAAACCCATCGATCCGGAATCCTTCGTTCAGCAGTTAGACCGGTACCTCCTGAACCATCTGGGGGCTGCGTCACGGGCTACACCATTGACAGCGTTGGCGGCGTAGAACCCGATGCCTTTCCGTTATCTCGACGTAACTGCCGGAGTCCATCGGACCCGAGGAGGCTGTCGGGACCGGCACCGCAGGACGCGACTTCGGCGCGTGCATCAAAATACGATCAAAGAGGAAGT
>Ga0181524_10006337_pt1 | contig 10326 bp, 12 predicted proteins | sample PEATcosm2014_Bin_34_FD_119761 | JGI IMG/M metagenome (GOLD analysis project Ga0181524, IMG submission 119761) | Peatland microbial communities from MTU Mesocosm Facility, Houghton, MI, USA - PEATcosm2014_Bin05_60_metaG | ecosystem: Environmental > Terrestrial > Soil > Wetlands > Peat | place...
ATGCTGATCACGTCGAAGCCGCGGGCGTGGTAGGCGTCGTAGTTCTCTTGGATGTTGGGCATTTCGGCCCGGCAGGGCGGGCACCAAGTCGCGAAGAAATCCACCAGCACGACCTTGCCCGCATAGCGCTTCCAATCCAGCGGTTTCCCGTCGACGGTGGTGCCCGTGAGCGAGAAGGGTTTGCCGGGCAGCGCCAGGCGGCGGGCGGCCCCGCGCATGACGGCCACCAGCTTGGCGATGTCCCGGTCTTCACTCTTGGAAAAGGTCTTGGCCAGCTCCGAGTAGGTTCGCACGGCCAACTGCGTGTCGCCGGCGGACTCGACGGTCGTAGCCGTCTGGACGGCCAGACCCGCGGCGGAGCGGTCCAACTCGCCTTCGGCCAGGCACGCTTGGACTTCGGCGGCCAGCTTGGCCAGGGCGTCCCCATCCGCCGGGGGCGTGCGCCGCAGCCGCCAGCCGAGCAGGAGGATGCGGGCGTCGCGCACGAGCCCGGGGAAGCCTGCCTTGGCCAACTCGGCCGGCAGGGCATCGAGCTTCTTGGCGGCCCCGGGGTCGCCCAGCCGATCGAGCATCCCCAGGGCGAGCACCTTGTATTGCACGGCGGTCTGGGCCTCCTCGTCCTTGGGCTTGGCGGCCAGGATCTTGTCGGCAGCCTCCAGCAGGGCCCCGCTCTGCTTCTTCGAGAAGTCCAGCACCACCTCGCGGCTGTCGGAGGTCGGGCGGGCATGCTTCAGTTCCTCGATGTACTTGAGCAACTCCTCGGGTGTGCCCTTGGGCACGGCAAACGGGTCGGACTTGGCCTTAGCCTCCGGGGCAGACTTCTCCGCCGCCGGCTCGGGGGCCGATTCCTGAGCGACCGCCCGCGGATAGGCGGCAAGGCAGCCTGCCGCAGCGACCATCCCCGTGGCGACCCACTTACGCAACGTGCCGGCCAGTGTACTGCCCATGTTAATCCCCTTGTGAATTCCTGTTGCCGAAAGGTAGGGTGGGTCGAGCGCAGCGAGCCCCACCACAAGGACTCGCTCGACAAACGGTGGGGCTCGCTGCGCTCGACCCACCCTGCGTCCTCGCCCCCCTTTGTGTGCCCATGTGCCGTGCTGCATTCTACGCGGTTTTCAGCCGCGGGCAAGCAGCCGCTCCTCGATGATCCGCCAGATCCGGCGGGCCACCCGGCGCTTGCCGCCGGAGAGGGCGGCCAGGATGCGCCCCGTCCGGTCGATCACTTCCACGCGAGTGGCGGCGGCGTGTACCGCGGCCGGACCGTTCAGCACGATCAAGTCGCACCGCTTCCGCTCGAGCTTTTGCAGGGCCCGCAGCCGCGCATCCTCCGTCTCCAGCGCGAAGGCGACCATCCATTGCGAGCGGCGGATCGCGCCCAACCGGGCCACGACGTCGGGTGTCTCGACCAGCCGGAGATCGAGCGGCCCGCCCCCCTTGCGGATCTTGTGTCGCGCGACGGAGCGCGGGCGGTAGTCGCACGGCGCGGCTACCGCCACCAGCCCGTCGCACTCCGGGAAAACCTCCAGACAAGCCGCGAGCATCTCCTCGGTCGAAACGACCGGGAGCACTCGGGCCGCCCGCGGGTACTTCACTTCGACCGGGCCGCTGACCACCAGCACCTCGTGGCCGGCTGCCACCGCCGCCTCGGCCAGGGCCTGCCCCATCCGCCCGCTGGAGGCGTTGCTCAGATACCGCACCGGGTCGAGGTATTGCCGCGTCGGGCCGGAGGTGATCAGGATGCGGGCCATGGGGAAGGAAGGATGAAGGATGAAGGATGAAGGAGGAAGGATGGAGGAGGAAGGATGGAGGAGGAAGGAGGAAGGAGGAAGGAGGAAAGCAAGCAGCCGGCGGCTAACAGCCGCCGGACAATGGGCCTTCATCCTCGACCCTTCATCCTTGGATTAGCCAACTGTCTGGCAATGACTTGGAAGAGGGCTTCGGGCTCGGCCATGCGGCCGGCCCCCATTTCGCCGCAGCTCAGGTAGCCTTCTTCCGGGTCCACGAGCACGACGCCGTCGGCGCGGAGTTGGGCCACGTTCCGCTGGACGGCGGGCTTCTGCCACATCAGGCGATTCATCGCCGGGGCCATCACCACCGGGCCGTCGAACGCCAACAGCACGGTGCTCAACAGGTCGTCGGCCAGTCCCCCGGCGGCCTTGGCCAGAATGTTGGCGGTAGCGGGGGCGATGCAGAGGATTTCCGCCTTGCGGGCCGCCGCGATGTGCGGGTGGGGCCCGGGCCCGAAGACCCGCGTTCCCACCGGCCGGCCGCTGAGGGCCTCGAACGTCTTGGGGCCCACCAGCCGCGCGGCCGAGCGGGTCATCACGACCGAGACGCCCGCCCCCGCCTGGACGAGCCGGCTCACCAGGTCGGCCGTCTTGTAGGCCGCGATCCCTCCGCTGACGCCGATCAGTATTTCACGGCCTTGCATGGCGAGCTCGGCAACCCAGGTCGCTCACAAAGTGCGGAAGTCGAGTTCCGCGGGCGTGGCGGGCTCGGCCCCCGCCGCGACCTGCACGTTCATCTGCGCGTCCAGGAAGATCTTGTCCTCCAGGATCTCTTGGATCACGATCTGCATCTTGTTGGCGCTCTTCAAGTCTACCAGCGGCCGCGCGCCGGCGTTGATCGCCACCAACCGCTTCTGAATCAGCGTCGACAACTTGAAACGGCCGCCGACCTTGTTCACGATCTGTTCTTCCCGAAGTTCGTCAAGCATTCCGGTCTGTCTCCCATTGCTCTTGGAGAATCTTGCACATTCGCTCGACGGCCTGATCCAAGTCGTCGTTGATCACCTGGTACTGGTAGCGGCCGGCCAGGCCCAGCTCGCAGGGGGCCTGCTCGAGCCGCTGCCGGATCGCCTCTTCCGTCTCGGTCCCCCGCAGCACGAGGCGGCGGCGGAGTTCTTCCAACGTACTGGGCCGCACGAAGATCCCGATGGCGTCCGCATAGCGGTCCATGACGGCCCCGGCGCCCTTCACGTCGATATTCAACACTACCCATTTTCCCGCCCGGAGGCCAGGGGTCACTTCGCTGGAAAGCGTTCCATACCAGTCTCCACGCCCGAAAACCTGGAAACATTCCAGGAATTCGCCTTTTTTCCTGCGGTCCTCGAAGTCCGCGGGGGTCAGAAAGTGGTAGTCGACGCCGTCCCGCTCCCCCTTGCGTGGGGGGCGGGTGGTGGCGGAGACGCTGCGGACCAACGGGACGGGAGACTGCCGGAAGACCCGCTGGAGCAAGGTCGTCTTGCCCGCCCCCGCAGGCCCCGACACGACCACCAGCCGGCCGCGATTACTCGACATTCTGAATCATCTCGCGGATCCGCTCGATGGCCGTCTTGATCTCGATGACCTGCTTGGCGATCTCGAGGTCGTTGGCCTTCGAGCCGATGGTGTTGGCCTCGCGGAGCATTTCCTGGGTGAGGAATTCGAGCTTGCGGCCGGAGCTTTCACCCAGGGCCATGGTCGCGGCGAACTGCTCCAGGTGGCTGCGGAGGCGGACGACTTCCTCGGCCACGTCCGCCCGGTCGGCGAACAGGCTGATTTCCTTGATCACGTCGGCCGGATCGAGGGTCACTTGGAACTCGGCGAGGGTTTTCCGCAGGCGTTCTTCGAGGCGGCTGCCGTAGGCCGCCAACATCGCCGGGGCGCGGCGCTCGATCTCGTCCAGCCCGGCGGCGATCAGCCGGCGGTTGGCCTCCAGGTCCGCCGCCATCGCCCGGCCCTCGTCGCTCCGCATGCGGGCGAGGTTCTCCAGGGCCGCTTCGAGGGCCCGGCGGACGGCGGGCCAGTCGGCGTCCGGGTCGACGTCCGCCGCCGACAGCTCCTCGATCACGCCCGGCAGCGACAGGAGGGCCTCGATCGGCACCGCGCCGCTCAGGTCCCACTCGCGGCGGAGCGCCTGGAGCTGGACGCGGTAGCGGCCCAGGACCGCGGCGTTTATTTGGAAGTTTTCGGGCGAACGGAGCCGCTGGAGGCGGAGGTTCACTTGGACCGTGCCCCGGCGAATGCTTTGGCGGACGACCTCCTCGATCCGCGGCTCCAACGGCCCGCAGCCCTCCGTGCCGCGGATCGAGAGCTTGAAGAAGCGGTTGTTGATGGCGCGGACCTCGACCGCCACCGTCAGGCCGCCCTGCCGGCAATGCGCCTCGCCGAAACCGGTCATGCTCAACAGCACGGCGATCTACTTGCTCGGGGGTGAAGGCGGGTTCGGCTGGGCGCCGTCGGCGGGCGCGGGGCTGGAGCCCGATTCGTCGCTGGGGCCGGGGGCCGATGCCGGCGCGGGATTCTGGCCCCCCCTGACGTTCAGCCGCCCCGACTCGGCGTTGAACCACTTCACGCACACCACGCACAAGAGGATCCACAGGGCGGCTGCGACCATCGTAATGCGGGTGAACAGGTCGCCGGCCTTGGTGCCGAACGCGCTTTGCCCGCCCATCCCGCCCAAGGCCCCGGCCAATCCGCCCCCCTTCCCCCGCTGGATCAACACCAACACGATCAGGAAGATGGCGCTGGCGAACAAGAAGATCAAGAAAATCGCGTTTACCATAGTCGTTCCTTTGTTACGTCCGCCGGCAACCGGGCAACGGCGGGCAAGCCCGCCCGCTAAACCCATCCTGCGTGCGGCGCCCGCCCGCTAACCCTCGCTGGCCGCCCCGGCCACGATCCCCATGAACTGGTCCACTTTCAGGCTGGCCCCGCCCACCAGGGCCCCGTCGATGTCGGGCTGGCGGAGCAGCTCGGCCGCGTTCTCCGGCTTGACGCTCCCCCCATATTGGATGCGGACCACCTGGGCCAACTCTTCATTATAGCGGTCGGCCATGATCTTGCGAAGATCGAGATGCACCTCTTCGGCCTGCGCGGGTGTGGCGACCCTGCCGGTGCCGATCGCCCAGACGGGCTCGTAGGCGATCACGATCCCGCCAACCTGGCTGGCCGACAGCCCGGCCAGCGAGCCGTCGAACTGGCTGCGGATGACCTGGAGCGTCTGGCCGGCCTCGCGCTGGGCCAACAGCTCGCCCACGCAGACGATGGGCACCAGCCCCGCGGCCAGGGCCGCGTGGACCTTCTTGTTGATCTCGGCGTCGGTCTCGCCGAGGATGTGCCGCCGCTCGCTGTGGCCGAGGATCACGTAGCGGCAGCCCAGGTCGCGGAGCATGGCCGCACTGATTTCGCCGGTGAACGCCCCGTGGGGCTGGTGGTACATGTTCTGGGCGCCCAGGGCCACCGGGGAGCCGGCCACCGCACGGCCCACTGCCTCCAGGTAGCAGGCCGGCGGGCACACCGCCAGGTCCACGCCCCGGACCCGCCCCGCCTGCCGGAGCACCCCTTCCGCCAGGGCCACCGCCGCGGCCCGGTCGAGGTTCATCTTCCAATTGCCCGCAATCAACGGTGTTCTGTGCATAGGCCTTTTGTCGTGTAGGCCACGGGACATGCGCGTCAGGTGGCTCAGTGGTTAGCAGGCGGGGCTACGCCCTCGGGAATCTCGTCGGGGGGTGGCCATGGCTGAAACCTGCGGCGAAACGGCTGGAAGCTCACGCCCTTGTTCCTCACGTCGTCCGTCGTGAACGTCAGGCCAAGGGTGCGTTTCCCGCGATTGTTTAGGCTGCCGACGTTGTGGTCGATCCGTAATCGCCACAGCACGGATCGACGAATTACCACGAATTCCTCCCAGCGGTCATGGCGACGGACTACCAAGGCGTAGACGAGATCAGTTGGCCCGGATTCCAGTTGTGCTTCCGGCACACTGAACTGGGCATAGAATCTCTCGGGCTGCCTGCGCTCCGCGGCGTTAGCCGTCTTGACTTGCGCCCTCGTGACCATGTCGTGTTCGTCGCGGATCACCACAATGTCGTCACCAACATCGACTTCGGGAATGGCAACGTTCATTTCCCGATGAAGGAATTCTGCCATGACCGCAAGCTGCCCGCTTCGTCCGGTGAAGAGGTCCCTTCTCGGCATCGGAGTGCGCTTCCTAAGAGACGGTCACGGGCATCGACTCGTAGACCGTCTTCTCGGCCACCGGGTCGAACACGCGATAACCTCCCAGCTCCTGTAGTTGGTCGGCCGTTAACCCGGTGAGCACCAGGGCAATCTCGTCCCACATCGGTCCATGCGCGTGCTTGAACTCCGCTTCCGTCTCGTACTCGACGTAAACGCTGCTGACCCGGCGCGCATTGGGAAACCGGCGACGAATTGCGGTTCGGCTGTGCGGATGAAGGGCGGCGGTGATGCCGAGGGCCTGCCGCGTCACGTTGATCACGACAGGCATAATCGGGCCGCGCGACGCCGGAATGGAGGGGTCAAGCACGCGGACCTCCCAATTCGTGTCGCGTGTCTCGCTTTGAATCTCCTTACAGAATGCGCCAGCTTCTTGGCGATCCTCCCAAACGTAAAGCCATCGGTTCTGCGTGCCCGGCTCGGGAACTCTTTGGATATCAGTCCAGTCGATTCCGCGTTTTCCCAGCAGACGGACATATGCGTCAAATTCGTGACGCTTGATTCCAGCATCCTTGCAGGCGACGGTAAACGGCATGGCCCCCTCCTTTGGAACTCTCGAAGGCAGTCCCTGATCGGCGACTATTGTATTATAGCGACCGCGAAATCTCCCGGAAGGGCGAGGTAGGCCGAAGGGGTGTTCAAGGTCCGTACGACGCGACCGCCGTTTCCACTACTCCACCGTGGTTGTCGCCGGGAACGAGCCCAGGATCTCCAGCCGCACGGCCTTCCGCCGCAGCATCGCGATCGCCCGGCGAAAACGGCCGTCCGTCTGGTGGGCCTCCATCTCGGCGAAGAACAAGTACGTCCGCTTGCTGGCCGGCACGGGGAACGATTCGATCCACGTCAAGTTCAGCTTGTGGCGCTTGAAGATGTTCATCGCCTCGGCCAGGGTCGCCGGGCGGTGGTCGACCTGGAAGAGGATGGCCGTGCGATCGTTGCCGGTCGGCTCGGGCAACGGGCCGCCCACCTGCGCGAACCGCGTGGTATTGCCCGGGTTGTCCTCGATGTTCTCCGCCAGGACGGCCAGGCCATACTCGACGCCGGCTTGCAGGCTGGCAATGGCCGCCGCGCCCGGCTTCTCCGCCGCCAACTGGGCCGCCGTCGAGGTGCTGGTGACCTCGATCGTCCGCGCCGCCGGCAGGTGCTTCGCCAGCCAGTTCCGGCACTGCCCCAGCGCCTGCGGACGGCTGTAGATCTCCTGGATTTCATGCCGCGGGCACTTGCCCAGCAGGGCGTGGTGGATCTCGATCTCGACCTCGCCCGAGATACGGACCGGCAAGCGGGTGAACATGTCCAGCGTGTCGGCGATGCGGCCGTCGGTCGAGTTCTCCACGGGCACCAGGCCGAAGTCGGAATGTCCGCGGTGGACCTCTTCGAACACGGCCGCGATCGTTCCCACCGGCACGAAGTCGACGCTCTGCCCGAAGCGGTGGATGGCCGCCAGGTGGCTGTAACTGTACAGCGGCCCGAGGAAGGCCACGCGGGTCGGCCGGACCAGCGATAGGCAGCCGCTGAGGATCTCGCGAAACACGGCGCGGAGGCACCGCCGCGGCAGCGGTCCGCGGCTGCCCTGCAAGAGCCGGCCCACGGGCTGCTCGTCCAGCCCGGTGGCGAAGACCACGTCCGCCTCCGTCCCGGCGCCATGGACGCCGGCCAACACCAGTTGGGCCCGCTCCTGGACGAGGGCCAGCAGTTGGGAGTCGATCTGGGCGATCCTGGCGGCCGGGTCCCCCGCCGACAACGCCTGACGCGGCGATTCGCTGGCCGCCGGTTTTCGCTTCCCCGCGCTCGTTTTCGCCATGGCGTGCCGTCCCAAACCCTTCACTTGTACCGGGGATGGGCCGGGGTGTCAATTGGCCCCGGGATCGCACCCCCCACAATGGCGGTTCCGTGGGCGGGAACCGAAGGTTACCTGCGGACCGGGCGTAGCGACGAGAAGGCGTTATTGAAACCAAGGTCTGGTCGACTACAATCGGGGGTATAATTCTGTTGTGTGCGACAGCGACCGCGCACGCCCAGGGGGCGGGAAAAGAAGGTTGTTAGTGTGAAGACCTCGGTGAACCGCGCTGGTTCACGAACTGTTCAGACGGGGAGCGTGGCGTGTTTCTAGTGAAAGATGAGGTTCCGGGCGCAACGTACCTTGTGTTCACTTGGGAAGACCCGCGCAGAGATGGGTACCGAGGGGAGGTTGTCGATGACGTCAGCCTCGACTACGACGTCGAAGTGGTCCATCGCTGGCCCGACGGGGGCCCACAGCCCGACGCATGCCTGGGCCAAGCTCCCGATAACCCAAGACACTACAAAGTATTCAAGTACATCGCTGAACGGGCGGCGGCAGGGTTTCACCCGGTCGAGGGGGAAGCGGTAGTTTTTGGTTCCTGGTCGGAATACGCCAGATTACGGCTTTACCCTCCAAATCCGGAGCAGACGGACGACGAGAGCTGGTACGACTACTTGGACAGACTCGACGAAACTGCCAGGCGGAGACGCGCGCAGACGCCGGCCCAGCCGTCGGGAAAAGACCGGGACGAAGTGGCCACCTGGCTGGCGAAGAAGCATCTCATCGCCGACAGCAGTATACGGGAGGTTTGGTATCTACCGAAAGAGGCGCCGAGTGATGAAATCCGCTTGCTTGAGTTGAACGATCGCCTGGCCGGCGACGAATCTAAGGTGGAAGCGATTGATTTTGGTCTGAACGTCGCGGGGGCGCATTTCCGGCTTTTGGTCGCTGATGTCACGAGCGATCAACTTCAGCAAATCAGGCAGGATCCATCTCGTCTGCCGCCGGGTTGGTCCCTCGATGAGAATCGGACTTGGAAGAGGCGGGGGGCATGAACGAACCTCAGCGGCTCTTCCTCTTTCAAGCCCGCACAAACATTAGCGTATTTGACTTCCTCCGGGGGAATCCCGGTTTACCGGCCTGCCATGCGTTACACTACCTGCAGATGGCCACGGAGATGCTCGGCAAGGCGCACGCATGGAGGCAAGGGCCACGGGCAGACACGCACCGCGCGTTCGTAGGCTTCCTGCGAAGCCTCTCCACGAACCGGCAGGCGCAACGCCAGCTAGGTTTTGAGGGGCTCAATGAGAGCTGGCAGCGTCTGATCCGCAGGAGCGTGCCACTCGCCCAACGCGTCGAGGATCTGGCACCTACGATCTCTCCCGATTCTCCGAATCCTGAATACCCGTGGCCCCGCGCCGCACCGCATACCGCGCCCGCCGAGCACACCTTCTCGATATGGCAGGAGCTGCAGGGGACCCCGGCGGGGCGTAAGTTCCTTCATCTCGTTGATCGGCTGTTTGCCGCCGCCGCGGCGTTCCTCTAAGCGAGTCCACGTTCGCAGACCAGAAGCGACGCGGCGCAGCCGCTTCGGGACCGGCGTGCCAATCGAGGTCATACCCGCCGCCGATGGCGCGGTGTAACTTGCGAATCCTCCGCAAGTGGCATATCGAAAGCCACAAGCGGCAAGCAGTTGATCTGCCATTTTGACAGTGAGACCGCGGTCCCAAGCGGTGGCCACGCAGAAATGGCAGCCATTTTCGCCGGGGCGGCCATATTGATGTCCCAACGCGCAAATCATAACATCGCAAGTCCTTACAAACACTACGTTTAGAGACTGTAGCCCGATGGCTCCTCTGGCCGGCACACCCTTTGCATTCCGCATGGAATGTGAGAGACTGCCCAAAAGGGTTAGCGAGAAGAGAAAGGAGCGGCAACGCATGACTCACGGGGAAAAGATCATTGGAATCGACTTGGGAACGACCTATTCGGTCGTGGCCGTCATGGAGGGCAAGGAGGCTAAAGTCATCCCCAACCAGGAAGGAAACCGGCTGACGCCCAGCGTCGTAGCCTTCAACGACAAGGGCGAGACCCTGGTCGGCGAGCCGGCCAAGCGGCAAGCCATTACCAACCCCCGGCGGACCGTCTTCTCGATCAAGCGCTTCATGGGCCGCCGGCACAGCGAAGTGGCCGCCGAAGAGAAGATCGTGCCCTACAAGGTGGTCGGCGGTCCGGAGGAGTACGTCAAGGTCGAGATCGACGGCCGCTTCTACACGCCCCCCGAAATCTCGGCCATGATCCTGCGGAAACTCAAGGAGGCGGCCGAGGCCTACCTGGGCCACAAGGTCAACAAGGCGGTCATCACCGTGCCGGCCTACTTCAACGACGCCCAGCGGCAGGCCACCAAGGACGCCGGCCAGATCGCCGGCCTGGAGGTCATGCGGATCATCAACGAGCCGACCGCTGCCTCGCTGGCCTACGGCCTGGACAAGAAGAAGGCCGAAAAGATTTGCGTCTTCGACCTGGGCGGCGGCACCTTCGATGTCTCGG
>Ga0181524_10006339_pt1 | contig 10324 bp, 5 predicted proteins | sample PEATcosm2014_Bin_34_FD_119761 | JGI IMG/M metagenome (GOLD analysis project Ga0181524, IMG submission 119761) | Peatland microbial communities from MTU Mesocosm Facility, Houghton, MI, USA - PEATcosm2014_Bin05_60_metaG | ecosystem: Environmental > Terrestrial > Soil > Wetlands > Peat | place...
CTGCCGCTCTATCTCGCGTTCTTCCAGTTCGTGCACAACGCCAGAAAACGTGGAAAAGCGCTGCTGACGGCGCTCGTCGAAGCAATCGTCGCCCCATCACCCCGGAACCCGGGATGAGCCTTCTTTGTATAGTTATTTTCGATTGCGTCGCTGTTCCTAACGATTTAATATATTATGCATACGATTTTGCGGAACTGACGTTCTTTGCTATTTCGGCGTGGCTGGTAACCACGACGAATCGAGCTCATCTATTTCTTCCGGTTTTGATTTTGTTTGCATCTTTCAATAAGGAGACAGCCTTGTTTATGATACCTGTTTTCGTTGTCTATGCCGCGTGTGCGGGCACGACGAATTGGTGGTCAATTTTGAGCGCCGCGATTTCGGTTGCTGCGGTATTAATAGCTAAATATATTTCTTATTACTATGTTATCAAACTGATAAATCCGGATGTATCATTGGATCCCCATGTCTATGAGAACAAAATATTGGATAACCTTAAGCAGCTCCTAAATTCCCTTGCTTGGTTCGCCTGGGCTGGCGTGTTTGGCGGAGGAACGATATTCCTAGCTATGCCGGGTGCGAGTGTCCGTCTTTTAAATTTTGCTATAGCGGTAATAATTCTCGGATGGTTGGCAATCCTATTTGTCGTTGGCCTGCCACGAGAAATGCGTCTATTCGGGCCAATGGCGTTTCTTGTTATCTTGCCACTAATGCTCAAAATTGAGACGTTCCTTTATCCCGAAACAACTTGCTCACGTGACAATCAGCTTGAAACCTGATCGCGAGCATTCATCGTTTTGACGTAGTGATTATGGTGATCACGGTGACATGATATCAGCTGCACAATTTATCACCGTATGTAGACCGAAAGCCCGCTCATGTCGGCGTGCGTGACGGGCCTGACGGCCCGTCACGCCCATGACGCGCGGGGTTGGCGCTAGTCGAAAACCGTCAATGGCGCGACGACAATTTGCGTCGCAGTTCCCGCGCGCCGCGAAATTCTCGACCAGGACGGCGGCGGTGGGGCGATGCAGCATTGGAACGCCTTCGGTCCCGGCGCGAACGAGCATCTGAACGCGATGAATGTCGCGGCGGCTGCGTGGCGGTCGGGAACGGCGATCTGGGCCTATCGCCTCACGCCCGCCCTCGCTCAGCGGCGCGAACAACGGCGCCTTTCTCGACGCTTCCTGGAATAAACGCGTCGAAGGCCGCGAAGAACAGCGCGCGCGTCTCGTCGCGCTCCATCATGACTTCGTGGCGCGCGCCGGGGATTGTCACGAGCGTCGCTATATCGAGTCTTCGCGCGAAGCGCTCGACCGCCCGCGTCGAGACGAGCGTGTCGCGACCCGAGGCGATTAGCAGCGTCGGCACGGTCCAATAGCGCGCATAGTCTAGCTCCCTGAAGCGATTCATCTGGCGGAAGGCGGCGTTCGTCCAGCCGATGGTGGGATCTCCGATGGCCAGTCGCGGCGCCTTGGCCAGCACCGCCGCGTTGCGGGCGAGACGCGCCGGGTCCGAGGTGAGTATGTTGCCGTCGAATTGCAGCTCGACAAGCGAGGCCTCGCGGCCGCCGGGGATGAACATGGCGCCGAGGCCGAGCATGTCCAGCGCATTGGCGAGAAGCCTGGCGCCGCGCGGAAAGCGCAAGCCGTGAATATCGATCATCGGCGCGGTGACGACCAGCCGCGCGAAATGACCGCCGCCGCCATGAACGTATTCGAGCAAGACGGCGCCGCCCATCGAATGGGCCAGCGCGAACCAGGGCTTTGGGCAGGCGAGCCTGGCCATTTGCGCCAGAAAGGCCCAAAGGTCGCGTTGATACTGCGCGAAGTCGTCGATATGGCCCTTGCGTGGATTGGCGAGTTCGCGCTCCGAGCCCCCCTGGCCGCGCCAATCCAGCGTGACGACCTCGAATCCGCGCGCCAGCAGGTCGCCGATGGTCTCGAAATATTTTTCGATGCATTCGGCGCGTCCCTGAAACAACGCGACCGTCGCGCGAGGCGCGCCGGGCGGCGAAAAGCGCGCCATGCGCAACGACACATCATCCGCGGCTTTGAGCGCGTAAAGCCGCGCGCCAGGCGGAATGGGGTTTTGCGGCGTGGCTATGAGGTCGAGCATGGAGCGCTTCTTCGCTTCGCGAGGCGAGCGGCGCGGGTTCGGCCGCCGCCCGTTCGATTTTTACCATAGCCCAACCCAGCGGTCGGTAAAGACGCCAAATAGCCTCTTGAAGTCCAAAATGGCCGTTCCCACATTGCCAATCAACGCGGGCCATAACGGACGCGTTTGAAGCCGGCTCCGTCAGAGAAAAAGCGGAGCGTGGCGATCTGTCTAAACTCATGTCGCTCAAATGGAGGATATGCAATGCGTGCTTTCGATCTTTCCCCCCTGTTCCGTCAGACCGTCGGCTTCGATCGTCTGATCAATAATTTGGCGCAGAGCGGCGGCCTCGAGCCCGCTCCGAATTACCCGCCTTACAACATCGAGCGCACCGGCGAGCACTCCTATAGGGTGACGCTCGCGGTCGCGGGCTTCTCGCGCGAGGATCTCTCGATCGAAACGCGCGAGAACGCGCTGACGATCCGCGGCGCGCAACAGCCGGCTCAGGAAGAACCCGGTCGCGAATTCCTGCATCAGGGGATCGCGGCGCGAGCCTTCGAGCGCCGGTTCCAGCTCGCCGATCATGTCGTCGTGACGGGCGCCGCGCTCGAAAACGGCCTGCTGCATGTCGATCTGGTCCGCGAGATTCCGGAGGCCCAGAAGCCGCGTCGCATCGACATCGGCGCGCCGGCCCCGGCCGCCGTGAAGACCGTCGACGCCAAGGTCGTGGAAGCCAGGGCCGCCGCGTAACGCGAAACGACGATGGTTGTTTGGGAGGCGCCCCTCGGGGCGCCTCTTTTTTCGCGCTCGCCTAACCGCCCGCGGGTTTGGCGGCGTCGGGAGCGGGCGCGACAGGCGCTTGCGTTCCGGTTGAGCCGACAACCGGCGCGGCTGGCGCCGCGCTCGGTGGCGCGACAATGGCGCGATGCGCCGACCGATGCGCTATCGGCGGCGGGCTCGCCGGTCGCGGCGAAGCCTGTTCGACCGCTGAAGCCGAAGGCGCCGGCGGATTTTCCGGACGGGCCGAGGCCCGCGCCGCGGCGGGCGGCGATCGCGGATCCGCGGCTCCATGAGCCGGGTCTTGCGCGACTGGCGGCGTCGGTCGCGGCGCGGACCGCGGAATCGAAGAGACGGCGGGCGCGCGATGGCGTTCCGGACGCGGCGACGTCCCCGGATCGCCGGGCGCGGTCGCTTGACGCGCCTCGCCGGTTGGCGCGGCGGCTTCCGACGAGCGCAGTCTTCGCGGCGCCGCGGCCGGTGGTTGCGAGGCAGTTTCGCGCGGGCGGCCGTCGAGGGGCGGCTCGAACCGGGGATCTTCGTCGCGGACGCCGGAGCGGGAAGCCTTTAGCGGCTCCAAGCGGCGCGCCCCGACCACCTCGCCGTCGTCGGGATCGAGGAAGAAACGCATCCGCCGCCCCTGGTCGTCGACGCCGACCGCTATAATTGCGTCGTCACGATAGTTTATCGGACCGGCCAGGCGGTAACCTTCGTCGTAGAGGACCGCGGCGATCTCGCGGCGCGAGACGAAGGACTCGCCGCGCGGTCGCGCCGGCGCCTGCGGGTGATAGCTTTGCGCATAGGGCTGGAAATAGACCTGCGCGCGGGCTGACCCGCTTGGCGCGGTGGCGGCTCCCACCGCTAGAACGGCGGCGAAGACCGAAGTCGACAGGGCGCGTCTTGAGACGCCTTCACGAGCGTCGAACTTGTGCGTCATGACGCATGCTCCTTATGATTGCCCGCCCGGGCCTGGCGGGAAGCTCCGCCCCCAATACGGCGGGGATTGGACGGAACCTTAGCCTTCGCGCGGCGAAGCGGTCCGAATTTGGGGCGGTCGCGGCTTGCTTGTGCGGCGTCGGCAAATCTGGCAAGAATGTGCTCCCTCGAATGGTCAGTCTTGCTGACCATTCGAGGGAGACAGCACGCAAGTTCCAGTTTGCGCCCTCGGTCCAACTTCGATGGCCCCGCCGGCATTTTTCGCCGAGGGCGCCGCGATCGAGGGAGCCGGAGAAATAGAAGACAGGCTCGATGGCGCGGCTCTTGCCACGGCGCGAGGGCGCTTGACCCCGCGCGGTCCTTCGCGAAAGCGCCGGCGGCGTGATCCCGCCCAGCGCCCGGCGGAGGCGACGCGCGAGAATAGACTTAGGACGAGGGACGAAATATGGCGCGAACAAAAAATCAACATCATGTCGGCCCTCGCGCGGAAGATGTCGCCGTGAAGGGTCGTGATCCCTTGTTTCCGCTAGCGCAGGGTCTTTACGATCCACGCAACGAGCACGATTCCTGCGGCGTCGGCTTCGTCGCCAATTTGCACAATGCCGCGAGCCACGACATCGTCGAGATGGGCCTGCGAATTTTGCTTAATCTCGATCATCGCGGCGCCGTCGGCGCCGATCCGAAGCTTGGCGACGGCTGCGGAATTCTTGTCCAGATTCCGCACGAATTTTTCGCGCAAGAGGCCGAAAAATTGAGCATCGCCTTGCCGAAGGCGGGCGAATACGCGATCGGCCAGTTCTTTTTGCCGCGCGACGCCGATACCCGCGCCAAGGCGCGCGCGTTCGTCGAAGGCGCGTTCAAGACCGAGGGGCTGACGGTGTTGGGCTGGCGCGACTTGCCGGTCGATTCAAGCGATCTTGGCGACGCCGTGCGCGCGGTCGAGCCGTTCCACGCTCAAGTCTTCGTCGGACGCGGCGAGGGCATCAAGGACGAAGCCGATTTCGAGCGGCGTCTCTACCTCGCGCGCAAGACCTCGTCGAACGAGATTTACGCGCTCGGGCCCGTGGGCCGCGAACATTATTCCGTTTCGCTCTCGACGCGCACGATCGTCTATAAGGGCATGGTGCTCGTTCAGCAGCTCGGGAAGTATTTCCTCGATCTGCAAGACGCGCGTTTCGTCTCGGCGCTGGCGCTGGTGCACCAGCGTTTCGCCACAAACACTTTTCCGTCCTGGCGCCTCGCGCATCCCTATCGCTTCGTCGCGCACAACGGCGAGATCAACACGCTGCGCGGCAATCTCAACTGGATGGCCGCGCGCCAAGCGACGGTGGCCTCGCCGCTGTTCGGCGAGGACATCGGCAAGATATGGCCGATCTCCTACGAGGGGCAGTCCGACACCGCCTGTTTCGACAATGCGCTCGAATTTCTGGTGCGCGGCGGCTACTCGCTCGCTCACGCTGTCATGATGCTGATCCCCGAGGCTTGGTCGGGCAATCCGCTGATGGACTCGCATCGCAAGGCCTTTTACGAATATCACGCCGCCTTGATGGAGCCGTGGGACGGCCCGGCGGCGATGGCCTTCACCGACGGGCGCCAGATCGGCGCGACGCTGGACCGCAATGGCTTGCGCCCCGCGCGCTACCTCGTCACCGACGACGGGCTGGTGGTGATGGCCTCGGAAATGGGCGTTCTGCCCATTCCGCAGGAAAAAATTGTCTCGAAATGGCGCCTTCAGCCCGGCAAGATGCTGCTGGTCGATCTGGAGAAGGGCCGCATCGTCTCGGACGACGAGATCAAGACGTCGCTGACCTCCTCGCATCCCTATCGCGAATGGCTGGCGCGCACGCAAATCGTGCTCGAGGATTTGAAGCCGGTCGAGCCGCGCGCCTCGCGCGCCGACGTGTCCCTGCTCGACCGCCAGCAGGCCTTCGGCTACACGCAAGAGGATCTGGACCTGCTCGTCCTGCCGATGGCCGTCACCGGCCAGGAGGCGGTGGGCTCCATGGGCACGGACACGCCGATCTCGCCGCTGTCCGATCGCGAGAAGCTGCTCTACACCTATTTCAAACAGAACTTCGCGCAGGTGACCAATCCGCCGATCGACCCGATCCGCGAGGAATTGGTCATGAGCCTCGTGTCCTTCATTGGACCGCGCCCCAATATTCTCGACCACGAGGGCTCGGCCAAGAAGAAGCGGCTGGAAGTGCGCCAGCCGATCCTGACCGACGAGGATCTGGAGAAAATCCGCTGCATCGGCCATGTCGAGGACAGTTTCGACACCAAGACGCTCGATTTCACCTATGACGCCGCCAAGGGCGTCGACGGGCTGAGCGAAGCGCTGCGGCGCTTGTGCGAACGCGCCGAGGAGGCGGTGAACGGGCGCTATAACATCATCGTGCTGTCCGACCGCATGGTCGGCCCGGATCGCGCGCCGATCCCGGCCTTGCTCGCCACCGCCGCCGTGCATCACCATCTCATCCGCAAGGGGCTGCGCACATCGGTGGGGCTCGTCGTCGAAACCGGCGAGGCGCGCGAGGTGCATCATTTCGCATGTCTCGCGGGCTATGGCGCCGAGGCGATCAATCCCTATCTCGTCTTCGAGACGCTCGCCGCTCCGAGCGCGGCCCTTCCGGACGATCTCGACGCGCAAACGGCGATCAAGCGTTACATCAAGGCGGTCGATAAGGGTCTGCTCAAGGTCATGTCCAAAATGGGCATTTCGACCTACCAATCCTATTGCGGCGCGCAGATTTTCGACGCGGTTGGCCTCGCGCAGAGTTTCGTCGACGAATTTTTCGCCGGCACCACGACGCGCGTCGAGGGCGTCGGACTGAAGGAGATCGCGCGCGAGACCGTGCGCCGCCACCGGCTCGCCTTCAGCGACGCGCCGATCTATCGCGACGCGCTGGATGTCGGAGGCGATTACGCCTACCGCATCCGGGGCGAGGCTCACAGCTGGACCCCGCAAACCGTGTCGCTGCTGCAACACGCGGTGCGCGGCAATTCGCGCGATCAATATCGCGCCTTCGCCAAGCTGCTGAACGAGCAGGACGAGAATCTGCTCAATCTGCGCGGACTGTTCCGGATCAAGGGCGCCGACGAGGACGGCCGCGAGCCCGCGCCGTTGGAAGAGGTCGAGCCCGCCAAGGACATCGTGAAACGTTTCGCCACCGGGGCCATGTCCTTCGGCTCGATTTCGCGCGAGGCGCACACGACGCTGGCCATCGCGATGAACCGCATCGGCGGCAAGTCGAACACCGGCGAGGGCGGCGAGGAGGCGGACCGCTTCAAGCCCGAGCCCAATGGGGACAGCAAGCGCTCGGCGATCAAGCAGGTGGCTTCGGGGCGCTTTGGCGTCACGGCGGAATTTCTCGTCAACGCCGATATGATCCAGATCAAGATGGCGCAGGGCGCGAAGCCCGGCGAGGGCGGGCAATTGCCCGGCGATAAAGTCGACGCTGTCATCGCCAAGGTGCGCCATTCGACGCAGGGCGTGGGGCTGATCTCGCCGCCGCCGCATCACGACATTTATTCGATCGAGGATTTGGCGCAGCTGATCTTCGACCTCAAGAACGTCAATCCCAAAGCCGACGTGTCGGTCAAGCTGGTGTCGGAAGTCGGCGTCGGCACGGTCGCCGCCGGCGTCTCGAAGGGCCGCGCCGATCATGTGACGATCTCGGGCTACGACGGCGGCACGGGCGCCTCGCCGCTGACCTCGATCAAGCACGCCGGCAGTCCTTGGGAAATCGGCCTCGCCGAGACGCATCAGACGCTGGTTCTGAACGGGCTGCGCTCGCGCATCGCCGTGCAGGTCGACGGCGGCTTGCGCACGGGGCGCGACGTCGTTGTCGGAGCCTTGCTCGGCGCCGACGAGTTCGGTTTCGCGACGGCGCCCTTGATCGCCGCCGGCTGCATCATGATGCGCAAGTGCCATCTCAACACCTGTCCGGTCGGCGTCGCGACGCAAGACCCGGTGCTGCGCAAGCGCTTCGTCGGCCTTCCCGAGCATGTCATCAATTTCTTCTTCTTCGTCGCCGAGGAAGTGCGCGAATTGATGGCTTCCATGGGCTATCGCCGCTTCGACGAACTCATTGGACAGGCGCAAATGCTCGACAAGGATCGGGCGTTGGCGCAATGGAAGTCGCAAGGTCTGGACTTCGCCAAGCTGTTCCACAAGCCTGCGGGGGAGGGCGGGGCCATCCGCCACAGCGCGCGCCAGGATCATGGACTCGACAAGGTTCTCGACAACAGCCTGATCGCGAAGGCGCGCGCGGCGATCGACCGCGGCGCCAAGGTGGCGATCGAAACGCCGATCCGCAATGTCGACCGCGCGACCGGCGCCATGCTCTCGGGCGAGATCGCCCGCGTCTATGGCCATGCCGGCCTGCCCGAGGACACGATCGACATTCGCGCCTTCGGCACGGCGGGGCAGAGCTTCGGCGCGTTTTTGGCGCGCGGCGTGACGCTGAGGCTGGAGGGCGAGGCGAACGATTATGTTGGCAAGGGCCTCTCCGGCGGCAAAATCGTCATCTATCCCTCGCGCGACGCGAAGAAAATCACGCCGCATCAGTCGATCATCGTCGGCAACACGGTGCTTTACGGCGCCATCGCCGGCGAATGCTATTTCCGCGGCGTGGCCGGCGAGCGTTTCGCGGTGCGCAACTCCGGCGCGATAGCGGTCGTCGAAGGCGTCGGCGATCACGGCTGCGAATATATGACCGGCGGCGTCGTCGTGGTGCTGGGCGCCACCGGCCGCAATTTCGCGGCCGGCATGTCCGGCGGCATCGCCTATGTGCTGGTCGAGGAGGATAATTTCTCTTCGCGCTGCAATCTCGCGATGGTCGATCTCGAACCCTTGTCGGAGGAAGAGACCGCGATGACCGAAAACTTCCACCAATCGGGCGATCTCGAAACCCATGGCCGCGTGGACATCATGGGCGACATGACTCGCTTCGACACGGAGCGGCTGCGCCAACTGGTCGCCAACCACGCGCGCTACACGGGTTCGACCCGCGCGCGCGAGATCCTGGAGAATTGGGAAGACTATCGGCCGAAGTTCCGCAAGATCATGCCGGTGGAATACCGCCGCGCGCTGACGGAGCTTTTCGCCAAGGGCAAACCGACGCAAAAGCTGAAGGCGGCGGGGGAGTAAGGCCGCCCCTTCGTCGAGGGGCGCATCGCGGCGCGATGCGAAATTCGTACGCAATTTGGCGAACGCCGTCGCTATCGCGGCGGGTGGGATGAGTTATAACCCATGCGGGGCGGCGGCGCGCCGAACATGGAAGAACCGGTGAGCAGCGAGCGCTATGGGCAAGGTGACGGGTTTTATCGAGATCGACCGGCAGGACCGCAAGTATAAGCCGGCCGCCGACCGCATTCGCCATTACGAGGAATTCGTCATTCCTCTGTCCGAGGAAGCCACGCGCAACCAGGCGGCGCGCTGCATGAACTGCGGCATTCCGTTCTGTCACAACGGCTGTCCGGTCAACAACCAGATTCCCGATTGGAACGACCTCGTCTACGAGGGCGACTGGAAGCGCGCGCTGGCCAATCTGCACTCGACCAATAATTTTCCCGAATTCACGGGCAGAGTCTGTCCCGCGCCGTGCGAGGCGTCCTGCACGCTCAATCTCAACGACCAGCCGGTGACGATTAAATCCATCGAATGCGCGATCATCGATCGCGGCTTTCGCGAGGGATGGGTCGTTCCCGAGCCGCCGCGGCGCAAGACCGACAAATTAATAGCGGTGGTGGGCTCCGGCCCGGCGGGCTTGGCGGCGGCGCAGCAACTGGGCCGCGCCGGTCACGGCGTGCATGTCTTCGAAAAAAGCGCCAAGGCGGGCGGCCTGCTGCGCTACGGCATTCCAGACTTCAAGATGGAGAAACATCTGGTCGATCGCCGCGTCGCGCAGATGGAGCAGGAAGGCGTCGTGTTCCACTACAACGTCAATGTCGGCGTCGACTTGGAGGTGGAGGAACTGGTGTCGGCCTATGACGCGGTGCTGCTCGCCGGCGGCGCCGAGGCCCCGCGCGATCTCGCCATTCCGGGCCGCGATCTCAACGGCGTGCATTTCGCGATGGAGTTTCTCCCGCAACAAAACCGCAGGGTTTCCGGAGAGCCGCCGATCGGCAACGCGCCGATCCTCGCCTCCGGCAAGCATGTCGTGGTGATCGGCGGCGGCGACACCGGCTCGGACTGCATCGGCACCTCGAAGCGGCAGGGCGCTCTGTCGATCACCCAGCTCGAAATCATGCCCCGTCCGCCCGAAAAGGAAGACAAGCTGCGCGTGTGGCCGGACTGGCCGCTCAAGCTGCGCACGTCGTCTTCGCATGATGAAGGCGCGGAGCGCGATTTCGCGGTGAGAACCACCGAATTTTTCGGCGTCGACGGCGCGGTGAAGGAATTGCGTTGCGTGCGCGTCGACCAGAAAATACAGGACATTCCGGGAAGCGAATTTAAGATTCGCGCGGACCTTGTCCTGCTAGCGATGGGCTTTGTCGCGCCCGTGCGCGA
>Ga0181524_10006340_pt1 | contig 10324 bp, 8 predicted proteins | sample PEATcosm2014_Bin_34_FD_119761 | JGI IMG/M metagenome (GOLD analysis project Ga0181524, IMG submission 119761) | Peatland microbial communities from MTU Mesocosm Facility, Houghton, MI, USA - PEATcosm2014_Bin05_60_metaG | ecosystem: Environmental > Terrestrial > Soil > Wetlands > Peat | place...
CCAGCAACACTACATATTTGATCGTCTGCCAGCGCTTGTAGCGATTGGACTCAATGCGCCGCTTGCCGCGCTTCGACTCCGACGGCGCGTCGCCCACATAGTGCTGCAACGTACCCATGGGGCAGATCCAGCCGCAGAAAAAGCGGCCGAGAAACAGCGTTGGCACCAGGATGATCAGGCTCCACAACAGGCCGCGATAGAGTGCGTGGCTCGCGATGGCATTCGTCAGAGCCACCAGCGGATCCCACTCGAAGAACAGCCGCACCGGCCCGCGCAGGTGAATGTCGCTGGTCGTGCCCGGCATGGCGCGCAGCGCCGTAAACACCAGCAGCATAAGGAACAGCAGCAGAAAGAAGATCTGCGAAGTCCTGCGCCATCGCTGCCATCGGGAACCGGTCACAAGCTCCTCCGCACGCCGCATACGAGCGTGAAACCTATAAGAGAATTAAGCCGTAGTGGACGATGATCGGCGCTCGGGTGAACGCTTAACAGTGATCCGGATCACGTACCGGGGGTTAGAGCGCCGGCCAATGAAATGAACAGTCGAGCCTGAATCGCCTGGGTCCACCGGACCGCCTGAGCTTTCGATTTGAGCCGATGCCTGCTATATTGGAGCGGATCGCCCATGCGCTGGAGGCCGCGCAATGGCTTCTCCCATTGGAACTTATGCCCTGGTAGCCTTTGCCGACTGGATCAGCGGCGACCCCATGAAGCCCTATACATGGCTGGAATACCTCGCCATCGCGGCAATTTACACGTTGATGGTTTTCGTCGGCTATTTAGCGCCCAAAGCAGGCCCGCAGATTCTTTCGCCGCAAAATACACGCAAGCGCTCCACTGTCGTCGGGGTGCACTGTGCATTCCTGGCAGTTTTCCTGGGAACGATCTGGAGTGCATGCAGGAATTTGGCCTTGATGCCGGCCTGGCTCACGGCGAGAGGTCTTATCAGCCCGACCCGACACGGCATTCACAAGGTTTCTCTGCTCGAGCTTCTGTTTATGGCTCTTCTGGTCGTTCTGTGGATGATCGAAATGCCCTGCATCTATGCAGAATCCAAGACTCCGCACGCAGGAACATTTGAGAATCCCTCCGCGCCGCGCTGGATGAATCCCCCAGGTGATTGATCAGAGGTGGTTGATCAGCGACGCGATGCACGCCGCGCCGAATCCGTTATCGATATTGACCACGGAGACGTTGGGCGCGCAGGTGTTCAGCATGCCCAGCAGCGCCGCTATCCCGCCCAGCGACGCGCCGTAACCCACGCTGGTGGGGACCGCGATCACCGGCGCGTTCACCAGGCCGCCAACCACGGTGGGCAAAGCGCCTTCCATGCCCGCGCACACGATAAGTACGCGCGCCGACTGCAACGTGTGCTGCTGCGCCAGCAGGCGATGAATGCCGGCCACGCCCACATCGGCCACGAGTTCCACGGTGTTGCCCATCAGCCGCGCCGTCACCGCGGCCTCCTCAGCCACGGGAAGATCGCTGGTCCCGGCGCACACCACGCCTACCGTTCCCTTGCCCGCGGGCGCTTCGGTCTGCTTCAGCGTAATGGCGCGCGCCGCTTCGTGGAACTCCGCGCGCGGGCCGAAATCTCCGGCAGCCCGCACCGCCGCATACACTTCGCGCGACGCGTGCGTGGCCAGCACGTTGCCTCCGGCCTTCGCCATGCGCGCAAAAATCGCCGCCACCTGCGCCGGAGTCTTGCTCGCGGCAAAGATCACCTCCGGCATGCCGGTGCGCAACGCCCGATGGTGATCGACCTTGGCGAATCCAAGGTCTTCGAAGGGCAGGTTGCGCAGCCGCTCCAGCGCGTCGGCCACGCTCGTCGATCCCGCATGCACTTCGTTCAACAGCGCTTCAATTTGCGTGCGATCCATCAGAACTCCTCGATCCCCGTCCCCGCGAGACTTCTCTGTGAAAGCAAGCGTGAAAGGGCACGACTTCAAAGCCTGCGGAAAAACTCCCTGTCGTGAAAGGGCACGACTTTAGTCGTGCCGAAAAACTCAAGCAAAGCGACGGGGGCTTCAGCCCCTGAGGGAATTCTTTGCGCCCTAAAGTTTCTTCGTCCGCTCGTGCTCGGCCCAGGCGCGCATCGCCGCCTGCATCACCTCTTTCAGCGGAACTTTGTGCGTGCGCGCGAGATTGCGGCACACTTCGTACTCCGGTGATGCGTTGGCTACTTCGCCCGACGGCCAGCGCGCCACCTTGATCCGCACCTTGCCCCACTCCGTTTCCACCTCCGCGAACTCGCGGTCCAGCGCCATCTTGTGTTCCAGGCGCCAACGCAAGCCGATCGTCGTGGTCTCGCGCAGCAGCAGATCGCGCAACGCCGGCAATTTTTCCTCGCTCGACAGCACGGTCATCTGCACGCCCGTGCGGCCTTTCTTCATCTGCACCGCGGAGCGGTAAACATCCCACGCGCCCGCCTCCAGCAGCAACTCGCTCACATAGGCCAGCAACTGCGGTGTGGAGTCGTCGATCACGGTCTCGATGACGGCGATCGGCTCCATTCCGGCGGCCTCGTCGTCGGCTTCGCCCACCAGCAGCCGCAACAGATTCGGCTCGCCTGGGGTGTCGCGCCCCCCGGCTCCGTAGCCGCGCGCCGTCACGCGCATCGCCGGCAGCGGCCCATACTCGACATTCAACATGCGCAGCAATGCCGCGCCCGTCGGCGTCACTCGCTCCATCGGCGCCCCGGCCGCGTACACCGGCGCATCGCCCACGAGCGACAACGTGGCCGGCGCTGGCACGGGCAACGTGCCATGCTGGCACTTCACCGTCCCGCTGCCCACGTTCAAGGGCGACGACCTCCAGCGATCCACATTCAGCGTCTCCGCTCCCGCCGCCGCGCACACGATATCGACGATGGTGTCCACCGCGCCCACCTCGTGAAAATGCACCTCCTCGATGGGGATGGAGTGAATCGCCGCCTCCGCCTCGCCCAGCAGTTGAAAGGCGCGCGAGGCCCGCTGCTTCACAGTGTTCTTCAGCGGCGCAGCCTGGATGATGGAGAGAATCGTCGACAACGAGCGATGCGGCGCGTGCCCGTGGCTGGAATGCTGCTGCTCCGCCTCATGCGAGTGGTGCTCGTGATGCTCGTGCGTATGCTCGTGCGCGTGCGCGCTTTCTGTTCCCTGTTCCCTGTTCCCTGGTCCCTGCTTTTCAGTGACCACGTCGACTTTGATCCCCGCCAGCCCGCCGCGCATGACCTTGCGCACTTCGAGCCGCGCGCCTACGCCGAGCGCTGCCGCCGTACCCGCAAGCACGTCGAAGGGCACGCCCGCGTCCACCAGCGCGCCCAGCAGCATGTCGCCGCTGATCCCGGAAAAGCACTCCAGATAACCGATTCGCATGGCTTTGTGATTCTAAATCGCCGGAGGCATGAGTGGTGAAGTGGGAGTGGGTCAGTTTGAAGGAAGCTGTCCCGGAGGGCTGTGGATCCTTGCAATAAAAATGCCCTTCCACCGTCCCTACGGGACCCCGGATTTCATTTGTGCGATTCGCTTTCCCCACGCTAAAGCGCGGGGCTAACAACCACTGCGCCTACGGCGCGGGTGCCAGGACATTATTTATGCGGCTTCTACGCGCCCTTCCGCGCCAGCACTTCGACGGGAAGAACCGCATTCATCGAACCCGATCGAAAGCCGGAGCAATCCAGCGTCACGTACTTGAACCCGGCCAGCTTCAGCGCCGTCGTGATCGCATCCATCATCTCCATGGTCAGCGCGCGGGGCAATTCCTCGCGCGCTATCTCCACGCGCGCCAGTTCGCCGTGGTGCCGCACGCGCAGCTCACGGAAGCCTAGTCCGCGCAGGCTCTCTTCGCCGCGTTCCACTTGTTCCAGCACCTCGCGCGTCACCGTGCGTCCGTATTCCACGCGGGACGAAAGGCACGGCGCCGCCGGACGATCCCACACCGGGTAGCCGGCCGCCCTGGCCAGGGCGCGCACCTCAAGCTTGGTTAGACCCGCATCCGCCAGCGGCGCCAGCACCGCGTGCTCCTCCGCCGCGCGCTGCCCGGGCCGGAAATCCCGCGTATCGTCGGCATTCATCCCGTAGGCGATGTGCGTGAATCCCAGTTTCGCGCTCAAGTTCTCTAAAACAAGGAAAAGCTCGTCCTTGCAATGAAAACAGCGGTTGGCGTCGTTGCGTGCATACTCCGGCCGGTCGAGTTCATCGGTCGCAATTACTTCGAGCGGCATGCCCAGCGATTGCGCAAAAGCGCACGCCTGTTCCATGTCGCGCCGCGCCAGCGAGGGCGAATCGGCCAGCACTGCCAGCATCGCGGAGCCCAGCACGCGATGTGCCGTTCCCGCCAGAAACGCCGAATCCACTCCGCCGGAGTAGGCCACCATTACGCTTCCCAGCTCCGCGAGCTGCGTTTCCAGTGCGCGCAGCCTTCCCGCCGCGTCCGCCGCTCCGCGAACCTGCGGGGTCTCCGTCTCCGCGCGCGCCATAGCCTCGATTATACCGTTGGATGAATTTTCCGATGCGCCTCATGGACCTGCAGTCGGCTCCTGCCGACAAGGAGTTCGTTCCGCGGGCACGGGTCTGGAGAGGCTACGGAAAAGTCCAAATGAAAAGCGAACTCTGCAAAGAATGGAGTGGCAGGGGCTAAAGCCCGACTGATTCTGCTGTCTTTATCGGCCCGGCTAAAGCCGTGCCCTTGTTACAAAACTCCTAGAGCTGAGTTTTTCCGCAGCCTGTGGAGACCGCCCTGTTTGCGTTTGACGGCCCCGCCCAAGGGCAATAGCTTGGAAGAGAGCGAATGCGAGCGAACCGGGTTCCTTCGCTCGAGGAGGTTGGATGCGTTTTTCCTGGTCTTGGATTGGATCTCTGGGGGTGCTGGCGGCCATTGCCGCCTGGAGCGGCGCTCATGCCCAGGATCTGAAGAGTTTTGAGCAGCGCACCACTGTCAAGGTGCTTCCCAACGGGCTCACTCTCATCATCTGCGAGCGCCACGAGGCGCCGGTCTTCAGTTACACCACCTTTATCGATGCCGGCGACGTCAACGACCCCTCCGGGGAGAGCGGCCTCGCGCACATGTTCGAGCACCTGGCCTTCAAAGGAACCACGCAAATCGGAACCACCGATTACGCCGCAGAAAAAGTCGCTCTCGAAAAAGTGGAAGCGTCCAACGACGCCTACGAGGCCGAGTATCTGAAGCCCATCGGCCGCAGCGAGGAAAAGCTGAAGGCGCTGCACCAGGCCTTTCTCGATGCGCAAGCCGAGGCCGATAAATACGTCATCCCCAACCAGTTCACTGAGGTGGCTGAAGAGAACGGCGCCAACGATTTGAACGCCGAAACCGGCCTCGACGACACGCAGTACTTCTGGTCGATGCCGGAGAATCGCCTGGAGCTGTGGGCGTGGATGGAGTCGAGCCGTCTGGCCGATGTGGTGCCCCGCGAGTTCTACAAGGAGCGCGATGTGGTGCTGGAAGAGCGGCGCATGAGGGTCGATTCCGACCCCATCCAGCGCATGGTCGAGCAATTTGTCGCCACGGCCTATGTGGCCCACAATTACAAGCGCAGTGAGATCGGCTGGCCCAGCGAGGTCAGCCAGATTAACGCCACTGAGGCCATGGCCTTCCACAAAAAGTATTACGTGGGTGGCGACATCGTGGTCGCCGTCGTGGGCGATGTGGACACCAAGACCGCGATGCCCCTGCTGGAGAAATACTTCAGCCGCGTTCCCGGCGGCCCCAAGCCGGAGGAGATGACCACCGTCGAGCCGCCGCAGTTTGCTGAGAAATCCATCGTCATTCGCGAGCAGACGCAACCGTTCTATCTCGAAGGCTATCACCGGCCCAGCTATCGCGATCCCGACGACGCGGTCTACGACGCCATCAGCGACATCATGTCGAACGGCCGCGTCTCGCGCCTCTATCGCAGCCTGGTGGAGCAGCAGCAGATCGCCGCCGTTGCCGAGGGCTTCAGCCCCCTCCCCGGCGAAAAATACCCGAGCCTCTTCGCGTTTTACGCCGTGCCGCTCCCCGGCCACACGCCGGCTGAGATGCGCGACGCTATCCACAAGGAGATTGAAAAGCTCAAAACCACCGACGTCACCGATGCGGAGCTCGAGATGTACAAGACCCGCACCCGCGCCGATCTGCTCCGCGGCCTGGCCGACAATCAGGGACTGGCTAGCTCGCTGGCCGAGTACCAGACGCGCTATGGCGACTGGCGTCAGCTCTTCCTTGAGCTGGACGAAGTCGACAAGGTCACCAAGGCCGACATCCGCCGTGTCGCGAATAAGGTCTTCATAGATTCCAACCGCACCAGCGCCGAAATCGACACCGAACCCCCGGCCGCGGACGCAAAGAAGGATGGAGGCGCGCAATGACGAAAAACAGTGGTCAGTGGTCAGTGGTCAGTGGTCAGTTGGGAGCCTGTGGTGAGAATTACACCGCGAAAGGGCACGACTTTAGTCGTGCCGAAAGCACAACAAAATCAATGCGGGCTTTAGCCCCGGCGCGATTCTTCTCTCGCGGAGACGCCTTTTTCGCGAAGCTTGATAACCGGGTGCCCCCGGTCCCTCGCATCTGGGGACCGGGGATAGCACGAGCCTGTCAGTTTGCTGCATCCGTGTTGCTCCTGTTCGCGTTTTCCCCGCTCTCCGCCCAGCAATCCAAGCCCTGGGAGAAAATCCCCATCCCCACTTTGCACGAGTTTCATCCCCAGCAGCCCAAGCGCATTGAGCTCAAGAATGGCATCGTGATCTTCCTCCAGGAAGACCACGAGCTGCCGTTCGTCTCCGGCAGCGTGCTCATCCCCGGCGGCTCGCGCGACGTCGATCCCTCCAAGGCCGGCCTCATCGGGATTTACAGCCAAGCGTGGCGCACCAGCGGCACCGCAAAGATGGACGGCGACGCCATGGATGATCTGCTCGAAGCCAAGGCCGCGCGCATTGAGACCGAGGGCGACGATGATTCGACCGCGGTCTCCTGGGATTCGCTCAAAGGGGATGCCGACCAGGTGTTCTCGCTGGCCATGGACCTCCTGTTCCATCCCAAGTTCAGTGCGGTGAAACTGCAGTTGGCGCAGCAGCAGGAGGCCACGGGCATCGTGCGCCGCAACGACGACGAAGGCGAAATTGCCGAGCGCGAAGCTGCCAAGCTGGTCTATGGCGCGAACAGTCCCTACACGCGCCAGCCCGAGCTCGCCACCATCACCAACGTCACCCTCGACGATCTTCAGGCCTGGCACGATCGCACCCTCAAGGGCAAGCTCATCGTCGGCATCAGCGGCGACTTCGATGCCGCCGCCATGGAAGCTAAAGTGCGCGCGGTCTTCGAGGCCCTGCCGCCCGTCACTCCCGAGCCGCCGCGTCACGATGAGTTCGCCGGACCCAAGCCCGGCGCGTACTTCATCGACAAGGAAGACGTGAATCAGTCCAACGTGCAGATCGTGGCCCTCGGCATGGATCGCCACAACCCCGACGTGCCCGCCATCGTCGTCATGGACGAAATTCTCAGCGGCGGTTTTGGCAGCCGGCTCTTTCAAAATGTGCGCACGCGGTTGGCTCTGGCCTACGCCGTCGGTGGCGGGTTCGACCTGCCCTACGACCATCCGGGAACTTTCCGCGTTGAGGTGCTTACCAAGAGCGCCACCACCGTGGACGCGACCCTGGCCGCCAAAGCCGAAATTGCCGGCCTCATCGCCCGACCGTTTACGCAAGCCGAGTTGCAACGCGCCAAGGACGACATTCTCAACTCCTTCCTCTTCCGCTATGACACGCGCGTCAAGATCCTGCAGGAGCGCGAAAAGCTGGAGTTCTATGGCTACCCGGCCGATTATCTTGAGGCCTATCGCGCCGCCCTTGAAAAAGTCACGCTCGAGGACGTGACGGCCGCGGCGAAAAAGTACATTCACCCTGAAAAACTGGCTGTGCTCGTGGTCGGCAACGGCTCTGAGATCAAGCCCCCGATTGATGCCCTCGGCATGGGCGCGCCGCAACCGATCGACATTACCATCCCGCGCCCGCCGCGGCCACACCCAGAGCCGGGCCAGCAGCAGTAACCGAACCGCAAGAGATGATGCGATGAAGACACAACAATTGATAGCCGCCGGAGTCGCGATCGACCGCCCCGAAACCTGCGTGATCGATCCCGAGGTGGAGGTTGGCGCGGACACCGTCATCGAGCCCTACGTGCAATTGCTGGGCCGGACGCGCGTGGGCACGGGCTGCCGCATCCGTTCCTTCTCCGTGATCGAAAACTGCACCCTCGGCAACGGCGTTCTCATCCGCCAGAGCTGTGTGCTCGAGGATTCCACCATCGCCGATGGCGCACAGATCGGCCCCTTCGCGCACTTGCGCCCGGGCAGCGAGATCGGCGAAAACGCGCACGTGGGCAACTTTGTCGAAACCAAGAAGGCGAAGCTCGGCAAAGGCGCCAAGGCCAGCCATCTCACCTATCTCGGCGACGCAGAGATCGGCGAAGGCACGAACATTGGCGCCGGCACCATTACCTGCAACTACGACGGCGTCAACAAGCACACCACGCGCATCGGCAAAGGCGCATTCGTCGGCAGCGACTCCACGCTCGTCGCGCCCGTCACCGTCGGCGATGGCGCGTACATCGGCGCCGGCTCCTGCATCACCAAAGACGTACCCGCCGACGCGCTCGCTGTCAGCCGCGCCAAACAGGCCAACATCGAAGGCTGGGCTGCGACGCGACGCGCCAAGCGCCCGCCGAAACAGTCATGAACCCGCGCCGCCTCGCAGCCGCCCAGCCCACTCCCGGTCATCCTGAGCGAGGTTTGGCGCGTTTTTGCGCCAAGCCGAGTCGAAGGACCTGCATTTGCTTTTCCGCGCTGGCCGCATTCTTTCTTCTCGCGCCTGCCGCGGCGCAGCCCAATCGGCTCGTCGCCCAAAAAATTGCCGATGGCGTCTGGTTTCTCCCCGGCGACGCCTCCAAAGGCTATTGCAACAACATCGTCATCGAGATGCGGAACTACCTGATCGTGGTCGACGCCAACTATCCCGGCCGCGCCCGCGAGCTCGTCCGCCAAATCTCCCAGCTCTCGCCCAAGCCGGTGCGTTTCGTCTTCGACACCCACGCGCATCGCGACCACGCCTACGGCAACATCGTGTGGACCGAGGCTGGCGCTACCACCTTCGCTTACCAGGGCGTGGCCGACGAGATGGACCGCTACGAGCCCCAGCGCTGGCTCTCGACTGCCGCCGAGCGCGACGATGTCCGTTCCCTCCACCTCACCGATGCTCCGCGCCCCCAGCTCCTCTTCCGCCAGAGCCCCTTCATCCTCAAGGACGCGACGCGCGAGGTCCGCTTCTACTTTCTCGGCTGGGCGCATACGCGCGGCGACGGCTTTGTCTGGCTGCCGAAAGAGCGCATCCTCTGCACCGGCGACGCCGCCGTCAACGGCCCGCGCAACAAGCTCTGGGACGCGAATATCCAGAACTGGCCGCGCGTTCTCGCCCAAGCCCTCGCTTTCCAGCCCCTTCATGTTCTGCCCGGTCACGGCGACGCCGGAGGCCCTGAAATTCTCTCCGGCCAGCAGGCCTTTCTTCAGGACCTTTACATCGCCGTCAAACAGCAGGTTGACGCGGGCAAACCCCTCGCGCAAATCGCGCCCATTCTCCCCCAGCGCGACCGCAACTGGATCCCCAAAGACCTGAGCGACGACGTTGCCATCACCTACGCCGAGATCACCCAACACCAGCCTGCCGGCGCTCTTCCTCACCAATGGAAGTGACGCACTAGATACCCGTCTCTGCATGTTACGTAGGGCACATTGAGAATGGGTTGCGAAGATGCTAACCTCGGGTAAGCCAAAAGACCTGGCCAGCCGCTCCCCCTGGCTTGCGTGGCATTGTCCGGGCGTACGGTAGATCGTGGTTATATGCCGGCCTTCAGGCCAGTCGCAGCTGCAGTAGCGAACACATACGACTTACGTGCAGCGCCACTGTGTCGGCGTCTTCTATCCGGCTCCGCATTCCTTGGAACAAGGGGAGCGTGTCGCGCGTAAGTACAAAGGGCCGTGTAGAGTGCCTGCGGATGTTAACGGTTACAGCAGGTCTCTTGCTCGGGTACGGGGCAGTTGAGCACAGCCGGGCAACATCGCCGGCCGAACCAGTCAATTCAGGGGTACATGGTGCGCGAGAAGGACGGAGGCAGGCGTTTGGGACCCAAGCTTGCAGAGTCGAAGAGGCCGGACCCCGCGGCCGCTTCCAGCGCGGAGCAGGCAGCACGCAAGCCCGTGCGGATTCTCGTGGTCGATGACGAAACCCCGGTGCGCACCATGATCGCTGCCGCACTCGAGCGCCAGGGTTACAGCATCGAGTTGGCCGGCGGCGGC